>Ga0209793_1000710_pt1 | contig 30924 bp, 27 predicted proteins | sample EBPBio122009_DNA_FD_185863 | JGI IMG/M metagenome (GOLD analysis project Ga0209793, IMG submission 185863) | Wastewater treatment Type I Accumulibacter community from EBPR Bioreactor in Madison, WI, USA - Reactor 1_2/2/2009_ DNA (SPAdes) (version 2) | ecosystem: Engineered > Bioreactor > EBPR >... | reverse complement strand
GTCGAGATCGTGACCACCGTGCTGCTGCTTCTGGGCCTGCGCTGGCTGCCGAAACGCAGCGAGGAAATCGCCGGCGACCGTCTTTTTTCCGCACGCCTGCGCCGGGTACGCGATCTGGTTCTCGCGGTGGTGGCCGGTGGCGGTCTGGCGATGATCGCCTATGTCACGATGACCGCCCCCCTGGCGTCCAATCTCGGCGACTGGTTCCTGCGCAACGCCTATCACGAGGGCGGCGGGACCAATGTCGTCAACGTCCTTCTGGTCGATTTCCGTGCCTTCGACACCTTCGGCGAGATCACGGTCCTGGCCGTGGTGGCCGTGACGGTCTACGCCCTGTTGCGCCGGTTCCGGCCCGCCGAAGAAAGCGAGCCCGTGGCGCGAGCAGACCAGACCGGCGATACGCGCACGCTGGCTGATGTCATGCTGGTGCCCTCGGTCATCATGCGCTGGATGTTCCCCGTCATCGTGCTTCTGGCGGCCTATTTCTTCTTTCGCGGCCATGATCTTCCGGGCGGTGGCTTTGCGGCCGGGGTCACTCTGTCCATCGCCATCCTGCTGCAATACCTCGGCCACGACACGCGCTGGGTCGAGGCGCGGCTGACGGTGCTGCCCGTGCGCTGGATGGGGTTCGGCCTTCTGATCGCGGGACTGACGGGTCTGGGCGCGCTTGTCTTCGGCTATCCCTTCCTGTCGGCCCACGCGCGCTATGTCGCTATCCCCGTTATCGGCGAGGTCCCGGCTGCAACCGTCATGATCTTCGATGTCGGCGTCTTTGCTTTGGTCCTTGGGGCCACGGTGCTGATGCTCGTGTCGATCGCGCACCAGACGTTGCGCACCGCGCGCCTGAAAGAGCGACGCCTCCGCGCGCCCGAAACCGAGGAGGCACTCTGATGGAACTGGTCCTGTCCGCCGCCATCGGCGTCCTTGCTGCTTCGGGGGTTTGGCTGATCCTGCGGCCGCGGACCTTTCAGGTCATCGTCGGCCTTTGCCTGCTGTCCTATGCCGTGAACCTGTTCATCTTCTCGACGGGGCGCGTCATGCTTGGCGTGCCGCCGATCATGCCGCGCGGCGGCTTCGTCGATCCGGCTGCTTATGCCGACCCCATGCCGCAGGCGCTGGTCCTTACCGCCATCGTCATCAGCTTCGCCACCACGGCGCTGTTCCTGGTGGTGATGATCGCCTCGCGCGGACTGACCGGCACCGACCATGTCGACGGGACGGAGAAGCTGCCGTGAGCGTCGCGCCCGAACACCTGATCATCGCCCCCATCGTCGTTCCATTCCTCGCCGGGGCGCTGACGCTCATCTATGACGAGCGCCAGCGGCGCGCGAAGCTGGCCATCGGGCTACTGTCCTGCGCGGTGACGCTGCTTGCCGCAATCGAGCTTCTGGCTCGGTCCAAGGGCAGCGACCTGACCGGTGGAAACGACATCGGATTCTACCTTCTGGGCGACTGGTCCGCCCCTTACGGCATCGTGCTGGTCGTGGACCGGCTTTCGGCGATGATGCTGGTCCTGACCGGCCTTCTGGCGCTGCCTGCACTGATCTTTTCGGCGGCAGGCACCCACCGGCAGGGCCAGCATTTCCACGCCATGTTCCAGTTCCTGCTGATGGGATTGAACGGGGCTTTCCTGACCGGCGATCTCTTTAACCTCTTCGTCTTCTTCGAGGTCCTGCTCGCGGCTTCCTACGGGCTGCTGCTGCATGGCGGCGGCGAGGCGAAAGTGCGGGCCGGACTGCATTACATCGCCATCAACCTGACGGCCTCGTTGCTGTTTCTGGTCGGCGTCAGCCTGGTCTACGGCGTGACCGGGACGCTGAACATGGCGCATCTGGTCCAGCTGGTATCTGGTCTGGATGACGACCAGCGCCCCTTGTTCCAGGCGGGGGCCGGGATCATGGCGGTGGCGTTCCTGGTCAAGGCGGGCATCTGGCCCCTGTCCTTCTGGCTGCCCTCGACCTATGCGGCGGGGGCGGCGCCGGTGGCCGCGCTCTTTGCAGTGATGACGAAGGTGGGGGCCTATGTCCTTGTCAGGCTCTCGTTCCTGATCTTCGGGGCCCATGCCGGGGCATCGGCCGGCTTCGGTTCGCAGGTTCTGCTGGCGGGCGGCCTGACGACAGTGACCTTCGGCTTGCTGGGTGTCCTTGCCTCGCGCGAGATGGACCGGGTCGCCGCCTTCCTGGTGATGATCTCCTCCGGAACGGTGATCGCCGCGACAGGTGTCGTCACCGGAGGTGGACCTGCCGGTGTGCTGTCGGCGGCGCTGTTCTACATGCTCGGCTCCACCCTTGCCGTCAGCGCGATTTTCCTGCTGATCGAGCCGATGCGCCGTCTGGGCGGCGAGGCCGAACTGATCACGGATGAAGAAACCGACGACTATGACGATCCGGACGACGATCCCCGGCCCGAAATGGTTCTCGCCTTTCCGGGGACCGTCACGGTTCTGAGCCTGGCCTTCGGCGTCACGATGATCGCCTCGGCGGGGCTGCCCCCGCTCTCGGGGTTCATCGGCAAGCTGGGCATGGTCCAGGGCCTGCTGGACGACACCGGACGCGACAGGTGGGCCTGGGGTTTCATCACGCTTCTGTTTCTGTCCGGCTTTGCCACGCTGCTTGCGACCATGCGCATCGGCATCCGCACATTCTGGGGCAGCGAGGCGATCGAGCCGCCACGCATCCTGGCGCTTGAGTTCGCGCCGATCCTCTTGCTCGTGGGGCTTCTGGCGGTTCTGTCCGTCAAGGCCGAGGTGACGCTGGGCTACATGGTGGATACGACCGATGCCCTGCTGCGCCCGACGCTCTATGCCGAAGGGGTGCTGGGCGCGCCCCGCGCCGAGGATGCGGAGGTGCCGGAATGAGACGTCTGCTGCCTCATCCGATCCTCTCGCTGGGCCTTCTGGGGATCTGGCTGCTTCTGACCCGCCTGTCGCCGGGACAAGCCGTGTTGGGTTCTGCCGCTGCGGTGGTGGCGGGATGGGCCTTCGCGCGGATCGAGCCCGAGGCCCAGCGTCCCCGGGCCGTCTGGCCGCTGGTCCGGCTGGCCGGGATCGTGTTCCGGGACATCCTGCGGTCGAACTACGCTGTCGCGCGCCTTCTGGCAGGGGGCGGAAGGCATCGGCGGTCGTCCTTTGTCCATATCCGGCTGCGGCTGAAGAACCGGCTTGCCCTGGGAATGCTGGCGGTGATCATCACGGCGACACCCGGAACGGCATGGCTGGAATACGACGAGGAGACGGGAATCCTGCTGCTGCATGTCTTCGACATGGTCGATGACGCCGCATGGCAGGACCTGATCGCCAACCGCTATGAAGCGCTGCTGATGGAGGCATTCGGATGACCGCGTTCACGGTTCTGATCTGGGCCACCACCTATGCGCAAGGCGCGCTTGCGCTTGCGGGCTTCCTGGCGCTGATACGCATCCTGATCGGACCGCGCGCCCAGGATCGCGTGCTGGCGGTCGATGCCTTCTACATCATCGCCATGCTGCTGTTCATCGTGACCGGAATCAAATTCGGCACGCCCTTCTTCTTCGAGGCGGCGCTGGTCATCGGCATCTGCGGCTTCGTGGGAACCGTGGCGCTTGCAAAGTTCCTTCTGCGCGGCGAGGTGATCGAATGACCGCGCTCGAAGCCATGCCCCTTTGGCTGGCCCTTCCGGTGGCGGCGCTGCTGGTGGTCGGCTCGACGCTTGCCTTCCTGGGTGCCTTGGGTCTGGTGCGCCTGACAAGCTTTTACGAACGCATCCATGCGCCCACACTGGGCACCAGCTGGGGCGCCGCGGCGATCCTCCTGGCTTCGCTTCTCAGCTACAGCTGGCTGCAGGATCGGGTGATCCTGCACGAGATCGTCATCGGCGTGTTCGTCATGATCACCACCCCGGTGACGCTGATGGTTCTGGGTGCCGCGGCCCTGAAGCGCGATCGCGAGGAAGGGGACGCGACAGTGCCGCCGCGCGAGGCGGCAAGCGGACATGAACCTGATCATGTGGAAACGCAGTGATCAACTGGCGATGCGCTGGTGCCTGCCTGCAGAAGCCAGTCAAATCCCGCCGCGTTGTTGGCCTGCTACCGGCCAGGCTGCCATGACCGTCGCCGATGTGCCTGCCCCGGCGTCCCTCAGATCAGCTTGTTCCGACAATGCCTGAACCGAAACAGATTGGCGACCAACCCGGGACCGTGCGGTTTAATCCCTGACCCGGCTTGAACTTTCCGTCATCTGTCCCCACAAAGAGGGGGTGCCGGACCGTTGCCAGGCGCTCTGCGTCGGCTTGCTGGCGATCCTCTGACAAACACTGACAAACAAGAGACACCATGTTCAAACGCCTGATCATCGCTGTCGTGCTGCTTGGGTTGATTGCCGGCGGTATCGTCTGGTTCAAGTACTTCCGCGAGGGCATGATCGCGCAGTTCATGGCCGGTGCCGTGCCGCCCCCGGTTCCGGTCACGGCGCTGACCGTCCAGCCGGCCGACTGGGAGCCCGGTTTCGAGGCGGTCGGCACAGCGATCTCGGCGCGGGGCGTGGATCTCGCGATTGAATCCAGCGGCCTGGTGCGCAGCATCGACTTCGCCCCGAACGCGACCGTGACCGAGGGCCAGGTCCTGCTGCAGATCGACGACAAGGCCGAACGCGCGGGCCTTGCCGCAGGCGAGGCCGGCCTCGCGGTCGCCACCGCCGAGGCCGACCGGGCGCAAACTCTGACTGCCCGCGGGGTCGGCGCGGCGAACACTCTGGAAAGCGCCGCGGCACAACTGGAAAGCGCCCGGGCGCAATTGGCGCAGCTGCAGACCGCGCTCGAAGCCAAGCAGTCCCGCGCACCGTTCGGCGGCGTGGTCGGGATCCCCCGGGTCGAGGTGGGCCAGTATGTCGTGCCGGGCACGATCTACGCCACGCTGCAGGATCTCCAGCGGATGTATGTCGACTTCACGCTGCCCGAGCAGCAGCTCTCCTCGATTGCGCTGGACCGGGCGGTCAGCGTCACGACGGAAGTCGGCGCCTTCAGCGCCGAGGGCCGGATCATCGCCATCGAGCCGCAGGTCGATCCGAACTCGCGCCTCGCCAAGGTCCGGGCCGAGGTCAGAAACCCCTCGGGCCAGCTGCTTCCCGGCCAGTTCCTGCGCGTGCGCGTCTCGCTGCCCGTGGAACAGGGCGTGATCGCCGTGCCGCAGACCGCCATCGTGGCCAGCCTCTACGGCAGCTATGCCTATGTCCTGCGCAAGGGCGAGGGCGACGCGCTGACCGCCGACCAGGTCTTCGTCAAGACCGGGCGGCGCAACGGCACGCAGATCGAGGTGGTCTCGGGCCTCTCCGCCGAAGACCAGGTGGTGACGTCGGGGCAGAACCGGCTGTCGAACGGCGCGGCGGTGAGGATCGACGATTCCGTCTCCTTGACGGCCGTCGAATAGGGGCGGCCGATGCATTTCTCGGAAATCTTCATCCGCCGCCCCGTGCTGTCCACCGTCCTGGCGGCGCTGATTCTGTTCGTGGGCCTGGCGTCGGTCTTTAGCCTGCCGGTGCGGCAATACCCGGAAGTGTCGGAAAGCGTGATCACCATCACGACCGTCTACCCCGGCGCCGCACCCGACCTGATCCAGGGCTTCGTCACCTCGCCCATCGCCGCCGCCGTTTCGACGACAGAGAACATCGACTACGTCACCAGCCAGTCGGCGCAATCGGCCTCGATCGTCACCGTGCAGATGCGGCTGGGGGCCGATCCCGACGTCGCTTTGACCGAGGTGATGTCTAAGGTGCAGCAGGTGCGCGGACAGCTGCCGCAGGACACCGAGGACCCGGTGATCGTCAAGGGCACCGGCATGACCTTCGCGCTGATGTACTTCGCGGTGCAGAACCCGAACATGTCGCCCGAAGAGCTGAACGAATACCTGGAACGGGTGGTGCGGCCGCGGGTGGCGAACATCCAGGGCGTCGCGCAGATGGAAATCCTGGGCGCGCAGAAGTTCGCGATGCGGGTCTGGCTCGATCCGCTCAAGCTGTCCTCGCGAGGTGTGACCGCGCCCGAGGTTCTGGCGGCAATCCGGTCGTCGAACTTCCTGTCGGCGCCGGGCAAGACCGAGAACGAGTATTTCGCGTATTCGCTTACGCTGGACAGCACGATCCAGACGCCTGACTCGTTCGGTGCGCTGCCATTGGTGCAGGGGGCGGACGGCGTGGTGCGGCTGCGCGACGTGGCGCGGATCGAGCTCGCCTCGGGCACGACCGACGCCATCGTGACCTTCGCGGGCGAGCCCGGCACCTTCATCGGGATCGTCCCCGCCCCCGGCGAGAACCAGCTTGACGTGGCCACCAATGTGAACGAGGCGCTTCCCGCGCTGGCGGCGACCCTGCCGCAGGGCATGACCATCGACCTGGTCTACGACTCGACCGAGACGATCTCGGCCTCGATCACCGAGGTGTTCAAGACCATCGCCGAGGCGGTGGTCATCGTCATGGTGGTGATCCTCCTCTTTCTTGGCTCGTTCCGCTCTGTCGTCATGCCCATCGTCACCATCCCGCTTTCGCTGATCGGTGTCTGCGCGATCATGCTGGCCTTCGGCTATTCGATTAACCTCCTGACGCTTCTGGCCATGGTGCTGGCCATCGGCCTGGTGGTCGACGACGCCATCGTCGTGGTGGAAAACATTCACCGCCATATCGACGACGGCATGCGCCCCGCCCAGGCGGCGATCACCGGCATGAAGGAGATCACCGGCCCGGTCGTCGCCATGACCATCACGCTTGCCGCCGTGCTGGCGCCGCTGGCCTTCACCGGCGGCCTGACCGGCGCGCTTTTCACCGAATTTGCCCTGACGCTGGCCGGATCGGTCGTCATTTCCGGCGTGGTCGCGCTGACCATCACCCCCACCATGTCTGCCCGCATCCTGCACGCGGGCGAGCCGGGCCGCTTCCAGCGCGTCGTCGACCGGACCCTGAACGGGCTGTCCAACTGGTATGAACGGCGGGTCTCCTCTTCGCTGGACTACCGGCCAGTGACCATGCTGATGGCGGCCGTTCTGGTCGGCGTCATGGGCTTCATGTTCCTGAACACCTCGTCGGAGCTGGCGCCCGAGGAAGACAGCGGTGCGCTCTTCGCCATTATGAACGGGCCACGCTACGCCACGCTGGAATACACCGACGCCTTCACGCGCGAGATCGGTCGGCGTACCTCTGGCATCAAAGAGGTCGAGACCTCGTTCTCGGTCGCCGGGATGGGCGGGGCCGGGAATACCGGCTTCTACATCTGGGCGCTCAAGGACTGGGACCAGCGCGACCGCAGCCAGAGCGAGGTCCAGCAGGAAATCCAGGGGATCCTCGACGGAACCCCCGGCCTGCAAAGCTTCGTCTTCGCGCCACCTTCGCTGCCCGGCGCCGGGGGCGGCCTGCCCATCGCCATGGTGATCCAGTCGATCCACGCGCCGGAACGGGTGGTCGAGATCGCCGAAGAGATCCGCGCCAAGGCGATGCAATCCGGCATGTTCATCGTGGTGCAGAACAGCCTGTCCTTCGACGCCCCGCAGGTGCGCGTCACCATTGACCGCGACCGCGCCGCGCTTCTGGGCGTCTCGGTCAGCGACATCGGCTCGACGCTGGGCCTTATGGTCGGCGGCGGCGCGGTGGCCCAGTTCGACCGTGATTCCAACAGCTATGACGTGATCACCCAGGTCCCGCGCGACTGGCGCGACAATCCCGAGCGGCTGGGTGAGTTCTTCGTGCGGGCGCGCTCCGGCGCGATGGTTCCGCTGTCCTCGGTCGTGTCGATCACGCCCACGGTGGCCGCCGCCTCGATCGAGCAGTTTAACCAGCTGAACTCGGCCTCGCTGACGGCCATGCCGATGATCGGCTTGTCCACCGGGGTTGCCCTGGCCGAGTTGGAGCGTATCGCGGCCGAAGTGCTGCCGGATGGCTTCTTCATCGACTACTCCGGCCAGTCGCGGCTGGAAAAGACCGAGGGCAATACGATCCTTTTGGCCTTCGGCGCGGCGCTGGTCGTGATCTACCTGGTGCTGGCGGCGCAGTTCGAAAGCTTCCGCGACCCGTTCATCATCCTGATGTCGGTGCCGTTGTCGATCTTCGGCGCGATGTTGCCGCTGTATTTCGGGCTCAGTACGCTGAACATCTACACCCAGGTCGGGCTGATCACGCTGATCGGCCTGATCACCAAGCACGGCATCCTGATGGTCGAATTCGCCAACCAGCAGCGCGAGACCAAGGGGGCCACGCGCCGACAGGCCATTGTCGCGGCCGCCCGGACACGTTTGCGGCCGATCCTGATGACGACGGCAGCCATGGTGTTGGCGGTGGTGCCGTTGATCATCGCCGATGGCGCCGGTGCCGCGGCGCGTCAGGCCATGGGCATGGTGATCTTCACCGGCCTCCTGATCGGGACGCTTTTCACCCTGTTCGTGGTGCCGATGTTCTACACGCTCATCGCCCGCAGCGATGTCGAGGAGAAAAATCACCGCGAGGCTGTGGCCCGCACCTTCGGCGAGGCGCGGTAACCCGCCGCGCCGGGCCTACATCGCTCAGGCTTTGGTCGACGACGGGAGGCTGTTCGCCGGGAACCGGCGCGGCCCGGGCCGATACGGTTCCCATCGTCTTCGTTTCCTGCCGGAAGCGCTGTCAGGATGTCCGGCGCGATCCCTCGGGGCGGTGCGGCATCCGGCATATTATCTGCGGATTGGGGTAAAGCGACCCCGTCGATCTGCGCCGATACTGGTTGCATCTTCAATTCCAGATCAGGAGCTGCCGATGCCCCGCCTCATGCTGACCGACCGGCCCCTCCACCCGATGGCCGAGCCCGTTGCCGCGCAGTTCCGCGCGGGCAAGATGAACCGGCGCGAGTTCTTCGCCACCATGGCTGCGCTGGGGGTCTCGACCGCGGGCGCCGTCACGTTGGGCGGGCTGACGCTGGGCGCGACCCCCGCCATGGCCGAGACCCCGCGGAAGGGCGGCACGCTGCGCATCGCGATGAACGTCAAACCCTTCCGCGACCCGCGCATCTTCGACGGTCACCAGATTGCGCAGATCGCCCGCACGGTTAACGAATACCTTGTCCGCTGGACCAGCGACTTCACCTTCGAACCCTATCTGCTGCAGAGCTGGGAGACGAGCGACGATGCCAGAACGCTGACCCTCAACCTGCGCCCGGGCGTGACCTGGTCGAACGGCGACAGCTTTGCCGCCGAGGATGTCATCGCCAACATCACCCGCTGGTGCGACCAGAACATCGAGGGCAACTCGATGGCCTCGCGCTTTGGCGTGCTCGTCGATCCGGCGTCGAAGAAGATTCTGCCCGACGCGCTGGAAAAGGTCGACGACAGGACGGTGCGCATTCACATGCCGCGCGCCGACATCACGCTGGTCGCCGGGTTGACCGACTATCCGGCGCTGATCATGCACCGCAGCTATGACGGCGAGGACGATCCGATGAAAGCGCTGTCGATCTCGACCGGGCCTTGCGAGATGGTCACCTGGGACCCCTCGGTCGGCGCCGAGGTCAAGCGCAAGGAAGCGCCCTGGTGGAAGGGCGAGTTCTGGCTGGACGGCGTGAAATGGGTCGACCTCGGGCTTGATCCCTCGATCGCCGTCGCTGCGTTGCAATCGGACGAGATCGACGCCACCGACGAGACGCTGGCGGACAACCTGCCGCTTTTCACCGCCTCGGGTGCTGAAACGAGCGAGATCGCCACCGGATCGACCATCGTCTGCCGCTTTAACGTGCAGCAGGAACCCTATACCGATGCCCGCCTGCGCCGGGCCGCACAGATGGCGGTCGACAATGCCGAAATCTTGCGACTGGGGGTCAACGGGGCGGGCTCGGTCGCTGCAAACTGTCATGTCGGCCCGATGCACGAGGAGTTCTTCGACATCGGTCCGGCCGTGCACGATCCCGCTGGCGCGCGGGCGCTGCTGACCGAAGCGGGGGCAGGGGCGCATGAATACGAACTGATCTCGCTGGATGACGGATGGCAGGCCGCCACCTGCGACGCCGTGGCGGGGCAGATGCGCGATGCGGGGCTCAACGTGAAGCGTACGGTGCTGCCCGGATCGACCTTCTGGAACAACTGGACGAAATATCCGTTCTCCGCCACCGAATGGAACGGCCGTCCGCTGGGGGTGCAGGTGCTGGCGCTGGCCTATCGTTCGGGCGAGGCCTGGAACGAAAGCGGCTTTTCCGATCCGCGTTTCGACGAATTGCTGAACCAGGCGCTTGCCACCCCGGATGTCGAGGCGCGCCGCGCCCTGATGCAGGAGATCGAGACGATCCTGCGCGAGGCAGGGGTGATGATCCAGCCCTACTGGCGCTCGGTCTACCGGTCCTTCCGCAAGGGAGTGAACGGGTTGCGGATGCAGCAGGCTTTCGAGGCGCATCTGGACAACGTCTGGCTTTCGGAATGAAATTGCCGTGCCGAGCCCACGCCCGATCCGCGCCCGGACACTGCGGGGCGCGCTGTCGGTCGGGGCTCTCGATCAAAGGACCATCATGAAGATCGCCGCTTTCCGCGTCACCTCGCTGCGCCTGCCGCTCAAGGCGCCCTATATCTGGTCTCAAGGCGTGGAAGAGGCCTTCCACGTCAACCTGATAGAGATGGAGGCCGAAGACGGCACCATCGGCATCGGCGAGACCACCACCGCCCCGGATGCCACCGCGCAGGCCCGTATCCTGCAGAAGATCGGAAGGCGGCTGATCGGCACTTCGGTCTTCGACATTGCGCAAAGCTGGGCCGAAGCCTATCGGGCACTGTTCCTGACCTTCGGCGGCAACATGCCGCGCTATGCCAACCAGCTGCAATCCGGCGTCGAGATGGCCGCGCTGGACCTGCAGGGCAAGCTTATCGGTCGTCCTGTCTGGGATCTGCTGGGCGGGCAGCGTCGCAAGGACGTGGGCTATTTCTACTTCCTGCAAGGTGAAAGCCCCGAGGAGATCGCCGCCGACGCCCGTCACGCCGCCAGCATCGGCGAGCCGGTGATCTACCTCAAGGTCGGCGTCGGGGTCGACCATGACCGGCAGGCCGTAAGCCTGGTGCGCGAGGCGATCGGCGAGGCGCGGCTCAGGCTCGATGCCAACGAAGCATGGGATGTCTCGACCGCGATCCGACGCATGACGGAATTTGCGCCCTATGGCATCGAGTATATCGAGCAGCCGACCACCTCGCGGTCGCTCGAGGCGCTGCGCCGGGTGACGGAACGCGCGCAGATCGCCATCGGCGCCGACCAGGCGGTTTTCACGCTGGACGAGGTCTACCGGGCCTGCGCGACGGGCGCTGCCGACATGATCGCCGTCGGCCCGCGCGAGATCGGCGGGTTGCGCGGCACCATGAAGGCGGCCGCGGTTGCCGAAGCGGCGGGGCTGACGCTCTGCATCCATTCCTCGATGACGACCGGCATCACGACCTGCGCGGAACATCACGTCGGCCGCGCGATCCCCAACCTTGACGATGGCAACCAGATCATGTGGCAGCTCCTGAAGGAGGACATCGTCGAAAGCCCCGGTCTGACCCCGGTGAAGGGACGATTGGCACTGGAGGGCAAGCCCGGTCTCGGCTTTGTGCTGAATGAGGACGCCGTCGCCCGCGCCGCGGAACTTTTTCGCAAGCACGACTGGGTGTGACGATGCGCGACGCCGACGCCCCGGACTGGATCAACGGCGATCCAGAAGATCTTCGCCGCTGGCGTAACACCTGTCCCGAGGTCGTGAACCCTGTCCTGCCCGAGGACGTCTCGATCGCCCCGTTCGACCCCGAGGATGGCTGTCCGGGCGGGCTTCGCTTCATGCCGGCCAAGGCAACCGGCACGCCGGTCGTCTACTTCCATGGTGGCGGTTTCGTCGTCGGTTCACCCGAAACGCACCGCATCAACGCCGCCTGGATCGCAAGCCTGGCCCGGGCGCCGGTCTATTCGATCCGCTACCGTCTGGCACCGGAGAACCCGTTGCCCGCGCAGGCCGAAGATGCCGTCGCCGCTGTCCGCGCGCGGTTGTGCAGTTATCCCCGCGCGCGGCTGATGGGCGACAGTGCCGGGGGCCTTGTGGCGCTTTGGGCCTTCGCCGGCCTAGCGGGGGAGGAACGCGTTCGGATCGAGGATGCGATCCTGTTCTATCCGGGCGGCGGCACCTCCGTGCCGCGTCCGGCCACGCTGGGCGACGACGAAACCCAGGGACTGGGGCCGAAATCCCTTGCCGCCTATCAGCGCAGACTGGACCCGAAGGGCATCGCGAAAGGCAATCCGCTTTACGACCCTGCCGCCCCGGGCTTTGCCTTCCCGCCCCGGATGACGGTTGTGGGCGGCGGCAGCGACCCGATCCTCTACCAGTCCGAGGCCCTTTCGCAGCAAGCCGGTGCGGTGCTGGTGATCGCCCAAGGCCAACCGCACAGTTTTCTGGCTGCCCTGCCGACCGAGCCCGCCATCACCCATCTGCGCCGGGCGCTGGGACTCGCGCCATGCTGAGGCCGCCGCCGCCCGGCCCCCATATTCCTGCCGCGCATCCGCCTTCGCGTGACTCGCCGCCGATCCGCTATGCCCTGCTGGTTTTCCCCGGCTTCCCGCTCATGGCCTTCTCGGCAGTGATGGAGCCCTTGCGCGCCGCCAACCTTCTAGCGGACCGCAGGCTTTATGAATGGACTGTGGTGGCCAATGCGGCCGGGCCGCTCTGCGCCTCGAACGGGTTGCGGATCGAGCCCGACCACGGCGCAGATGCCGCGCCCGACGTGGACCGGATCGTCGTTTGCTCGGGCGGCGACGCCGATCATCTGACGGCCAACCGGGCGCTGTCTTGGATACGCCGCCAGCTGCGGGCCGGGGCGACGCTGGGTTCGGTTGCGGATGGTGCCTTCCTTCTTGCCCGCGCAGGCCTTCTGGACGGCTATGCCTGCACCCTGCACTGGACCAGCCAGCGCGCCTTCCGCGAGGCGTTCCCTGACATCGAGATGCGGCAGGATCTTTTCGTCATCGATCGCGGGCGCTTCACGTCGACCGGCGGAATCGGTGCGCTGGACATGATGCTGGAGATGATCTGCCGTGACCACGGCGCCGAGATCGCGGGCGAAGTCGCGGAGTGGTTCGTGCACAGCCCCCTGCGCGACGAGACCGACCGCCAGCGGATGCAGCTTCGCTTGCGCACTGGCATCCGCGACGACATGGTCCTGACGGCCGTCACGATGATGGAGCAGGCCCTGGACGAACCGATGGAGATTCGCGGATTGGCAGAGCGGATCGGCATATCGGCCGATCGTCTTGAACGGGCCTTCCGAAAGGAAACCGGGCTGCCGCCGGCGGCCTATCTGCGCCAAGTGCGCCTGAAGCATGCGGCGGATCTCCTGCTGCATTCCAAGGGTCCGATCGACACCATCGGGCTTTCCTGCGGTTTTGCCAGCGCGTCGAGCTTTTCACGCGCCTTCCGAAACGAGTTCGGCTGCACCCCGCGCGAGATGCGTACGCGCGCCGACCGTCACGCACATGCGCACCGGCCCGGAGACGTGGGACAACAATGCACGTGAACATGACCCTGCCGCGCGGCCGCACGGCGCTTTTGCTGATCGACATGCAGGAAGAGCATCGCACTGATACCCGTTATCTGGTCGAGGCCTACGATACCGTTGCCGCAAACTGTGCCCTGCTGCTTGTGGCGGCCCGGACGGCAGGGATGGCGGTTTTTCATACGGTCTATCTTGTCGATACTCAGGCTGACATCACGCGACCTTTCCACCCTCTGGGCGACGACGGGCGATCGGCCTTCAGCGACGCAGGGACGCCCGGCGCCGAGATTTCTCCGGAACTGACGCCCCTGCCGGGCGAGACCGTGATCGTCAAGCGCGACGCAAGCTGCTTCACCGCGCCCCAGCTGCCGCAGATGCTGGACAGGGCAGGGATCGACTGGCTGGTGATCGGCGGCTGCTGGTCCGAGGCCTGCGTGGCTGCCACGGTGAAAGACGCGGTGGAACGCGGCATCCATGTCCTGCTTGTCAAGGATGCCTGCGGATCGGGCAGCCAGGCGATGCACGAAACCGCTGTCCTCAACATCGCAAACCGTCTTTATGGCGGTGCCGTAGCGGATACCGCCCGGGCCTTGTCACTGATGGGCGGCGGCGTGGCACAGACTTGGCAGACGAACCTGCCCGTGCCGATGAAGTTCACCTATGAGACCGCATCGCGCGACTACGCCGCGCTCTGATTGGGCGCCTTTACGGCTATCACGTCGAAGCGTCGCTCGCGCTCGCCTACCTGCGCCCCGAGATCGCGCCGGGCTACTACGCTCGTGAGGCGGCCAGATCAAGGTTGGCTCTTTTCTGCCGGGCTCCTGGCTCGTAAACCTTGGGTGCACTGCCGCTCTCGAGTCTCCGATGGACAACAGCACGGGGCGGGAAAGCCACATGCACCGAAACGGGCGCCATCGATGACGCAGGTCAATTCCATGAGCTTCGCGCTGCAGCGGTCTGACCTGCTGCAGGCGCGCGGAACGGCGCGCCGGTTCGATCCTCATCTGCACAGCACCTATTCCATCGTCGCTCTCCGGCGGGGCGCGGCCGAGATCAGGTCGGCCCGGTGGAGCGGAACCGCCCGTGCGGGCGACGTCTTCTTCTTCAACCCCTACGAGGTCCATTCGGCCTGCTGTTCCGGCGAGGATGCCGAATATGCGACGCTCTATCCCTCCGGAGAGTTTCTCGCCGACTGTCTGGCCCTTGGGCACAGCGACGGGCCTCCCGGCATCCAGACCGCCATTCTGAGGCAGCAGCCGGTGACGGTGCAGCTTGTCGAGGCCCTGTTCGCGCCCGTCGCAGAGAGCGGTGCCGTCGAGGCTTTGCTGCGCAGGATGCTGGCGGCCTGTGATTTCTCGACAGACCCGGCAGTTCAAAGCCCCGGTGCCTTGGTTCGCAGGGCCTGCCTGCTGATCCACGCCAACGGCACCCGTGCGATGCGGACCGAAGACCTTGCGCGCGAAATGGGGGTGCACAAGAGCCACCTTGTCAGGGCCTTCAGCACCGCGGTGGGAATGGCGCCCCAGACCTATGTCCGTCAGGTACGGGTGGCGAAGGCCCGGGAACTGATCTGCGAGGGGGAGAACCTCAGCGAGGTTGCCCTCATGCTGGATTTCAGCGACCAAGCCCATCTCACCCGTGAGTTCAAGAAGGTGTTCGGGGTGCCTCCCGGCGCGCTTTCGCGGGACATCGGCGGAACGCGTCAAACGAAGGGCGGACCGCGCCGGCAATCAGGGCGCGCGCGCTAGGCAAACGGCGTTGCTTCCACGCGCGCTTGGCGCTGTCCGCAGAGGCATGCAAATCCTGTTCAATACGGCGCCGGATCGGTCGCTTACCCTCGGCATCGAAATTTCGAGGTTTCAGGATGACGCAGGACGGCCATACACATTCGACCAGGTTCCCCGATGCCAATGGGTATTACGGACAATTCGGCGGCAACCATTATCCGCCCGAGGTCTGGCCCGCACTGGAGGAACTGGCATCGACCTATCTCGCATTGCGGGACACGCCGGACTTCCAGAACGCTCTCGAAAAGGTTCGGACGGGTCTCCAGGGGCGGCCGACGCCGGTCCACTTCCTGGAGAACACCAGCAATCAGATCGGAGGCGCGCGCATCTACGTGAAGCGCGAGGACCTGAACCATACCGGCGCGCACAAGATCAACCATTGCGTGGGCTTCGCGCTGCTCGCGCGCAAGATGGGCAAGCGCAAGCTGATCGCCGAGACAGGGGCGGGCCAGCATGGGGTTGCGCTGTCCGCCGCGGCGGCCTGTTTCGGCCTCGAATGCGAGGTTCACATGGGTGAGGTCGACATCGCGAAGCAAAGCTCGAACGTCGGGCGCATGCGCCTTCTGGGCGCCCGCGTGGTCGCGGCGACCGCCGGGCAGTCGGCCCTGAAGGAGGCCAGCGATTCCGCCTTCCACGCCTATGTCGCGCAGCGGGACCACGCGCTTTACGCGATCGGCTCGGCGATCGGGCCGCACCCCTTCCCGATGATCGTAAGGGATTTCCAGTCGGTCGTCGGTCGGGAGGCCCGCCGTCAGTTCCTGGCGTTGAGCGGCGGTGCCTTGCCCGATCATGTCGTGGCTTGCCTGGCTGGCGGGTCGAATGCGATGGGCCTCTATGCGGGTTTTCTCGACGATCCCGGCGTCGCCCTTCATGCGGTGGAGCCTCTCGGCAAATCGGGTGAGCCGGGGCAACACGCGGCGACGCTGACCTTCGGAACGCCCGGCACACTGCACGGCGCGCAGTCCATCGTTCTGCAGCAAGAGGACGGCACGCCTGCGCGGGTGTCTTCGGTCGCATCGGGGTTGGTCTATCCGGGGGTCGGACCGGAGATCGCGATGCTGCATGGGGCAGGGCGGTTGTCCGTCGCGGCCATCCCGGACGGGGAGGTGATCGATACTTTCTTTCGCATCACGAAATCGGAGGGGATCATACCGGCGCTTGAAAGCGCACACGCGCTGGCCTTCGCGATCCGGCTGGCGGCGCAGCGGCCTTCCTCGGAAAGCGTCCTGGTCAACCTGTCCGGCCGGGGTGACAAGGATGTCGATTTCGTTCTGGAGAACCACGGAACCGGAGATGATAGCTAAGAACTAGGAGCGGCCATCACCCCAAAGCGGCAACTCTGACCGCGACATGGGCGGCTCCGAATGCTCGCATCGCCCTGAAAGCAAAAGGCGCCCCTCGGGGCGCCTTCTATGCTTTTGCAAGCACTGTCCGAACTGGAGCGGGCGATGAGATTCGAACTCACGACCCTAACCTTGGCAAGGTTATGCTCTACCCCTGAGCTACGCCCGCACCGTCTGGACGAGAGGGGATGTATAAAGACCAGCGGGGGGCCGCAAGAGGGAAAGTGCTTTCCGGCGCAAATTTCTTGCTCGGTCCGTGTCGCGTCCCGTGTGCGATGCAGGCCCGTCATGGGGATGGCTGCAGTCGCGGCGCGCGCCTGTCGCGGCGCAGTAAATTCGCCGTGAGGAGTTAGTAACCTGCCGCAGAATCAGCTTGGATTCGGAAATGTTTTGAATAGCTTGCGCGGCGAAGGCAATATCGCCTTCTTGTGTGGCCGCGCCTTCTGCGCTGCCGCAATGTGGAGAAACACGATGACCAAATTCGCCCTCGTTCTGGCCGCCTCGGCCCTGACCGCCACCGGCGTCTTCGCGCAAGACGCTGCTGCCCCGGTCGTGGCCGACGCCGATGCGAACGGCACCTTCTCGCTGGCCGAAGTGCAGGCCGCCTACACCACCGCCACCGAAGAAGCCTTCAAGGCCGCCGACACCGACGCTTCGGGCGAACTGTCGGCTGAAGAGCTGCAGGCCGCCGTCGACGCGGGCGCCTTCACCGCCGCCTGATCCTTCGGGGTATCCGAACGCGGGGCCGTCCTTCGGGGCGGCCCTTTTGTTTGCGCGATTCCGCGCCGATGCCGCTGCCTGTCGGGAACCAAATCCGGCCCTGCACGTCATCCTGGCATGAAGGCGGCGCCCCTTGCGCTGCCACACGAAGGAGAACGACGATGAACAACGACCAGATCGCCGGCAAGTGGAAGCAGATCAAGGGCGAAGCCAAGGTCATGTGGGGCAAGCTGACCGATGACGACCTCGACATTGCCGAAGGCCATGCGGACAAGCTGGCCGGCAAGGTGCAGGAACACTACGGAAAGACCCGCGAGGATGCCGAACGCGAAGTGAAAAGCTTCTTCGACCGTTACTGACGCAAAGGTCGGGGTGGGCGAGATCGCCCACCCTTTCCCCTACTCCAATTCGATCAGCAGGTCCTTCGCCTCGATCTGGCTGCCTGCATGGACATGGATCGCCTTGATCGTGGCTTCCCGGTCGCAATGCAGGCCCGTCTCCATCTTCATCGCCTCGATGTTCAGGAGAAGGTCGCCCGCCCGCACCTTCTGCCCCACCGTCACCGCGATAGAGGCGACCGCCCCCGGCATCGGTGCGCCGATATGGGCCGGATTGCCGTCCTGCGCCTTGGGCTTGGCGGCGGCCTTGGCAACCATCGCCCGGTTCGGCACCCGGATCACCCGGGGTTGGCCGTTGAGTTCAAAGAACACCTTGACCTCGCCGTCCTCGGTCGTCTCGCCCACCGCCTGCAGCCGGATTTCCAGCGTCTTGCCGGGGTCGATCTCGACCGCGATCTCGTCGCCGGGTTGCATCCCGTAGAAGAAGGTCTGCGTCGGCAGGGTGCGGACCGGCCCGTATTGCCGGTGGCGGCCCATGTAGTCGAGGAAGACCTTGGGATACATCAGGTAGCCGTTCAGGTCCTCGTCATCGACGGTGATCCCGTTCATCTCGGCCGAGACCTGCTTGCGCGTGGCCTCCAGATCGACCGCCGCCATCGACTTGCCAGGCCGTTCGGTCAGCGGCCTCTCGCCCTTCAGCACCTTCTTCAGGATGCCCTCCGGCCAGCCGCCATGCGGTTGCCCGAGGTTGCCTTTCAGCATGTCCACGACGCTGTCGGGGAAAGCCACGTCGACCTTCGGGTCCTCGACCTGCGCCCGGGTCAGCCCCTGCGCCACCATCATCAGCGCCATGTCGCCCACGACCTTGGAGGACGGCGTGACCTTCACGATATCGCCGAACATCCGGTTGGCATCGGCATAGGCCTGCGCCACCTCATGCCAGCGCTCCTCCAGCCCCAGCGACCGCGCCTGTGCCTTCAGGTTGGTGAACTGCCCTCCCGGCATCTCATGCAGGTAGACCTCGGAAGCCGGAGCCTGAAGTCCCGACTCGAAGGCCGCATATTGCTTGCGCACCGCCTCCCAATAGTCGGAAATCTGCCGGATCGCCGCGATATCCAGGCCCGTGTCCCGGTCGGTGTTGCGCAACGCCTCGACGATGGACCCCAGGCAGGGCTGCGAGGTCCCGCCCGAGAACGCATCCATCGCCGCATCCACCGCGTCCACCCCGGCGTCGCAGGCCGCCAGAACCGTCGCCGCCGCGGCGCCGCTGGTGTCGTGGGTGTGGAAATGGACCGGCAGCCCGATCTCCTGTTTCAGCGCCTTGACTAGCACGCGGGCCGCCGCGGGCTTCAGGAGGCCCGCCATGTCTTTCAGCCCCAGCACATGCGCGCCCGCCGCCTTCAGCTCCTTCGCGCGGTCCAGGTAGTATTTCAGGTCATACTTCGACCGCGCGGGGTCCAGGAGATCGCCGGTATAGCAGATCGTCCCCTCGCAGACCTTGTTGGCCTCCAGCACCGCGTCCATCGCGACGCGCATGTTCTCGACCCAGTTCAGGCTGTCGAAGACGCGGAACACGTCCACCCCGGTCTTCGCCGCCTGCAACACGAAGCTGCGCACCACATTGTCCGGGTAGTTGGTATAGCCCACCCCGTTCGAGGCGCGCAGCAGCATCTGCGTCATCAGGTTCGGCATCGCGGCCCGCAGGTCGCGCAGCCGCTGCCAGGGGCATTCCTGAAGGAAGCGGTAGGCCACGTCGAAGGTGGCTCCACCCCAGCACTCGACCGAGAAAAGCTCCGGCAGGTTGGCCGCATAGGCGGGCGCGACCTTGATCATGTCGATCGACCGCATCCGCGTCGCCAGCAGCGACTGGTGCCCGTCGCGCATCGTGGTGTCGGTCAGCAGGACCTTCTGCTGTTCCTTCATCCAGTCCGCCACCGCCTGTGGACCCTTCTGTTCCAGCAGGTTGCGCGTTCCCATCGCCGGGGCGGCCTTCGGGGCAGGGGGCTTCGGTGCCCGCGCCTCGGCCGGGGGCTTCGCGCGGCCCGCCGTCTCGGGATGGCCGTTCACGGTGATGTCGGCGATGTACAGGAGGATCTTCGTCGCCCGGTCGCGCCGCTTCTTGAAGGCGAAGAGGGCGGGCGTCGTGTCGATAAACTTGGTCGTATAGGTGTCGTCCAGGAAGGTCTTGTGCTTCAGCAGGTTGATCACGAACTCGATGTTCGTCGCCACCCCCCGGATGCGGAACTCGCGCAGGGCGCGGTCCATCCGGGCAATCGCCTTCTCGGGCGTCTGGGCATGGGCCGTGACCTTGACCAGAAGCGAGTCGTAGTACCGCGTGATGACCGACCCCGCATAGGCCGTGCCGCCATCCAGCCGGATGCCGTTCCCGGTGGCGCTGCGATAGGCCGTCAGCCGCCCGTAGTCCGGGATGAAGTTGTTCAGCGGATCTTCCGTCGTCACCCGGCACTGCAGCGCATGGCCGTTCAGCTTCACCTCGGCCTGCGACGCGACGCCCGTCGCCTCGGGCAGGCTCTTGCCCTCCTCGATCAGGATCTGCGCCTGGACGATGTCAATGCCCGTCACCTCTTCGGTGACAGTATGCTCGACCTGCACCCGGGGATTCACCTCGATGAAGTAGAACTTGCCGGAGTCCATATCCATCAGGAACTCGACCGTCCCCGCGCATTCATAGGCCACATGGCCGCAGATGCGCTTGGCCATCTCGCAGACGTCCTCGCGCTGCGCCTGCGTCAGGTAGGGGGCAGGGGCACGTTCGACGACCTTCTGGTTCCGCCGCTGCACCGTGCAGTCGCGCTCCCAGAGGTGCCAGACGTTGCCCTGCTTGTCGCCCAGGATCTGCACCTCGACGTGGCGGGCGCGCTGGATCATCTTCTCCAGATACCCTTCGCCGTTGCCGAAGGCCGCCTCCGCCTCGCGCCGCCCCTCGCGGACCTTGGCCTCCAGCTCGTCTTCGCCGAGGATCGGCCGCATCCCCCGCCCGCCGCCGCCCCACGAGGCTTTCAGCATCAGCGGATAGCCGACGTCCTTGGCCTGCTTCTTGATCAGCGCCATGTCATCGCCCAGGACTTCCGTCGCCGGGATGACCGGCACCCCCGCCTCCATCGCTACCCGCCGGGCGCTGGCCTTGTCGCCAAGCGCCCGCATCGTCTCGGCCCGCGGCCCGATGAAGGTGATCCCCGCCTTGTCGCAGGCATCTACGAAATCCGGGTTCTCGGACAGAAGCCCATAGCCCGGATGGATCGCATCCGCCCCCGCCATCCGCGCCACCCGGATGATCTCGGGGATCGACAGATAGGCGCCCACCGGCGACAGCCCCTCGCCGATCCGGTAGGCCTCGTCGGCCTTGAAGCGGTGGAGCGAAAGCTTGTCCTCCTCGGCATAGACCGCGACGGTCCTCTTGCCCATCTCGTTTGCCGCCCGCATCACGCGGATCGCGATCTCGCCACGGTTGGCGACCAGGATTTTCTTGAACTCGGGCATCGGCGGCTCTCCCCAGGCGCGGCAGGACGCCTGCACATTAGGGTCGCTGCATTGCAGCGCAAGAGGGAATGACGCCGTTTTCCGACAGATTTGCGACAGTGCACCGCCGCATACCGAAACCGCGCCGCAAGCCCGAACAATCAGGGAACGCAGGCCCTTTTCCCCCGCGCCGATCCGGCTATACTGCCGGGCATGACAGGATGGGACGAAGATCAGGCCTTCGAGGCCGCAGCCGCCCCCGTGCCCCTCTCGCAGCGCGCGATGGCGGCGCGGCCCGCGCCCTATCTCGATGACCTGAATCCCGCCCAACGCGCCGCGGTCGAGGCGCTGGATGGTCCCGTCCTAATGCTGGCCGGGGCAGGGACGGGAAAGACCAAGGCGCTGACCGCCCGCATCGTGCATCTCCTGAACCAGCGCCGCGCCCGGCCGAACGAGATCCTCGCCGTCACCTTCACCAACAAGGCCGCGCGCGAGATGAAGGAGCGGGTCGGTCGCCTGCTGGGCGAGGTTGCGGAAGGCATGCCCTGGATGGGTACCTTCCACTCGCTCAGCGTGAAGATCCTCCGCCGCCATGCCGAGCTTGTCGGCCTGAAGCCGAACTTCACCATCCTCGACACCGACGACCAGCTGCGGCTTCTGAAGCAGTTGGTCCTCGCCGCCAACATCGACGAAAAACGCTGGCCGGCCCGGATGCTCGCCGGGCTGATCGACGGCTGGAAGAACCGCGCCTGGACGCCGGAAAAGGTGCCGTCCTCCGAGGCTTCCGCCTACAATAACCGGGGAACCGAGCTTTACGCCGCCTATCAGGACCGGCTGAAAACCCTGAACGCCACCGATTTCGGTGACCTCCTCCTGCACTGCGTCACGATCTTTCAGACGCATCCCGACGTGCTGCAGCAATACCAGCGCTGGTTCCGCTACATCCTCGTCGACGAATACCAGGACACCAACGTCTGCCAGTATCTGTGGCTGCGGCTGCTGGCGCAGGCGCACAAGAACATCTGCTGCGTTGGCGACGACGACCAGTCGATCTACGGCTGGCGCGGGGCCGAGGTCGGCAACATCCTGCGGTTCGAGAAGGATTTCCCCGGCGCGCAGGTGATCCGGCTGGAGCAGAACTACCGCTCGACCGGGCATATCCTGGCAGCGGCGAGCGGGGTCATCGCCAAGAACGCCGGACGTCTGGGCAAGACGCTGTGGACCGCCGGGGAACTGGGCGAGAAGGTCCGCCTGATCGGCCACTGGGACGGCGAGGAAGAGGCGCGCTGGATCGGCGAGGAGATCGAGGCCATCCAGCGCGGCACCCGCGGCATGGAGCCGGTCGACCTGAACCGCCAGGCGATCCTCGTCCGCGCCAGCCACCAGATGCGCGCCTTCGAGGACCGCTTCCTGACCATCGGCCTGCCCTACCGGGTGATCGGTGGCCCCCGCTTCTACGAACGTCAGGAAATCCGTGATGCGATGGCCTATTTCCGGCTGGCGGTGTCCCCCGACGACGATCTCGCCTTCGAGCGGGTGGTCAACCTGCCGAAACGCGGCCTTGGCGATACGGCGCAGTCGAAGATCAACGTGCTGGCGCGGGGGGCGGGGGTCCCGCTTCTCGACGGCGCGCGGGAGGCGCTGGCCAAGGGGGTGATCCCGGGGAAGGGGGCGGCGCAGCTGCGGGCCTTCGTCGAGGGGGTCGACCGTTGGCACGCCGCGACCTTCCACCCCGAATACGACCACATCCGCCTGGCCGAGACGATCCTGGACGAGAGCGGCTACACCGAGATGTGGCAGAACGACAAGACGCCCGAGGCGCCGGGGCGGCTCGACAACCTCAAGGAACTGATCAAGGCGCTGGAGCAGTTCGACAACCTTCAGGGCTTCCTCGAACACGTCTCCCTCATCATGGACAACGACACCGAGGGGGCGGAGGAGAAGGTCACGATCATGACCCTCCACGCCGCCAAGGGGCTGGAGTTCCCGGTGGTCTTCCTGCCGGGATGGGAGGACGGCCTCTTCCCCAGCCAGCGCAGCATGGACGAGTCCGGGCTGAAGGGGCTGGAGGAGGAGCGGCGGCTGGCGTACGTGGGGATCACAAGGGCCGAGGAGCTGTGCACGATCAGCTTCGCCTCCAACCGGCGGGTCTATGGGCAGTGGCAGTCGCAGCTGCCCTCGCGCTTCATTGATGAGTTGCCGTCCGAGCATGTCGAGGTCCTCACCGCCCCCGGCCTTTACGGCGGCGGCTATGGGGCGGCGGCGCCGGTGGGGTTCGGTTCGGGGCTGGAGGAGCGGGTCTCAAAGGCCGACGTCTACAATTCCCCCGGCTGGCGGCGGCTGCAGGAGAACCAGACCCACCGCCCCATGCGGCAGCCGCAGGAGGCGCGGCATGTGGTGATCGACATGGAGGCGTCCTCGCCCTACGTCCTCGGCGACCGGGTGTTCCACCAGAAGTTCGGCTATGGCGAGGTCATGGGGATCGAGGGGGACAAGCTGGACGTGGAGTTCGACCATGCCGGGACGAAGAAGGTGGTCGCGCGCTGGGTGATCCCGGCGGATCAGGTGGATGACGTGCCGTTCTGAGCCGGGGTGCCCGCGCGCGGGCAGGTTTTCCGGGGCAAGGAATTCAAGGGCTTGGCTGTGGGCGTTAGGGGTTTGTTAACCTGAGGGCAGGGGATTGCGTTGCCCGGTCGGGGTACGTCGCACTCGCCTTTCTGGGGGTGGTTTGTCGAGGGAGTGGTGGGTTGGCACCCACCCTACGGCTCGCTAAACTGTTTCTTTGGCGACTAGATTCAGACCGATCAGGCCGGCCTCAACCGCTGCGTCATGGAACTTGTCCGACACCCAGATGAACCCGCGGACCATCCGCTTATCGATCCAGACATGATGGTTGCCGATCTTGCTGCGGCTGAAGACTGTGCGTGGCTCGTTTGCCAAACCAGTGTAAAAGCCCCGTTCCGTAAGCGGCGGGCGCAACAGATCGAGTTGCAGCGTGTCTAGGCGGTTGCACGGCACGAACCAGAACATGTCCGCAAGGTGGTCGCCATTCTTTCTCACCACCTCGACGGGCACGAACTGATGCACGCCTGGTTCCAGCGCCTCGACCACATCTCGGAACTTTGCTGAGCAAATCTGGGCAAGTCGCACAATCGCGAAGTCCGGCATCCGGCTTTGATTGGTGAGCGGGCGGATGCGCGTGGGCAGAAACTCGGTCTTCACCCGCCGACCGAACCGCATCACTTGCGAGAGTTCGGGCGGATTGATCCCGATATCGATGCTGCGGTCCTCATTCTCGACCTTCTTCATGTCGCCATCGACAAGGTCGAAATCAAGGCTCGTATGACCCAGTGGCTTCTCATAGAGCTGGTAAGTCATTTTACAGCCTTTCCTTTGCCAGATGCCCCATCTTCTCCAGCATCTCCGGCTCGACAAGCCCGGCGATCTGCGGATGCAGTCGCAGGTCACCTTCCTTCACCACCTGCCGGAAGTTCGCGGTCACCCGGCCCGTGGTCTTGCGGTCCGGTGCGATGACGCCGAGCAGCCAGCAAGCCGTAGGGTGCGTGATTTTTACGCACCGTCATGGCGGAAAGATGACTGTGTCGCCGGGGGCGGGGTTTGAACTGTCATGCGTGTGGTGATGGGGGATGGTGCGTGAAATCACGCACCCTACGATTGCTGTCATGACAGGGGCAGGGTGCTAAGTTCGGCAGTCCGGTGCAAGGGTGGCTGGTGTGCGCCGGGCTTGCCTCGGGGGCAGGCGGTGGCCATTCTGGCCCGGGGCGCTGGACGGGAGGCGGGCATGGGCGGGGCGGAGACGGCGCTGGGGGCGGTGGCGGAGGTGCTGGAGGCTCGCGCGGCGGGTGGGGGCCGGGTGATCGTGGCTTTGGCCGGGGCGCCGGGGTCGGGGAAATCGACGCTGGCCGACAAGCTGGCGGGCAAGCTCAACGCCCGGCAGCCGGGTCTGGCGGCGGTGTTGCCGATGGACGGCTATCACTATGATGACCTTCACCTCGTCCCGGCGGGGCTGCGTCCGCGGAAGGGCGCGCCGATGACCTTTGACGTGGGCGGGCTCTACCACACGCTGAAGCGGATGCGGGCGCGGGATGAGGACGAGGTCGCCGTCCCGGTCTTCGACCGCAAGATCGAGATCGCCCGGGCCGGGGCGCGGCTGATCCCGCGCGAGGTGCCGGTGATCGTGGTCGAGGGCAACTGGCTGCTGCTGAACCAGTCGCCCTGGGACCGGCTGCACCCGATGTTCGACCTGACGGTGATGGTCGAGGTGCCCGAGCATGTGCTGCGCGCCCGGTTGCGGGGGCGGTGGGAGCGGCTGGGGCTGACCGAGGCCGAAATCATCGCGAAGCTGGACGAGAACGACCTGCCGAACGGGCGCTGGGTGCGGGACGGGTCGGTCGCGGCGGATCATGTGATCCGGAACGGATAGGGCGCCATATCTCGTCCCGGGCTTGACCCGGGACCTCGGCTTGCCAAGCGGCACCGCGACTTTGGGTCGAGGTCCCGGGTCGAGCCCGGGACGGGGTTTTTGTTACGGTCAGTTCGGCCGGGCGATATAGCCGGATGCTCCCACCTCTCACCTCTCCCACGAGGGGGAGGGGTGGCGCTTTGGGCGGGCGAAGGGCCAGGGTGCGCAACAAGCTGCGGATGGGGCGCGGGTTGGTGGGGTGGAACCCCCAGCCTACGGGGTGGCCGGTGCACTGTAGCGCACTCTACGGGGGGCTGAAGCGCTGTTCCGTTGGAGGCTTCTCGAATCGCCTTGGGTAGCCCCGCATTCCCGCTGGCCTTGCGGATGGTTTGGCGCTACTCTGGCCCGCGAAGACCTGGGGGATACACCCGGGCTTCCAAAGGCAGAGCAGGCGTAACAGGCGGTTTTCCATGACTGAAATGGTCTATGGCTCCAATCCCGTTCGGGTGTCCGAGCCGGTCATCCCGAGGTGGTGGCGCACGATCGACAAATGGACGCTGACCAGCGTCTTCATCCTGTTCGGCGTGGGTCTCCTGCTGGGTCTGGCGGCTTCGGTGCCGCTGGCGACGCGCAACGGCCTGGAGCCGTTCTACTATGTGCAGCGGCAGGCCTTCTTCGGCGGGGTGGCGCTGGTGGTGATGCTGGGCATCTCGATGATGCCGCCGGACATGGTGCGCAGGCTGGGGGTGATGGGGTTCGCGATCTCGATGTTCGCGCTGATGATGCTGCCCCTGTTCGGCACCGATTTCGGCAAGGGCGCGGTGCGCTGGTTCTCGTTCGGCTTCGCCAGCGTCCAGCCGTCGGAGTTCCTGAAGCCCGGCTTCGTGATCGTGGTGGCCTGGCTGATCGCTGCCAGCCAGGACCTGAACGGCCCGCCGGGCAAGACATTGTCCTTTGTGCTGACGCTGGTGGTGGTCGGGTTCCTGGCGATGCAGCCGGACTTCGGCCAGTCGGCGCTGGTGCTGTTCGCCTGGGGCGTGGTCTATTTCATCGGCGGCGCGCCGATGCTGCTGATCGGGATCGTGGGCGGTCTGGTGGGCGTGGGCGGGCTGGCCTTCTATGAAAGCAGCGAGCACTTCGCGCGGCGGATCGACGGGTTCCTGTCGCCCGATGTCGATCCGCGCACGCAGCTTGGCTATGCGGCGAACGCAATCCAGGAGGGCGGGTTCTTCGGCGTGGGCGTGGGCGAGGGGCAGGTGAAATGGTCGCTGCCGGACGCGCATACCGACTTCATCATCGCGGTGGCGGCCGAGGAATACGGGCTGCTGCTGGTGCTTGGAATCCTGGCGCTGTACGGGGTGATCGTGGTGCGGTCGCTGTGGCGTCTGCTGCCCGAGCGCGACCCGTTCGCGCGGCTGGCGGGGGCGGGGATGGCCTGCATCTTCGGGGTGCAGGCGATGATCAACATGGGGGTCGCGGTGCGGCTGCTGCCCGCCAAGGGGATGACCTTGCCCTTCGTGAGCTATGGCGGGTCGTCGGTGATTGCGGCGGGGATCACGCTGGGGATGCTGCTGGCGCTGACCCGTGAGCGCCCGCGCGGGCAGATGAGCGACGTGTTCCGGCGGGGTCGCTGATGGCGGGGAAGCTGCTTCTCATCGCGGCGGGGGGGACGGGCGGGCATATGTTCCCGGCGCAGGCCCTGGCCGAGGCGATGCTGGCGCGGGGCTGGCGGGTGAAGCTGTCGACCGACGAGCGGGGCGCGCGCTATGCGGGCGGCTTCCCGGCGGAGGTGGCGGTGGAACGGGTGGCTTCGGCGACCTTCGCGCGGGGCGGGGTGGCGGCGAAGCTTGGGGTGCCGTTCCGGATTCTGGGCGGGGTGCTGGGGGCCTTGGTGTCGCAGCTGCGCGACCGGCCTGTGGTTGTGGTGGGGTTCGGCGGCTATCCCTCGATCCCGGCGCTGTCGGCGGCCTGGGTGCTGCGGCGGCCGCGGATGATCCATGAACAGAACGGGGTTCTTGGCCGGGTGAACCAGATCTTCGCGCGGCGGGTGGACAAGGTGGCCTGCGGGACCTGGCCCACCGCGTTGCCCGCGGGCGTGACCGGGGAGCCTGTGGGCAACCCGGTGCGACAGGCGGTGCTGGACCGGGCCTCGGCGCCCTATATCCCGCCGGGAGATTATCCGATGGCGCTGGTGGTGATCGGCGGCAGCCAGGGCGCGCGCATCCTGTCGGATGTGGTGCCGGCGGCGGTGGCGCTGTTGCCGGAGGGCCTGCGCGCGAACCTGCGGGTGGCGCATCAGGCGCGGGACGAGGATGCGGCGCGGGCCGCGGCGGGCTATGAGGCGGCGGGGGTGCGGGCCGAGATCGCGCCGTTCTTCGCGGACATTCCGCGCAGGCTGTCGGAGGCGCAGCTGGTGATCAGCCGGTCGGGGGCGTCCTCGGTCGCGGATATCAGCGTGATCGGGCGCCCGGCGATCCTGATCCCCTATGCGGCGGCGACGGGCGACCACCAGACGGCGAATGCGAAAGGGCTTTCCGACGCAGCGGCAGCGGTCGTCGTGCAGGAGAAGGCGCTTGACGCCGCAGCCCTCGCGGGCCACATCGCCGCGATCCTGGAAGACCCGGCGCGGGCCGAGACGATGGCGCGGGCGGCCTTGGGCGAGGGCAAGCCGGACGCGACGGCGCGGCTGGTGGCATTGGTTGAAGAGTTGGGCGAGGGCCATTCATGAACGCAGCGACGAAGCTTCCGCTGGAGCTGGGGCCGATCCATTTCGTCGGGATCGGCGGCATCGGGATGTCCGGGATTGCCGAGGTCCTGATGACGCTGGGCTATCCGGTGCAGGGCTCGGACGCCAAGGCGTCGAAGATCACCGAGCGGCTGGTGAAGCTGGGGGCGACCTTCTTCGAGGGGCAGCGGGCCGAGAACATCGGCGACGGGGTCTCGGTCGTGGTGATCTCTTCCGCGATCAAGAAGGGCAACCCGGAGCTGGAAGAGGCGCGGCGGCGGAAGCTGCCGGTGGTGCGGCGGGCCGAGATGCTGGCAGAGCTGATGCGGCTGCGGTCGAACATCGCGGTGGCCGGGACCCATGGCAAGACGACGACCACGACGATGGTGGCGACCTTGCTCGACAAGGGCGGGTTCGATCCGACGGTGATCAACGGGGGAGTGATCCACGCCTATGGCTCGAATGCCCGCGCGGGCGCCGGGGAGTGGATGGTGGTGGAGGCGGACGAGTCGGACGGGTCGTTCAACCGGCTGCCCGCGACGATTGCCATCGTGACCAACATCGACCCGGAACACATGGAGCATTGGGGCACCTTCGACGCGCTGCGGAAGGGGTTCCTGGATTTCGTCTCGAACGTGCCGTTCTACGGGCTGGCGGTCTGCTGCACCGACCACGCCGAGGTGCAGGCGCTGGTCGGGCGGGTGACGGACCGCCGGGTCGTGACCTTCGGCTTCAACGCGCAGGCCGATGTGCGGGCGGTGAACCTGAGTTATGAGAACGGGGTGGCGCATTTCGACATCGCCTTGCAGGGCGAGGGCGGGATGATCGAGGGCTGCACCCTGCCGATGCCGGGCGACCACAACGTCAGCAATGCGCTGTCGGCGGTGGCGGTCGCGCGGCATCTGGGGATGAAGAAGGACGAGATCCGCGAAGCTCTGGCCGGGTTCGCAGGCGTCAACCGCCGCTTTACCCGGGTGGGTGAGGTGGGGGGCGTCACCATCATCGACGATTACGGCCACCACCCGGTGGAGATCGCGGCGGTCTTGAAGGCGGCGCGGCAGGCGACCAAGGGGCGGATCATCGCCGTGCACCAGCCGCACCGCTATACCCGGCTTTCCCACCTGTTCGAGGAATTCTGCACCTGCTTCAACGAGGCGGATGTTGTGGCCATCGCCGATGTCTATGCGGCGGGCGAGGACCCGATTCCGGGCGCGAGCCGCGACGATCTGGTGGCGGGGCTGATCGCCCACGGCCATCGCCATGCCCGCGCCTTGCAGGACGAGAGCGAACTTGCCCGGCTGGTGAAGGAACAGGCGCGGCCGGGGGATATGGTGGTCTGCCTGGGCGCGGGGACGATCAGCACCTGGGCCAATGCGCTGCCTGCCAAGCTTCTGGGCAAGGCCGCATGAGGGAGGGCAAGACTTTTCGAAAAGTCTTGCAAATTCCTTCGAAGGAATTTGGCCGCCTGACGCAGGGGGCGGGCCCGGCATGAGCACGCCGCTGATCCTGGGTTGTCTCTGGGTGCTGGCCGCCGCCGCCACCGCGATGCTGCCGATGCGGCGGCAGATGGTGCCGGGCCTTGCGCTTCTGGCCGCGGCCCCGGTGCTGCTGGTCTGGATCGGCTGGATGCATGGCTGGCTCTGGCTTGCCATCGGGCTTTTCGCCTTCCTGTCGATGTTCCGAAATCCGCTGCTCTATTTCCTCGGCCGCGCGACGGGGCGTCAGGCGCGGCTGCCGAAGGAGCTGGAGAAGTGATGCTGCCGCTTGCCCTGTGCTTCGTCTGGCTGATCGCGGCGAATGTGATCGGGATGTTCCCCTCGCGCGACCTGCATTGGCGCGCGGCCTATGTGATGATCGCCATCGGCGTGCCGCTTCTGGGCTGGGTGACCTGGGAGAGCGGGCCGGTGATCGGGCTGTTGCTGCTGGTGGCAGGGGCGTCGATCCTGCGCTGGCCGGTGGTGTTCTTCTGGCGCTGGCTGCGCCGTCAGGTGGGGTAGGGGATGGCCGGTCTCTGGGTCATGGCTGGGGCCATGGTGGTCTTCGCCGGGGTCATCGCCTATGCCATGACGCGGCGCTACGGCTGGGGCGCGGCTTTGGCGCTGCCGGTGCTGGCGCTGGTGGTGATGATCGCGATGCAGTGGCAGGACCGGGGGCTGGATGCCGCCGAGGGTCTGCGCATGGCCGGATCGACCCTGCTTTTCGCGCTGCCGATGCTGCTGGGTTTTTTCGCGGGCATGGCGGTGGCATGGTTCCGGCGCGCCTGAGGGCTTGCACGACGTGCAAAACCGCCGCAGAAACCGGGCCATGACGAAATTTCCTGAACCGCGCGGCGTGCTGACGCCGGACCGTTCGCTGGCCGAACTGACCTGGCTTCGGGTCGGGGGGCCGGCGGACTGGCTGTTCCAGCCGGCGGACGAGGCCGATCTGGCCGGTTTCCTGGGCGCCCTGGACCCTTCGGTGGCCGTGTTTCCGATGGGCGTCGGCTCGAACCTGATCGTGCGCGAGGGGGGCTTCGGGCAGTGGTGATCCGGCTGGGGCGGGGCTTCAACGGGATTGCCGTCGAGGGCGAGCGGGTGATCGCCGGGGCTGCCGCGCTGGATGCGCATGTGGCAAGGCGGGCGGCGGAGGCCGGGCTGGACCT
>Ga0209793_1000702_pt1 | contig 31206 bp, 34 predicted proteins | sample EBPBio122009_DNA_FD_185863 | JGI IMG/M metagenome (GOLD analysis project Ga0209793, IMG submission 185863) | Wastewater treatment Type I Accumulibacter community from EBPR Bioreactor in Madison, WI, USA - Reactor 1_2/2/2009_ DNA (SPAdes) (version 2) | ecosystem: Engineered > Bioreactor > EBPR >... | reverse complement strand
GACAAGCAATGTGGGGGGCGATCTTGTTCATTGCAAGGCCGAATTTGGTAGCGCTTGCGGCCTGCGGCAAAGCGCGGCACAAAGGCGGGATGAACAGAACGCCCCGCCATCATCCGCTCCACCTTCGCCGCTCGGTACTGACCGTTCCCGCCGTCAATGCCCGGGCGCTCGCCAAGTCCGCGACGCTCGATTGCGATGCGATCATCTTCGACCTTGAGGACTCCGTCCTTCCGGAGAAGAAGGGTGAGGCGCGCGAAGCACTGGCCCGGCATTTCGAGTCGCTCGACCGTTCGGCGGGCCGTGAGCACATCATCCGCATCAACCCGCTCGACGGGCCTGACGGTGTGCTCGACCTCGAGACGGCGCTGGTCTGCATGCCGGATGCGGTTCTGCTGCCGAAGGTGTGCGAGCCGCAGGACGTGCTCACCGTCGCCGACTGGTTCTCCGAGGCCGGCGCCGACGACGGGCCGCGCCTTTGGGCGATGATCGAGACGGCGGCCGGTCTCCTCAACCTTTCGGCCATCGCCGAGGTGGGCCGCACCCTGGGCGGCGGCCTCGATTGCCTCGTTATCGGTCTCAACGACCTGCGCGCGGAAACCGGCATCGCCGATATTCCGGGCCGCCCCTTCCTCATGCCGTTGCTCCTGCAGGTGGTGATCGCGGCGCGGGCTTCGGGGCTGGACGTGATCGACGCCGTCTTCAATGATTTTGCCGATGCGGATGGATTTGCGGCGGAGTGCCGGCAGGGCCGGCAGATGGGTTTCGACGGCAAGATGCTGATCCATCCGGCGCAGATCGCGCCGGCCAACGCGGCCTACGGCGTGAGCGAGGCCGAGGCTGCCGAGGCGCTCGCTATCGTCGCCGCCTTTGCTGCGCCTGAGAATGCCGGCAAGGCGGTCGTCAGCATCGCCGGCCGCATGGTCGAAAAACTCCATGCCGACCAGGCCCGGCGGGTTATCGCCCGGGTCGACCTGATCAACGAGAGAAAGAAGAACGCATGAAAGTCTACCGCTTCCTCACCGCCCCCGACGACGCCTCGTTCTGCCACAAGGTCACGCTGGCGCTGAACAAGGGCTGGGAGCTGCACGGCTCGCCGAGCTATGCCTACAATGCCGAGGCGAAGATCATGCAGTGCGGCCAGGCGGTGGTGAAGGACGTTCCGGGCAAGGAATACACGCCGGATATCAAGCTGTCGGAGCAATAAGGCCGACAAGGGCGCGGCGGGTCAGCCCGCCGCGATCTCCGCGCTCGCCTCGATACGCTCCATGTCGTCGTCCGACAGGCCGAAATGGTGGCCGATCTCGTGGATGAGGACGTGGGTGATGATGTCGCCGAGGGTTTCCTCGTTCTCCGCCCAGTAGTCGAGAATGGGGCGGCGGTAGAGGGTGATGCGGTTCGGCATCTCGCCGGTCTCGACGGTGAAGCGCTCGCTGATGCCGCGGCCCTCGAAAAGGCCGAGCAGGTCGAACGGCGTTTCCAGCGCCATGTCCTCGAAGACGTCGTCGCTCGGGAACTCTGCAATCTCGATGATGAGGTTGCCCGTCAGCGCGCGGAACTCCTCCGGCAGGTGGCCATAGGACTCCAGCGCCAGGGATTCGAAGGTGCTGATGGTCGGGGCGTGGCGTGTCTGCCAATCCTCGGTCTGGTCGATGCGGGCCATAGGGTCTCCTTTGCCCGTCATATAGACGATTTCCAGGGTTTTTCGAGGGTCGAATTTGCATGTCGCGCCTGCGTTGCGCGCGTGGTCCGGCCCGGGTGCCTCACGATTCGATCTTTTGACGCCCGTCGCGCCCACAAGGCAGGCGCGGCGGATCGGGCGTCGTCCAAAGTTTTTTAATAAATCGTGATCGGTCAGTTTGCCGCACCCGGCTCATAGAGTTGCGAGTGTTATCGAACTGTAACCCCATGAAAAGGCGACGGATTTATTCAAGATTAGAACGACTCTAAATATATGAGTCAATGAGGCTGACCTGTTCATTCTTGACAACGAAGGTCGTCTTTTGCTTAATCCCGGAAACTCAGTGCTTTGCGTATGACGGGCAAGACGAAATGCTGGTGTGCAGCTGCAATTTCATCACCGAAAAGGAAATCGTCGATGTGGTGAACAGCCTCCTCGACGAGGACTGTTGGCAGCTCATCGTGCCTGCGAAAGTCTACCACGCGATGCAGAAGCGCGGCCGTTGCTGCGGCTGTTTCCCCAACGTTGTCGACATCATCATCCGCACCACCGAGCAGTATCACGCCCGTCGTGACTCGACGGATGCCGAGATATTTGATTTCATGACCCGCCTCAAACAATTCCATGAAGAAAACAGGAGAGCGGACCTTGAAAGGCGACAAAAAAGTCATCGAGCAGCTTAACGAAGCGCTCTATCTCGAGCTGGGTGCTGTCAACCAGTACTGGCTCCACTACCGCCTTCTCGAAGACTGGGGTTACACGCTTCTCGCCAAGAAGGAGCGCGCCGAGTCCATCGAAGAGATGCAGCACGCCGACAAGCTCGTCGCCCGCATCATCTTCCTCGAAGGCCACCCGAACCTTCAGACCGTCGCACCCATGCGCATCGGCCAGAACGTCAAGGAAGTGCTGGAAGCGGACCTTGCCGGCGAATACGACGCCCGCGCGGCCTACAAGAAGTCGCGCGACATCTGTTACCAGGCCGGCGACTATGTCAGCATGAAGCTCTTCGAGGAGCTGCTGATCGACGAGGAAGGCCATATCGACTTCCTCGAAACCCAGCTTGAACTGCTCGGCACGATCGGCGAATCGAAATACGGCCAGCTCAACGCGGCCCCGGCCAACGAAGCCGAATAAGTTTCGGCTTCCGCAGATACGAAGAACCCCGGCAGAGCCGGGGTTTTTTGTTTCAGGGCGCCAGATGCGCGAAGGCTGCGACGACTTCTTCGTAGACCTTGCGCTTGAAGGGCACGATCAGGTCCGGCAGGTCGCGCATCGCCTTCCATTCCCAGGCGTCGAATTCCGCGTCGTGGCCGCCCGGCGGCGGGTTGATGGCGATCTCGTTTTCCGCGCCTTCGAAGCGGAAGGCGAACCAGCGTTGGGTCTGGCCGCGATACTTGCCCTTGAGACCGATGCCGAGGAGATGGGCCGGCAGGTCGTAATCGATCCAGCGGCCGGCATCCGCGATGAGGGACACGGTCTTCATGCCGGTCTCCTCGTAGAGTTCGCGACAGGCGGCCTCCAGCGGGTCCTCGCCCTTGTCGATGCCGCCCTGCGGCATCTGCCAGAGCTGCGGCGAACCGTCATATTCCGAATTGCCGACAGGAATGCGCCGGCCGGCCCAGACCTTGTTGTCGGCGTTCAGCACCATGATGCCGACGCAGGGGCGATAGGGCAGATCCTCGGCCCGCACCACCTTGTCCTTATCCTTGCCCATCGAAATGTCCTATTTTCTGGCGGGAATGCCTGCGAGCGAGGCGACGCCGACGATCTCGACGCCGCGTGTCTCCGCTTCCTCGCACCATTTGCGGATGGCGTCCACACTTTCGTCGAAGGCCGAGGCGATGCCGATGGCCGTGCCGTTGCGCCGCGCGATGCGTTCCAGTTCGTCGAGTTTCTTCAGCACCGCCGCCTCGGAAAGATCGGCGTCGAGCTGAAGGTCGGCGAAGGCGTGCGGCGCTTCGATCGCGCCGGCAAGGGTACCGGAGAGCGACTGCGCCGTGCTGCCGTCGTCGAGGAAGAGAAGGCCGCGGCTTGCGATATCGCGCATGACCGGCTCCAGCGCGTCGGCATCGGAGAGGAAGCGGCCTCCCATGAAATTGACGATGCCGGTATAATTGGTGAGCCTCGCCATGGCGCCGTGCAGTTCCGCAAGGTTCTGCGCCTCGCTCATATCCGTGCGCAGCGTGAAGGGGCCGGGATCGTTCTGCGGATAGTCGAAAGGCTCGAGCGGCATCTGCAGCAGAATCTCGTGGCCGTCGCGGCGCGCCTCCTGCATCCAGCGCGGCAGGCTGTTGCCGCTGGCGGCGAAGGCGAGCGTCACCTCGCCAGGCAGCTCGCGGATCGCCCGCTGCGTGCCCGTCTGGCTGAGGCCGAGACCGCCGACGACGACGGCGATGCGCGTGCCGCGCGCGCCGGACCACGGTCGGGCGTATTGATCCATCGGCCGCGTGCCATCGAGACCGATGACCGGGATCTTGCCGTCGGACGTTTCTTCCAGAAGCTCCTCGTTCGGGAAGGCGGCGGTGCGGGCATCCTGGCCGATGCGGTTCGCCTCGATGATCAGCGGGCCTGCGCCGTCGCGGGCGCCGGGGGAATATTTGCGAACCACATTGCCATTCTCGGTCAACGTTTCCTCGACACGGGCGCCGGAAAGCCCCTTGGCCCTACGCACGCCGTCGCCGGCCTCGGCGATCTTCTGGTCGGGTTTCGCCTCCGTGGCGGCTTTTTCGCTGGGGATGGCAAGCGAGGCGGTGCGCAATCCGCTCGGCGCAAGCGCCGTCCAGCCGGAAAAGCCGAGGAGGCCGACAGCCGCGAATGTGAGCGCAATCGTTCCGCGGGAGAACCGGGACGGTCCCGTGGATCCTGGCCTTGCCTTGCGGTTCTGGCCGAGAGGTGCGTGAATATCTGTGCCCAAGGTCAGTCCGCGCTGGCCGGAAGGTGCGGGAAAACGAGGCCCGTGTGGTCACGGGCCTCGTGAAGGCGGATTACTGCTTCAGCTCGGCCTTTTCCGGATTGGCCGGGAAGGCCGGATCGGTCTTCTGGCCGCGCAGCAGTTCCAGCGCATACTGGAGCTGCTTGTCGTCCTTGGCTTCCGGCGGCACGTAGGCCGAGGAACCCGAACCGGCGTCCGTCTCGCTCTGGCCCTGGATATGGCCGCGCAGGCTGGATTCGCTGGCATTCTCGACCTTGCCCTGAAGCTCGGGCGGCAGCGGCTGCTCGACCGTGATGTCCGGCGTGATGCCGGTGCCCTGGATCGATTTGCCCGACGGCGTGTAGTAGAGCGCCGTCGTCAGGCGCAGCGCGCCGGCGTCGCCCATCGGAATGATGGTCTGCACGGAACCCTTGCCGAAGGAACGCGTGCCGAGCACGGTGGCGCGGCGCAGGTCCTGAAGCGCGCCGGCGACGATTTCCGATGCCGAGGCAGAGCCGCCATTGACCATGACGATGACCGGCTTGCCGTCGGTGATGTCGCCCGGCGTCGCGTTGAAGCGGCGGGTGTCCTCCTCGTCGCGGCCGCGGGTCGAGACGACCTCGCCGCGCTCCAGGAAGGCGTCGGAGACGTTGATCGCCTGGTCGAGCAGGCCGCCCGGATTGAGGCGCAGGTCCAGCACGTAGCCCTTCAGCTTGTCGGCCGGAACCTCTTCCTTGATCTTGTTGATGGCGGCTTCCAGGTCGTCATAGGTCTTGTCGGTGAAGGAGATGACGCGCAGGTAGCCGACGTCGCCTTCCACGCGCGACTTGACCGCCTTCACGGCGATGATGTCGCGCACGACGGTCAGTTCGATCGGCTTGTCGGCACCCTTGCGGATCAGCGTCAGCTTGATCGGCGTGTTGACGGCGCCGCGCATCTTCTCGACCGCCTCCTCCAGCTTCAGGCCGCGTACGTCCACGCCGTCGATCTTCGCGATGAAGTCGCCGGCAAGAACGCCCGCGCGGGCGGCCGGGGTATCGTCGATCGGGGTGATGACCTTGACGAGTTCGTCTTCCATCGTGACCTCGATGCCGAGGCCGCCGAATTCGCCGCGCGTCTGGGTGCGCATGTCCTCGGCGTCCTTCGCATTCATGTAGGACGAATGCGGATCGAGCGAGGTGAGCATGCCGTTGATGGCGTTCTCGATGAGCTGGTCTTCCTTCGGCGGGGTGACGTACTGGGCGCGCACGCGCTCGAAGACGTCGCCGAAGATGGAAAGCTCGCGATAGGTCGACGAGCCGGCGGCTTCGGCAGGCAGCGTGACCGTGTTGATGACGCTCATGGCCGTGGCACCCATGAGTGCACCGACAATAACAAGTGAAGCCCTACGAATCATTGCGTGCCTTTCCAGGATTTCTTGCGGACCACCACGGCCGGGAATCAACCGGTTTTCCGTTCTTTCGGAATTCAATGTAGAGTGTCGGCTTGTCTGTTTCCAGCGTCAAGGCGTTGACACTCGCGACCCTTTTCTCGCCCATCGTGGCAAGCGGTTCTCCCGCCACGACGAACTGCCCTTCGCGCACATTCACCTTGTCCATGCCGGCCAGCACCAGATGGTAGCCCTCGCCGGCGTTCAGGATGATCATGCGCCCATAGCTGCGGAACGTTCCGGCGAAGACGATCCAACCGTCCGCGGGTGCCGTCACCAGCGCGCCCGGATTGGCGGCCAGCGTCAGCCCCTGCGAATCATGGCCGGTGCCGTCCGCCTCGCCAAACTGGCGCAGGACGTCGCCCGCCACGGGAAAATCGAGTTTTGCCTGCAGCTCCTGGAATTCATATGCCGGAGCAATGCGGTTTTTGTCGGGCATCGTCTCGCGGGCGATGGCCCTAGCCTTCTCTCGCTCCGCATCGCTCTGGTTGCGCCGCTCCTCTTCCCTGGTACGGGCGAGCGCGGCGGCGTCGCGCACGGAGCCGATCTCCTGCTCCAGGCTGCCGATCAGGCCTTCGAGGCTGGTGGCGCGGGCGGCGAGCTCCTCGGCGCGTCGGCGCTCGGCCGCGAGCGTGCGGCTGTTCGTCTGCGTCAGCGCCTCGTTCTCGGCGACCAGAAGCTCGACGCGCTTTTCCGCCTCGATGCGCACCTGCATGGCGTCGGTCAGCTCGGTGCGTTCGCGGTCGATGTCGCTCTTGATGTCCATGAGGGCGGAGAGGTCGTCGATGAGCGCGTCGGTCTCCTTGCGAATGCCCGGCACGACCGCGCCGAGCAGGATGGCGCTGCGCACCGAGGCGAGCGCATCGTCCGGCGTCACCAGAAGGGCCGGCGGCGGATTGCGGCCCATGCGCTGGAGCGCGGCCAGCACTTCGGCAAGAAGGCCGCGGCGCTCGTGCAGCGAGGCGCGCACGCCCGCCTCCTCCTCGCGCATGCCTTCCAGCCGCTTCTCGCCCGCCAGGATTTTGCCTTCCATCTCCTTGCGCAGCGCGGCCGACTTGACGATCTCCTCGCGAAGGTTCTGCCGCGACTTCTCCAGCGTGGCGATCTCGGCCTCGAGCTGCTTCGTCTTCTCGTCGGAAACGGTGATGGACTGGGAGAGCGTTTCCAGTTCGCGTCGCGTGCTGTCGCGGCGCAGCGCAAGGGCGGCGGCGGGGTCCGGCTCGGCCTTGGGCAATGCGCCGGTCTTTTCCAGTGCGGCGGCGGCTTCCTGCGGTTCGGCACGAAGAGGCTGGCACATGAGCGCCGGCAGCAGGACGGCAGACAGCAATGCCGGCCGCAGCAGGCGGCTGACACCCTTGCCGGAATTGGCTGTGCCCGTCTTCCTCATCGCTCCCCGAATGTCCGTTATGCCCGCTCTATGCTGATTTGCCGATTTCGCCAAGAAACAGCGCCGAAAATACGGCCTCGCCATCATGAACGTCAGGGCTTGCGCGGTGGTGGCGTGTTTCTCCCCGCGATCCGCGCCCGTTTTCAGGTGCGGTGATAGGGATGGCCGGAAAGAATGGTGACGGCGCGATAGAGCTGCTCGGCGAGCAGGATGCGCACGAGCTGGTGCGGCCAGGTCATCTTGCCGAGGCAGAGCGTGGCGTTGGCGCGCTCGTAGAGGGCGGGGTCCAGCCCGTCGGCGCCGCCGATGGCGATCATCAGGTCGCGTTTTCCCGCATCGCGGAAGCCGCCGAGGAGATCGGCAAAGGCAGGGGAGTCGAGCGATTTGCCGCGCTCGTCGAGCAGGATCAGAACGGCGCCGTCGGGCAGCGCCTTTTCCAGCATCGCCGCTTCCTCACGCTTGCGCGTGTCGGCATTGCCGGCCCGGCTTTCGCCGACCTCGGCAAGCTTGCCAAGTTCCAGGCCAATGGCGGGACCGGCCTTCGCGAAACGGTCGATATAGCGGGCCGCAAGTTCCTTCTCAGGGCCGGCCTTCAGCCGTCCCACCGAAAAAAGTCCCACCCGCATCGCCCAAAGCCCTGTCCGTTCGGGCGGCGCTCAGCCGCGCCACCGTTGTTCCTCGCCGGACAGGCGCCCGGCGTCTGAATTAGGTCTCTCTATCGCAATTCCGGACGCAAGACCGCTGCGCACTTTTGCTGGAATTGCTAGTGTACCGTACCGTCTTCGATCTCGGGAGCCGCCCACATCCGTTCGATGTTGTAGAACTCCCGGATTTCCGGCCGGAACACGTGGATGATGATATCGCCCGTGTCGATCAGCACCCAGTCGCCCGCCTCAAGGCCCTCGACGCGGGCATTGCCCAGGCCTTCGTCCTTCAGATCGGTGATGAGGTGATCGGCGATCGCCGTGACATGACGGTTCGAGCGTCCGGACACGACCACCATGTAGTCGCCCAGCGCCGATTTGCCGGCAATGTTGATGGTGACGATATCTTCCGCCTTGGAGTCCTCGAGGCTGGTGAGGACCAGTTGAAGGGCCCGGTCGGCGGCATCATCGCCCCTTCCCGCGCTCCTGGAGAAAACGCCGATGACGTTTCCCTTTGCGTGCACTGTTGTCAGGTTCGTTCCTTTCCGAATAACGAAACAGCACGTCCGTACCGGCAAACCGCGCCGGTACCTACTAAATGTAGGCACCGATGGGTATGAGTTTCAAGACGTCACTTCTGATGGATGGTTTTCTCTAGGCCCATTTGGTCGCGCAGCGCCGTGGAGGAAAGCGGCGAGCGTGGCCCGTGAATGAAGGTCCAGGCCGGCGCACGGCGGCCCGCCAGCGACATCGCATCCTCCTCATCAACGCGCGCATAGTCGAAGGTTTTCGCCATGCGCGAGGAGAGATAGGCGAGCGTCGAGCCGGGCCGGTCGATGACGGCGATGGGGAAGGTGCAGGCGATCTTCTGCCAGTTCTGCCAGCGGTGGAAGGTGCCGAGATTGTCCGCGCCCATGATCCAGATGAAGTGGACACCGCGATTGAGGTCCTGCACGCGCTCCAGCGTCTTCGCCGTATAGCTCTGGCCGAGCCGCTTCTCGAAGGCCGTCACCTTCACGCGCGGACCGGGCACAATCTCTTCGCTGAGGCGGATGCGCTCGGCGAGCGGGGCGAGCTGACGGTGATCCTTCAGGGGATTGCCCGGGGTCACCATCCACCAGAGCTGGTCGAGGCCGAGGCGGCGCAGCGCGATTTCCGCGACGAGCGCGTGGCCCTGGTGCGGCGGATTGAAGGAGCCGCCGAACAGGCCGACCTTCATGCCCTTTTCGACATGCGGCATCCTCAGATAGCGTTCTGCCACCGCCTGCGCCGTCACGTCAGGGCCGCACCTGTCCGGTGCCGCGCACCCGGTATTTGAAGGAGGTGAGCTGTTCGACCCCGACGGGGCCGCGCGCATGCATCTTGCCGGTGGCGATGCCGATCTCGCCGCCCATGCCGAATTCGCCACCATCGGCGAACTGGGTGGAGGCATTGTGCAGGAGGATCGCCGAGTCGATTTCCGTGAAGAAGCGCTCGACGACGGCGGGATCCTCGGCGACCACGGCTTCCGTATGGGCCGAGGACCAGCGGTTGATGTGCTCGATGGCGCCGGAAATGCCGTCGACCAGCGAGACCGAGAGGATGGCGTCGAGATATTCCGTCGACCAGTCCGCTTCCGTCGCGGCAACGAGATTCGGGATGCGGGCGCGGATTTCGTCCGTCGCGCGCACTTCGCAGCCGGCGGCGACAAGGCCTTCGACCAGCGGCGCGAGATGGGTGTCGGCGATGGCGCGGTCGATCAGCAGCGTCTCCATCGAGCCGCAGACGCCCGTACGGCGCATCTTGGCGTTGACGACGATCGACTTCGCCATGTCGAGATCGGCGGACTTGTCGACGTAGATATGGCAGAGGCCTTCGAGATGCGCGAAGACCGGCACGCGCGCCTCGCTCTGCACGCGGGCGACGAGGCTCTTGCCGCCGCGCGGCACGATGACGTCGATGGCGCCTCCAAGGCCGGACAGCATGGCGCCGACGGCGGCGCGGTCCGTCACCGGCACATACTGGATCGCATGCTCTGGAAGGCCGGCTGCCTTCAGGCCGGCGACGAGGCAGGAGTGGATCGCCTGCGATGAATTCACGCTGTCCGAGCCGCCGCGCAGGATCACGGCATTGCCGGCCTTCAGGCACAGCGCGCCGGCATCCGCCGTCACGTTCGGCCGGCTCTCGTAGATGACGCCGATGACGCCGAGCGGCGTGCGTACGCGCTCGATATGAAGGCCGTTCGGCCGATCCCATTCGGCGATAACGTCGCCGACAGGGTCCTTGAGCGCGGCGATATCGCGGATCGCGCCGGCAATGCCCTCGATGCGCTCGGCCGTCAGCGTCAGCCGATCGATGAAGGAGGCCGCGACGCCGCTTTCCTTCGCATTGGTGAGGTCGATGGCATTGGCGGCAAGGATCGCCTCGCGATGCGCGAGGATTTCCGCAGCCATCGCTTCAAGGGCGCGGTTCTTCTGATCGGCCGTGGCAATGGCGAGTGGGCGGGCGGCGGCGCGGGCGTTGCGGCCGATTTCGGCCATCAGGCTGTCGATGTCGGTCTTCACCTGGTCAAGCATGGCTCAAATCCCTCCCCGCCTCGGTGGCGACAGGCAGCCCGGTCACCACGAGATCGTCCCTATGCACCATCGCGGCGCGCCCGGCATAACCGAGAATGGCGGCGATATCGGCTGATTTCTTGCCGACGATCAGCCGCGCCTCGTCGGCATCGTAGCCGGCTAGGCCGCGCGCGATCTCGCGCCCGTTCGTGCCGTAGATCGAAACCGTGTCGCCGCGCGAGAACGAACCCCAGACGCCGCGCACCCCGGCGGGCAGCAGGCTCTTGCCGGCGGAAAGCGCCGTTTCCGCGCCCGCATCGATCTCCAGCCGTCCGGCCGGCTGCAACTGCCCAGCAATCCATGTTTTTCGCGCGGTAACCGGTGAACCCGAGGGGGCGAACCAGGAGGAGCGCGCACCCTCTTCGATGGCGCGCAGCGGATGGTCGACCTTGCCCGAGGCGATGATCATGGCGCAGCCAGCGCCCGTCGCGATCTTGCCGGCGTCGATCTTGGTGCGCATGCCGCCGCGTGACAGTTCCGAAGCCGCACCGCCCGCCATCGCCTCGATCTCGGGCGTGATGGCGTCGATGGTCTCAAGGAAACGCGCCTCGGGGTCGAGATGTGGCGGGGCCGTATAGAGTCCGTCGATATCCGAGAGCAGCACGAGCAGGTCCGCACCCGTCATCGTGGCGACGCGGGCGGCGAGCCGGTCGTTGTCACCGTAGCGGATTTCCGTCGTCGCGACCGTGTCGTTCTCGTTGATGATCGGCACGGCGCCGAGCTTCAGGAGCTGGTTGATCGTCGCGCGGGCATTGAGATAACGGCGGCGCTCTTCCGTGTCGCCCAGCGTCAGCAGGATCTGGCCGGCGACGATGCCGTCAGCCGAAAGGCTTTCCGACCAGGCACGGGCAAGCGCGATCTGGCCGACGGCTGCCGCCGCCTGGCTTTCCTCCAGCTTCAGCGCGCCCGCCGGCACCTTCAGCACCGAGCGGCCGAGCGCGATGGCGCCCGAGGAGACGACGAGAACGTCCGTGCCGCCGGCCCGGAGCGCCGCGATATCCCGGCACATGGCGTCGAGCCAAGCCTTCTTCAGGCCGCTCGCCCGGTCGACGAGCAGTGCCGAGCCGATCTTGATCACAATCCGGCGGTATTTTCCGAGCGGTTTGCGGTTCTTCGTCATCTCAGTCGTCGGATCCGGAATTCTTCGCTTGAACGATGATGTCGCGCACCGCGCGCAGCGTGCCGATTATGCCGACATTGGCGACGGCGGAAAGCTGCAGCGGCGTTTGCCCGCAGGCCTTCGCCAGCGCCTTGGATTTCTTCTTCAGCTCATCCTCGTCGAGCACGTCGATCTGCGACAGCGCGACGATCTCCGGCTTGTCGGTGATGCCGCCGCCATAGGCCTCCAGCTCGCGCTTCACCGTCTTGTAGGCTTTCGCGACATCCTCCTCCTGCGCGGAGACGAGATGCAGCAGAACGCGCGTGCGCTCGACATGGCCGAGGAAACGGTCGCCGAGGCCGATACCGTCATGCGCACCCTCGATAAGGCCCGGAATGTCCGCGAGGATGAATTCCGCGCCGTCGATGGTCGCGACGCCGAGATTCGGGTGCAGCGTCGTGAACGGATAGTTGGCGATCTTCGGCCGGGCGCGCGTGCAGGTCGCAAGGAAGGTCGACTTGCCGGCATTCGGCAGGCCGACGAGGCCGGCATCGGCGATCAGCTTCAGGCGAAGCCAGATCGTCTTCTCCTCGCCCGCAAGGCCGGGATTGGCCCAGGTCGGCGCCTGGTTGGTGGCCGACTTGAAATGGGCGTTGCCGAAGCCGCCATTGCCGCCGGCGGCCAGCTTGAAGCGCTGCCCCTCGGTCACGAGGTCGATGATCAGCGTCTCGTTGTCTTCCTCGAAGATCTGCGTGCCGACCGGCACCTTCAGCGTCACGCTGGCGCCGTTCGCGCCGGTGCGGTTGCGGCCCATGCCGTGCGTGCCGATGGACGCCTTGAAGTGCTGCTGGAAGCGGAAATCGATCAGCGTGTTGAGGCCGTTGACGGCCTCCACCCACACGTCGCCGCCGCGCCCGCCGTCGCCGCCGTCCGGGCCGCCGAATTCCACGAATTTTTCGCGGCGGAACGAGACAGCCCCTGCCCCGCCGTCGCCGGAGCGGATATAGACTTTTGCTTCGTCCAGGAACTTCATTGGCTCGCCGTTTGCTTTACTTTGATCGTCATGGTCATTTTGCCGTCTTCGATATAGCCGCTTCCCGCAGAGGTCAAAGACTATCGTGAAATTCGTCAGCTACAACGTCCAGTACGGCATCGGTCTCGATGATCGCTTCGACCTGCCGCGCATCGCCTCCAGCATCCACGGCGCCGATATCATCGCCCTGCAGGAAGTGACACGGAACTTCCACCGCAACGGCCATGTCGACATGGTCGCCGAGTTGCGCACGCTGCTCGCCAACCATTACTCCGTCTTCGGCCCGGCCTGCGATCTCGACGCCGGCTCGGCGATCGAGAAGGGCCGGGTGGTCAATCGCCGCTTCCAGTTCGGCAACATGATCTTCTCGCGCTGGCCGATCCTCTCGACCCGCACGATCCTCCTGCCGCGCACGCGCACCCTCGACAAGCTGAACCTGCAGCGCGGCGCGACCGAAGCGGTCATCGCGACGCCCGGTGGGCCGATCCGCGTCTATTCCGTGCATCTCGACCACGTCCACCGCGACGAGCGCATCGCACAGATCCGCTATCTCAAGGACCGCGCCAGGCTCTACGGCGACGAGGGCGGGGCCATTTCCGGCGCGCACGAATTCGGCCTCGCCGAACCGCCGGCGCCCGATGACTACGTGCTGATGGGCGACTTCAACATGGTGCCGGAATCGCCGGAATATTGCGAGATGGCCGGCGGCGTCGACCCCCTTTACGGACGGCAGATCCGCGCCACCAATCCGGTGGATGCGCTGGCCGGCCTCGGCAAGCGCCATGCCGGAAGCTTCAGCTGGATCAACCCCACGGACCATGCCGACCGCATGTTCCTTGACTATTGCTTCCTCAGCCATGGCCTCGTGGAGCGGCTGAAGGATGCCTGGGTCGACGAGACCGCCTTCGGCTCCGACCATATGCCGGTCTGGTTCGAACTGAGCTGATGGAAGCGGGGCGGATCGCTCCGCCCCGCTCCTTTTTATTGCCTCGGCATTGCCGGGCGGAAGTCGCCCGGCTCCAGCCGTGTCTCGATATGCGGGACCATCGAGCCCCGGGCGCCGCAGTAGAGGTCGCTGCATCCGGTGATGCGGAAGCCCGCCTTCTCCTGGACCCTCAGCGAAGCGGGGTTGTCGGCGAAGACGCCGGAATGGATGTCCGTTCCGGGCATGCGCGTCATGAATCGCGCCGTTGCCGCATGCACCGCCTCGCTCATATAGCCGCGCCGCCAGTAGAAGCGGTTCAGCCAGTAGCCGAGATGCCATTCTCTGCCGAGCCACTCGAAGGAGACGCAGCCGATATGCACGTCGTCGCCGGTGGTGATGGCGAAGGCCCAGCCCTCGTTGAGATCGGTGGTCGCGATGGCAAGCCATTCGGCCGCATCCTGCCGGTCATAGGGGGCCGGAGCCCGCGCCAGCATGCGCGAGACCTCGAAATCGCCGAGCGACTGGGCGATGGCGTCCGCATCGGACATGCGGTGCGGGCGCAGGGTGAGGCGCGCCGTCCGGATGGTCGGGCAGGGGCCGAGGCCGGTAACGCGCCCGCGTTCCCTCTGGGTCTGCATGGCGTTCATCGCATGCCTCCCCAGCTCTTCAGCGAAACCCAGGTCTTGCGGTCGAGCCGGTACCATTCGACGGGCACCATGCCGCCGACGGCGAGGCTCTGCACCATGCCGGTCGCCTGGAACTGGAAGCCGCACTTCTGGATGACCCGGCGCGAGGGGATGTTCATGACCCGGCAGCGCGCATCGATCTGCTCGACATCGCGAGTGCGGAAGACCATGTCGATCAGCGCGTGGGCCGCCTCGGTGGCATAGCCGTCGTTCCAATAGGGTTCGCCCAGCCAGTAGCCCAGCTCGACCGTCCGTCCGTCCTCGTGCGGCTCGATCCCGCAGCAGCCGAGGAAGGCGCCGTTGTCGGCTTTCGTAATGGCATAGACGCATTTGCCAATCGTGCCGGCGCGTGTGCGTCGCACGAAATCGGCGGCATCCGCGACCGTGTACGGGTGCGGCATGCGGGCGACCATGTTGGCGATGTTGGCGTTGTTGGCAAGATGGGCAAGGGCGTCGATGTCGTCTTCGTGCGGGGCTCTCATGACGAGCCGCGGCGACAGCAAGATCGGGCAATCGGTCCTTGGCCGCTCGGGCCTCAGCCTTTCCTTGGGAGACCTCGATTGGTCTTCCCGCAACAATTCGGTCTGCATGGTTCGTTCCTCCAGAACGTAAAAAAGGGAGATAAGGACTTGCCTCATCTCCCTTTTTTCCTGCAGGTCCGAAACCTGTAGCGTCAGCCGGGTCGATGAGACGCCGGCTGTTTTAGAGCGCTACCGGCTTATTCCGCTGCTTCCGCTTTCGTGGCTACAGACACGTAAACGCGACCGTTGGCCTTCGTACGGAAATTCACATTGCCAGCCGTAAGGGCGAAGATCGTGTGATCCTTGCCGATGCCGACATTGGCGCCGGGATGCCACTGCGTGCCGCGCTGGCGAACGATAATGTTGCCTGCGAGGACGGCTTCGCCGCCGAACTTCTTCACGCCGAGGCGCTTGGACTGGGAATCGCGACCGTTGCGCGAGGAACCGCCAGCTTTTTTGTGTGCCATGGGAGTTCTCCTTTACCTGTCCGGATTATTCGGCTGCTGCAACGGCTTCGGCTTCAGACTTCTTGGAAGCCTTCTTTGCCTTGCCGCCGGCTGCCGCGATCTCGACGATACGGACAGTCGTGTTGTGCTGGCGATGGCCGCGCGAGCGCTTCGAGTTCTGGCGGCGGCGCTTCTTGAAGGCGATGACCTTCTTGCCACGGCCATGCTCGACGACTTCGGCGGTCACGACGGCGCCTTCGACGAAGGGCGCACCGATCGTGGCATCGGCGCCGACGCCGACCATCAGCACTTCGGTGAATTCGATCTTCGCACCAGCTTCGCCGGACAGCTTTTCAACCGTCAGGACGTCGTTGGCGGCCACGCGGTACTGCTTACCGCCGGTCTTGATGACTGCGAACATTTTATATCCTTTCATGTTCGTGCCGGCTCTTTGCCCTTGAGGGCACGGCCGTCTTTTTGTCAGTCGCTACGAATGGAGAGGCATTGGCGCCCCGCCGGTTTGGTCGGTTCCTGCCGGCATGATCCCCGTGAAGCGAGGAAGTACGGCACAAAGAACCATCGTCGCGGCACAGGTCAGACCTATGCCACTGCACCTTGCGCAATAGGTGAGCTGATGAAAACTGTCAAGGAGATTTCCGTCACCGTTGCAATTAGATGCATTCTACCCCCTTGCAACCCCACCCGACACCCGCTATGTACCGCCCGCGCTTCAAAGCGCCGACCGACATCCGGAGAGGTGGCAGAGTGGTCGAATGCACCGCACTCGAAATGCGGCATACCTGCAAGGGTATCGTGGGTTCGAATCCCACCCTCTCCGCCATTCGATTCCGGTTATTGTCTTTCATAACAAGCTGATGCAGCTCAGTGAGAACTGCGCGTTTTACCTGACCCGGTTCGAATCCATTCGGATGCCGGCAACTCGTGGCCCAAATCTGGTCTTCCCTCAAAGTAAGATCTACACTGCCGTCGCACGGAAACCAGCGCAGGATGGGATTCAGCCATGGTGACGTTCACAGTTGCGACCAGCCTTCAAGTCGAGGCGGATACCGCTGAGGAGGCCGCCCTGCTCATGTATCGCGAACTCAACAGGGGGGCGGTGCCGTTGGCCTATCAGGTCACGGACGGCAAGAACACGGTGACGGAATTGTCGCTCGATCGGGACAAGGCCGAAGAATATGCGGTGACCGATCACACGGCCGATCCCGGCAACTGGTGAGTGGACCCGTCATTCCCCTCTTGATCAACCGTGCCGTATCTGCCTTCCCGCTGGATGGTGTCGTCTCAAGCGCGGACCTCGAACACCATGTTGAACGGCGTTTCCGTCGCCCGGCGGAAATGGGTGAAGCCGGCATCGAGGGCGACCTTTCGAAGTCGCATTTCTCCGGCCTGCGCACCGAGCCCGAGGCCGACCTCCTGGGCAAGTGACGCGGGCGTGCAGATCATCGTCGAGGCTCCATAGTAGACGCGGCCCACCGGGTTGAGATTGTCCTTGAGATGATCATGCGCGAAGGGTTCGACGATCATCCAGGTTCCGTTGGAGGCGAGTGTTTCCTTTACGTGCCGCCCGGCACCGACGGGATCGCCCATATCGTGGAGGCAATCGAACATCGCGATCACATCGTAATCGCGCCCGGGAAACTGGGCTGCCGTGCTCTGCGCGAACGTGACCCGATCGGCCACCCCGGCATTCCGGGCTGCTGCATTCGCCCTTTCAATCGACGGGCCGTGATAGTCGAAACCGGTAAACCGCGAGGCCGGATAGGCTTGCGCCATCAGGATGGTGGATGCTCCGTGCCCGCAGCCCACATCCGCGACGCTGGCACCCGACTTGAGCTTTGCCTCGACGCCATCGAGCGCCGGAATCCATTCGGCGACCAGGTGACTGTTGTAGCCGGGACGGAAGAACCGCTCCGTCCCCCGGAAGAGGCAGGTACTGTGTTCATGCCAGCCGAGGCCGTTGCCCGTGCGAAAAGCATCGGCGACTTTCGGCTCGTCCATCCACATGGATTGGACGACCTCGAATGCGCCGACGAAGAAGGCAGGACTGTTCTCTTCGGCAAAGACCATCGCCTGTTCCGGCGTCAGGCTGAAACGATCCGTTCTTTCATCGTAACTGATATAATCGGCGGCAGCCTGTGCGCTGAGCCATTCCCGCAGGTAGCGTTCTTTCACGCCAGTTTTCGCTGCCAGTTCCCGGGCGCTCATCGGCTCGCCGTCGGCCATCGCCCTGAAAATACCCACCTGATCGCCGAGCACGACTAGGGCGCCGGTGACGGCTGCGCCGACATCGCCCACGAGGCGACCGACGAGCGCATCGAGTTTCTGCATATCTGGTTCACGCATGGAAGCCTCCCAAGGCCAGGACATGCATGTAATTTAGCATAACGAGATATACGATCAATCGTGACCGAGGACCCTGGCCGGTTCAATCGACCTTGATGTCCCTGATGTTCGAAACCGGGATGCCTTCGATGCCGAGGCCCTGCGGCAGGACGCCGTTGAGGATGGGGCAGACGAAGAAGAGGTTGCGGTGGGTATGGACGGCCTCGTTGTCCATGATGTGGGCGAGGGCCTTCAGATAGACCGCGGTGGAGCGGAAGAAGTAGACACCGGCGGAGGCTTCGCCGGAGATGACCCGCTTTTCGGCCGTTTCGACGACCTCTCCCGCCGCGTTGCGCCGCAGGTAGGAATAAACAGGCTTGTCGGAGGGGAAGGTCAGGGCGAGGGCGCCGGTGCTGGGCTGGCCGAAAAGGGTTGCCGGGTCGATCTCGCAGTCGAACAGGATATCCGCGAGGTCGAGGCATATCGGCTCATGCATGTCGGGCAGCAGGGCGCAGCCGGCGGCGGCGGTTAGGGCGGCCCCGTGTGTATAGGCCGAGAGGAAGACCTGCCTTGCGGCCGGATACCATTGCGAAAGGGTGTTTTCTGCGAAGCGACGGCTGTGCGGATTGTCGTGGAGGACGAAGACCAGATCGGCGGCGGAGACGAGGCCGCGCGTCCACCAGGATCGGCTTTCCAGCGCGCGGCGCAGGAGAGGAAGCCCCTCGACGGGGATTTCGGCCTTTACCGAACCATCCGGCTTGACGAAATCGGGGCCGGCCATGGGAACGATCACCTTCATGCGTCGGGCTCGTCGGCGGATTTCGCAAGGCCCTGGTGGTCGAGATAGGTGCGCAGGTCCTCCGGTATGCCCAGACCATGCATGGCATCGGCGGGCACTTCGTAGACGCCGATGCGGGCGCCCTCGCGGATCATGTAGTTGTAGACCGGGCAGGTATAGAACTCGTTGTTCACCCGGTCGTTGTTGGCGATCATGTCGATGGTCGCCTTGAAGAGATCGCCCGCCCTGCGGAAGAAATAGACGCCGACGGTCGCAAGATCGGAGATCGGCTTCTTTTCCGCAACTTCCTCGACGAGGCCGCGGCTGTTGATGCGGGCGAAGGACCATTTCGGGTTCAGTTCCCGGTCCCTGAAGACGAGGATCGAACCGTCGAGGTTGCGGTTCCGGCAATCCTCGATGAAATCGTCGACGGAGAAATCGATGACCTGGTCGGAATTGGCCACCAGCACCGCGTCGTCGTCGTTGAAGTAGCGGCGGGCCAACATGATCGTGCAGAGCGTGCCCTCGGTCAGCTTCTCCACCTTCACCACATCGGCCATGGTCTCGATCCGCGACACGACATCGGGGCTGGCGGCGACATGTTCCGAGCGCAACAGCGTGACGAGCTTGCTGCCCTTCGGGCGGGCATTGTCCAGCACGTGCTCGATCATCGACTTGCCGCCGACGTCGATGAAGGGCTTCGGGCGTTTCCAGCCGGCCTTGGCGAAACGGCTGCCCTCGCCGGCCGCGGGCACCACCACCACCGTGTTCATCATCCGGTAGCTCTGGGCGCGGCGCTCCAGCCCCTCGACATATTCGTGGAATTTCGACGGCGTGTAGAAGCTGTGGTAGCGCGTTTCCGGAATGGAGACGGCCGTTACCGTCTCGCCCTTGAGGATGACCTGGTTGAGGCTGGGCGCGATGAAGAACTGGCCGCCGACGCGGTCGTTGGCGCGGATCGTGTCCTTGGCGGCCTCGATGAAGGTGCGTGCGGTCTCGAAATAGTAGAGGCCCGCGATGGCATTCTCGCTGATGACGGATTTTTCCGCCGCCTGGCTGACATTGCCGTCGCTGCCCGTGCGCACATAGGACCAGCGCGGATGGACCGAGGGGAAGGTGACGACGCCTGCCGCCGCGCCGGTTTCCCGCACCTTGTCGAAGAGCTGGGAGAGGTCCGATTCGACCACCTGGTCGCCGTTGCTGATGAGCAGCGGCGCGTCGAGGTCGAGCTGGTCGACGGCGAGAAGGCACGAGCAGAGCGCGCCCTGCGTCGAGGCGGCGATCGGGATCACCACGGAATCCTCGCCGGCGCGCAGGCGCAGGATCGAATCGATCGAGAATTTCGCGATGTCCTCCTGCCGGACGAGGAACAGGAAGCGGGCGTTCTCCACCGTCGCCTGAAGCGCCGACAATGTATATTCGATCATCGACTTGCCGCCGACATCGACCAGCGGCTTCGGGAAGAAGAACTCGGCCGGATCGAAGAAGGGCGAGGGCGCGGCGAGCGGGATGAGGATCTGCAGGGGTTTCGTCATCGTCTGTCCTCGTCAGGCCGCGGCATTGATGGCCGCGATGCGGCCCGCGATGGCGTCGTAGTGCACGTCTCCCGTGTCGCCGACGACCATGACATGGCCGCCGGAGGCCCTGGCGGCGGCGATGCCGTGGTCGTTATCCTCGAGGATCAGGCATTCCTCTGGCTTCAGGCCGAGCTGGCTCATGGCGCTGAGGTAGATTTCGGGGTCTGGCTTCGACTTCGTCACGTCCTCGTTCGACAGGATGACGTCGAGATAGCCGTCGAGCCGCGAGAGCTTCATCATCAACTCGATCGTCGCGCGGATGGAGTTCGAGCAGACCGCGATCCGGATGCCGTCGCGCTTGAGTTGGGAGAGGGCGCGCTGGTGGCGGAAATCGGGCTTGCAGTTGGAATGGGCAAGCTCGGCCGTGAATTGCTGCTTCATCTCGTTGATGAAGCCGTGCAGCTCGACCGGCAGGCGCTTGACCTTGGTCAGCATTTCCAGCTTCCGCCGGGTCGGCAGGCCGTCATAGGTGGCCAGATGCGCGTCGCGCTCGATGGCCATGCCGAAGAGATCGAGCGCGCGGTTCAAGGCCTCGTAGTGCCAGTCCTTGGCGTCGATCAGCACGCCATCCATGTCGAAAAGAACGGCCTTGATCATGTCGTACCCCGGAAATAGTTCAAAGCGGCTTCGGGAATGTCCGTGCAGAGCATCACGCGGTCGTCCTCGGCCATGTTCACCGTCTCGCGCCACTCCGCCCATGCGGCCTCGTGGCTGCGCCCGTGCAGTTCCGGCGAGACGAGGGCGGCGCGCTTGTCGTCGGCAAGCGTCTGCCGGATCCATTCGCCGGGGCTATGGGGAATTTCGAAGCAATCGAGCCATACGCCCTGGCTGGACGCGTAGTAGGAAGGCGCGGTCTCCACGTCGCTCCGGCGGGTGAAGGTCGTGGCGCCGATCTTCAGGTAGCCCCGCATGTCCGGCACGGACATATCGAAGACGAAGGCATTGGCGACGCCGCATTCGGCAAGCTGCGCGGCGACCGTCTGCGCAAGGCCGTCCGCCTTGATGTTGAGGGCCAGCCAGCCGTCCGCCTTCATCGAGCGATAGAGGTCGAGAAACGCCGAAAACGGCATGGGGGCGTTCCGGCTCGCGGGCGGATCGTGGGAAATCACCAGCTCGCCGTCGAGATCGCGAATATCCGTCTCGATGCCGAAGCCCCCTTCGAAGGCGCGGCGGAAAGCGGCGAGACTGTTCTTCTCCCCCGGCTCCAGCCAGTAGCCCCTGTGCGCCAGAATGCGGCTTCTCATGCCTGCCCCTTAAATCGGATTTCCCGTTGTTTGCGCACGTAGCATCGGAAGCTGGCTCGAAGCCTTCCTGCCATGATGCGTGTCATTTCCGCTTCGGAGAGGCGATTTGAGGCGGTCCGGCGGGCCTTGCGCATGGACGGACCGGCTGCGCCATGGCATAGGGCGCGCAACACGACGAGGCCGCCCTTCCATGATCCGCATCGAGAATATCAGCAAGTCCAACAGCCACCGCATCCTCTATATCGAGGCCTCCGCCGCATTGAACCGCGGCGAGAAGATCGGCCTCGTGGGGCCGAACGGCGCCGGCAAGACGACGCTCTTCCGCATGATCACCGGGCAGGAGCAGCCGGACGAGGGGCAGGTCTCCGTCGAGAAAAACGTCTCCATCGGCTATTTCAGCCAGGATGTCGGCGAGATGGAGGGTCGCAGCGCCGTCACCGAGGTGATGGACGGGGCCGGCCCGGTGAGTTCCGTCGCCGCGGAGCTGCGCGAGCTCGAGGCGGCGATGGTCGATCCCGACAGGCTCGACGAGATGGACGCCATCATCGAGCGTTACGGCGAGGTGCAGGCGCGCTACGAGGAACTCGACGGCTACGGGCTGGAGAGCCGGGCGCGCGAGGTTCTGGCCGGCCTCAGCTTCAGCCAGGAGATGATGGACGGCGATGTCGGCAAGCTTTCGGGCGGCTGGAAGATGCGCGTGGCGCTGGCCCGCATCCTGCTGATGCGGCCCGACGTCATGCTGCTCGACGAACCGAGCAACCATCTCGACATCGAAAGCCTGATCTGGCTGGAACAGTTCCTGAAGGGCTATGACGGCGCGCTCCTGATGACCTCGCACGACCGCGAGTTCATGAACCGCATCGTCAACAAGATCATCGAGATCGACGCCGGCTCGCTCACCACCTTCTCCGGCGACTACGGCTTCTACGAGCAGCAGCGCGCCCAGAACGAGAAGCAGCAGCAGGCGCAGTTCGAGCGCCAGCAGGCGATGCTCGCCAAGGAGATCAAGTTCATCGAGCGCTTCAAGGCACGCGCCTCCCATGCCGCGCAGGTGCAGAGCCGGGTGAAGAAGCTCGACAAGATCGAGCGCGTCGAGCCGCCGCGCCGGCGCCAGACCGTCATGTTCGAATTCCAGCCGGCGCCGCGCTCGGGCGAGGATGTCGTCAATCTCAAGAATGTCGACAAGGCCTATGGCAGCCGCACGATCTACAAGGATTTCAGCTTCCTGATCCGCCGCCGGGAGCGTTGGTGCGTGATGGGCGTCAACGGCGCGGGAAAATCCACGCTCCTCAAGCTCATCGCCGGCACGGCCAATCCGGATACGGGCAGCGTGACGATCGGGGCGAGCGTCAAGGTCGGCTATTTCGCACAGCATGCGATGGATCTGCTCGACGGGGACCTGACGGTCTTCGAATGGCTGGAGCAGGAGTTTCCGCGCGCCGGGCAGGGGCCGCTGCGCACGCTTGCCGGCTGCTTCGGCTTTTCGGGCGACGACGTCGAGAAGAAATGCCGGGTGCTCTCGGGCGGCGAGAAGGCGCGGCTCGTCATGGCGGCCATGCTGTTCGACCCGCCGAACTTCCTGATCCTCGACGAGCCGACGAACCATCTCGACCTCGACACCAAGGAAATGCTGATCAAGGCGCTCGCCGACTACGAGGGCACCATGCTCTTCGTCTCGCACGACCGCCATTTCCTCGGCGCGCTGTCGAACCGCGTGCTGGAACTCAACGGCGACGACGTGCATCAATATCCGGGCGGCTACACGGAATATGTCGCCCAGAGCGGCCACGAGGCGCCGGGTCTCGCCAACTGATTGCAGCCATCCTGTGCATCGGGATATCGTGGGGGATGATGGACCGAAAGAAGCCGCTCTATCGAAGCGTCAACACGCGGACCCATGGCGTGCGCCATGGCTCGGGCGGCGAATACCGCTGGTCACGGCGGCGCGAGGACCGGACGCATGACGGGGCCATGCGCGGCAAGCAGCACCATGGGCGCGATTATACGCCGCTCTTCAAGTTCCTGCTGTCGCGGGTCGGAGAGGCGTGGGATGCCGTCGTGGCCGAGGCGGTGGCGCGGCTCGACAGGGACGAACCGGTTTTCTGGATAGTCGCCCGATCCGAGGCCGATAAGACGCCTTTCGTGCGAATCGGAGAAAACGCCTATTATTCCGGCCTGTTTGTCGATGCGGGCGGACGGCTTCAAATGGTGGATCCGGATTTGCGGGTGGAACATATGGAGCCGGGTTGCGCCTGCTGCACGCACACCTTCAATGGCGTGCCGTTCACGCGGAAATATATGCCGCCGGCCGGCTGACCGGCCCTTTCACGTGCCGCTGGCGAAGCCGCCGCGGACGCTCTATGAGGGGGCAAAGAGTTTCGGGGCGCGGGCGGATGGTAAAGCGGATCGGGATTGTCGGCGGTGGGCCGGCGGGGCTGATGGCGGCGGACGTGCTGTCGGCGCGCGGCCATGCCGTTACGGTGCTGGAGGCGATGCCGACCGTGGGCCGCAAGTTCCTGCTCGCCGGAAAATCCGGTCTCAACATCACGCATTCCGAACCCTATGAGCGCTTCGCCACTCGTTTCGGCGCGGCGAACGGCCGGCTGCGCGCCGCACTCGATGCCTTCACGCCGGACGATCTTCGCACCTGGGCGTCGGAACTGGGGACCGAAACCTTCGTCGGTACGTCCGGCCGGGTGTTTCCGACCGTCATGAAGGCTTCGCCCCTGCTGCGCGCCTGGCGGGCACGGCTGGGGAAACAGGGCGTCGATATCCGCGTGCGCCATCGCTGGACGGGTTTTGCGCCGGATGGTCTTCGGGTCGATACGCCGGAGGGCGCGGTGGTGCTGGCATTCGATGCGGTGCTGCTGGCGCTCGGTGGGGCGAGCTGGCCACGGCTCGGGTCGGATGCGGCGTGGGTGGAGGAGCTGGCCGAGCGGGGTGTCGGGATCGCGCCCTTCCGTCCCGCCAATTGCGGATTCGACGTGGACTGGTCGCCTTTCCTTGTGGAGCGCTTCGCCGGCGCGCCGGTCAAGGGCGTCACGGCGCAATCGGCCGCCGGCACGATCCCGGGCGAGTTCGTCATCTCGAAAACCGGTATCGAGGGCAGCCTCGTCTATGCCCATTCCGCCGCTCTGCGCGATGCGCTGGAGCAGGCGGGCGCTGCGACCCTCCTGCTCGATCTTGTGCCGGGGCGGAGCCATGAGCGGCTTGCCGGGGACCTCGCCCGGCAGGGCGGCAAGGCCAGTTTTTCCACGCGTCTGCGCAAGGCGGCGGGGCTGGATGGAGTCAAGGCGGCGCTGTTGCGCGAATGTGTGCCCGGGGCATCGACATTCGCTGCGGAAAGCCTTGCGGCGGCGATCAAGGCCGTGCCGCTTTCCCTTGTCCGGCCGCGGCCCATCGCTGAGGCGATTTCCTCGGCGGGCGGGATCGGCTTCGATGCCGTTGACGCGGGCTATATGCTGAAGGCGATGCCGGGTGTCTTCGTCGCCGGCGAGATGCTGGACTGGGAAGCCCCGACCGGCGGCTACCTCCTGACGGCGTGCTTCGCCACGGGGCGCGCGGCGGCCGAAGGCATGGATCGCTGGCTATGCGATGGTACCGGATAGCGCGGGTCAGCCTCGCCTAGGCGCGTGGCTGAGGCCGGCGGCGGCCATTTTCAGGGATTCGAGGTAGCGGTCGCGGTTGGCGATGCCATCGGCGCGCGGAGCGACGAGGCAGAGCGTAGCTGCGGCGTGCCCGTCGTCCATGACCGGTACGGCGAAACAATGCGTGAAGCTGTCGACGATGCTGTCGAAGGTGAAGAAGCCGTCGCGCCAGGCCTGGCGCACCTGCGCAAGGAAGGCCGCCGGTTCCAGCCATTCGCCGCCCGGAAGACGAAAATCCTCCGGTGGGATGAAGGCGAGGATTTCCTCGTCCGTCATATGGGCGACCAGCAGGCGGCCGGAGGCGGTCCACGGGATCGGCACGGACTGGCCGATATCCGTGGAGATGCGGAAGGGCCGCGCGCCTTCGCGCATGCGCACGACGGTGTATTTGTTGCCGTCGAGCATGCAGAACTGCGCAGTCTCGCGCGTCTCGTCGGCCAGCCTTTCCAGCGCCGCCTCGCATTCGCGGGTGAAATCGAAATGGTTCTCGTAGGCCGCGCCGAAGAAATAGAGTTTGCGGCCGAGATAGACGCGGCCCTCGCCGCCGGTGAATTCCAGAATGCCGTTGCGCAGCAACAGGTTCACCAGTTCATAGACCGAGGAGCGCGGAGCGCCGATCTGCGCCGCGATCTCGTTGGGTTTCAGCGCCTGCCGCTTCTGCCGCAGGAAATCGAGGATCTCGAACGCGCGGTCCAGCCCGCGGGCGCGCTTTCCCCCTGCTTCGTCGGCAATTGCATCCATCGCATTCATTCCTCGGCTGTCGTCGGCCAAGCTTCTCATACCCGCCGTCCCGTCTGTCAATCCGTACGCTGGTCCCGGCCGGACGAAATTTCCCGCCCCCTCTTGCAGGCCGGAAAAATCGGCATAAGATCACGGCGTCCATTATTAAGATCATTTGTACATTATATTGGACAATGACGGATGGCAAGCCCGAACGCTGGCCACAAAAAGGGGAACACTATGAAGAATTCTGCAAACCGCTCGTCCGCCACGCTGCGCAACCGCCTTCTGGCCGGTGCCGCGGCCGTTGCGGCGCTTCTAGCCATGTCCGCCGGCACCGCATCGGCTGCCGCAAACTGCATCAAGGGTGATCGCAAGGCGCCCTATACGGTCGGCTGGGCGAACATCTATTCCGTACCGACCTGGATGAAGCAGACCGAAGGCACCATCGCCGCCGAGGTCGAGGAGCTGAAGAAGGCCGGCCTCGTCAAGGACCTGATGATTACGGACGCGCAGGGCAATGCCCAGACGCAGATCCAGCACATCCAGTCGATGATCGACGCCAATGTCGATGCCATCGTCGTCATCGCCGGTTCGTCCAATGCGCTCGACCGCGTCATCTCGGATGCCTGCGACAAGGGCATCGCCGTCGTGAACTTCGACAGCCTCGTCAACACCGACAAGGTGACGGCGAAGATCAACACCGATTCCAACGAATGGGGTGCGGGCGCCGCCAAGTGGCTCGCCGACCAGCTCGGCGGCAAGGGCAAGATCATCGTCATGAACGGCCCGGCCGGCATTTCCGTCAGCGATGACCGCCGCAAGGGCGCCCAGCCGGTTCTCGAAGCCAATCCGGGTCTCGAAATCATCACCGAGACGAACACCGAATACAACGCCGCCCCGGCGCAGGAAGCCATGACCAGCCTCCTCTTCGCCAATCCGGAAATCGACGGCGTTCTTTCGCTCGGCGGCGCGCTTTCGGCCGGCTCCGTCATGGCCTTCGACCGCCAGGGCCGCGAGCAGGTTCCGATCACCGGCGAAAACGCCCGCCAGTTCCTGGAACTGTGGAAGGAAAAGGGCCTGAAGGGCTGGGCCACCATGCAGCCGAACTGGCTGGGCGCGCTCTCGGTCTACACGGCCGTCCAGGCGCTCGAAGGCAAGGACGTTCCGGCCTTCATCAAGGTGCCGCTGCCGGTCATCGACGACAGCACCATCGACGGCTACCTCGCCCGCGCCGACCAGTTCCCGGCCGACGGCTACATCTACTCGGATTACGACAAGGCGCTTTTCGACAAGCTGCTGGCCCAGTAATTCCGACCCGAGGACGCCGTCATGACGGATGCAAAACCCCTGCTGGAGGCCCGGCAGGTGTTCAAGGGATTTTTTGGCAATCCGGTTCTCAAGGGCGTCGATATCGCCCTTCTTCCGGGCAGGGTTCACGCCCTGCTCGGAGAGAACGGTGCGGGAAAATCCACATTGATCAACCTTCTCTCCGGCGCCCTCCAGCCGGATAGCGGAGCCATCGTCGTCGACGGCAAGCCGGTCGGGCGCTTCAGCCCGGCCGCCGCCCGCGCGGCCGGCATCGCCGTGGTGCAGCAGGAGCTGAGCCTGACGGCCGACCTGTCGATCGCCGAGAATATCGGCCTCGGCGCCTTCCCGCGCCGCTTCGGCCTCATCGACTATGCCGCGCTTCACCGTGGCGTGCGGGAGGTCTGCGACATGGTGGGCCTCACCGAGCCGCTCGACATGCCGGTCGCGGATCTCGCGCTCGGCCGCCGCCAGATGGTGGAGATCGCCAAGGCGCTCTACCGCAAGCCGCGCGTGCTCATCCTCGACGAGCCGACCTCCTCGCTCTCCGCCCATGAAGCCGGCATTCTCGCCCGCCTCATCGAGACGCTCAGGGATCGCGGCACCGCGCTTCTCTATATTTCCCACCGCCTCAACGAGGTGCAGGCGCTCTGCTCGCATGTCACGGTGCTGAAGGACGGCGGCGTGACCGCCGACCAGTCGCTTTCCGGCATCGACGGCGAGGGGCTGGTGCGCCTGATGGTCGGCCGCGAGACGGGCGATCTCTTCCCGCCGCGCGCCGTTTCCAGCCCGGGTGCGCTGCGCATCAGCGTCGAAGGCTTTTCCGCCGGTCTCGTCCGCGACATCGGCTTTTCCGCGCGGGCCGGCGAGATCGTCGGCATCGGCGGACTGGTGGGGCAGGGACAGGAAGACCTGCTGCTCGGCCTTTATGGCGCGATCCCGGCCCGTGCGGCGAAGGCGGAAGTCTCCGGCAAGCCGGGCCTTCCCGCCCATGTCGGCGCGGCCAATGCCGCCGGCCTCGTCTATGTGCCGGCGGACCGCAAGCACGAGGGGCTGGTTCTGCCCCATTCCATCGCCTCCAACCTCATCCTGCCCTCGCTCGGCCGGCTCGCGCGCGGCGGCCTGCGTGATCGGGCGGCGGAGACGAACCTGATCGCCGATCTCGCCCGCCGCCTCACCATCAAGGGCGATGTCGCCCGCCCGGTGCAGGCGCTCTCGGGCGGCAACCAGCAGAAGGTGGCGCTCGCCAAATGGCTGCCGCTCGATCCGTCCGTGCTGCTGCTCAACGATCCGACGCGGGGCGTCGACATCGAGACGAAGCGCGAGATCTACCACATGCTGCGCGCCTTCGCCGCCGAAGGCCGGCTCATCGTCATCGTCAGCTCCGACACGCCGGAGCTCGTGCATATCAGCGACCGCGTCGTGGTGCTGCGCGAGGGGCGCGTCGCCGCACAATTGTCCGGCACGGCGATCACCGAAGAGGCCATCGTCGGCGCGGCCATGGGCGTCAACACACAAGGAGTGGCCGCATGAGCGCTGTTTCGTCCCCCAACTGGCTCTACGGCGCCATCCAGCGCCGCCGTAACCGCAGCCTCGGCGGCCTCTATCTCGTCGTCGCCGCCTTCCTCATCCTCTATGCCGTGCTCTTCCCCGGCATTCTTTCGGTCGGCGGCTTCTCCAAGTTCACGCAGAACTGGTTCCCGCTCGCCCTCGTCACCATGGCGCAGGCGCTGCTCATGCTGAACGGCGGCATCACGCTCGCCATCGGCCCGCTCGTCAGCCTCGGCGCGGTCATCGCCGCGACCACCATGGGCACGGCGCTCGGCGTGCCCGGCGGCTTCCTCGCCGTCGCCGTCACCGGGCTTGCCATCGGTGCCGTCATCGGCGTCATCGTCGCGCATCTGAGGCTCCCCGCCATCATCGTCACGCTTGCCGGTTCCTTCATCATCACCGGCGTCGCACTGATCCTCCTGCCGCGCCCGGGCGGCTTCATTCCCGGCTGGCTGTCGAACACGCTCGCCGGCCATACGCCCGTCGCCTTCCTGCTGCTCGTCGTCGTCCTCGTCCTGTGGAAGGCGTTCCTCGCAACGCCGCTCGGCCTCGGCATCTATGCCGCCGGCGACAATCCCGTCGGCGCCTTCCGCTCCGGCGTGCCGGTCGAGCGGGTGAAGATCGTCGCCTTCGCGCTGTCGGGCCTGCTCGCCGCGCTTGCCGGCCTCTTCGTCGCGGCGCAGACGGGCTCGGGCGATCCGATCATCGGCGCACCCTTCACGCTGAATTCCATCGCGGCGGCCGTTCTCGGCGGCGTCGGCTTCCTCGGCGGCAAGGGCACGATGCGCGGGGCGATCTGCGGCAGCCTGCTGCTCTCGGTCATGATCAACGTGATGTTCTTCCTCGGCTTCCCGCCGGTCGCGCAATATGTCGCGCAGGGCCTGATCATCGTCGGCGCCGTCGCGGTGCCGGAACTGCTCGCACAATGGAGGGCAAGGCGATGAATGCCGCTCGTTCCCTGTTCCGCAATCCCCCGCTTCTCACCTTCGTTCTCGTGGCGCTGGTCTGGCTTATCGCCAGCCTCACGCTGCGCGGCTTCGGGGCCTACGGGCACCTGCGCTACCTGCTGGAGCTTGCCGCCGTCATCGGCATCGCCGCCGCCGGCCAGACGCTCGTGATCCTGATGGGCGGCATCGACCTCTCCGTCGGCGCTGTCATCACCGTCACCGCGATCCTCCTGCCGATCATCTCGCCGGCCTGGGATCCGACCGGCCTCGTCGGCATCGCCCTCGTGCTCACTATTGCCACCGGCATCGGCTTCCTCAACGGCGCGGGCGCCGCTTACCTTCGCGTGCCGCCGATCATCATGACGCTCGCCATGGCGACGTTCCTGCAGGGCCTGCTCGTCATCGTCGCCGGCGGCAGCGCCGTCACGGTCAGCAACCCCGCCGTCATCCTGCTCGGGCAGGCGCGCCCACTCGGCGTTCCCGCCGGCGTCCTCCTCTGGCTCGCCGTCTCGGCCGTGGTGCTCATCCTGATCCACCGCATGCCCATCGGCGCGCGGTTCCTCGCCATCGGGGCCAATCCGCTCGCCGCTCGCCTTTCGGGCGTCAGCATCACGCGCAACACGCTGGTCCTCTATGCGCTCTCAGGCTTCTTCGCGGGCCTTGCCGGCATTCTCGTGCTCGGCATGAACCGGCAGGGCTATGTCGGCATCGGCGATCCCTATCTCCTGACGTCGATCGCCGCCGTGGTGCTCGGCGGCACCTCCATCCTCGGCGGGCGCGGCACCTATGCCGGCACCATTCCGGGGGCGATCCTGCTCGTCACCACGACGGCGCTGATCACGGTGGTCAATGCCTCGCCCGGCTGGCGCTCCATCATGTTCGGCACGCTGATCCTGGCGCTCCTGCTCATCTCCGGCCGCGAGGCCCGGCGATGACGCTGCGCTACGGCGGGCCGGTCATCGACCCGCACCACCATCTCTGGGACCTTTCGCTTCGCCGCCATCCCTGGCTGGAAAAGGCGCGCGGCGAGGGAACCGAGATGGTGTTCGGCAGCCTCGCGCCGATCCTCAGGGACTACGGCATCGAGGACTATCTGGCGGACGCCGCGAACCAGAACATCGTCGCCACCGTGCATGTGGAGGCCGGCTGGTCCGACGATCACCCGCTGGAGGAAACCCGCTGGCTGGATGGCCTCGACCGTATCTCGGCCGTCGCGCGGCGCTACATAGCCCGCGTCCCGCTCGACAGCCCCGATGCCCTTCGCCTCCTCGAAGCGGAGGCGGCAAATCCCGATGTCGTCGGCATCCGCGACATCGTGAGCTGGCACCCGGAGCCCGCCAAGAGCTTCGCGCCCCGCCCCCACCGCATGGCCGATCCCGTCTGGCGGGCGGGCCTTGCCCATCTCACCCGCCTCGGCCTCGTCTTCGACCTCATGCTCTATCCCTGGCAGATGGAGGAGGCGTTGCATCTCATGAGATCCTTCCCGGAAACGCTCTTCGTGCTCAATCACGGCGGCAGCCCGGCGGACCGCAGCGCGGAAGGCATGGCGCTCTGGCGCAACGGCCTTCGCGCGCTCGGCGGGGAGCCGAATGCCCGTCTGAAAATCTCCGACCTCGTCGCCTATGACAATGACTGGACGCCCGAAAGCCTCGGCGCGGTGATAGACCATTGCCTGGACTGTTTCGGCCCCTCGCGGTCGATGTTCGCCAGCGATTTCCCGGTCGCCGGCCTGCACGCC
>Ga0209793_1000701_pt1 | contig 31274 bp, 35 predicted proteins | sample EBPBio122009_DNA_FD_185863 | JGI IMG/M metagenome (GOLD analysis project Ga0209793, IMG submission 185863) | Wastewater treatment Type I Accumulibacter community from EBPR Bioreactor in Madison, WI, USA - Reactor 1_2/2/2009_ DNA (SPAdes) (version 2) | ecosystem: Engineered > Bioreactor > EBPR >... | reverse complement strand
CGTTGCCGAACATGTCGACGAGGTGCAGCAGGCGCTCGGCCGTAACATGCTGCTGGAGAACCCGTCGACCTATGTGCTGTTCGAGGAAAGCACGATCGGCGAGATCGACTTTCTCGCCGAAGTCGCCCGCCTGACCGGATGCGGCCTGCTGCTCGACGTCAACAATGTCATGGTGTCGGCGGTCAATCACCGCCTCGACCCTTACGCCTATGTCGACCGCTTTCCGCTCGATCTGGTCGGCGAGATCCACCTCGCCGGCTATGACGAAGCCTGGGACAGCGCCGGCGACCGGGTGCTGATCGACGCGCACGGTTCGAAGATCCTGGAAGACGTCATCGCGCTCTATCGCCACACGCTGGCGCTCTCGGGTCCGCTGCCCACCCTGGTCGAGTGGGACAACAACATTCCCGACTGGGCGACGCTCTACGGCGAGGCCGAGCGCGTCGAGCGCCTGCTCGCCGCGGCGGCGTCCAGCAAGGCAGCTTGAGCAATGCCAGCTGCCCGCATGCAGACAGAATTCTCGGCGGCGCTGTTTGACCCGCGCGGTATGCCCGCGGGGCTGACGACGGCGCGGGGCGAAGCCGACCCGGCGCGCTTCGCCATCTATCGCAACAATGTCACGGTCGCGCTGATCAAGCCGCTGGAGGCGCGCTTTCCGGTCCTGCGCCGGCTGGTGGGCGACGCCTTCTTCCGGGCGATGGCGCGCGATTTCATCGCCGTCTCCCGGCCCGCCTCGCCGCTGATCATGGACTTTGGCGACGACCTGCCGGACTTTCTGCGTAGCTACCGTCCCGCCGCCAGCGTCGCTTATCTCGACGACGTCGCCGCTCTCGAAGCGGCATGGACACGCGCCTACCACGCTCGCGACGCTGAACCGCTGGCCCTGGCCGAACTTGCAAAAATCCCTGTCGAGGACCTGCTGGCGAGGCCGCTGACGCCGCATCCGTCGGCCGCTCTGGTCGCCTCCGGTTTTCCGGTCGGCTCGATCTGGGCGGCGCACCAGCACGACGACGTGCGATCCGTCGCCGGATGGACGGCCGAGACCGTTCTGGTCGTGCGGCCGCAATATGAGGTGCGCGTGCACATCGTGCCGCCGGCCGACGCGGCGTTTGCAGCCGGCCTGCTGCGCGGCAACCCCATCGGCGACGCGGCGCAGGCGAGCGCCTCCCCCGGTTTCGACGCCGGTGCGGCCCTCGCCGGACTTGTATCGCTCGGCGCGTTTGAAACCATCGGCAAGCAGGGAGCTGCGCCATGACCGCGATCCATCAAACGTCGACCGCCCGCCACGGCCCGCTTGCCCGCGCGGGCTGGCTGCTGGCGGCCATTCCGCCGTCCATCCCGCTGCTGGCCTTGCGCGTGGCGCTCGCCGTGCCCTTCTTCAAATCCGGCCTGACCAAATGGGACGGTTTCCTGCAGCTCTCCGGCGGCGCGCAGTTTCTGTTCACGCAGGAGTTCAGGCTGCACATTCTCGGCCAGCAATTCGCCTATCCGTTCCCGATCGCCATGGCCTATGCCGCCGGCATTGCCGAGATCGTGTTGCCCGCGCTGCTGGTGCTGGGGCTCGGCACGCGCCTTGCGGCGCTCGGCCTGCTCGCGATGACGGCGATCATCCAGCTGACCGTGCCCGAAGGCTGGGCGAACTTTCACCTGCCCTGGGCGGCGATGGCGCTGACGCTGGCTGTTTTCGGCGGCGGCGCGCTGTCCGCCGGCCGGTTGTTCGACAGGCGGTGAGGCGTGAGCCTCAGCCGTCGATCCGCTTGCCGGCGCCGTCGAACCAGTGCAGCTTCTGCGCCACCGCGCCGACAGTCAGCCTGTCGCCCGTCTGGTGCGGCGAGCGTCCGTTGACGCGCACAACGACGCGCTGGCCGCCGGCCGCGCAATAGAGAAAACTCTCCGCCCCGACCGGCTCGACGCCGTCGACGGTCGCTTCAAGGTTCAGCGCTTCCGGCCGGTCCAGCACGACGTCCTCCGGCCTGAAGCCCAGCGTCGCCGCCCCGGCGGGAGCGCCGTGCGGAATGGCTGAACCGTCGCTCAGCCTGCCGTTCGCCACCGTCAACAGGTTCATCGGCGGCGCGCCGATGAACGACGCGACGAAGGTCGACGCCGGCTTCTCGTAGACGTCGAGCGGCTGGCCGGTCTGCTCGACCAGGCCATTGTTCAGCACCACCAGCACATCCGCCAGGGTCATCGCCTCAAGCTGGTCGTGGGTCACATAGACCGAGGTGACGCCAAGCGACCGCTGCAGGCTCTTGATCTCGACCCGCATCTGTCCCCGCAGCTTGGCGTCGAGGTTCGACAGCGGTTCGTCGAACAGGAAGACCTGCGGCTTACGCACGATCGCCCGGCCCATCGCCACGCGCTGCCGCTGGCCGCCGGACAATTGCCTCGGCCTGCGATCGAGGAAACCCTCGATCGCCAGGATGCGCGCGGCGTCCCTGACGCGGGCGTCGATCTCGTCCTTCGGCGTGCCGTGATTGCGCAGGCCATAGGCCATGTTGTCGTAGACGCTCATATGCGGGTAGAGCGCATAGTTCTGGAACACCATCGCGATGTCGCGCTCGGCCGGCCCGACTTCGTTGACGACCCTGCCGTCGAAGGAACACGTCCCCGACGAGATCGTCTCCAGCCCGGCGATCATGCGCAGCAGCGTGGACTTGCCACAGCCCGACGGCCCGACAAGCACGCACAGCGCCTTGTCGGGAATGGCGATCGACACGCCCTTCACCGCTTCCACGCCGCCGGGATAGACTTTCCGGACGTCATTCAGATCGACAGTCGCCATTCACGTTCCTCATTGTTCGTCTGTCGTCGGTCATGAAAGGATCGCTTTCGACCGACGACCCACGACTGACTCATTTTTCCGAATCGACCAGGCCGCGCACGAACCAGCGCTGCATCGCCACCACCACCAGCACCGGCGGCAGGATCGCCAGCACGGACGTCACCATCACCAGATGCCACTCGGTGTCGGCGTCGGCGAACGACATCATCTTCCTCACCGCGATGACGATCGTGTTCATCTGGTTGTCATTGGTCACCAGCAGCGGCCACAGATACTGCGTCCAGCCGTAGATGAAGAGGATGACGAACAGCGCCGCGATATTAGTGCGGCTGAGCGGCAGCAGGATGTCCTTGAAAAACCGCCACGGGCCGGCCCCGTCGACCCGCGCCGCCTCGACCAGTTCGCCGGGGATGGTCATGAAGAACTGCCGGAACAGAAGCGTCGCCGTGGCCGACGCGATCAGCGGCACGATCAGCCCGAAATAGGTGTCGATCAGGCCGAGATCCACCATCACCTTGTAGGTCGGCAGGATGCGCACCTCGACCGGCAGCATCAGTGTGATGAAGATCAGCCAGAAAAACGCCATGCGCAGCGGAAAGCGGAAGAACACGATCGCATAGGCCGACAGGATCGAGATGAAGATCTTGCCGATGGCGACGCCGAGCGCCACTACGGTGGTGTTGAGCAGCAGGGTCGACACCGGCACGCCGCCGATGCGCCCGACGCCGCCGAACAGCGCCTCACCATAATTTTTGAAGAAGTCCGGACCCGGCAGCAGCGGCAGCGGCGGCCGCAGGATTGTCTGCAGCGAATGGGTCGAGGCGACGAAGGTGTAGTAGATCGGGAACGCCACCACCAGGATGCCGAGGATCAGCACCGCATGGGCAATGTAGGTGCGGATGCGAGACGAACCGATCATGGCAGAGCCTTGTCACCTCTCCCTCCGAGGGAGCAGGTCGCGCCGAAGGCGCGGGTGAGGGTGAAGGCGGGACCGGCGGCGCGAGGCTCTAGGATGTGCGCATCAGCCATAATGCACCTTCTTCTCGACATAGCGGAACTGTACGGCGGTGAGCGCGATGACGATGACCATCAGGATCACCGACTGCGCCGCCGACTCGCCGAGGATCAGATTGACGAAACCGTCATTGTAGACCTTGTAAACCAGGGTCTCGGTCGACTTGCCCGGCCCGCCGCCGGTCACCGCATGGATGATGCCGAACGTGTCGAAGAAGGCGTAGACCGTGTTGACGACGAGCAGGAAGAACGTCGTCGGCGCAAGCAGCGGGAAGACGATCGTCCAGAAGCGTTTGGTCTCCCCCGCGCCGTCGATCGCGGCCGCCTCGATCAGCGTTTTCGGGACCGCCTGCAAGCCGGCGACGAAGAACAGGAAATTGTAGCTGATCTGCTTCCACGCCGCCGCCATCACCACCAGCACCATCGCCTGGTCGCCCTTCAGCAGCGGGTCCCATGCGACGCCCAGCTTGCGCAGTCCGATCGCAAGCGTGCCGATCGACGGGTTGAACATGAATAGCCACAGCATGCCGGCGATCGCCGGCGCCACCGCGTAGGGCCAGATCATCAGCGTGCGGTAGAAGCCGCGGCCGCGCACCACCCTGTCGGCCATCACCGCCAGCAGCAGCGCCACGCTCATCGCCAGCGCCGCGGTCGCGATCGAGAAGACCAGCGTCACCTGCAGCGAGTTGATGTAATTGGGGTCCGCCAGCACCTTGGAGAAATTCGCCATGCCGACGAACTGGGTTCGCAGCCCGAACGGGTCTTCCTTCAGCATCGACTGGTAGAGCGCCTGCGCCGCCGGCCAGTAGAAGAACACCAGCACGATGGCGAGCTGCGGCGCGACCAGCAGATAGGGCAGCACCTTGTTGGGAAAGACGACGCGTGGGGTCATATGTGAGACCTTTACCCTCCCCCTTGCGGGGAGGGTCGACGAGCAGTTGAAGCGAAGCGAAAATTGCGAGGCGGGGTGGGGGCAATATCTTCACCCCGCCCCGGCGCGAACGCGCCAGCCCTCCCGTCAACCGGGAGGGCTGGCCTCGCGCTAGTTCACCGCCGCCTTGATCGCCGCATTGCCGCGCGACACGACGTTGTCCATCGTCTGCTGGGCGTTCTGCGATCCCGCCAGCAGCTTCTCATACTCCTCGTTCATGATGTCGCGGACCTGCGGCAGGTTCGGCAGGCGCACGCCCTTCGAATTCTCCGTCGGGGCCTTGCCCATCATCTGCTTGATCGGGATTTCGCGCGCCGGGTTCTTGTCGTAGAAGCCGTCGGCCTTGGTCTTCTCATAGGCCGCCAGCGTCACCGGCAGATAGCCCGACACCTGGTGCAGGCGCGCCTGGATGTCGGTTTGCGACAGGAAATTAAAGAACGCCGCAACGCCTTTGTATTCCTCGTCCGACTTGCCGCCGAATACCCACAGCGACGCACCGCCGGGGATCGTGTTCTGCGAGGCCGTGTCATAGGGTAGCATGCCGGTGCCGTAGTTCATGCCCGACTTGACGATGTCGCCAAGCCCGCCCGACGACTCGGTCAGGATGCCGCATTCGCCCGCCAGGAAGATCTGCTTGGCTTCCGATGTGCGGCCGCCATATTTGAACGTGCCGTCCTTGGCCAGATCCGCCAGTTCCTGGAAATGCTTGACGAAGGGTTCCGAGTTGACCTTCAGCTCGACATTCGGGCCGGCGATGCCGTTTTCCTGCGTGCCCCATTGGTAGTTGTTCCAAGCGGCGAAGTTTTCGGTGTGGATCCAGGTCAGCCAAGTCGAGGTGTAGCCGCAGGGCGCCGCGCCCGACGTCTTGATCTTCCTGGCTGCGTCCCACACCTCGGCCCAGGTCTTGGGCGGGTTGTCGACGTCGAGACCGGCCTTCTGGAACACGTCCTTGTTGTAATAGAGGATCGGCGAGGACGAGTTGTAGGGGAAGGACAGCATCGTGCCGTCCGGCTTCGAGTAATAGGCGACGATGCCCGGCAGGTACTGGCTCTTGTCGAACGGCTTGCCGCCCATCGACAGGATTTCCGCCACCGGCTTGATCGCGCCTTCGGCGGCCATCATCGTGCCGGTGCCGGCGTCGAACACCTGCATGATGTGCGGCGGCTGCTTGGCGCGGAACGCGGCGATGCCGGCGTTCAGCGTTTCCGGATAGGTGCCCTTGAACACCGGCGCGACCTTGTAGTCGCTCTGGCTGGCGTTGAATTCCTTGGCCAGCGTCTCGACGACTTCGTTGTTGGCGCCGGTCATGGCGTGCCACCAGGAGATTTCGGTGACGGCCAGCGCCGCGCCCGACGTGAGCGAAAGCGTCGTCAGTGCGGTGGCGAAAGCGAGGATATTTCGGGTGTGCATTTTGATTGTTCTCCCGTAGGTGCCGGTTGTTTGCCGGTCGTATGTGGTCACGCCGTGTAACGTGCGGATGACAGCATCGCCTTCGCCGGCTCACGCCGGCGAAGGCGGCTGTCTCTCCAGGAGGACAACTTAGAATACTAATTTGTCGGCTGCCAGTCCATTCCTCGGAAGCCGTCGAGCAACCGCACCCGGTCGAGCCAGCCGGCGACATGCGGGAACGCGTTGAGGTCGTAACCGGCGAGACCGGCGTCCTGCGTGTAGGCAAAAAGCGCAACATCGGCGACGGACGGCGCGGCGCCCGCCAGCCACGGCGTCTTCGCCAGTTGCGTCTCCATCACGGCCAACGCCTTGTTGCCGGCTTCGAGCAGGCCGGCCATCCGCTCCGGCGTCGCCAGATGAGCGCGCTCCGGATAGACGATCAGCGAGCGGCGCACCGCGATGTTCGGCTCGTGGCTGTATTGCTCGAAGAACAGCCATTGGTGCACGACGGCGCGGTCGTGGGGGTCCGCCGGCACATAGCGCGTGCCTTCGCCCAGATAGAGCAGGATCGCGTTCGATTCGGCGATGAAGCGGCCGTCGTCGAGTTCGAGCAGCGGCACCTTGCCGATCGGGTTCTTGGCGAGATAGCCGGGCGTACGGGTGGTTCCGTCGCGCGAACTGGTTTCGACATGCTCGAACGGCCGGCCGAGCAAGGCCATCAGCAGGCGCGGCTTGTAGCAATTGCCGCTGTCGAGCATTCCGTAGATCCGCATTGAAGTCCTCCCGCCTTGTCTTTGCGATGATGCGCAAAGTCGGGGCGACGGACCACCGATTTTTGTTGAAAGGTCGATCAGCGCGACGAATGGATCGATGCGGTCAGAGGCTGCGGCGGCCGAAGGTTTTCGTCGGCATTGCATGGGGGTGGCCGATGCCGTCCGGCTGGCGCGGCTGGTGATGCGGCATCTGCGTCGCCTCGACCCGCCAGTCCCTGGCGAAACGCGTCGGCGCAAGCTGCGGGCGCTCGAGCGCAAACCCCTGGATCAGATCGACGCCGGCCTTTTCGGCCAGTCCGAGTTGCGCGCCGTCCTCGATGCCTTCGAACACGGTGACGATGCCCATCTGCTTGAATTTCGAGACCATCGTCGTCAGCAGCCCGACGCCCGAACCGGTCCGCATCAGCTGCAGCGTCCAGCCGGCGTCGAACTTGACGATGTCGGGTCGCAACTCGTCGATCCGCCTGATGTCGGAATCGTCAGACCCGTAATCGTCGACGGCGATCCTGAAGCCGCGATCGCGCAGTTCGGCGACGAACTCGAACAGCGCCGTCTCCGAAGAGGCCGGGTGCTCGATCATCTCGCAGACGATGCGGCTATGGTCGATGCCGGCCTCGTGCAGCACCAGCCGCAGGTCGCGCAACGCCATCTGGGTCAACTGCCGGTCGACGAACACCGATGGATCGAAATTGATGAAGATCATCGCCGCCGGGTCGAGAAAGCGCCCCGCGTTCAGAAGATGCAATGTGCGCGCCAGCGTCTCGACATGCATCCGCTGGTCGGCTGGGATCCTGGCGAAGAACTCGGCCGGCGCCACCGCCTGTCTGTCGCGGCTCGGGCGCAGCAGGCCCTCGAAGGCGACCATTTTCAGCTTGCCGTCGGCAAAGCCGAAGATCGGCTGGAATGCGCTGCGCAGCATGAACAGGCTCCACACCCCGACAAATGTCCTGTCGGGCTGCTGGGAAATGTGGGCGAACAGGTCGCCACGCATATTCGCTGCACCGGTTTCCATCATCGCCGAAACGATGCCGCAGAAGCTTTTAGACTTCGTTAAGACCTTGACGACTTGCGCCGGGGCCCCTGATGCGTCATTGGAGCCGCGCGCAATGCGTGCGCATGCCCCAATCAGGAGTCTTCCGTCATGGCTTTTTTGGCCGACGCCCTTTCCCGAGTTAAGCCCTCCGCCACGATCGCGGTCACTCAGAAGGCGCGCGAACTGAAAGCGAAAGGCCGCGACGTCATTTCGCTGGGCGCCGGCGAGCCGGACTTCGACACGCCCGACAACGTCAAGAACGCCGCCATAGACGCTATCCGCCGCGGCGAGACCAAATACACGCCGGTGTCGGGCATCGTGCCCCTGCGCGAGGCGATCGCGGCAAAATTCAAGCGCGAGAACAATCTCGACTACAAGATGGAGCAGACGATCGTCGCCACCGGCGGCAAGCAGGTCCTGTTCAACGCGCTGATGGCGACGCTCAACCCCGGCGACGAGGTCGTCATCCCGACGCCGTACTGGGTCAGCTACCCCGAGATGGTTGCGATCTGCGGCGGCACGAACGTGTTTGCGCCGACGACCATCGCCAACGGTTTCAAGCTCACCGCCGAGGCGCTCGAAAAGGCCATCACCCCGAAGACGAAATGGCTGATCCTCAACTCGCCGTCCAACCCGTCCGGCGCCGCCTACACCAGGGACGAGCTTCGCGCCATCGCCGACGTGCTGCTCAAGCACCCGCAGGTGTGGACGCTCACCGACGACATGTACGAGCATCTGACCTATGGCGACTTCCAGTTCCGCACCATCGCGGAAGTCGAGCCGGCGCTCTACGAGCGCACGCTGACCATGAACGGCGTCTCCAAAGCCTATGCCATGACCGGCTGGCGCATCGGCTACGCCGCCGGCCCGATCCAGCTGATCAAGGCGATGGACATGATCCAGGGCCAGCAGACATCCGGCGCCTGCTCGATCGCGCAGTGGGCGTCGGTCGAGGCGCTGAACGGGCCGCAGGACTTCATCCGGAAAAACAAGGCGATCTTCCAGGGCCGCCGCGATCTGGTCGTCTCGATGCTCAACCAGGCGCGAGGCATCGACTGCCCGACACCGGAAGGTGCGTTCTATGTCTATCCGTCCTGCCAGGACGTGATGGGCAAGACCGCCCCGTCCGGCAAAGTGCTGAAGACCGACGAGGATTTTGTCTCCGAACTGCTGGAGGCGGAAGGCGTCGCGGTGGTGCACGGCTCGGCCTTCGGGCTCGGCCCGAACTTCCGCATTTCCTACGCGGCGTCGGAACAGTCGCTCGAGGAAGCCTGCATCCGCATCCAGCGCTTCACCAACTCGCTGAAGTAGATTTCAGCGTCCGCGAATGCGCGAGGGGCGGCGCTTGCGCCGCCCCTTTCAATATGCGCCGCGCCGGCCGCAGGGCAGTCCCTGAAATGGCGGCCGCTGGCCTTGCCCGACAGCGTTGACAGCCAGGCCGCGCGGCACTATCGCCGCGCAGCGTTTCCGGAGCTTCGCGCATGAATTTCAACATCGAACTGATCGGCGCGGCGGCGGCCGTCATCACCTCGCTGTGCTGGGTGCCGCAGATGGTGAAGATGTTCCGCGAACGCCAGGCCGCCGGCGTATCGCTGATCGCCAACCTCGCCTTTGCCTCCGGCGTCGCGCTGTGGCTGGTCTACGGCGTCCTGATCGGCTCCTGGCCGCTGATCGGCGCCAATGTGGTGACGCTCGCCTGCGCCCTGTCGATCATCGCGCTCAAACTGCGTTACGGCTGAGCGCCGCGACGCAGCTACCGCAGCGCCGACCGCGCCGTCGGCGCCAGCCTGAGAACCTGGATCGGCTCGCCTGCCCCCGGAAGCGGCGCCGGCGCGCTCGACGCGCCGCGCTCGATCCCCACCAGCACCGTTTCGCCCTGACGGACCGGATGGCGGGGAAAATTGTTCGGCGACGGATCGGTGACCAGGACGGCGACGGCGTCGGCAACCGATGTCCGGTAGGCTTTTGCCATCGCCTCGATCTGCGACGGCTCGCTTCGCCAGATCGTGACGGCGAAGCCGCTGCCTGCGGCAGGCGCTGCCCCGATCCCGTGGCGGCCGGCGGCGTCATGCGCCGGTCCGCTGTCCCGCCATGCCGGACGCAGCAGCAGCACGTCGTGCCACTCGGTCATCATCGCATTGGCCTTGTCCTTGTGCGCCGCCCAGCAGGGGCCGTCGTAGAAGGCGATGAGCGCCCTCGCCCGTGTTTCCACGTCGGAACAGGCGCGCATCCAGACATAGCGATCCGCGCAGTCGAGATCGCGGAACTGGCCGATCACCCGGATGCCGAGCTCTTCCTGGCTGTCGACAAAGTTGCGGTCGAAATAGGCGCGAAGTCATCCCGTCTGCCGGGAACCATGGTGTATTGGCGCAGTTCGTGGATCATCTGTCCCTCCGTGCGCCGATCTTAGCCGCCTGCTCCTGACAACCCGCTGTCAGGACCGTCCGGCCGGTCCGGCCGCCGCCGCGACGACGCCCTTTCTTTCGCCGCGAACTCCACCCATATTCCGACCATGGCCAGATCCCCCGACAAATCGGCGACGCGCAAGCGCGGCAGCACGATGACCGATTTCCACGACGCAGCCGAACCGCTCGATCCGCCGGGCTTCGGCGAAGCGCCGCAGCCCGGGATTTCCGGCGCGCCGATGTCGGGCAGCGTCACAGACTGGGTGCGCGATCTCGAAAAGCAGGCGGAAACCGAAAGCCGCAAGGCGTCGACGCGGGCGATCCGCTCGGAAGCCGGCAAGCACCGCACCCGAGCCGCCGCGCGCGACGAGGCGCTGGGCGTCGGCTCGAAACGCACCGGCGGCGGCACGCTGATCGGCGGCACCAACGACCCGAAGGCGCGCGCCGCCGCCGGCCTGATGCCGGTCGCAGGGCTCGACGTGTCGCTGGAAGACGCGGTCGCCATGTCGACGTCCGGCGTCACCGCCACCGTCAAGGCGTTGTCCGACCTGATCGAAAGCGGCAACCCGCTGCATAAGAACGGCCAGATCTGGACGCCGCACCGCCCGGCCCGCCCCGACAAGTCGGAGGGCGGCATCTCGATCAGCATGGAGACCGACTACAAGCCGGCCGGCGACCAGCCGACCGCGATCCGGGACCTGGTCGAAGGCGTCGATCGCGCCGACCGCACCCAGGTCCTGCTTGGCGTCACCGGTTCGGGCAAGACCTTCACCATGGCCAAGGTGATCGAGGAAACCCAGCGCCCGGCGCTGATCCTTGCGCCGAACAAGACGCTGGCCGCCCAGCTCTATGGCGAGTTCAAGAACTTCTTTCCGAACAACGCCGTCGAATATTTCGTCTCCTATTACGACTATTACCAGCCCGAAGCCTATGTGCCGCGCACCGACACCTTCATCGAGAAGGAATCATCGATCAACGAACAGATCGACCGGATGCGCCACTCGGCGACGCGGTCGCTGCTGGAGCGCGACGACGTCATCATCGTTGCGTCGGTGTCATGCATCTACGGTATCGGCTCGGTCGAGACCTACACCGCGATGACCTTCCAGATGCAGGTCGGCGACAGGCTCGACCAGCGGCAATTGCTCGCCGACCTGGTGGCGCAGCAATACAAGCGCCAGGACATCAACTTCACCCGCGGCTCGTTCCGGGTGCGCGGCGACACGATCGAGATCTTTCCCGCCCACCTTGAGGACCGCGCCTGGCGCATCTCGATGTTCGGCGACGAGATCGAGACGATCACCGAGTTCGACCCGCTGACGGGTCACAAGACGATGGACCTGAAAAGCGTCAAGATCTACGCCAACTCGCACTATGTGACGCCGCGCCCGACGCTGAACCAGGCGATCAAGTCGATCAAGGACGAGTTGAAGCAGCGGTTGGCCGAACTGGAACGGGCCGGACGCCTGCTGGAGGCGCAGCGGCTGGAACAGCGCACGCGCTTCGACCTCGAAATGCTGGAGGCGACCGGCTCGTGCGCCGGCATCGAGAACTATTCGCGCTACCTGACCGGGCGCGCGCCCGGCGAGCCGCCGCCAACCTTGTTCGAATACATCCCCGACAACGCGCTGGTCTTCATCGACGAAAGCCATGTCACAGTGCCGCAGATCGGCGGCATGTATCGCGGCGACTTCCGCCGCAAGGCAACGCTGGCCGAATACGGTTTTCGCCTGCCGTCCTGCATGGACAACCGGCCGCTGCGCTTCGAGGAATGGGACGCGATGCGCCCGCTCACCGTCGGCGTGTCGGCGACGCCGGGCAAGTGGGAGATGGACGAGGCCGGCGGCGTCTTCGCCGAACAGGTCATCCGCCCGACCGGCCTGATCGACCCACCGGTGGAAATCCGCCCGGCCAAGAACCAGGTCGACGACGTGCTGGCCGAAATCCGCGAGACGACGCGCAAGGGCTACCGGACGCTGGTGACGGTGCTGACCAAGCGCATGGCGGAAGACCTGACCGAATATCTGCACGAGCAGGGAATTCGCGTCCGCTACATGCATTCCGACATCGAGACGCTGGAGCGCATCGAGATCATCCGCGACCTGCGGCTGGGAGCCTTCGACGTGCTGGTCGGCATCAACCTGCTGCGTGAGGGTCTCGACATTCCCGAATGCGGCTTCGTCGCCATTCTCGACGCCGACAAGGAAGGCTTCCTGCGCTCCGAAACCTCGCTGATCCAGACGATCGGCCGCGCCGCGCGCAATGTCGACGGCAAGGTGATCCTCTACGCCGATCAGGTGACCGGCTCGATGGAGCGCGCCATGGCGGAAACCAGCCGTCGTCGCGAAAAGCAGATGATCTACAATGCCGAGCACGGCATCACGCCCGAAAGCGTCAAGAGCCGCATCGCCGACATTCTGGATTCGGTCTACGAGAAGGACCATGTGCGCGCCGAACTGCCATCTGCAGGCGGCGCCAACAATCTCGTCGGCAACAATCTGGCGGCGCATATCGAGCATCTGGAAAAGGAAATGCGCGACGCCGCCGCCGATCTCGACTTCGAACGCGCCGCGAGACTGCGCGACGAGGTCAAGCGGCTTCGCGAGACCGAACTCGCGATCGCCGACGACCCGCTGACGCGGGAGGCGAACGCCGAACGGTCGAACCCGGCGCGCGGCCGTGGCGGTGCGGCGAAGCCGCGTAGCGCCGATTCTGTGGGCGCGAAAAAATCCTCGCTGTTCGCCAAGCCTGACCTCGACGAGATGGGAACCTCCGGCGACCACGCCACGCCGGCCGGCGCGGTGGACCGATCGCTGTTCCGCAAGCAGACAGCCAGCGAGGCGCACGGATCGGACTTTGGAACGCCGTCCGGCGGCGGGGGCCTGTTCCGCAAGAACTCGCTCGACGAAATGACGGTGCGGCGCACCGAAAAACCGGTCGACCGCGTCAAGCCGGTCAAGCGCGTCCAGGTCGGGATCGGCTCCTACGAGGACCCGGCGGACGACAAGCGCAAGGGCAAGCGCACCGGCAAGACCGGACGTCCGGGGAAATAGAACCCGTCGCAACGCCGGCGCCGTTTGGCTTGCGCGAACGCGCCGGCTGGGCCATCAACGGCGGATGGCGATGCGGCTGACAATCATTGGCGTTCTTGCGATCCTGGCGGCAGCGTCGCCCGCTCTTGCGCGGGACTGGAGCGCGACCGAAATCGTCAAACCTTACGCGATCAGCGGGTCGATCGGCATCGATCTCTACCGTTCCATCGGCGAGCGCGGGCCTGCGACCAGCAGCGGCTCGCGCGCCATCGCCCACACCACCTGGGACCTGAAATGGCGGCGCGACTACCGGCCTCAGCCCGACGGTTCGTGCAAGCTGGCCGCGGCAAAACCCTTCCTGACCATTGCCTACACGCTGCCGAAAGCGTCTTCAAAACTCCCCGGCGCTGTCGCCGGCCATTGGACGACATTCATCGACGGCATCGCCGCGCATGAGAAGGTTCATGGCGAGATGATCCGCGACATGGTCGACGAGGTGATCGCGACCACCGTCGGCCTGACGGTTCCCGACGATCGGCAATGCCGGAAAATCCGCAAACAGATCGAGACGCCGCTGATCGCCGCCCGCGACGCCTACCGGGCCAGAAGCCGTGACTTCGACAGGCTGGAAATGAGCGAGGGCGGCAATGTCCACCGCCTCATTCTCGGTCTGGTAAACGGACAGTAGTTTCAGCCGTCGCGCTGCCTCTCGATCTCGTATTCGACGTCCCTCAGCCTATCCTTGCCGAAGAACAGTTCGGCCCCGACCAGAAATGTCGGCACGCCGAAAGCGCCCTTGCCGAACGCCTCCTGCGTATTGGCGGCCAGCCGGTCCTTGATCGCCTGCTGCTGCGACGCCTCCATCAGCCGTTCGGCCGGCAGGCCGGCTTCCGACAGGGTCGCCGCCAGCACCGCCGGATCGTCCAGTTTGCGCGGCTCTTCCCACATGAAGTGGAACATCGTCTCGACATAGGCCGGCAGGACGTTTTCGGCGTCCGCCGCGACCGCGCCGCGCATCAGCGCCAGCGTATTGACCGGGAAGAACGGGTTCATCCGGAACTGGCTCAACCTATGGCGCTTGACGAAGCGCGCCATCTCCAGATGTTCGTAGGCCAGTTTCTTCGGCACATCGGCGTAGGCGACGATCGGCGAGCGGTTGTTGGCAAGCTTGAACAGGCCGCCGAGCAGCACCGGAACATAGCTGAACCGAACGCCCGAGCGTTGCTCGACTTCAGGCAGCACCCGGTGCGCCAGATAGGCGTTCGGGCTGCCGAAATCGAAATAGAAGATCGGTGTCATGGGTCTCTCCTCACCAGGTCTCGCCATAGGGCCGCAGGTCCAGTTCATGGGTCCAGCCGTCGCGCGTCTGGTTGTGCAGCATCCAGTAGGAGCAGGCGATGGAGTCCGGCTCCATCAGTATGCCGGGCTCAGGGTCCGCATTGCCGGACCTGGCCGCAAACCGCTCGCGCACGAACGCCGTGTCGACGCCGGAGTCGATGACCAGATGCGCGACATGGATGTTTTTCGGCCCGAGTTCGCGCGCCATGGATTGGGCGGTCGCGCGAAGGCCGGCCTTGGCTGCCGCAAACGCCGCATACCCGCTGCCGCCGCGCATCGACGCCGTCGCGCCAGTGAAGAAGATCGAGCCGCGGGCGCGCGGCAACATCCGCCGCGCAGCCTCCCGTCCGGTCAGGAAGCCGGCATAGCAGGCCATCTCCCAGACTTTTCGGAACACGCGATCGGTCGTCTCGAGCAGCGGGAAACTGACGTTGGCGCCGACATTGAAGATCACCGCCTCCAGCGGCGAACTCGCCTCGACGGCGTCGAGAAAGCCTGTAATCCCGTCTTCGCTGCGGGCATCGAGCGTATGGCCGGCAAAACGCCCGCCGCCGGCGGCGATTTCCTCCTCAAGTCCTTTCAATCTGTCGCCCTGGCGGCGGCCGCCATGAACGTCATAACCTTCGGCGGCGAAACGCCGCGCGATCGCCGCGCCGATAAAGTCGCCCGCCCCGACAATCGCGACGCTGGCGTTCCGCTTCTGCATGGCTGCCTCCAAGTTCACTTTTAAGACTGATAAGTCTTGAAATGGAACTTTGTCAATGGCATAAAACGGACATGCGCTGGAATGACCTTGCCGCCGAAGATTGTTCGCTTGCCCGTTCGCTCGCCGTCATCGGCGACCGCTGGACGCTGCTGGTGCTGAGGGAGGCGTTCTTGAGGGTGCGGCGATTTGAGGATTTTCAGGACCGGCTGGGGATCGCCCGCCGCGTGCTGACGGAAAGGCTGGCGGGCCTGGTCGCCGACGGCGTGCTGGACAAGGTTGTCTATCAGCAGCGTCCGCTGCGCCACGAATATAGGCTGACCGAAAAGGGCCTGGCGCTCTACCCGGTGATCCTGTCGCTGGTCCACTGGGGCGACCGCTATTATGCCGGCGAAGCCGGGCCTCCGGTGCTCTACCGGCACAAGACCTGCGGCCACGATTTCCATTCGGTCTTGACGTGCTCCGAATGCGGCGAACCGGTCGACGCGAGAAACGTCGCCCTGCATGGCCGCGGGGTCGACAGGCGCGTCGGCGGCGAATCGCGCTAGGACTGCCTTGGGGAGCGGTCATTGAAGCAGATGCGGCACGATCCGGCCATCGGGCCGATTTGGGAGTTCGACGACTTCGGTCGCCCCACCGAAATCGTCGAACGCGACGGCCTGACCTATTTCGTCAACGAGTTCTGGACGGCGCGTCAGCGCCAGTCGTCGAAACTGCACGAGATCTCCTACCGCGCCTGCTTCAAGGCCGAACTGCCCCGCTTCTTCATTGAACGCCTGACCGCGCCCGACGACCTTGTCCACGACCCCTTCATGGGTCGCGGCACCACCCCGCTCGAAGCGGCGCTGCTTGGCCGCCGTGCAGCCGGCAACGACGTCAACCCGCTGTCGGCGATGCTGTTGCAGCCGCGGCTCGACCCGCCGACGCTAGACGAGGTGGCGGCGAAGCTCGCCGAAATCGACCTTGGCGCAAATGCCGAGACCGACCCCGACCTGAGCGTTTTCTTTCACCCGAAAACTCTGCGACAGATTGCGGCGCTGCGCGCCTGGCTGATCGGCCAGGGAGATCGCCTCGACCGCGCCGGCCGCTGGATCCGCATGGTCGCGCTCAACCGCCTGACCGGTCATTCGAGCGGCTTCTTCTCCGTCTACACGCTGCCGCCCAACCAGGCCGTCTCGGTCCAGTCGCAGCGGCGCATCAACCAGCAGCGCGGCCAGACGCCGCCGGAGCGGGACGTCCCCGGCCTCATCCTGCGCAAGTCGCGGCTGATGCTGCGGGACAGACCGCCGCAATTTGCCGGCCAGACGATCCTAACCACGGGATCGGCGGCGAAAACGCCGTCCCTGCAAACCGCGTCGGTCGCCCTCGTCGTCACCTCGCCGCCCTTCCTCGACATTGTCGACTACGCCGCCGACAACTGGCTGCGCTGCTGGTTCGCCGGCATTGATCCCTCATCGGTGGCGATCGACAGGCACCGCACCGTCGCCGAGTGGACCGCCTTCGTGCGCCGCGCGCTCGCCGAACTTGCGCGCGTCGTGCGGCCCGGCGGACACATCGCCTTCGAGGTCGGCGAGGTGCGCAACGGCAAGGTGCTGCTGGAAAAACATGTCGCCGAAGCCGCGCTGAACCTGCCGCTCGACCCGCTCGGCGTGCTCATCAACCAGCAGCAATTTACCAAGACGGCTAACGTCTGGGGCGTCGGCAACAATGCCCGCGGCACGAATACCAACCGCATCTGCCTGTTCAGACGACAATAGACTTGTCGCTTCTACTTGCCGCCGAGACTGCGACATCTTGTCATTTCGGGCCTCATCTGCCATAGTTTGGGTGCTCGGGCCTGAATGACCCGGAGACTGGACGCGACGTGACGACCTTTCCCCGACCATGACGACGATCCGACACAGCGCGCCGAGAGGCGCATCATTTGGGGAAAAGGAGCTCCCTCTTGTCTCAGACTGGCACTGTCAAATTCTTTAACGCAACCAAGGGCTTCGGCTTCATCACACCGGACGGCGGCGCGAAGGACGTCTTCGTGCACGTTTCGGCGCTCGAGCGTTCCGGCATGCACTCGCTGGTCGACGGCCAGAAGGTCAGCTTCGACGTCGAGCCGGACCGCATGGGCAAGGGCCCGAAGGCGGTGAATCTTCGTCCGGCCTGATCGATCAGGACTACATCTAATCGAAGCGGCGCGCGATTCGATCGCGCGCCGTTTTTTTCGCCCGGCGCCTGCGCTGCGGATCGGTCGAACCTTGCCCGCCAAACTTTCGAACGCTCTTTCAGGAACCGATCGGGCGTGACATGATTACTTTGCAGGATGGGACGTGAACGCAAACGCCGGCGACGGCCCAGCAAGGAAAGGGAACACAACATGCGCTTGTTGAACACACTTGCCGCAGCGACGCTGTCTCTCGCTTCGGCGATCACATTGCCCAGTTTTGCAGCGCCGATGTCGTCGCCAAACGGCGGCGAAACCCTGGTGATCCAGGTGCAAGGCTGTCACCGCGATGTGGAACGCCACTATGTCCCCGAATTCGGACGCCGGGCGTGGCATTACCACCGTGGACGCAGTTGCCGGCCGGTTCACGTCGCCAGCCCGACGCCGGGCCCCGGCCCAGGGCCGCGCGATTGCCATCGCAACGCCGAGCGCCATTACGTGCCCGGTTACGGTCGCATCCTGCACCGTCACCGCCGCGATTGCAGCATTCGCATCCTGCGTCCGCACGATCGGTTCCGCGACGACTATTGCGTCCGCATCGGGCCGCTCATCTATTGCGAGAACTGAGGTTTTGGCGGAGCGGCCGGCGGCCGCTCCGCCGGTCCCGTGACGACCCAAACTTTTGCTTGCTCGAAAGCCGGTTTTTGATGAAGATTGCCGCTTCGGGTGGTTGCCGGCCCGGAGACGGATGATTTTGGCCATGCGCAGGCATGGTAGATCGTGAATAGAGAGCCGGGCTACGGCTCCGCCGCGATTGCGCGAGACGCTTCTCCTCCAGTGACAGACCCGGTGCGTCGCCTGTGCGGCGGCACAGCGAGCGTGTGGATACAGGGAGCATTCCATGGGTCAGATGACCGGGACCGTAAAATTCTTCAACCATGCCAAAGGATTTGGCTTCATCACGCCCGATGGCGGGGCAAAGGACGTCTTTGTCCACATCTCGGCCGTCCAGGCCTCCGGCTTGCCCGGACTTGAGGACGGCCAGAAGGTCTCGTTCGACACCGAGCCCGACAAGCGCGGCAAAGGGCCGAAAGCGGTCAATCTGACGATCGGTTGAGCCCGAGCGCCGGGACTTGGCGGAACGCCGCCTGATCGGTCTGGCAAACCGGTGAACGACCCGTTCACCGGCCATTCAGGCGTGTCCGTCTAAAACTCCCGAACGGTAACGCATCGGGATGCCTGTCATGTCGGTTACGAAAATTTCAGCCGCAATCGCGGTCGCCGCGAGCCTGGCCGTCGCATCGTTCGGCGTCGCGCCCGCAGCGGCCGGTCAGGTCGCGCCATTCGGCGCGCCGCAGCGCCCGACGCCCGCCGTTTCAGGTCCGACTGGATTGGCGGCGACGCTTGCTGCAATCGTCGAGGCCGAACTTGCAGCCAAGGAACTCAAGGCGCAGGCGACGGCCAACCCGTTCCTCAAGCCGCGGCCGCGGCCCAATCGCGAGCACGTCGCGACTGCCAGAGTCCCCGGCGGCTGAACCTCTATTTCAGGAACGGATTGGACCGGCGTTCGTCGCCGAACCGGCTTCCGGGCCCATGTCCGCAGATGAAGCCGACATCGTCCCCTAGTGGCAGCAGCTTGTCCTTGATCGATCGGATCAGCGCTTGGTGGTCGCCGCCGGGCAGATCCGTGCGGCCGACCGACCCGTTGAACAAGACGTCTCCGACATGGGCGAACCGCGCCGCATCGTTGAAGTAGACGACATGGCCGGGCGCATGGCCGGGGCAATGCAGCACCTGGAAGACATGGTCGCCGAACGAGACCGTGTCGCCGTCGTTGAGAAACCGGTCGGGTGTGCAGTTGCGCACGCCGCCGGGGAGGCCGAAGCGAAGCGCCTGGTTTTCGAGATTGTCGAGCAGCGGCTTGTCGTCGGCATGCGGCCCGATGATGTCGACGCTGAGCCGCTCCTTCAGCTCCATCGCCCCGCCCGCATGGTCGATATGGCCGTGGGTCAGCCAGATCGCCCCGATCTTGAAGCCATTGTCGGCGATCGCCTTTTCCAGCATGTCGACATCGCCGCCCGGATCGACGATCACGCCCGACTTGTCGTCGTCGTCATAGAGGATCGTGCAGTTCTGCTGGAATGGCGTGACCTGGATGATGCCGGCGTTGAGACGACCCATTGCGAATGTCCTGTCTGTCAGTTTTTCCGAAGATAGGCAGCGGGCGGCCTCTTTCCAGCCGGGACCAACGTTTGTCGAACCCTCGAAAAGGAACGGGCGGCACGAGGCCGCCCGTCCTGTATGAGGCAGTCGAACAGGAATTAGCCCTTGTTCATCGACTTCATGATCGTGCCGACGATGCCGGTCAGCACTGCGCCGCCGCCGGCGCCGCCGAGAAGGTTCTCGAGGTTCAGCGAGCTGGCAAGACCGCCGACGGCCGCCGGGTCAACCGCGCCGCCGCCGCCGAGCAGGCTGCCGAGAATGGCCGCGCCGCCGACGCCGCCGATCGCGCCGCTGAGGATCTTCGGCAGTTGGCCCATAACGGCCGTCGAAAGTGCGGCGCCGACGGCCTGACCGCCGATGATGCCGCTGATCACCTGCACGATGATCGGCATTAGAGCTTCCATGGAATTTCCTTTCCCCATCCGATTGCGGCTCGAAGAGCTCGCAGATCACTCGCGCATCAAATCTCTTATTCGACGAAAGTCAAATGTCTTAAGTGATCGTAAACAACAAACGGGGCGCAATGAGCGCCCCGTCTTCATCTCTCACGGCTTGTGCGAAGCGGTTACTCGGCCGCCGCCGCATGCTTAGGTTGAACCTCGGCCGAATAGTCGTTCATAAGGTTGATGCTGATTTCCGCCGGCTTGAACTTGTATTGGCCGATCTCGGAAACCGGCGTGACTTCGGCCGCCGTGCCGGTGAGGAAGCATTCGCTGAACCCGTCAAGCTCTTCAGGCATGATCACCCGTTCGACGACTTCGTAGCCGCGGCGTTTCGCCAGTCCGATGACCGTGCGACGCGTGATGCCGTCAAGGAAACAGTCCGGCTTGGGCGTATGGATGGCGCCGTCCTTGACAAAGAAGATATTCGCGCCGGTCGCCTCGGCGACCTGGCCGCGCCAATCCAGCATCATCGCGTCGGCGTAACCTTTCGCTTCGGCATTGTGCTTGGACATGGTGCAGATCATGTAGAGCCCGGCCGCTTTCGACTTCGACGGAGCGGTGCGCGGATCGGGTCGACGCCATTCGGCGATGTCGAGCCGGATGCCCTTCAGCTTCTGCGCCGGGTCGAAATAGCTTGGCCACTGCCAGATGGCGATCGCCACATTGATGCGGTTGTTCTGCGCCGAAACGCCCATCTGCTCCGAGCCGCGCCAGGCGATCGGACGGACATAGGCGTCGGAGAAACCCTGCTTGCGCAGAAGTTCGCGGCACGCATCGTCAAGCTCGGCGACGCTGTAGGGAATCTTGAAGCCCAGGATGCGACCCGATTCATGCAGGCGCTCCGTGTGCTCGGTCAGCTTGAAAATCTCGCCGCCATAGGCGCGCTCGCCTTCAAACACCGCACTGGCGTAGTGCAGGCCATGGGTCAGTACGTGAAGCTTGGCGTCAGCCCACTTGACGAATGCGCCATTCATCCAGATCCAGCCGTCAAGTTGATCGAACGGAACAGAAGCCACACTTTCCTCCTTGGCCTTCCGGGCCACGATTTTGTCCGCAAAGAGTAACAGTTCCGGACCCGCCACGCTATCTTGCTGACGCTGCGTCGGTTTTTCCGGCAGCGAAGACAAGAAAGTTACGGCAATGCGCCCAACCGTTTGGATTTCGTTCGCCAAGCGATAAAAACCTTGCCAAAAATTATCAGCACATCCAATTTATGTCAACAAAGCTGACATAATTTTCACCGCACGAATCTGCTATCGAGGATCAATGAAGGCGAACTCCAAGCAAGATCGGGAGCCAATCCGCGCCGCGCTGTCGCTCGCCGACGGCGTCGACTTCTCGATTATCGAGTTGCTGTTCTTTGCTTATAGGGACTTCACCTCCGACCCGGACCAGATCCTGGAACGCTACGGCTTCGGCCGGGCGCACCACCGCATCGTGCATTTCGTCAACCGCCGTCCTGGCCTGACCGTGGCCGAATTGCTGGACGTGCTGCAGATCACCAAGCAGAGCCTGGCGCGGGTTCTGAAGCAGCTCATCGATTCCGGTTACATCACCCAGATCCAGGGCGTTCAGGACCGCCGGCAAAGAGAGCTTTACCCGACACGAAAAGGACGCGATCTTGCCATGGCGCTGGCCACGCCACAGTCCCGCCGTATCGGTGCGGCAATCCGGCCATACAATGCCGACGAGCGCAGGGCGATCGAGGGTTTCCTGCGCGCCATGGTCAATCCGGAGCTTCGCGCACAGGTGGATGGCCTGGCTGGATCGGGTTCCGACGAAAGGGCGGACATTGATGAGTGAACGCAACAACCCCGCGCCTGACGACGACGGCCGCACCGTCCCCGACGACGACGCGGCCCATCTTCTTGTCGTCGACGACGACACCCGCATCAGGAGCCTGCTGATGCAGTTCCTGTCGGCCAACGGATTTCGCGTCACCGTCGCCGGCACGGCCGCCGAGGCCCGCCGCAAGCTTGCCGGGCTCGACTTCGACCTGCTGATCCTCGACGTGATGATGCCGGGCGAGACCGGGGTGGAACTGACCAAATCGCTACGCGCCGACAAGAAGGTGCCGATCCTGATGCTGACCGCGCTGTCGGAGACCGACAGCCGCATTGCCGGGCTCGAGGCCGGCGCTGACGACTACCTGCCCAAACCGTTCGATCCGCGCGAACTGATCTTGCGCATCAACAATATCCTGCGGCGCGGCGGCCCGCCGCCGGTGCCGAAACTGGAGCAGATCGTGTTCGGTCCCTACACGTTCAACATCTCCCGGCGCGAACTGAAGAAAGGCGGCGAAACCATCAAGCTGACCGATCGCGAGCAGGATATCCTGGCTTCTTTCGCCAGCAAGGCCGGCGAAACCATCCCGCGCCACGAACTGGTCGCCGGCGACGCCGAGGTCGGCGAGCGGACCATCGACGTTCAGATCAACCGGCTGCGCCGCAAGATCGAACGCGATCCCGCCAATCCCGTCTGGCTGCAGACCGTGCGCGGCGTCGGCTACAGGCTGACCGTCGAGTAGCGGACGGGCGACGAGATGGCGGATTCAGACACGAGCGGCGCGCCCACCCCCGGCGTTATGGCGTCGCTGCGGCGCTGGTTCCCCAGACCGCCGCGCGCCTGGCGCGAGTTCTCCCGATCGGTGTCGCGGATGATGCCCAAGGGCCTCTACACGCGATCCCTGATCATCGTCATCGCGCCGGTCATCCTGCTTCAGTCGGTGCTGGCCTTTGTGTTTATGGAACGGCATTGGCAGCTGGTGACCAGGCGGCTGTCGGCGGCCGTGGTGCGCGACATTTCCGCCATCATCGACCTGACCGAAACTTTTCCGTCCGACGCCAACAAGTCGGAGATCGCCCGCATTTCGCAGCAGCGGCTCGGATTGAAGATCGACCTGCTGCCGCCCGAGCCTCTGCTGGCGCCCGGCCCAAAGCCGTTCTTCTCGATCCTCGACGGCATCTTGTCGAACCAGATCGCCTCCCAGATCAAGCGGCCGTACTGGATCGACACCGTGGGCGCGTCGAACATCATCGAGATCCGCATTCAGCTTGACGATTCGATCCTGCGCGTCTTTGCCCGCCGCAATCAGGCCTACGCCTCCAACACGCACATCTTCCTGGTCTGGATGGTCGGCACCTCGCTGGTTCTGCTGACCATTGCGATCCTGTTCCTGCGCAACCAGATCCGCCCGATCCTGCAGTTGGCCGAAGCCGCCGAGAGTTTTGGCAAGGGCCGCCCGATGCCCGAGCGGTTCCAGCCGCGCGGCGCGTCCGAGGTGCGCCGCGCCGGCCTAGCCTTCATCCAGATGCGCGAGCGCATCGAACGCCAGATCGACCAGCGCACCGCCATGCTGACCGGCGTCAGCCACGACCTGCGAACCATCCTGACCCGCTTCAAGCTGCAACTGGCGCTGGCCGGCCCCAAGGCCGACACCAAGGCGATGAACCAGGACATCGACGACATGCAGTCGATGCTGGAGGGTTACCTGTCGTTCGCGCGCGGCGAGGCGGCGGAGGATTCGGGCTCGCTCGACATGGACGCCCTGCTCGACCGTTTCCGCGAAGAGGCGGCGCTTCGATCCAAGCAGCTCAAGGTCGCCTTCGTCGGCGACCCGACGGTGCATGTGCGCCCGCACGCCTTCACCCGCCTTCTGTCCAATCTGGTCAGCAACGCCTTTCGCTACGCCGACTCGATCTCGATCACCGCGACCCACCGCAAGGGCGTCTTGAACGTGATCGTCGACGATGACGGCCCGGGCATTCCCGCCGAACGGCGCGAGGACGTCTTCAAGCCGTTCCTGCGGCTGGACGAGGCGCGCAACCAGGACGCCAGCGGAACCGGGCTCGGGCTGTCGATCGCCCGCGACATCGCGCGCAGCCACGGCGGCGACATCATCCTCGACGACAGCCCGCTCGGGGGTCTGCGCGCCATCGTCCGTCTGCCGGCATAAGCTATTTCAGAACAACCTGCCGCCGTTGGGAACCTTGCGGTCGATGGCGCCCAGAACCACCGCGCCTTCCTCGTCGGGAAAGCCGAGCGTCAGCACTTCGGACATGAACTTGCCGATCTGGCGCGGCGGGAAATTGACCACCGCGAACACCTGGCGACCTACCAGGGTTTCGGGCGCATAATATTTGGTGATCTGCGCCGACGAACGTTTGATCCCGATATCCGGGCCGAAATCGATCTTCAGCTTGATCGCCGGCTTGCGCGCTTCCGGATACGGCTCGGCCTCGACGATGGTGCCGGCCCGGATGTCGACGCGCTCGAAATCAGCGTATGAAATCGGCGCGGCGCACGGTCCGGAACTCATCTCTCAGGCATTGCCCTGGGTTTCGAACAGCACCGCCGCCAGCGCATCATGCGCCGAGGTGCCCGACCAGACGACGAACTGGAAAGCTTGAAAATAGCATTCGCAGGCCTCGAGCGCGCTGGTCAGCAGGGTTTCGACCTGCTGGTTGGTCGGCTCGGCGCCGCCCGACAGCAGCAGCGCCTGGCGGAACATGATCGCGCCTTCCTGTTCCCACAGGTCGAAATGGCCGAACAGCATCTGTTCGTTGATGATCGACAGCAGCCGCATCACTTCGACTTCGCGCGTCTCCGGCACCTTGATGTCGAAGGCGCAGGCCAGATGCAGCGCCTCGAAATCCTCCATCCAGGAGAACGACACATGATAGTCGGTCCAGTGGCCGGCGACCGAGATCGAAATCTCGTCGTCGCCGGTGCGCTCGAAAGCCCAGTCATTGGCGTTGGCGACATTTTCGATCATGTCGACCGGATGCGGGTTCCTGGCGAAGTCAACTTCAAGCAAAGGCATCAAATTCATTCCTGTGGTTGCGCAAACACGCCCGCAGCCCCGCGAAAGGGACCGCGCTACATGTCAAAGACACAACGGCTGAGCGGAATGAACGACCAACTTTTGCGGACCGCCCCGGACCGGCTGCAAACTGGCGAACCGAATCATGCAACAAATTCAGAATATTGATCGGGAGTCGGCGCGCCAGTGCTTTTTGCGTTGAAGCTTGCGCGAGTGTGGAAAGCTTGCGCGCCGCCACTGCGCGCGATGCGGTTAAGCGATTCAGCGATAACGCTTTTCACGCCTTGCCTGACTGTGGAAAAGCCTTGGCTATTTTTTCGCGGCGGGCTTCCTGGCGGCCGGCTTGGCCGGCGCGCCGCCTTCAAGCGCCGCGACGCGGGCCTCGAGCGCGGCGATCTGCGCGGACAGCCTGTCGTTTTCGGCGCGCGCCTTGGCGGCCATCTCGCGCGCCGCCTCGAATTCCTCGCGCTGCGGAATCTCCATCGAATTCAGCAGCTTTTCGGCCTGCGCGCGAAAAGCGGTCTCGACTTCCCTGCGCACGCCTTGCGCGGCGCCTGCAGCGTCCGTCGCCAGCTTGGCGAGTTCGTCCAGTATGCGGTTGGGCCCAGTCGTGCTCATCGGAAAAACCTCGTTGCCTGCAATCGACTTAGGGACCAATTCCGGCCATTGCAAGGTATCGGCTCGCCTTGACCTGAAACACCGGCTCCGCCAAGGTCCGCCGCCTTCCTGGAGTATCGCCTTGCAAGACCTTTTGCTGCCGCTGTCGGCCCTGACCTTTCCGGACATCAATCCGGTGATTGTCGAATTCGGCCCCCTCGCCATCCGCTGGTACGGGCTTGGCTATGTCGTCGGCATCCTGTTCGCCTGGTGGTATTCGAAGAAGCTGGTGTCGACGCCCAGGCTATGGGCCAACAACACCGCTCCGATGAAACCCGAGGACCTCGACGATTTCCTCGTCTGGGCCGCGGTCGGCGTCGTGCTTGGCGGGCGTATCGGCTACATCCTGTTCTACGATCTCGGACGCTATGTCGCCAATCCGCTTGACATGCTGGCCCTGACGCAGGGCGGCATGTCCTTTCATGGCGGCATGCTGGGCACCATCCTGGCGATGGTGCTGTTTGCCCGCTCGCGCGGCATCCCGACCTGGAGCCTGCTCGACGTTGTGGCGGCCGGCGTGCCGGTCGGGCTGGGGCTGGTGCGCATCGCCAATTTCATCAATTCCGAACTGTGGGGCCGCCCCACGGATTTGCCCTGGGGCGTGATCTTTCCCAACGGTGGCCCCGAACCCCGCCATCCGAGCCAGCTCTATGAGGCCGGCCTCGAAGGCGTCGTGCTGTTTGCCGTTCTGGCGTTGCTTGTGTGGCGCGGCCGAAAACTCGCGCGGCCGAAATTTGTCGGCGGCGCGTTCATCGCCGGCTACGGCGTCTCGCGCATCATCGTCGAGTTTTTCCGCACCCCCGACGCCCAGATCGGCTACCTCGCCGGCACCGGCTGGCTGACCATGGGCATGGTGCTGTCGCTGCCGATGGTGCTCGCCGGAATATGGGCGATGGCCACGGCCCGGAACCCCGAAGCCAGCCCCGAAGCCGCCAAGCCCGCCAGATGACGGCGCTGCGAACGCGGCTCGAACGGCTGATCGCGGCGCAAGGTCCGATCACGGTCGCCGAGTTCATGGCGGTCTGCCTCTACGACCCCGGGCACGGCTATTACATGGCCCGCAACCCGTTCGGTCGCGACGGCGATTTCATCACCGCGCCGGAGATCAGCCAGATGTTCGGTGAACTGGTCGGCGTCTGGGTCGCGTCCGCCTGGAACGCGATCGGCCGGCCGGAGAATTTGGTCGTCGCCGAAATCGGCCCCGGCCGAGGCACGCTGATGAAGGACATGGCGCGCACGCTGCTGAAAGCTGCTCCGGACCTGTCCCGCACGGCGCGCTTCGTTCTCGTCGAGGTCAGCCCGCGGCTGCGCGACGCCCAGGCGGAAACGCTCAAGGACACGCCCGCGCGATTTGAATGGACGACGGACGTCGACGCCCTTCCCGCCGGGCCTCTGATCATTGTCGGCAACGAATTGTTCGACGCGGTGCCGATCCATCAGTATGTCCGCACCGGCGGCGTCTGGCGCGAACGCATGGTTGGGCTGGACGAGGCAGGGCAGCTTGCCTTTGTCGCCGGCCCCGCCGCCATCGACCCCGTTCTGCTGCCGCCCGGCGCGGACCGGTCCCCCGACGGCGCGATCGCCGAACTTGCGCCGGCGCGCATCGCGCTGATGGGCCGCATCGCCGGGCGCATCGCGGCGCAGGGCGGGGCCGGTCTGTTCATCGACTACGGACACCTCGCCCCGGGCGTTGGCGACACGTTGCAGGCGATGTCCGGCCACGCCTACGACGCCATCCTCGACCGCCCGGGCGAAGCCGACCTGACCTCGCATGTCGATTTCGAACCGCTGGCCGCCCAGGCCCGCCGGCATGGTCTGGCGACCGCCGCCTCGACGCAGGGCCAATTCCTGCTGTCGATGGGTCTACTGGAGCGCGCCGGCCGGTTGGGGGCGAACGCCGGCAGCGAAGTTCAGCACCGCATCCGCGCCGATGTCGAGCGTCTGGCCGGGCCGGACCAGATGGGCGAATTGTTCAAGGTGCTTTGTATCGCGCAACCGGGCTCGCTGCCGCAGACCTTCCCCATCGCATCTTGACGGACAGGCCGCGGCCAGCCACAAAACCCGCGATGCAAATCGCCCACACCCCAGAGCCGATCCAGGCCGAGCGCCTTCGATTTGAGGGCAACCCCTTCATTCGTCATGGTTTTTTCACCCGCAAGGGTGGCGTTTCGAACGGCATCTATGCCGGCTTGAACACCGGGACCGGCTCGGACGACGAGGCCGCCGCTGTCGCCGAAAACCGCCGCCGCATCGCACAATGGATGGGCGTCAGCCCCGACCGGCTGCTGAGCGGCTGGCAGATCCATTCACCTGACGCGCTGATCGTCACCGGCCCGTTTCCCGGCGAACGGCCGCAGGTCGACGCGCTGGTGACCGACCGGCCGGGACTGGCCGTCGGCGCGTCGCACGCCGATTGCGGCCCGATCCTGTTCGCCGACCCCCGGGCGGGGGTGATCGGCGCGGCGCATGCCGGCTGGAAGGGCGCGCTGACCGGGGTGCTGGAAAGCACCGTTGCGGCGATGCAGCGTCTCGGCGCCGACCGCGACCGCATCGTCGCCGTGCTCGGCCCGTCGATTTCCCAGGCCAATTACGAGGTCGGCCCCGAATTCGTCGCCCGCTTCATCGAGGCGGACAAGGACAACGAACAATGGTTCGCGCCATCCTTGAGGGCGGGGCATCATATGTTCGACCTCAACGGCTACACTGTCGCGCGGCTCAAGGCCGCCGGCGTCGACGGATCGCAGCTTGGGCTGTGCACCTATGCCGACGAGGACCTGTTTTTCTCCTATCGCCGCACGACGCATCGTGGCGAACCGGACTACGGACGGCACCTGTCCGCGATTGCAATAAGCGAGGACTAGATCGATGGCCCTGCATTTCGAACGTTCCGAATTCGACGTCCGCCGGGATCGGCTGATCCTTGAAATGGCCGACCGCAAGCTCGACGCCATGCTGCTGTTTGCGCAGGAAAGCATGTACTGGCTGACCGGCTACGACACCTTCGGCTTCTGCTTCTTCCAGTGTCTGGTGCTCAAGGCCGACGGGTCGATGTACCTGCTGACCCGCTCCGCCGATCTGCGCCAGGCCAAACACACCTCGACGATCGAGAACATCATCCTGTGGGCCGACCGCGACAACGCCAATCCCGCCATCGACCTGCGCAACCTGCTGAACGATCTCGGCCTGCTCGGCGCCAATATCGGCATTGAATACGACACCCACGGCCTCACCGCGTTCAACGGCCGCCGCGTCGACGAGCAGATGCAGACGTTCGGCAAGATTTTCGACGCCTCCGGCATCGTCTCGCGCCTGCGGGTGGTGAAAAGCCCGGCCGAGATCAAGAAGGCCGAGAAGGCGGCGTCTCTCGCCGACGACGCGCTCGACGCGGCTCTGCCGCTGATCAAGCAGGGCGGCGACGAGGGCGCGATCCTGGCGGCGATGCAGGGCGCGATATTTCTCGGCGGCGGCGACTATCCGGCCAACGAGTTCATCATCGGTTCGGGCGCCGACGCGCTTCTGTGCCGCTACAAGGCCGGCCGCCGCAAGCTCACCAAGAACGATCAGCTGACGCTGGAATGGGCTGGCGTCTACAATCACTACCACGCGGCGATGATGCGCACCGCGATTGTCGGCAAACCGTCCAAGCGCAGCCTCGAACTGTACGACGCGTCGCGCGAGGCGCTCGAGGCGGTGGAAAAGGCGATGATCCCCGGCAAGACTTTTGGCGACGTCTTTGACGCCCACGCCAGGGTGATGGAGGCGCACGGCCTGTCGCGCCACCGGCTCAACGCCTGCGGTTACTCGCAAGGCGCGCGGTTCACGCCGTCCTGGATGGACATGCCGATGTTCTATGCCGGCAACCCGGAGCCGATCGCGCCGAACATGACCTTGTTCGCGCATATGATCATCATGGATTCGGAGACCGAAACCGCCATGACGCTCGGCCGGACCTATCTGACGACCGACGGCGACCCCAGACCGCTGTCGCGCCATGATCTCGACTTGATCGTCAGGTGAATCGATTTCCTGCCGGCTCACGGGTAAAGTGCGAGCCGAGGAGGCCTGATCGGGTGCCAGCGAGCATGTCCGTCCCGGATATCGTCAGATTTGTTGGCGCTGCGGCGGCAATCGCCTTGCTAAGCGCCTGCACCAGCACGGAATCGACGCTCGACCCCAACGCCGTCAGATCGCAGCAGACGGCCGAGCCCGCCCCCCAGCCCGCACAATCGCCCGCCCAGCCGGCCGTGACCGCGCCGCCGGCAACGCCGGCCCCGGCCGCGACGCAGGCGAGTGCGACGCAATCGGCGACCCTGCAACTGGCGAGCGTGCTTGGCGCGCCCGAGCAGGCGGTGGCCATGTTGACGGCGCGCCTCGCCCGGCAGGCGCCGGCGAACAATTTGACGCTTGCGCCGGCCTCCGGCCCGGCCGCCTTTGCCTTGAGCGGGTTTTTGTCGACCTCGCCGGAAAACGGCAAGACATTCGTCTATTATTCCTGGGACATCGCCGACAGCAGCGGCGCTGCGCTTCACCGCCTGACCGGCAAGCAGGCCGCGACGGGCCAGGGAGTCGGCTGGACCGCGGTGACCGAAGCGGACATGCAGGCGGTCGCCGACCAGACGCTCGCAGGCTTTTCGGCATGGCTCGCCACAAGATAGGGCGGCTGCGGGTTCGACCCATTGCGACCAGATGGCGCAACTGTTTCTTTGGACAGTTAACTGTTGGGCGATCTAGGCGCTTGCATTGAACTGCCATGGACCTTAAACGCCCCCTCTATCCGAGCGTGGTCGGGGATTCTTGATGAAATTGTTCGCGGGTAATTCAAACCGGGTCTTGGCCGACGCCGTTTCCCGATACCTGAACATTTCTTTGGGCAGGGCCAGCGTCAAGCGCTTTGCCGATCAGGAAATCTTTGTCGAGATTCAGGAAAACGTCCGCGGCCAGGACGTTTTTGTGCTGCAGTCGACGTCCTACCCCACCAACGACAATCTGATGGAACTGCTGATCATGGTCGATGCGTTCCGCCGGTCGTCGGCGCGCCGCATCACCGCCGTGGTTCCCTATTTCGGCTATGCCCGCCAGGATCGGCGCGCCTCCGGCCGCACCCCGATTTCGGCGAAGCTGGTCGCCAACCTGATCACCGAGTCTGGCGTTGACCGGGTCCTGACCCTCGACCTGCACGCCGGCCAGATCCAGGGTTTCTTCGATATCCCCACCGACAATCTGTTCGCCGTCCCGGTGATGGCGCGCGATGTCAAGGCGCACAACAATCTGTCGAACGTCATGGTGGTTTCGCCCGACGTCGGCGGCGTGGTGCGCGCCCGGGCGCTGGCCAAGCGCATCGACGCGCCGATCGCCATCGTCGACAAGCGCCGCGAACGCCCCGGCGAGTCCGAGGTTATGAACATCATCGGCGACGTTACCGGCCGCGATTGCCTGATCTATGACGACATCGTCGATTCCGGCGGCACGCTGTGCAACGCCGCCGACGCGCTGCTGGCCCATGGCGCGATCAGCGTCACCGCCTACATCACCCACGGCGTCCTCTCCGGCGGCGCGGTCGCCCGCATCACCGCG
>Ga0209793_1000700_pt1 | contig 31399 bp, 27 predicted proteins | sample EBPBio122009_DNA_FD_185863 | JGI IMG/M metagenome (GOLD analysis project Ga0209793, IMG submission 185863) | Wastewater treatment Type I Accumulibacter community from EBPR Bioreactor in Madison, WI, USA - Reactor 1_2/2/2009_ DNA (SPAdes) (version 2) | ecosystem: Engineered > Bioreactor > EBPR >... | reverse complement strand
TACTACTTCGCGCCCGGCGTGCAACCCCTGGTGAAAGAGCTGCCGGTCGTCGGTGAATTCCTCTCGGACAGCTGCGAACTGTCGGTCGTCGCCGCCTTCGCGGGGGTCTTTGTCATAGGCCTGATCGTTGCCGCGCTCTTCACGCCGCTCTTTTCGGGCGCGGTGCAGCGCTCGGCCTTGGGCGGGATCGACCAGGCGCTCGGCTTCCTCTTCGGCGCGGCGCGCGGGGTCCTGCTGATCGCCATCGCCTTCATCGTCTACGACCGGGTGCTCAGCGACCAGCGGATCGAGATGGTCGACAAGAGCCGCACCGCGCTGGTCTTCGCCAATTTCCAGCGCCAGATCGACGACAACATCCCCTCGGACGCGCCGGGCTGGATCGTCGAGCGTTACAACGAACTGACCAATGTCTGCGCCACCGGCACCGCCCCGGCCCCCGTCACTCCGGAAGCCCCCGCGGCGCCTGCCACCACCACCACCAACCCGTGATCCGGCTCGGGCGTTTCGGGGCGTGACACCCCCGGGCGCCTGCCGTAAAGAGCGGGCCAAGGCTCTCGACAGGATTCGGACGCATGGCCCCCTTCCGCTCGCACCCCTTCGATGATGACAAGCTGAAGGAGGAATGCGGCATTTTCGGCGTGGTCGGCGTGGCCGATGCGTCGAACTTCGTGGCGCTCGGCCTGCATGCCCTGCAGCACCGGGGGCAAGAGGCGGGCGGGATCGTCTGCTATGACCCCGAGCACGGCTTCAACTCGGCCCGCCGCTTCGGCTATGTCCGCGACAATTTCACCAAGGCGGACGTGATGGACACGCTGCCCGGCGCGCTGGCCATCGGCCATGTCCGCTATTCCACCGCCGGGTCCAAGGGCGCGACCGCGATCCGCGACGTGCAACCGTTCTTCGGCGAATTCTCGATGGGCGGCTGCGCGATCGCGCATAACGGCAACCTGACCAACGCCTCGGCGCTGCGCCGCGAACTGATCGAGCGCGGCTCGATCTTCCAGTCCTCCTCGGACAGCGAATGCATCATCCACCTGATGGCGCGGTCGATCCAGAAGACCCTGTCGGAGCGGATCAAGGACGCGCTGCGCCGCGTGGAGGGCGCCTTCTCGGTCGTCGCCATGACCCGGACCAAGCTGATCGGCGTCCGCGACCCCCTGGGCGTGCGCCCGCTGGTCCTGGGCCGGATCGGTGACAGCGGCTGGGCGCTCTCGTCCGAGACCTGCGGCCTCGACATCATCGGCGCCGAGTTCATCCGCGAGATCGAACCGGGCGAGATGGTGGTGATCGAGGGCAACCGCGTCGAATCGACCCGCCCCTTCACCCCGGCGAAACCGCGCTTCTGCATCTTCGAGAACGTCTATTTCAGCCGCCCCGACAGCATCATCGGCGGCCGTTCGGTCTATGAGACCCGCCGCCAGATCGGCGTGGAGCTTGCGCGCGAGGCCCCGGTCGATGCCGACCTGGTCTGCCCGGTGCCCGACAGCGGCACCCCGGCGGCCATCGGCTACAGCCAGGAATCGGGCATTCCCTATGCGATGGGGATCATCCGCAACCAGTATATGGGCCGGACCTTCATCGAGCCGACCGACCACATCCGCAACATGGGCGTGCGGCTGAAGCTGAACGTCAACCGCGCGCTGATCAAGGGTAAGCGGGTGATCCTGGTGGACGACTCGGTGGTGCGCGGCACCACCAGCCGGAAGATCAAGGACATGATCCTGGAGGCCGGTGCGGCCGAGGTCCATTTCCGCATCGCCTCGCCCCCCACCGCCTGGCCCTGCTTCTACGGGGTGGACACGCCGGAACGCTCGAAACTTCTTGCCGCCACGATGAGCGAGGACGAGATGCGCGACTGGATCGGGGTGGACAGCCTGAAGTTCATCTCGCTCGACGGCCTCTACCGCGCGGCGGGCGAGGCTGCAGGGCGCGACCCCGAAAACCCCCGCTTCTGCGACGCCTGCTTCTCCGGCGACTATCCGGTGGCCCCTTCGGACAAGATCGAGGAAGGCTTCCAGATGAAGGCGGCGGAGTGAGAGTCGCCGATCCCGCATCGGTCGACGCCTATATCGCCGCCCTGCCCCGCGATCAGCGGGACGCCCTGACCACCTTCCGCACCCGGCTCAGGGCGCTCCTGCCCGACCACATTGAGGTCCTGTCCTACGCCATGCCCGGCTTCCGCCAGCCCGGGCCGAAGGGCAAAATGGTGGTGGGCTACGCCGCCTTCGCCAAACACCTCGGCCTCTACCCGCATTCCGGCAGCGTCATCCCCCGGATCGATTGCTCCCCGTTCAAGACCTCGAAGTCCGGCGTCCTCTTCACCGCTGACCAGCCTCTACCCGACGCACTCCTGCGCCAGATCATCGAGACACGCCAGGCTGAGATCGCTGCGGGATATAGCCGCAAGGCCTGAGCCACCCTTCCCCTTGCCCTTTCATACTGGGACAAATATCCCCGCCGGAGGCTCCACCGCCGCCATAAGGACAGACGCATGACCCAGAAGATCGCCACCAAAGTGGCCCTCGTCACCGGAGCCTCGCGCGGCCTGGGATCCGCCATCGCCGAACAGCTGGCGCTCCGGGGCTGGCATGTCGTGGCGGTCGCCCGCACGGTGGGCGGGCTTGAGGAACTCGACGACCGGGTCCGGCGCGCGGGCTTGCCGGGCGCGGGCAGCCTGACCTTGGCCCCGATGGATGTGACCAACGACGACGCTATGCGGCATCTGTGCCGACAGGTCCATGACCGCTGGGGCGGCCTCGCCCTCTGGGTTCATGCGGCGATCCATGCCGCACCGCTGGCGCCCGCAGGCCATGTCGACCAGAAGGACTGGGAGAAGTCGCTCGCGACCAACGCCCGCGCGACGGGGATGCTGATCCCGATGGTCGAGCCGCTTCTGCGCGCAGGGGATGGCACGGCGCTCTTCCTCGACGATCCCCGCGCGGGGCAGCCTTTCTTCGGCGCCTATGGTGCGACGAAGGCCGCGCAGATGGCGCTGGCCCGCAGCTGGCAGGCCGAGACGGCGAAGCACGGGCCGAGGGTTGTCATCGCCGCTCCCGCTGCCCTGCCCACCGCCACCCGTGCGCGGTTCTTTCCGGGCGAGGACCGGGCCAAACTGGCTGATGTGCAGGCCGAGGCGGCGCGGATCCTCGACGGGATCTGACCAGGGGCAAAACTCCTTCTAAGGAATTTGGCAAAACTTTTCGAAAAGTTTTGGTCGCCCTACCCCGCCAGCGCCGTCTCGATGGCGGACCACAAGGTCTCCACCGGCTCGACCCCGACCGAGAGCCGGATGAAGCCGTCGGCCACCGCATCGCCCCAGCGCGACCGGCGTTCGGCGGCGGTATGGACGCCGCCGAAACTGGTGGCCTGCTCGATCAGCGGGCAGCGGGCGAGGAAGGCTTCCGCCGCCGCTTCGTCCGCAAGTTCGAAGCCGACCAGGAAGCCGCCGTTCGCCATCTGGCCGCCGACCGCCTTGTGCGACGGATCGCCCGGCAGGCCGGGATAGCGCAGCCCCCGCACCCGCGGATGGGCCCCCAGCCGCCCGGCGATCACCGCCGCCGAGGCGCACATCCGGGTCAGGCGGACCTCCAGCGTCTCCAGGCCGCGATGGACGAGATAGGCCTCGAACGGACCGGGCACCGACCCCGACTGCCGACGCCATTCGCGGATGCGGGCCATCAGCTTGCTGTCGCGACCCGCGACATGGCCGAAAAGCGCGTCGGAATGGCCGGCAGGAGCCTTGGTGTCGGCGGCGACCACGAGATCGGCGCCAAGGTCCAGCGGGCGCTGGAGAAGCGGCGTCATCGTCGTGTTGTCGGCGATCAGGATCGCCCCGGCGGCATGGGCCTTGCGGGCCAGCGGCGCGATATCCACCGTGTCGAGGCCGGGGTTTGAGGGGGTCTCGATATAGATCACGTCGAAGCCGGTGAAATCCGCCGCTTCCATCTGCACGGTCGGGACCTGCACCACCTCGACCCCGTAGACCTGCAACAGGTCGCGGCCGAGGAGGCGGGTCACATAGTAGCCGTCGGCGGGGAGCATCACCCTGGCCCCCGCCTTCAGACTGCAGACCAGCGCTGCGGTGATCGCGGCCATGCCGGAGGGGAAGGCGACCGTCTCGGCGGCTTCGAGGATAGACAGTTGCGCCTCGACGGCGTCCCAGGTGGGCTGCCCGGCGCGGCCGTAGTAATGGGCGGCCCCCTGCGTCTCGGGCAGGTGGAAGGTGGTCGCGACCGAGATCGGGGGGACGACCGGCTCGCCCAGGGCAAGGCCCGCCTTGCGGTGGTGGAGGAGACGGGCGATGCGGGCGTCGGTGTCGGCGGTCATGGCGGCTCCTGAGGGTGCCCGCGCGCGGGCAAAGACAGTACCACAGCGAAATCAAGCGCTTGGCCGTGGGCGTTTACTGAACCTTAACCTGCGGCCCCGGTGCCCTCAAGCCGTCACTCCAGCCGCGCCGGGAAGCCTTCGGCGCGCAGGTCGGTGCCCAGCAGGTCCTCCAGCAGCTTGGCGATCATCGGCGATTGCGCCTCGCCACCGAAGGCCGCCTTGGCCGCGATATAGGTCTGGTTCGTGATCGAGGCGAGGTCCAGCGGCACGCCGAATTCCTTGCCGAACCCCAACGCGAAGCCGAGGTCCTTCAGCGCCAGATCGATGTTGAAGGCGATGTCGAAGCTGCCGTTCAGGATCAGCGCGCCTTCGGTTTCATGCACGAAACTGTTTCCGGACGAGGCAGCAATCGCATGCCAGGCCTGCCCAAGGTCCAGCCCGCCGCGCTTTGCCAGCATCAGCGCCTCGGAGGTCGCCTTCAGATGGATGAAGGCCAGCATGTTGGTGATCACCTTGATGATCGCCGCCGACCCGAGCGGCCCCATGTGGAAGAGGCGCTTGCCGATCACCGACAGCGCGGGGCGGTGCAGGTCGACCAGATCCTGATCGCCGCCCAGAAGCACGGTGATCTCGCCCCGCGCGGCCAGATGGACGCCGCCCGTCACCGGCGCCTCCAGCAGGCGCACCTGCCCGATGCGGGCCAACCCCGCCAGCCGCAGCACGTCGTCCCGGCCAAGGGTGGAGTTCTCGATCCAGGTCGCGCCGGGCTTCAGGCCGGTCATCAGCTCGGCCAGAACGGCCTCGGAGACAGCAGGGTTCGGCAGGCAGGTGAAGACATGGTCCACGGCTTCGGCCAGAACCGAGACCGAAGGCGCGACTGTCGCCCCGAGTGCTGCGTGGCGTTCGGCGAGCGCAGGGTTGCGGTCATAGACCGTGACGCGATGGCCCGCCTGCAGAAGGCTCGCGGCCAGATGGCCGCCGAGGTTGCCGAGACCGATGTAGCCGTAGTGCATTTCCATTTCTTTTCTGCGCGTTGCGCGCGCTACCTGAAGTAGATATTGAACCGCCTGCGGATGGCTGCGTCGATCTCCGGTTCGATCCGGCAGCCTGCCTTGGCGAGGATCGCGTTTTTCCGGGCCATGGCGGTGTCGAGGAGAAGTGGCTTCCCGGCCTCGTTCCATTCCTTCGGCGACATGCGATTGCCGACATTGGGATAGATATATTCGGTCTGCATCAGCTTCAGCGTCTGGTCGGACCCCAGATAGTGCCCCGGCCCGCCGAGGCAGACCTGCTTCATCGCGTCGATGGAGGTGGAATCCGGCGTCACGTCGATGCCGCGCACCAGCCGCATGGCCTGGCCGAGAAGGTCGTCGCCCAGCACCAGCGATTCCAGGCAGAAGCCGAGGAGCGAGGCGTGCATTCCGACCGCCTCGTAGCACATGTTCAGGCCCGCGAGACCGGCGAGGGAATTGGTGATCCCCTGCTCCCATCCGGCCTGCATGTCGGGCAGCTTCGAATCGGAAATCCCCGAGGCCGCGCCGCCCGGCAGGTCGTAGAAGCGGTGCATCTGGGCGCAACCGGCGGTCAACAGCGCCTGTTCGGCACTGCCGCCTGACATGGCGCCCGTTCTCAGATCGGAAACAAAAGGCCAAGTGCCGAAGATCGCCGGGGCGCCGGGCTTGATCGCGTTGACATAGACCACGCCCGCGAGACATTCCGCCACCGCCTGCACGATAGCGAGCGCGATCGGCGCGGGCGCGGTGGCCCCGGCCTGCCCGGCGGAGAGGAGGAGCATCGGCATGCCGCGCCGGATGCAATCCTCCATCACCTTGCAGCTTTCCTCGGCGAATTTCATCGGTGGGACGACGAAACAGTTGGAGTTGCTTACAAAAGGCCGCTCGCGCCAGGCTTCCTCCGACCCTGCCACCATATGCAGCATCTCGAAGGCATCGGCGACATGGGCGGGGTCGAAGAACGAGGTGCCGACGTGTTTCGTGGTCCCGGCCAGGCAGGCGTAGAGCGTGTTGAGGTCCATCTCCTTGTTGTCCAGCACGTCGCGGCAGACCATGGTGCGCTGGTAGAAATGGATGTTGTCGAGGTTGTCGACGAGACGCGCGGCGTCATAAAGGTCCTGCGCGGTGGAGTCGCGATAATCGAGCGTCACCGGGTCGACGATATGGACCGCCGCCCCCGCCGTGCCGAAATGCACATTGTTTCCAGTGAGATGCAGGTCATACTTCCGGTCGCGGGCATGGAGCGTGATATTGCGGGCGGCCTTGGCCAGCATGTCCTCGACCAGCGCGCGGGGGAAACGGATGCGGCCATCGTCGCCCTGGATGGCGCCTGCGCCGGTGAGAAGTTCGACGCCGGAGGACGGGGCCTGGGAAAGGCCGATCTGTTCCAGCGCGTCGAGGGCGGCGGCGTGGATCTGCTGGATGCCCGCCTCGGTCAGCGGCTTGTACTGGCCGCCGGGAAGGCCCGCGCGGACGGGTTTCACATCATCGGCCAGCGGTGCCGCCCGCAACGCGACGCGGGCCTGACGGCCTCCGCTGCGGCGGGCGCGGGTGGGTTCGCAGATGTCACCAAGCTCGGTCATTTGTCTGATCCCTTGAGAAGGAGCGCGTCGATCTCGTCGCCGCTTGCGGTGGTCGCGAGGGGTGCGAAACTGCCCTCGTCCAGCATGGCTTTGGTCGCGTCGCGGATCGCGGCATGGGCAAGGCGCGCGATCTGGCTGCCGGTGGAGATGCGGCGCACGCCGATTGTCGCGAGTTCGGCGACGGTAAGCTGCTTGAGCGGACCAGCGGCGAGGGCGTTCACCGGCGTCCGGACAGAGGCGACGATCTGCTTCAACTCGCTTGGGCCGGGGGGCACAGGAATGTAGAGAAGATCGGCCCCGGCGGCCTCGAAGGCCTGCAGGCGGCGGATGGCTTCCCTGAGGTCGTAGGTGCCATGCATCACACCGTCGGCGCGGGCGCAAAAGATGAAGGGGCGGCCCAGGGCGCGGGCTGCGGCGGCCCCCGCCCGGATGCGTTCCACCGCCAGATCAAAGGCATAGGGCGCATTGCCGGGGATCATCTGCGTGTCTTCGACCGAAATGCCGGAGAGGCCCGCCTCACCCGACAGGCGGACGGTTTCGGCGACCTCGTCGGGGCTGTCGCCGAAGCCGTTCTCGAAATCGCCCGAAACCGGAAGCGGCGTCGCGGCGATCAGATCCTGCGCATGGGCCAAAGCCTCGTCGCGGCTGACGCCGCCGAGGTCGGGGCGGCCAAGGGTGAAGGCATGGGCGGCGGAACTGGTGGCCAGCGCCCTGGCGCCAAGGGCGACCATCATCCGGGCGCTGCCGCGATCCCAGGGGTTGGGGATGACGAAGCAGCCCTTCTGGTGCAGGTCGTGAAAGGCCTGGTGGCGTTGGGCGAGGGTCATGCGCGGATCCTTTCGGATTTGGGGTCGTGCATGGGGGAGAGGCTGGCGATGGCCGCGTGGCGCTGGCCCGCGACCTCGATCTCATAGGTCGCGCCGAGAATATCGTCGTCGCTCTGTCCCCTGGCCGGGACATAACCCATGCCGATGGCACCGCCGAGGAAGTGGCCATAGGCGCCGGATGTCACGGGGCCGACGATTTTTCCATCGCGGACAATGGCTTCGTTGTGGAAAAGGAGCGGCTCCGGGTCCTTCAGGCGGAACTGGACGAGCTTGCGGTCGAGGCCTGCCTCCTCCTTGCGCAGCACCGCGTCGCGGCCGAGGAAGGCGGGCTTCTTGCGGCTGACGGTGAAGCCGAGGCCCGCTTCCAGCACATGGTCCTCGTCGGTGATGTCATGGCCCCAGTGGCGATAGGCCTTCTCGATCCGGCAGCTGTCGAGGGTGTGGAGACCGCAGAGCTTGAGGTCGGGTTGGGCCTCCATAATGGTCTCGAAGACATGGGCGGTCTGGTCGGTCGGTATATACAGCTCCCAGCCCAGCTCGCCGACATAGGTCACACGATGGGCGCGGGCGAGGCCCATACCGATCTCGATTTCCCTCGCCTGACCAAAGGGATGAGCGGCGTTTCTGAAGTCATTCGGTGAAACCTTGGCCAGCACCTCGCGCGATTGCGGGCCCATCAGGCAGAGGACCGATTCGGCGGGGGTCACATCGGTGATGACGGCGAAGTCGTCGCCGACCTGGGCGCGCATCCAGGCGAGGTTGCGTTGCAGCGTCGCGCCGGGGACAACGGCAAGGAAGGCGGTCTCGGAAAGGCGCGTCACGGTAAGATCGGCCTCTATACCCCCGCGATCATTGAGGAACATGGTGTAGACGATGCGCCCCACCGGCACGTCCATCTGGGCGGAGGAGAGGCTGTTCAGGAAGGCGCAGGCATCGCGGCCCTCGATGCGGATCTTGCCGAAGCTGGTCATGTCGAAGAGGCCCGCGGCCTCACGCACCGCTATGTGCTCGGCGCGCTGGTTGTCAAACCAGTTCTGCCGCTTCCAGCTGTAGCGGTACTCTCGTTCCTGACCAGGATTGGCGAACCAGTTGGCGCGTTCCCAGCCCGCGACCTCGCCGAAGACCGCGCCGCGGGCCTTCAGATGGTCGTGGATCGGCGACCGCCGGACGCCGCGTGAGGTGACGACCTGGCGGTAGGGGAAATGGTCGGCGTAGAGGAGGCCCAAAGTCTCGCTGACTCGCTCCTTCAGGTAGCGGCGGTTCTTCTGGAAGGGCTGGGCGCGGCGGATATCCACCTCCCAGAGGTCGAAGGGCGGCTCGCCCTCGGTGATCCAGTGCGCCAGCGCCTGCCCCGCGCCGCCCGAGGAGACGATGCCGATGGAATTGTATCCAGCCGCGATCCAATAGCCCCTCACCTCGGGCGCCTCGCCCAGATAGTAGCGGTCATCGGGGGTGAAGCTTTCCGGCCCGTTGAAGAAGGTGTGGATGCCCGCCGTCTGGAACAGCGGCATCCGGTGCATCGCATGTTCCAGGATGGGCATGAAATGGTCCCAGTCCTCGGGCAGGGTGTCGAACTCGAAATCCTTGCGGATGCCGTCCATCCCCCAGGGTTTCGCCTTGGGCTCGAAGGCGCCGAGCATCATCTTGCCGGCGTCCTGCTTGTAATAGGCACATTCGTCGGGGACGCGCAGAACCGGGGTGTTGGGGTCCAGCCCCGCGACGGGTTCGGTGATCAGGTAGAAATGCTCGCAGGCGTGCAAGGGCAGCGTCACGCCGTTCTGCGAGGCGAGGTCCCTGCCCCACATGCCGCCGCAGTTGACGATGACATCCGCTTCAATATGGCCCGGCCCCTCGGCGGTTTCATAGTCCACCCCGGTGACGCGGCCCCCGGCGGTCGTGACCTTCGTGACCAGCGCGCCCTCGAAGATCTTCGCGCCCCGCATCCGGGCGCCCTTGGCCAGCGCCATGGCGATATTGGCCGGGTCGCATTGGCCGTCAAGCGGCAGCGCCACTGCGCCGACCACGCCGTCGATGTTCAGATGGGGATATTTCGCCTTGGCTTCCTGCGGCGAAATCTCATGTACCTGCACGTCAAAGATACGCGCCACGGTCGCCTGCCGCAGCAGTTCCTCATGCCGCTCGCTGGTCAGCGCGACCGAGATCGAGCCCACCTGACGCATCCCGGTGGCGACGCCGGTCTCGGCTTCCAGGCCGCGGTAGAGATCGGCGGAATATTTCGCCAGCCGCGTCATGTTCGCCGACCCGCGCAGCTGGCCGATCAGCCCGGCCGCATGCCAGGTGGTGCCGGAGGTCAGCTTGCGCCGTTCCAGCAGCACCACATCGGTCCAGCCCGCCTTGGCGAGGTGATAGGCCACCGAACAGCCCGAGACCCCGCCCCCGATCACCACCGCCCGCGCCTTGGTTGGAATCCCGTTCATTGCCGTTCCTTCGTAGGGTACGTGATTTCACGCACCATTCCGCCCAAGGTGCGTGAAATCACGCACCCTACGCCTTGATCCGTTCGTTCTTGGCATCCCAGGCCGGGCCGTCCGGCAAAACCGTCGCCTTCACCCGATCGCCGAAGATTTCCACCTCGACCTCCGTCCCCGGCACCGTGAGGTCGGCCCGCAGCATCCCCAAGGCCAGCGAATGCCCGACCCGGTAGCCCCAGGCGCCCGAGGTCGTCTCGCCGACCACCTGGCCATCGTGCCAGAGCGTCGACATGTAGGGCGCGTCGGCCTCGCCTGCCTCGACCTTGAGCGAGACGAAGCGCTTCTTCACGCCGCGCTGCTTCTCGGCGGCAAGCGCCGCCTTGCCGGGGAAGTCGTGGGTCCAGTCGATGAACCGCTCCAGCCCGCCTTCCAGCAGCGAATAGTCGGTGGACAGGTCGCCCTTCCAGGCACGGTAGCCCTTTTCGATGCGCAGGCTGTTCAGCGCCTTCATCCCGAAGGGCCTGGCACCGCCCGCCAGCAGCGCGCCGTAGATGTGTGGGGCATCCTCGCGGTCGCAGTGGATTTCCCAGCCAAGCTCGCCCGCGAAGGAGACGCGGACCAGCGCCACATCCTTGCCCGCGACCTTGGCGAAATACTGGACCGAGAGCCAGGGCAGCGCCAGGTCGGCCTCGGCAATCCCCGCCAGCAGATCACGCGCCTTGGGGCCGGTGACGATGAAGCAGTGGATCTGGTCGGTCCAGTCCTCCAGCGTGACACGTTCCGGCAGCCCCTTGCGCAGGATGTCGGCGTCATGGGACTGGGCCACGGCGGCGGTGATCACGCCCACATCCTCCTCCGAGAACGGCAGGCAGGTCATCTCGGTGACGATCCGGCCGCGGTCGTCGGCGAAGTAGAGCAGGCCCGTCCGCCCCGGCTGCGGCAGTTTCGAGGCGGTGAGCGAGGCCAGATGCGCCCGCGCGCCCGGCCCTGTCAGCCGCAGGCGGGTGAAGCCCGGCAGGTCGAGAACGCCCACACCGTCGCGCACCGCCTCGCATTCGGCCTTGATGCGGCCCTCCCACGGGCCCGCCCTGCCCCAGGTCTGGGTCGCCTCCCAGGAGGTGTCGTCGCCCGGCGCAGCGAACCATTCCGCCCTCTCCCAGCCATTGTAGGGCGCGAACTGGGCGCCGAGCGCCTTCAGCTTCCCATGCACGGGGGAAAGCTTGCGGTCGGGGGCGGCGGGCCAGCGGGCCATGGGGAAATGCATCCCGTATTCGTGGCCGTAAATCTCTTTCCCCTTGGCGACGAGATAGTCGTGATCCTCCCACCCCGTGAAGCGGCGCGGGTCGCAGGACCACATGTCCCATTCGGTGCCGCCCTGCATCACCCATTCCGCCAGCACCTTGCCCGCGCCCCCCGCCTGGCAGATGCCGAAGGTGAAGACGCAGGCCTCGAAGGCGTTGGGCACGCCCGGCATCGGGCCGAGCAGGGGGTTGCCGTCGGGTGTATAGGGGATCGGGCCGTTGATCACCTTGGTCAGGTTGGCCTTCTGGAGGAGCGGCACCCGCGCCATGGCGTCATTGATGTGCCATTCCAGCCGTTCCAGATCGTCCGGGAACAGCTGGAAGCTGAAATCTTCGGGCATCGGGTCGTCGGGCGTGGCCCAATGCGCGCGACAGGGGTCCTCGTAGGGGCCGAGGTTGAAGCCCATCTTCTCTTGCCGGAGATAGTAGGAGCTGTCGACGTCGCGCAGCAAAGGCAGCTTGTGGTCGCTTTCCTTCGTCCAGGCCTCCAGTTCCGGGATGGTGTCGAACAGCATGTATTGGTGGCTCATCACCATCATCGGCACCCGGCGTCCGAACATCGCGCCGACCTGTGCGGCATAGTAACCGGCGGCGTTCACCACATATTCGGCACGCACCTCGCCCTTGGGGGTGGAGAGAACCCATTCGCTGCCGGTCCATTTCGCCGCCGTCACCGGGCAGAAGCGTTCCACGCGCGCGCCCAGCTTCCGGGCGCCCGCCGCCAGCGCCTGGGTCAACTGCGCCGGGTCGATGTCGCCATCATAGGGATCGTAGAGCGCGCCGGTCAGGTCGTGGGTCTCGAGAAAGGGGTATTTCGAGCGGATTTCCTCGGGCGAGAGGATGGTCAGGTCCATCCCCTGATAGCGGCCCATGCCGACGACGCGCTTGAATTCCTGCAACCGCTCGCGGGAATGCCCCAGCCGGACCGAGCCGGTGACATGGTAGTTCATCGGATAGTCCACCGCCTCGCCCAGCCCGCGGTAGAGGCTGGCCGAATAGCGCTGCATGTTCATGATCGACCAGGAGGCCGAAAAGGTCGGCACGTTCCCGGCGGCATGCCAGGTTGACCCCGCCGTCAGCTCGTTCTTCTCCAGGAGCAGTGCGTCGGTCCAGCCCGCCTTCGCCAGATGATACAAGGCCGAGGCCCCCACCGCCCCGCCGCCGATGATCACCACCCGCGCTTGCGCAAATTCCGCCATGACCGCCTCCCTGCCCTTGCGCCCACTATCCGCCGCCACGCGCCCGCTTTCAATTCGGGCGGGACCGGGGTATTGATCGGGAAACCCGATCACGCTCCTTCTTCCGTTCCCGAATATCCTCCGGGGGTCCGGGGGGCGAAGCTCCCCGGGGCCAGTCCCAAGCGCCACGGCCCGAATCCATGCAGATCGACCTTCTCGACACCTTTCTCGACCTCGCCGAGACCCGCAGCTTCCACCGCACGGCAGAGCGGCTTCGGATCACCCAGTCCACCGTCTCGGCCCGCGTCACGGCGCTGGAACAGGCGGTCGGCAGCCGGCTCTTCGACCGCTCCCGCGCGGGGACCGACCTCACCCCGGAAGGCAAGCGTTTCGAGCCCCATGCCCGCGCGCTGCGCCACGAATGGAACGAGGCGCGGCGGCGCATCCAGATTCCGCAGGGGGCGTCGCAGCTGATGCGGCTCGGCATCCAGAACGACCTCGCGGCGGTCTACCTCGGCGACTGGGTGGCGCGGTTCCGGGTGGCGATGCCGGAGACCGCCTTCTACATCGAACCCGACTATTCCAACCAGATGTGCGCCGACCTGCTGACCGGCATCCTCGACTTCGCGGTGATGTTCAGCCCCAAGCCCCACCCCGACCTGCATTTCGAAAGCGTGGGCGACGTGATCTACCGCATGGTCTCAACCGACACCCCCCGCCTGGCCGAAGTGCGCCCGGAGCGCTTCGTCTTCGCGCATTTCTCCCCCGCTTTCGAGGAGATGCACCGCCAGATGACCCCCGACCTGGCGGCTTCGGCGGTGTCCGTCGGGCAGTCAGGGTCGGTGGTCTCGCTGCTGATGGCGATGGGCGGATCGGGCTATGTGCTGGAGAAGACGGCGGAAGAACTGGTCGCGGGGGGCCGGTTCATGATGGTGGCGGACGCCCCCGAGCTGCGCCAGCCGGTCTTTGCCGCGATCCATATCCGGCATCGGACGCTGGCGCTGCACCGCAAGCTGACGCAGCTTGTCTCCCGGCATTTCGCGGGATGAGAGAGCGCGGGGGATGGGCAATATGCCCAAGCCCTCTGCCTAGAACACCATTTGCACCCGATGCCCCGGGGCATGGGCGAGGCGCACCAGCGTCACCGGGCCTTCGGTGCCGTGGGTTGTCCGCTCGGCCACCAGAAGTGCCGTGCCGGGGGGGATGCCCAGCACCTCCGCCTCGCGCCGGGTGGCGGGTTCGGCGGTGAAGGCGATGTCGCCGGAGACGAGGCTCACATGCGTGACCAGCCATTCGTTCGCGCTGACCGCCGCGAAGTCGGGCAGCGGCGCGGGCAGGACGGCGGGGTTCAGCCAGCGGGTTTCCAGCACGAAGGGCCGCCCGCCGGCGAGATGCAGGGTTTCGAGATAGCGCATCGGGGCGCCCTCGGGCAGGCCGAGGCGGGCGGTGACGGGGACCGGCGCAGGCTGGGTGCGGTCGGCCAGGAGCTTGAAGCCGTAGGCGAGGCCGCGTCCCAGAACATCCAGCCGGATCACCGGAATCTCCAGCCGCGCCCTTCGCACCGGCAGTTCGGCCACCCGCGTCCCGGCGCGTTTCTTGCGCTCCAGCACGCCCGCCTCGGCGAGCGCCGTCAGCGCGCGGTTGACGGTCGCACGGGCCACGCCGAACTCCACCGAGAGGGCCTCCTCGCCGGGGATCAGCGCACCGGGGGGCCAGTCGCGCGCGCGGATGCGGCGCAGGACCTCGGCGCGGATGTCCTCCCAGCCGAGGGTCACAGCGCCTCGCGCAGGCGGCGCATGGTGGCGCGAAAGCGGGTCTCCACCGCCTCGCGGGCGATGTGGCGGCCCTCGCGGACGATGTGGCGCCCGGCGGACCAGAGGTCAGTGACAAGCCCGTCGCGTCCCGCGAAAAGGAAGGCGTCAAGCAACTGGTCGCCCGCCAGCCCCTCAAGCCGCAGGTCGCCGGTGTCAAGCGCCAGCAGGTCGGCCCATTGCCCCACGGCGATTGCCCCGCCCGCGCGTCCCGCCGCCTGCGCGCCACCCCTGGCCGCACCCTCCCACAGGAACCGCCCGGTCGAGCGGCTGTCGGCCAGCACCGCGCGCGCCTTCAGGTTCAGCCGCTGGGAGTATTCCAGAAGTCGCAACTCCTCGGCCAGCGAGATGCGGATGTTGCTGTCGCTGCCCACCCCGAAGGCACCGCCCGCCGCCAGCCAGCCGGGCGCATCGAAGATGCCGTCGCCGAGGTTCGCCTCGGTGATCGGGCAAAGCCCCGCGACCGCCCCGGTCCGGGCCAGCGCGGCGGTCTCCTCCGCGGTCATCTGGGTCGCATGGATCATGCACCAGCGCCGGTCCAGTGGCAGGTTTTTCACGGCCCAGTCGACGGGACGCGCGCCCCAGGCGGCCTGAACCTCGGCCACCTCGGCGACCTGCTCGGCGATGTGGATATGCACCGGCCCGCCGGGAACCATCCCCGCAACCCGCGCGAGGGTGTTCTGGCTGACCGCGCGCAAACTGTGGGGTGCGACGCCCAGCACTGCATCGGGCATGTTCGCCAGCGCGCGCCCTGCCCCCTCCAGCACCTGCGCATAGACCTCGGGCGTGGCGCCGAACCGCAGCTGCCCCCCGGCGAGCGCGCGGCCATCGACGCCGCCCTGTTCGTAGATCACCGGCAGGTGGGTGAGGCCCAGCCCGGTCTCCCCCGCCGCCGCCGCGATCCGGGCCGACATCTCCGCCGGATCGGCATAGGTGCCGCCGCCAACCGGGTGATGCAGGTAGTGAAACTCGCAGACCGCCGAAAAGCCCGATTCCGCCATCTCCACCATCGCCTGCGCGGCGATGGCCTGCACATCCTCGGGCGAGAGCCGCTCGAGGAAGCGATACATCAGCGCGCGCCAGGTCCAGAAACTGTCCTGCCCCGCCGTCCGCGCCTCGGTCAGCCCGGCCATCGCCCGCTGGAAGGTGTGTGAATGCAGGTTGACCGGGGCGGGCAGAAGGCAGCCATGCGCCAGCCCTTCGGGCACCGCGCCGGGGCTGACCGAGGCGATGCGCCCCTCTTCCACGACGATGCGGACATCCCGGGCCCAGCCCTCGGGCAGAAGCGCAGTCTCGGCGTGCAGGATCATGGCGACTCACTTGACTTGAATTATGTCTAGACATATTAGCCAATACACCACGCATAAGGCAAGACAATGCTCCTGACCCACGCCACCCTTGCAACGATGACGGAAGGCTATGGCCTGATCCCTGACGCTGCCCTGGCGCTGGACGGCGACCGGATCGCCTGGGCCGGGCCGATGGCCGACCTGCCCGCTGGATATCGCGCGCTGCCCGAGCATGATTGTGCGGGTCGCCTTGTCACCCCCGGCCTGATCGACTGCCACACCCATGCCGTCTTCGCGGGCCATCGTGCCGTGGAGTTCGAGCTGCGGCTGAAGGGGGCGAGCTACGAGGAGGTCGCCCGTGCCGGCGGCGGCATTCTTTCCACCGTCACCGCCACCCGCGCGGCATCGGAGGACGAGCTTCTGGCGAAGGCCCTGCCCCGCGTCGACCAGTTGATCGCCTCAGGCGCCACCACGATCGAGGTGAAATCCGGCTACGGGCTGACGGTCGCGGACGAGCTGAAGATGCTCCGCACCGCCCGCCGGATCGGACAGCACCGCCCGGTGACGGTGAGGACCACGCATCTCGCCGCCCATGCGATCCCGCCGGAATTCAAGGGCAATGCAATGGGTTACATCGCCGAGGTCGCGCGGCCCTCGCTCCGCGCGGCCCATGAGGAAGGGCTGGTCGATGCGGTGGACGCCTTCTGCGAAACCATCGCCTTCTCGGTGGACGAACTCGCCCCCCTCTTCGCCGAGGCGCGGGCGATTGGCCTGCCGGTGAAGCTTCATGCCGAGCAGCTGACCGATCAGGGCGGCGCGGCCTTCGCGGCGAGGCACGGCGCGCTGTCGGCGGACCATCTGGAATATCTCTCGGACGAAGGGATCGCCGCGATGGCGCAGGCAGGCACCGTTGCCGTGATCCTGCCCGGCGCCTTCTACACCCTGCGCGAGACGCAGGCGCCGCCGATCCAGGCCCTGCGCATGGGTCGCGTGCCGATGGCGGTGGCGACCGACCTCAACCCCGGCTCCTCGCCGCTCGCCTCGCTGACCTTGGCGATGAACATGGCCTGCACCCTCTTCCGCCTGACGCCCGAGGAGGCACTGCTGGGAACGACGGTGAATGCCGCCCGCGCCCTGGGCCTGACCGACCGCGGCCACATCGCCCCCGGCCTGCGCGCCGACCTCTGCATCTGGGACGCCGACCATCCGGCGGAACTTTCCTACCGCATCGGCGCCACGCCGCTTTCCACCCGCATCTTCGGAGGCTGTCTTGACGCCTGAACTCCTGATCCCCGGCAAGGTCTCGCTCGCGCAACTGGAGCGTATCTTCCGCGAGCGGCTGCCCGCCCGGCTGGACGACAGTGCCCGGCACGGTATCGAACGGGCCGCGGGCCATATCGCCGCGGCCGCGAACGGCAGCGTGGCGGTCTATGGGGTGAACACCGGATTCGGCAAGCTCGCCAGCATCAAGATCGCCGCGGAAGACACTGCAACGCTTCAGAAAAACCTGATCCTGTCGCATTGCTGCGGCGTCGGGGCGCCCATGCCCGAAGATGTGGCGCGGCTGATGATGGTGCTGAAGCTTTTGTCTTTGGGCCGGGGCGCCTCGGGCGTGCGGCCGGAGGTGGTGGCCTGCATCGAGGCGATGCTCGCCAGGGGCGTGACCCCGGTGATCCCCGACCAGGGCTCGGTCGGCGCCTCGGGCGATCTTGCGCCCCTGGCCCATATGACCGCCGTGATGATCGGCCATGGCGAGGCCACGGTCGACGGCAAGGTGAAACCCGGCGCGGAAGCGCTTGCGATGAAAGGAATTTCACCGATCACGCTGGGCGCGAAGGAAGGGCTGGCGCTGATCAACGGCACCCAGTTCTCCACGGCTTACGCGCTGGCGGGGTTGTTCCAGGGTTGGCAGGCCGCGCGTGAGGCGCTGGTGATCTCGGCTCTGTCCACCGATGCGATCATGGGCTCCACCGCGCCCTTGGAAGCCGAAATCCATGCGCTTCGCGGCCAGCCCGGCCAGATCGACGCCGCCGCCACGATGCGGGCGCTGCTGGCGGGATCGGAGATCCGGGAAAGCCACCGCGAGGGCGACACCCGCGTGCAGGACCCCTATTGCATCCGCTGCCAGCCGCAGGTGACGGGCGCGGCGATGGACGTGCTGCGCATGGCGGCCCGCACCTTGCAGACCGAGGCCAATGCCGCGACCGACAACCCGCTGGTGCTGTCGGACGGCCAGATCGTCAGTGGCGGCAATTTCCACGCCGAGCCGGTGGGCTTTGCCGCCGACATGATCGCCATGGCGCTGGCCGAGATCGGCGCCATCGCCCAGCGGCGGGTGGCGCTGATGGTGGACCCGACGCTCAGCTTCGACCTGCCCGCCTTCCTCACGCCGAAGCCCGGCCTCAACTCCGGCCTGATGATCGCCGAAGTCACCACGGCGGCCCTGATGAGCGAGAACAAGCATCTTGCCCATCCGACCGTGATCGATTCCACCCCCACCTCCGCCAACCAGGAGGACCATGTCTCGATGGCGGCGCACGGCGCCCGCAGGCTGCGGCGGATGGTGAAGAACCTGAACGTCATCCTCGGGGTCGAGGCGATGTGCGCCGCGCAAGGGGTGGAGTTCCGCGCGCCGTTGAAGACCTCTGCTCCGCTGCAAGCCGCCGTCCGTGCGCTGCGGGCCGAGGTTCGCGCGCTGGAGGAAGACCGCTACCTCGCCCCGGACCTTGCAAAAGCCGCCGCGCTGGTGGCCGTAGGGGCGCTTTCCGAAGCGACCGGCATCTCCATGCCCGACCTCTCTGCATTTTCTGTCTGAAAATATCCCACGGGGGTCCGGGGGTGTGAAACCCCCGGCGGCCTCCCCAAGAACCGGAGCCCGACCATGACGAATCCCCGCCACAACCTGCGCGATGTCTACCCGCCGACCGGCCCCGAAAAGACGGCGAAGACCTGGGCCGGAGAGGCCGCGATGCGGATGCTGATGAACAACCTCCACCCGGATGTGGCCGAGAACCCGCATGAGCTGGTGGTCTACGGTGGCATCGGCCGCGCCGCGCGGACCTGGGAGGATTTCGACCGGATCGTCGCGGGCCTGAAGGATCTGGAGGCCGACGAGACGCTGGTCGTCCAGTCCGGCAAGCCCATTGCCATCGTCCGCACCCATGCCGATGCACCCCGCGTGCTGATCGCCAACTCGAACCTGGTGCCGCATTGGGCGACCTGGGCGCATTTCAACGAGTTGGACCGCAAGGGCCTGATGATGTACGGCCAGATGACCGCCGGGTCCTGGATCTACATCGGCACGCAAGGCATCGTGCAGGGCACCTACGAGACCTTCGCCGAGGCGGGTCGCCAGCATTATGGCGGCGACCTGAAGGGCAAATGGATCCTCACCGGCGGCCTTGGCGGCATGGGCGGCGCGCAGCCCCTGGCGGCGGTCATGGCCGGGGCCTGCTGCCTCGCGGTGGAGGTCGACGAGACGCGGATCGATTTCCGCATCCGCACCCGCTACCTCGACGCCAAGGCGAAGACGCTGGACGAGGCGCTGGCGATCATCGCGGACTGGACGGCGAAGGGCGAGGCAAAATCGGTCGGGCTTCTGGGCAATGCGGCAGAGGTGTTCCCGGAACTCCTGCGCCGGATGCAGGCCGGAGGGATGCGGCCGGATATCGTGACCGACCAGACCTCGGCGCATGACCCGCTGCACGGCTATTGCCCGGCGGGCTGGTCCGTCGCGGAATGGCGGGCGAAGCAGGAGACGGACCCGGCCGCGGTGGAAAAGGCCGCACGGGCCTCGATGCGGGCCCATGTCGAGGCGATGGTCGGGTTCTGGAACGCCGGGGTGCCGACGCTGGACTACGGCAACAACATCCGGCAGGTGGCGAAAGACGAAGGATTCGAGAACGCCTTCGCCTTCCCGGGCTTCGTGCCCGCCTATATCCGCCCGCTCTTCTGCAAGGGGATCGGGCCGTTCCGCTGGTGCGCGCTCTCGGGCGACCCGGAGGACATCCGCAAGACCGACGCGGCGATGAAGCGGCTGTTCCCCGAGAACGCCCACCTCCACCGCTGGCTGGACATGGCGGGCGAGCGGATCGCCTTCCAGGGCCTGCCGGCTCGCATCTGCTGGATCGGGCTTGGCGACCGGCACCGGGCGGGGCTGATGTTCAACGAGATGGTGGCCTCGGGCGAGTTGAAGGCCCCGATCGTGATCGGGCGAGACCATCTGGATTCCGGGTCGGTCGCCTCGCCCAACCGCGAGACCGAGGCGATGCGGGACGGATCGGATGCCGTCTCCGACTGGCCGCTTCTGAACGCGCTGGTGAACACGGCCAGCGGCGCAACCTGGGTCAGCCTGCACCACGGCGGGGGCGTCGGCATGGGATTCTCCCAGCACGCCGGGGTGGTGATCCTGGCGGACGGCACGCCGGAGGCGGCGAAGCGGTTGGAGCGGGTGTTGTGGAACGACCCGGCCTCGGGCGTCTGGCGGCACGCGGATGCGGGCTATGAGACGGCCATTGCCTGCGCGAAGGAGCATGGGCTGCGGTTGCCGGGCATCCTGGGGAACTGAAGCCGCCACGCGTGGCGGGTTTTGTACCCGTTTGGAAACAAGGGCTTGGCGGCAGCCGTTTAGGCGGAGTTTACCAAGAAGAGTCGGAGTAAACCCCGACCTACGCGGGATCGAAGCGCAGGGTGCCGACCCGCCGCGAGGGTTGGCCGGTGTCGGACGGGTGCGCCACGCCATCCGAGACCGGGACCTCGGCGAAGTCGAAGGGGCTGACGCCCGCCAGGCAGGCGACGTTCACCCCGTATTCTTCGGGGTTCGAGCGGCGCTGGTGGTGGGTGTAGATGCCGCAGGTCTTGCAGAACCAGTGCTTCGCGGTGCGGGTGTTGAACTGGTAGAGGGTCAGGTTGTCCGCGCCCGCCAGCAGGGTGAAATCTTCGAGCCGGGCCGAGATCACCACCGCGCCGCGCATCCGGCAAAAGGAACAGGTGCAGCGGCGGACGCTGCGGAACCCGTCGGGAAGGCGCAACTGGAAGCGGACCGCGCCACAGTGGCAGGCGGCGTCAAGGGTTTGCGCGGTGCTGGTCATCGGCAGTCCTTTCAGCATGGTCGCTTCAGTATTCGGTCGCGCCCTTCCCGGCCATGATCTTCGCCCGGCCCTTCTCGATGCGCGACAGCCGCGTCGCCGGGGTCTTCGTGCTGTTCAGATGCAGCGCCCAGCTTTTCTGCCGTCCCGGGGTGAGCGCGGCGAAGGCTTCGGCAAGCTCGGAATCGGCATCCAGCGCCTCGACCAGTTCGGGGGGCAGGTCGACCTCGGAGCGCTCCTTCTGGGGAAGGATGCCCTTCTCGGCATAGGACATCGCCTCGGCCAGATAGGCGCGGATCGTGGGCTCCAGCGCGGCGGGGGCATCGTTGTCGGTGAAGCGGAGGCAGTCGGGGTGCCGGGTGTTCGGTCCCTGTCTTTCCATCACGCCCTGGGGGTCCTGCATCAGGGCGGCATTGAAGAAGGTCAGGCGGAAATCGTCGCGGAAAGCCCCCATGATCGCGACGTTGCGGCCCGCGTGCATGTAGCAGGGATGCCCCCATTTCGCGGTTTCGGTAAGGCCCGCCGCGCGCGCGATCCGGCGGAGGGTGAGGAGGCCCGAGAGCCAGCGGCGGGTGGAGCAATCCGGCGTGGCAAAGCGATCACACCGGCCGCAGCCCTGGGTGAAGAAGACCTCGGGGTCGGTGATCATGGCTCGGTCGGGCATCGGGTCCTCCTGGCGCAATGAGTGTCCGTCCTTGGGGCCCGGGGCGCAAGCAAGAGATGAGCGCGGGCACGGGAAGACCCCGTCGGGTCGCCGACGGGCTCATGCCCTCCTGCGCGGCGGCGCTTCGCCTAAGGCTTGTGCTTGTCCTCGGCCTTGGCGCGGTTCCAGAGCGCGTCCATCTCGGCCAGGTCGCTGTCGGTGGGGGTGCGGCCGGTCTCGGCCAGCCAGTCCTCGATCCGGGCGAAACGCCGGGTGAACTTGGTGTTGGCACTGCGCAGCGCGGCCTCGGGATCGACCCTCAGATGGCGGGCGAGATTGGCCATCACGAAGAGAAGATCGCCAATCTCCTCGGTGAGATGGTCATGGGTCAGGCTGTCGCGGGCCTCGACAACCTCGCGGGCCTCTTCGGTAAGCTTGTCGAGGACCTCTCCGGTCGAAGGCCAGTCGAAGCCGACGCGGGCGGCGCGGTTCTGCAGCTTCAGCGCCCGGGTCAGCGCGGGAAGTGCTGCGGCCACGCCGTCAAGGGTACGGCCCCCCGGTTCTGCCGCCCCGCGTTCGCGCGCCTTCTGCGCTTCCCAGTCGCGGGTCTGCTGTTCGGCGGTCTTGTCGCGGTTGTCTGCGCCGAAGACATGCGGATGGCGGGCGATCATCTTGTCGGAAATCGCGGCGACGACATCGGCAAAGTCGAAATGCCCGGCCTCCGCGGCCATCCGGGCATGGTAAACCACCTGGAACAGAAGATCGCCCAACTCGCCCTTCAGCTCGCCCCAGGCCTGCCGCTCGATGGCATCGGCGACTTCGAAGGCCTCTTCCAGCGTATAGGGGGCGATGGTGGCGAAACTTTGCTCGATATCCCACGGGCAGCCGGTGGCGGGATCGCGCAGCGCGGCCATGATGGCGAGAAGCCGGTCGATGCCGGAGGGCGGAAGGTCGGAGGGAAGTGGCATGGGGCCTCGCGTCGGATGCGGGGCCAGCCTAGGTGCGGGCGGGGGTGAAGACCAGCCCCCGCGCTGAGGGGTCAGCCCCGGATCAGAACGACAGGCCGAAGCGCAGGGACAGCGAGTCGAGCCCGATCTCGCTGGTCTGCGGGCTGCCGTTGACCGAGATTCCGTCGACATCGCGCGCAAGGTATTCCAGCCCGATCCCGAAGCGGTCGTTGACGGAATACTCCACCCCGGCCCCGTAGGAGATGCCGCCGAAGTTTGTCGTGTCCGACGGGCGGGCGACCTCGACCTGCGACCAGCCGAGGACGCCGTAGGTCAGGAACCGGCCCTGCGCGATGCCCAGCGTGCTCTTCACGTCGAAGGCCTTGGAGAATTCGCGCGGGGTGCCCTGGATGGCGGAACCCGAGAGATTGGCCAGCTCCATCTCGCCGCCGTAGACGATGTTGCCCTGCTGCAGCCGGTAGCCGAGGAAGACCGAGCGCAGCGAGCCGCCGTCCACGCCATAGCTGGCGCTTGGGGTCTGGTCGTCTTGGCTGCCGGTGGTGCGGCCGAGGCCCAGGCCGGCGTAGGGACCGGTCCAGTCCGGACGGGGCATCGCCTCGGGCGGTGGGGGCAGGACCACAGGTTCATCGACAAGGGTCGGGCCACCGGCAAGGGCGGGCGACGCCAGGCATAGAACGGCTGCCGCAATGCGCAGAGGTCGGTTCATGGACTGCTCTCTTCGTTGAGCTCTTTCGGGGCAACATAGCAAAGGTGCCCCAGGATTGCGCTTCCGGTCGTAGTGCAGCTGAACCGATTGCCCGCAGGCTGATGCGGATTTGCATCGGCGGGCGTTCTTTGCGGCGGGACATGCGCCCGGAACGGCGGGTTGGCGCGGAGGCCACCTCGACCTTGCTCCGCAGCAGCGGGATGGGCCGCGAGCCCGACGAGGACCGCCCCGCCCGTTCCGGCGGAAGGCCGCGCGCCGGGGCGGGCACCGGCAGGATGCGGCGCGACCCCTGGGCGGCTTTTCCTGACCATCTGGACAAATTTCCTGCCATGCCGCTTACTCGCCCGCGCCAGAAGGAGCCCGCCCATGTCCCGCAAGATCATCATCGACACCGACCCCGGCCAGGACGACGCCGTCGCCATCCTGCTTGCGCTGGCCTCGCCGGAGTTGGAGGTCCTTGCGCTGACCGCCGTCGCAGGGAATGTGCCGCTCGCCCTCACCCAGCGGAATGCCCGCCAGATCATCGAACTGTCCGGCCACCGGACCCCGGTCTATGCCGGATGCGAGGCGCCGCTGCAGCGCAAGCTGGTCACCGCGGAATATGTGCATGGCAAGACCGGGCTCGACGGCATTCCCCTGCCCGAGCCGGTCTTGCCGCTGCAGCCCGGCCATGCCGTCGACTATCTGATCGACACGCTGCGCGCCCATCCGGCGGGCTCGATCACCCTCTGCCCGCTGGGACCGCTGACGAACATCGCCACCGCCTTCCAGCGCGCGCCCGACATCGTGCCGAAGGTGGCCGAGATCGTCCTGATGGGCGGCGGCTGTTTCGAGGGCGGCAACGTCACCCCGGCGGCCGAGTTCAACATCTACGTCGATCCGGAAGCCGCTGATATCGTGTTCAGATCCGGCGTTCCCCTTGTGGTGATGCCGCTGGATGTGACCCACAAGGCGCTGACCTCGCGCGCCTGGGTGGAGGAGATGCGTGCGCTCGGCACCCCCGTCGGCCAGGCCGTCGCGTCGTGGACCGATTTCTTCGAACGCTTCGACACCGCGAAATACGGCAGCGAGGGCGCGCCCCTTCACGACCCCTGCGTAATCGCCTACCTGCTGGAGCCCTCGCTCTTCACCGGACGCCACATCAATGTGGAGATCGAGACGGAAAGCGAATTGACCCTCGGCATGACGGTGGCCGACTGGTGGCGGGTGACCGGGCGTGCACCGAATGCGCTCTTCGTGGGAGGGGTGGACCGGGTGGGCTTCTACCGGCTGCTGACCGAGCGGTTGGGGAGGTTTTGAGGGGCGCGGTCGAACAAGGACACCATATTCCCACCACGCCACCGAAGCGATATCCCGTTCGGCTTTCCCACTTGGACTGCGTCGGATTTGCGCTGTGCAGTCGCCTGAGCTTTTTACGCTCCGTTCATATTGTCCTTGAGCGTCGGCGAGAAAGGCCAGACCGCCTTATGGGCATATTAATCGCGGCCCTCTTTGCCAGAGCGACATCGGAAAGCCGGGAGTTGGAAGGGCTGGCGGGCTTGGTCGTCAGGCCAGCCGCAAGACTGTATCCGCATCATCAACACGCAAGTCAGGGTTCACCCTGACTTACCCCAAGCGCCCGGCCGCGCCCCGAGGGGGGTCCACCCCCGAGATTCGGCAGCCGTTCCAAACCGGGGCGACAGCGGGGCGCCGGTGCTGACGCGTTCCCGCCCAAATAGTTAACAAAAAGTTAACGATGGATGAAGAGAAGACCTGATCCCGCATGCGGCGCTGCCAGCGGTCAGGGCACCGTCCGGCTGCGCGGAAACGGGCGCCCCCCCTCTTTTTGCCCCGTTTCCCTGCCCTCGTGAGCAGAACGGGATACAATCCAGGATTGTCAACAATGCCTGAGACACCCTGCTGCGCTGTTGCCGTTAGCCCCGCCCACCGACAACCCACAGCTGAATGATCTTGTCGGTAATTCCATTCATATGCCCCAATCCAGACACTTTTGCCGCACACCCTATGGTTGAGTGATCGTAGCGATTGTCGATTTTCCCCCGATCCTGAAACAACGCTGCCTGCACTGGATGATCCCGTCATGTATGTCGAGGATATTGCCCCGGACCCGAACTACTCCTCTCCGGATGAATTGCCGTCTGGGTCGGTATTGTTTCACGGGCAGTATGTAATCGACAAAGTGATCACCAGCGGCGGTTTCGGGATTGCGTATTTCGCCAAAGATCACTCCGGCAAGGATGTGGTGATCAAGGAGTGCTTCTCGGGTGCGCATTGCCGGCGGATGCGCAGCCGGGTCCGCCCGCGCAGTGCGGGCAGCCAGCGGGAAATGTCGAAGATCCTGAAATACTTCCTGAAGGAAGCCAGAAGCCTTTCGACGCTGAACCATCCCAACGTCGTCCATGTGCACCAGGTCTTCCAGGAAAACGACACCGCCTACATGGTGCTGGACCGCATCCGGGGCCACGATCTTCTGGACGTGATCGAGACCAACGAGGTCGCGCGGACACCCGACTGGATCGTGGCGCTGACGGTCAAGATGGTCGCGGCGCTGTCCTACGTCCACGCCAACGACATCCTTCATCGCGACGTCTCGCCGGACAACATCTTCATGACGCCCGACCACCAGCCGGTGCTGATCGATTTCGGCGCGTCGAGCTGGATCTCGGAAGGCGGGGTCGAGGGCAAGTCGGCGCTGACCATCGTCAAGGACGGCTACTCGCCGCACGAGCTTTACTTCGCCGGCGGGAATGTCGGCCCGTGGAGCGACATCTATTCGCTGGGCGCCTCGCTCTACCATGCCATCACCGGCACCGCCCCGCCCGACAGCCAGACCCGGATCGCGGCCCGTGCCGAGCGCAGGCCCGACCCCATGGCACCGCTGGCCGGCAACATCGCCGGCTATCCGGCCGGTTTCCTGGAAAGCATCGACAAGGCCCTGCGCATCTTTCCGGCAGAACGGCACCAGACCGCCGAGAGCTGGCTGGAGGATCTGAAATCACTCGATGGGCATAAGGAAACCGACGTGAAACTACTCGACAAGGCCCTGGGCTTCAAACGGCCGGTCCGGCCCGAGAAGCTGGCCCAGCCAAAGATTTCTTCGGAAACGACGAAAAACGAAACCACCCCAACCTTCAAAGGAAAAGACATGGCTCTCGATATTACTGCACTGAATGAGATTTCCGGTTTCATCGGCGGCTGCCTTGTGGACAGCGAAACGGGCATGATGCTGGCGGCCGTCGGCGGCGGCAAGTTCGACCTCGAGGCGGCCAGCGCCGCCAATACCGAGGTGGTGCGCGCCAAGAACCGCGCGATCCAGATGCTCGGCCTGAACGACTCGATCGAGGATATCCTGATCACGCTCGGGAAACAGTATCACCTGATCCGGCCGATGGAAAAATCGCCCACGATCTTCCTCTATGTCGCACTGGACAAGAAGGTCGCCAACCTTGGCCTGTCGCGCGTGCAGGTCAAGAAGGTCGAACAGTCGCTGGAACTTTAAGCACCCACGACAGCCGCTGCGCGCCGGAAACGGCGCGCAGTCGCCTCAGCCCAACGGCAGCACCACCGAAAACCGGCTCCCCTCGCCCATCGCGCTCTCCACCCGCAGCCAGCCCCGGTGACGGCTCACGATGTGCTTCACGATGGCCAGCCCGAGCCCCGTGCCCCCCATCTCGCGCGAGCGGTGCGAATCCACCCGGTAGAACCGTTCGGTCAGCCGCGGCAGATGAACCGGGTCGATCCCCTCGCCCTGATCGGCGACCTCTACCCGGACTGCCGGGCCGCGCACCGTCTCCTCCGGGGAAAGCGAGATCCGCACCACCTGGCCCGCGCCGCCGTATTTCAGCGCGTTCTCGATCAGGTTGGTGAAGACCTGGGTCAACTGGTCGGCGTCGCCCGGCACCGTGGCCGGGGCACCCGACAGCTCCACCCGGTCGCCCTTCTGCTCGGCCACCCCCTTCAGCGTGCCGATGACCCCCTCCAGAAGCGGGATCAGCGCCACCGGATCGCGCGGGCGGACCCGCTCTTCCGCTTCGACCCTCGAAAGCTGCAACAGGTCGCGGACCAGCCGGTTCATCCGGCCCGCCTCGGTCTCCATGATCGCCAGGAACATCGCCCGCGCCTTGGGATCGTCCTTCGCAGCGTTCTTCAGGGTCTCGATGAAGCCCATCAGCGCGGTGAGCGGCGTGCGCAGCTCGTGGCTGACGTTGGCCACGAAGTCGCGCCGCAACTCGCCCGCCCGCTCGGCCTCGGTCACGTCGCGGAAGACGCAGAGAAGGGCGTCGCCCTGGTCCGAGACCGTGGCCTGGAACACCGCCTCCTGTCCCTCGCGGCGCAGCGCCATGCGGGCCTCCTGCACGCCGCCCTCGCGGGCGACGGTGCTGATTGCCTCCAGCACCGCAGGCGCGCGGACGGCCATGGCCGGATGGCGGCCCACGATCCCCTCGCCCAGAAGCACTGTCCCCGCGGCATTGACGGCGACGACGTGATCATCGCGCCGGACCAGCATCGCAGGCAGCGGAATGCCCAGAAGAAGGCGCTGAAGCTCCGGTTCGGTCATTCCCACGACTTCTCCTCATGATTGTGGCGGCAGGCCTTGTGTTGCGCTGGAATACCAGTAAGTTCCAGCCTGTAGATGTAATGCGGTGCGGAACCGGCCTTTGCCCGGAAGAATGGCCGGCCCCGACGCGTGTCCTGAAGAAGACAGACGATTTGGCGGCGCCTCACTTGATGAGAGGTGGAGAGATGTCGCAAAAACTCAGGTGTTTGGTGATTGGTATTCCCGAGGCGAAAGCGGCCGAGGGCAGCCTGCGGCCCGAGGAATTCGCCTCGATCGAGCTGGAGGAATTCGAGAGTCACCTGCCCCTGCCAGCCGCACTGGAACTGGTGGTCACGCCCTTGTTTTGCAAGACTTTCGACGCGCTGGAGATCATCGAGAAGCTCGGCGCGCAGGACTTCCGCAAGACCCTGCGGGTGGTCGCGCCCCGGCTGCCGAACCGGCAGGTGGTGCTGCGGGAATTGCGCAGTCATGCGGCCCGCCAGGGGATCACCATCGAGTTGATCGAGGAAGGCAAGGACGGCTCAGACGGGGCTTAGGCCGGACCGGAAGCGCCGGGCATTGGCCTGGTAGCCGGCGGCGGAGGCGAGCAGTTTCGCGCGTGCCGTCTCGTCCAGTTGCCGCACAACCTTTCCGGGTGATCCCATGACCAGCGAGCCATCGGGAATCTCCTTCCCCTCGGTGATGAGCGCACAGGCGCCGATCAGGCAGCCCTTGCCGATCCTCGCGCCGTTCAGCACGGTGGCCCCCATGCCGATCAGCGTGCCGTCGCCGATGCTGCAGCCGTGCAGCATGGCCTTGTGGCCGATGGTGCAGTTGGCGCCGATGGTCAGCGGATAGCCCATGTCGGTGTGGAGCACGCAATTCTCCTGCACATTGGAGCCCGCGCCGACCCGGATCTCCTCGTTGTCGCCGCGGAGGATGGCCCCGAACCAGACGGAGGCCTCGGCTTCCACGACCACCTTGCCGATGAGGGTGGCTTCACTGGCAACCCAGGCGGAGGGATCGATGGTCGGCGCGATGCCGTTCAGGGCGTAGATCATCTGGCTTCGAACTCCTCGTTCAGACTGCGGACGAAGGCGGAAAGTTGCGGCTGGCGCTCGCGCTTCAGCCGCTCGGCGGTGAGGATGGTCTTCAGGCTGTCGAAGGTCGCCTCAAGATCGTCGTTCACCAGCACATAGTCGTATTCCGCCCAGTGGCTGATCTCGTCTCGGCTTTTCGCCATGCGGCCCGCAATCACCTCATCGCTATCCTGGGCGCGGGACCGGAGGCGGCGGTCCAGCTCGGCGATGGAGGGTGGCAGGATGAAGATCGAGACCACATCGCCGCGCATCGCCTGCTTGACCTGCTGGCCGCCCTGCCAGTCGATGTCGAAGACGGTATCGGTCCCGGCCAGCATCGCGGCCTCGACGGGGGCACGGGGAGAGCCGTAGAAATTGCCGAAGACCTCGGCATGTTCCAGCATCTCGCCCTGCGCGACCAGGGTCTCAAACGCCTCGCGGCTGCGGAAATAGTATTCGCGGCCGTCCTCTTCCCCCGGGCGCGGCTTGCGCGTGGTGGCCGAGATGGAGAAGCGCATGGACGGATCCCAGGTCATCAGCATCCGGGACAGCGTCGATTTGCCCGCGCCGGAGGGAGAAGAAAGGATCAGGAGAAGCCCGCGCCGAAGGGACTTGGGGGTCATGCGTCATTCCACATTCTGAACCTGCTCACGCATCTGATCTATCACGGTTTTCAGGTCAAGACCGATCCGGGTCAGCGCCAGCGACTGCGCCTTGGAGCAGAGCGTGTTCGCCTCGCGCATGAATTCCTGCATCAGGAAGTCGAGCTTGCGGCCGACGGGGGCCGGATCGGCGACATGGGCGCGGGCGGCCTCGACATGGGCGGCGAGGCGGTCCAGTTCCTCGGTCACGTCGGTCTTCACCGCCAGAAGCGCCAGTTCCTGCGCCAGCCGGGTTTCGTCCACCGCCTCCGTCGCGGCCAGGACCCGCGCCAGCCCCTCGCGCAGGGTGTCGGCCTGGGTCGCGGCACGGGCGGCGGTCTCGCGGGTTGCCTCGGCGGTCAGCGCAGCGATCCGGTCGAGCTGGCCCGTCAGCACGGCGGCCAGTGCCCCGCCCTCGGTCGCGCGCATCGTGTGGAAATCGGCCAGCAACCCCGGCAGGTCGGCCATGAGCGCCGCGCGCAGCGGCGTGGTATCCGTCTCCTGCGCCGTGGCGTCGATCACCCCGCGCAGGGTCAGCACATCCGCCGCCGTCGGCTGGCGCAGCGTCACGCCTGACGCCATCGCCGCCGCCTCGACCCGGCCAAGCGCCCCAAGCGCCGCCGCCAGCGCCGCATCGTTCAGCCGGAAGGCCGCGTCATCCCGCCCCTCGTCCTCCGCCACCTTCAGCGTCAGGCTGACATTTCCCCGCGTCACCGCCTTCTGCAACTCGGCCCGCAGCGCGGCTTCCAGCCCGTCGATCCAGTCGGGCACCCGCAGCCGCAGGTCCAGCCCCTTGCCATTGACCCCTCGCAGGTCCCAGGCCCAAGTGTAGCCGACCCCTGCCCCGCGCCGCGCGGCGAAACCCGTCATCGAGATCATAAGTCCCCCAGAACCGCCGCCCGCGGTATTTACCATTTGATTAGATTTTCGTCCGAATCCTGCCGATCCGGGGTAGTTTCCCTTCATGGCGCGAGGGGCGGCCCTCCCGCAAGGGCCGATGCGGGCAAGGGAGACAAGATGACGCCAAGCTTTCTGGACCGACTTCGGCCCCGCCGCGACCCGCCGCTTCCGGCCTTCGAGGGCTTGGCCCAGGTTCGCGCCTATTGGGAGGGCCTGCGCCAGCCCGGCCAGCTGCCGCAGCGCGCCGACCTCGACCCGCGGGGGATGAGCGGCGTCCTCGACCGCATCTTCCTGGCCGAACGCATCGGGCGCGGCCTTGTGCAGCTGCGCATCGCCGGGTCGGGCCTTGCCGGTTTCGCCGCGATGGATGTGCGCGGCCTGCCGCTCTCCTGCCTTTTCACCCCAGAGTCGCGCCCACTTCTGGGGCAGACGGTCGAGAGCGTCTTCGACAACCCCGCCATCGCCGAGATCGACCTTGCGGCGGACCGGCTGGGCGGAAGCGCCCTCATCGCGCGGCTGGTGTTGATGCCGCTGGCCGACCAGGGCGGGCGCAAGCTGGTTCTGGGGGCGATGAGCTTTGCCGCCGGAGCCAAGGCCTGCAAGCTTCAGATCAGGGCGCGGCGGGAGGAGACTTTGTCGACCACCGCCGCCGAACCCATGACACCCGCGCCGCCACCGCAGCCGGTCCGCCGCTTCGGCCATCTTGCACTGGTCCATAGCAGCCAGTGACCACGACATGAAAAAGGGCGGCAGGACCAGTCCGCCGCCCCCTTCTGATATCGCAAGCCCTTACAGCGCGACGCGCCGCGCGGCTTCCCGCTGCGAGGACAGCTCTTCCGCCACAAGGAAGGCCAGTTCCAGCGACTGCGAGGCATTGAGCCGCGGGTCGCAGGCGGTGTGGTAGCGGTCGGCAAGGTTTTCGTCCGATACGGCGCGCAGGCCACCGGTGCATTCGGTCACGTCCTGGCCGGTCATCTCGAAATGCACGCCGCCGGGGACCGTGCCCTCGGCCTTGTGGATCGCGAAGAACTCGCGCACCTCGCGCAGCACGGAATCGAAGGGCCGGGTCTTGTAGCCC
>Ga0209793_1000699_pt1 | contig 31430 bp, 27 predicted proteins | sample EBPBio122009_DNA_FD_185863 | JGI IMG/M metagenome (GOLD analysis project Ga0209793, IMG submission 185863) | Wastewater treatment Type I Accumulibacter community from EBPR Bioreactor in Madison, WI, USA - Reactor 1_2/2/2009_ DNA (SPAdes) (version 2) | ecosystem: Engineered > Bioreactor > EBPR >... | reverse complement strand
CCGGCATGAACGCCGCCAGAGACCTCCACCCCGAGCAACTCCGATCGCTCCTGCATTTCTATGCGGATGCCGGCGTGGAATGGCTGCTGGAGGAAGAGGCGGTCGACCGCATCGCGGAATTCGAGGCCATGCGCGCAGCGCGGGCGGCGGCACCGCGGGAGACGGCGCCTGCGCCCCAGCAACAGCCCGCCCGGCAGGCAGCGCCGCGGCAGGAACAGCCGCGCCCGTCCGCCCCCGCCCCGATGCCCAATGTGGCGATCCCCGACAGCCAGGCGGTGGCCGAGGCCGAGTTCGCCGCAAGCAGCGCCCGCTCGCTGGACGAGCTGCGCACGGCGATGGAAGCCTTCAACGGCTGTAACCTCAAGACCAGCGCGCGCTGCCTCGTCTTTGCCGAGGGCAATGCGAAGCCTTCCGTCATGGTGATCGGCGCGATGCCGAATGCCGACGACGACCGCGACGGCCAGCCCTTCTCCGGCCGGCAGGGCGCGATGCTGGAGCGCATGCTGGCCGGCATCGGGCTGTCCCGCGCCGACCTGCTGCTGACCAATGTCGTGCCGTGGCGGCCACCGGGCAATCGCCCGCCGTCCCAGCGCGAGGCCGATATCTCCCGGCCGTTCATCGAGCGCCAGATTGCGCTCGCCGAGCCGAATCATCTGCTGATCCTCGGCAATTTCGCCGCCCGCTTCCTGCTGCGATCCAACGATACGATCCACCAGTTGCGCGGCGAATGGCGTCAGATCGAGATTGCGGGCCGCCCGGTTCCGGCTTTCGCGACGCTCCATCCGCAGGATCTCGTGACCGCACCGATCAGCAAGCGTCTCGCATGGCAGGACCTGCTTGCTTTCCGTGCAGGGCTTCAAGGCTGACTGCAGAATTCAGTATCAATATTTTCAAACTATTAGTCAGTAATTTTACCAGTACATAATTCGCTCTTTCGCGAATCTGCCTTGAAGATGAACAAAATATTTCAACAGCCATGCAGATTGCACATATCTGCCGGGCGGAATGTCGCATTGCAAAATCCATGCTGCAATGCAATATGAAAAGACGGGAGGGACAGGATTTAAGGAATCGACCCATGACCGCCCGTTTTCGGCCCATCCATTCGAGCTTCGAGACGCTCCGCCATTCCGGTCTTCGCACCGGTCGCGGCTTCGGCGGCATCGCTGCCCCGGCCAACGAGCAGCTCACCGCCGCCGGCTTTGCCCGCATCAGCCGCCCCGCCCAGCTCTTCTCCGACTTCATCACACGCTGAGCGGCTGCGAGGCGCATCTGCACCTCTCCTTCAGAATCCAGGAGCAAACCATGGCCAATATCCGCAAGCTGATGTCCGACATCGCCGATATCCGCACCGCCGTGAGCGCCGCCCGGGAATATTCCGCGCTGGCCTCCCTGCCGCGCGACGCCGCACAGCGCCGCGACCCGCTCAAGGCCTTCCTGCCCAACTGAGACCGTTTGAAAAACAGTCTGTGCGTGGTACTATCCAGACCGCGAGGAGGTGAGACGCCTTTCCTCCGGTGGAGACCGGGCCGAAGCCCGGCCTCCGTTTTTATCGGCTAACTGTCAGAGTCAGGCGCCAACCGAACAATCTGACAATAACCGAAATCCGGTTTCTCAAACGTCTCACCTCCTTTCATGCGCCGGGCTACGTACCCGGCACACGAAAGCCCGCACAGCCCTTACGGGCATTGCGCATCCCCCGGAAATCTCTGTCGTCAGCCGTGCCGCAATTCCGCGCGGCGCTGCAGATTGAGCCGGTGTTCCCGGTAGATCACGAAGATGCCGGCGCTGACGACGATGGCGGTGCCCGTGAGCATGGTGCCCGTCGGCACGTCGTCGAACAGGACGTAGCCGACGATCAGGCCGAGCACGATCGACGTGTATTCGAACGGCGCGATGGTGGAGACGTCGGCATAGCGGTAGCTCGATGTCAGGAGGATCTGGGCGATGCCGCCGCAGAAGCCCGCAAGCGTCATCATGACCAGCCCCGTCCAGCCGAGATCGACCCAGCCGAAGGGTAGCGTGGCAAGTGAGAAAAGCGACGCGAAGAGCGAGAAATAGAGAACGATGGTCGGCGTGCGTTCCGTCTGCACCAGCTTGCGCACCAGCACCATGGCGCAGGAGCCGAGTACGCCGAAGGCCAGCATAGCCAGCGCCCCCATCGCTTCGGACGAGCCGAACCCGCCCTCGCGGAACAGCGTCAGCCGCGGCCAGCTAATGATGCCGACACCGGCCAGCCCAACGAGAACGGCCGTCCAGCGATAGATCCCCACCCGCTCCTTCAGCACGACGGCGGCGACGATGACCGTGAAGAGCGGCAAGGCATAGCCGAGCGCGATCGATTCCGGCAGCGGCAGGTGCACCAGCCCATAAAAGCCGAACCCCATCGCAAGGATGCCGACGAAGCCGCGCCGGAAATGGCCAAGGATGTCGGTCGTGCGGAAGGCATCGCGCAACTGGCCGTGCATGGCGAGAAAGGCGAGGATCGGCACCATGGCGAAGGCCGAGCGCAGGAAGGTGATCTGCCCCGCCGGAATATCCTTGCCCGCCGCCTTGATGAGCGTCGACATGCACAGGAAAACCACCACCGAGGCGACCTTCAGAAGAATTCCCTTCATGGGATCGGGAGACTTGAGGTCCATGCGGGAACTCTTCACGGCGGAACGCCATGGCACGAATTTGGGACGTGGTGCGACCTTAGCGGGATTACCCGGCAGGAGGGATGAATTCTCGTGATGCGTCGCCGATAATTTTGATCGGACCGGCACGCAAGCATTGCGTGCCGGTCTGGCACGAATTCGTGATCCCGCGCGATCGCTGGAAATGAGATGTTAAGTCAATGCGCATATGTATTCATGGAACTTGGGGGCAGACCGTCCCGGCACATCGCCCTGTCACGCACGAACGACACGGTAGCCGGACGGCAAAGAGCAGGACATATCCATGCGGACAGAGAACGGCCAGATCATCCACCTGGCAGACTACCGTCAGACTGACTTCGTTCTCGAGCGCGTCGATCTAACCTTCGAACTGGACCCGACGGAAACCAAGGTCGAGGCGCGCCTCATCTTCCATCGCCGCGAAGGCGCGGACCTTGCCGCGCCGCTGGTGCTCGACGGTGACGAACTGGTCATGACCGGCCTTCTCTTCGACCAGATGGAGATGGACGCCGCCCGCTACGACGCGACACCGGATAGCCTGACGGTCCGCGACCTGCCGGCAAGCGACCCGTTCGAGATCACGATCACCACGATGATCAATCCCGAGGCCAATACCCAGCTCATGGGCCTCTATCGCACGAACGGCGTCTACTGCACGCAATGCGAGTCCGAGGGCTTCCGCCGCATCACCTATTTCCCCGACCGGCCGGACGTGCTCGCGGTCTATACGGTCAACATCATCGCCGACAAGGCGAGCTGCCCGCTGCTGCTGTCCAACGGCAATTTCCTCGGCGGCGCGGGCTATGGCGAGGGCAAGCACTTCGCCGCCTGGTTCGACCCGCATCCGAAGCCCTCTTATCTCTTCGCGCTCGTCGCCGGCGATCTCGGCGTGGTCGAGGACACGTTCACGACGATGTCCGGCCGCGAGGTTACGCTAAAGATCTATGTCGAGCACGGCAAGGAGCCGCGCGCGGCCTATGCCATGGATGCGCTGAAACGCTCGATGAAGTGGGACGAGGACGTGTTCGGCCGCGAATACGATCTCGACATCTTCATGGTCGTCGCCGTCTCCGACTTCAACATGGGCGCCATGGAGAACAAGGGCCTCAACGTCTTCAACGACAAATACGTTCTCGCCGATCCGGAAACGGCGACCGACCAGGACTATGCGAATATCGAGGCGATTATCGCCCATGAATATTTCCACAACTGGACCGGCAACCGCGTCACCTGCCGCGACTGGTTCCAGCTCTGCCTGAAGGAAGGCCTGACGGTCTACCGCGACCACGAATTCTCCGCCGACCAGCGCTCGCGCCCGGTCAAGCGCATCGCCGAGGTGCGTCACCTGAAGTCGGAGCAGTTCCCGGAGGATGCCGGTCCCCTCGCCCATCCGGTGCGCCCGACGAAATACCGCGAGATCAACAATTTCTATACGACGACCGTCTACGAAAAAGGCTCCGAGGTGACGCGCATGATCGCGACCATCGTCGGCGTGGACGGTTTCAAGAAGGGCATGGACCTCTACTTCGAGCGCCATGACGGGGATGCCGCGACGATCGAGGACTTCGTGAAGTGCTTCGAGGAAGCGAACGGCGTCGATCTTAGCCAGTTCTCGCTCTGGTATCACCAGGCCGGCACGCCGCTCGTCAGCGTCTCGTCCAGCTACGACCAGACCAAGGGCGAGTTCACCCTGTCGCTGGAACAGATGATTCCGCCGACGCCCGGCCAGGCGACGAAGGAGCCGATGCATATTCCGCTGCGCTTCGGTCTCCTCTCCGCCGACGGCTCGGAGGCCAGGCCCAGCGCCGTCAGCGGCGCGGAGGTGATCGGTGACGTGCTGCACCTCAAGCAGCGCCGCCAGACCGCCACCTTCTCCGGCATCGCCTCGCGTCCGGTCGTTTCGCTCAACCGCAGCTTCTCCGCGCCGATCAACCTGCATTTCGAGCAGGCTCCGGCCGATCTCGCCCATATCGCCCGCCACGACGGCGATCTCTTCTCCCGCTGGCAGGCGCTGACCGATCTCGCCTTGCCGGACCTCGTGGAGGCGGCGCGCCGGGTGCGGGCGGGCGAAGCGGTGGAACCGAACGCGGTGCTTGCCGACACGCTGATCGCCATTGCCGGCGATGAGGCGCTGGAACCCGCCTTCCGTGCGCAGGCGCTCGCCCTGCCCTCGGAGTCCGACATCGCCCGCGAACTCGGCAGCAACAACGACCCGGACGCCATCCGCGCCGGCCGTGAGGCCGTGCTCGCCTTCATCGCGAACCGCGGCCCTGACGTCTTCGCAAAGCTCTTCGAAAGCCACCGCACCGAAGGCGCCTTCACGGCGGATGCGGCGAGCGCCGGCCGGCGCGCCCTGCGCAACGCGGCGCTCGCCTATCTTGCCGTTTCCGATGGCACACCGGCCCGCGCGGCCGCCGCCTTCGCAAGCGCCGACAACATGACGGACCTCAGCGCGGCGCTGACCGTGCTCGCCCACCGCTTCCCGGATGCGCCGGAAACGGCGGCGGCGCTGGAAACCTTCCGCGCCCGCTTCGCCGACAATGCGCTGGTCATCGACAAATGGTTCTCCATCCAGTCGACCATTCCGGGCGAAGGCGCGCTGGAACGCGTGCAATCGCTGATGACAAGCCCACATTTCAACAAGGCGAACCCGAACCGGGTCCGCGCCCTCGTCGGCACCTTCGCCTTCTCCAACCCGACCGGCTTCAACCGGGCGGATGGCGCAGGCTACCGGTTCCTCGCCGAACAGATCCTGGAGATCGATCCGAAGAATCCGCAGCTCGCCGCGCGCATCCTCACCTCCATGCGCTCCTGGCGCGCGCTGGAGGAAATGCGATCCGACCACGCCCGCAACTCGCTGCGCACCATCGCCGCCGGCGAGAAGCTCTCTTCCGACGTCTCGGACATCGTCGAGCGCATGCTGAAGGGCTAAAATACGGAAAATTCAGGGATTCCGGGCGCTTCGGCGCCCGGTTTCGTTTCCGCCTGCGATTTTCCACCCGCGATATATGGTTAATAAAGTTTTACCTTTTCCTCTGGACAAGCCGAATCACAATTGATTCATTAGGGCAGATTCGGGCGAGCGGCGCGCCGAATCACGAGAGGGTTACAAGGTTTATGACTATGGCGGACGCGCAACGAGGACGCGCAGCCGGCGGGTGGACTCGTCTCAGATTCCCGGGCATGGCAGCCTGGGAAGATGAGCTGACGGGACAGGCGAAGATCTTCGCCGGACCTGCCGCACGGCATTTGACACGGGCAGAGCCGGCGCTGAAGCGGTCGATACCGATCCTGATCGTCGCCTTCCTGTTCGTGGTGGCCATTTCGCGCATGGTCGGCATCGTCGTCGAACATGACCGGATGGACACGAGCGTGCGCGACACGACCTCGCTGACGGCGATGGCCGTGGGCGCGGTCTTCTCCGGCCCGATGGTCGAGAGCCTTGCGAAATCCGATCGCATGGCGGTCGAGGCCGCGCTGTCCGTGCATATGCCGCAGGACCGCATGCAGCCGGGCGGCATCGTGCTTTTCGTCACGGAGAACGGGCGCGTCTTCGGCTCGTCGCTTGCGGCCGCGCGCTTCGTCGGCCAGTCGCTCACCCGGTTTTCGCCCGAGCTTGCGGCCACCCAGTATTTCGGCGAGCCGGCCGGCGTCTTCCGCACGCAGATCGGCGGGCAGGATTACTATACCTCGCTGGTGCAGATGCCGAGCAAGAGCGGCTTCATCATCGTTGCCAACCCGCTCGGCCAGCTTGCCGTCTTCTGGCGGGACGAGGTGGCGCTGAACGTTACGCTGTTCGCCGGTATTTCCGCGATCCTGCTCGTCATCCTCTATGCCTACTACATCCAGGCCAAGCGGGCGCGCGACGCGGACTCGATCTTCGCGGAATCGAACCTGCGCGTGGAAACCGCGCTGGCCCGCGGACGCTGCGGCCTCTGGGATTTCGACCTTTCGAGCCGCCGGCTGTTCTGGTCGCGCTCCATGTATGAAATGCTCGGCATGCCGCCGCGCGACAGCGTGCTGTCCTTCGGTGACGCCGCGCGCCTGATGCATCCCGACGACGACGGCATCTACCAGGTCGCCCGCGCGGTTGCCCGCAGCGAGGCCAAGCAGGTGGACCAGGTCTTCCGCATGCGCCACGCCGACGGACACTATGTCTGGATGCGCGCCCGCGCCCAGCTCATCCGCATGGCCTCCGGTCGCCTGCACATGATCGGCATCGCCATGGACGTGACCGAGCAGCATCGGCTCGCCCAGCGCTACCAGGAAGCCGACCAGCGCCTTGCCGACGCCATCGAATGCACCTCCGAGGCCTTCGTCCTCTGGGACAAGCATGACCGGCTCGTCATGTGCAATGCGCATTACCAGCAGGCCTATGGCCTTCCCGACGATGTCCTGGTGCCCGGCACGGAGCGCGCCATGGTGCATGCCGCCGCGGCCCGCCCGGTCATCGAGCGGCGCATCGCGGATGCGGACGGCACCGGCATTTCGCAGACGAGCGAAGTACAGCTCGCCGACGAGCGCTGGCTGCAGATCAACGAACGGCGCACCCGCGACGGCGGCCTCGTCTCCGTCGGCACCGACATCACCATGATGAAGCGTCATCAAGTTCGCCTGCGCGAATCCGAGCGCCGCCTGATGGCAACCATCGGCGACCTCTCGGCCTCCCGCGCCAAGCTGGAGCGGCAGAAGTCGGAGCTTTCGCTGGCCAACGCCAATTATCAGGCGGAGAAGGACCGCGCCGAGGCAGCCAATCGCGCCAAGTCGGAATTCCTCGCCAACATGTCGCATGAACTGCGCACGCCACTCAACGCCATCCTCGGCTTTTCGGAAATCCTGCAGAACCAGATGTTCGGCCCGCTCGGCTCCGACAAGTACCGTGAATATTCCCATGACATCCACGAGAGCGGCCAGCACCTGCTCAACGTCATCAGCGACATTCTCGACATGTCGAAGATCGAGGCCGGTCACATGCGCGTCAGCCGGGAGACGGTCGATCTCGCGCCGCTGATCGAGGAGACCATGCGCCTCACCATGCTGCAGGCGGAAAAGAAGAACATCGCCGTGCGGCAGTCCTGCCCGGATCGCCTGCTGACCGTCGCGGACCGCCGCGCCATGAAGCAGATCCTGCTGAACCTGCTGTCCAACGCCATGAAGTTCACCAATGCCGGCGGCAAGGTGGAGGTGCGGGCGCGCAGGGTGGACGGCGCCGTGACGCTGACGATCGCCGACAGCGGCATCGGCATCCCGAAATCCGCCCTCCAGAAGATCGGCCAGCCCTTCGAACAGGTGCAGAGCCAGTACGCCAAGAGCAAGGGCGGCTCGGGCCTCGGCCTTGCCATCTCCCGCTCCCTCGCGCATCTCCATGGCGGCGCGATGCGCATCCACTCCATCGAGGGCAAGGGCACAATCATCTCCGTGCGCATTCCCGACCGCGAACGGCTGGCGGCGCTGCATCTGGCGGCATAGGGCCGCCGGGGGCCGGTCAGGACGCGCCGTCCTCGTCCTCAAGACGCTTTCTCAGCGTGGCCATCACGCGATGGGCGGTCTCTATCTCCTCAAGGGTAAGCCCCTCGGCCAGCACGTTCACCCGCGGCTCATAGGCGGCGATGGCCGCGTCGTAGGCTTGCTGCCCCTTCTCGCTCAGCACCACGAGATTGGCGCGGCGATGGTGAGGATTCGGCTCGAATGCGACCAATCCCTCGGCGTGAAGATCATTCACGATGCGCTGGACGTTCTGGCGGTTGGCGCCAAGGTCGCGGGCCAGCCAGGCCACGGGTTGCGGGCGCTCCGCGAAGACGATGGCCCCGAGCACCTGCCAGCGCGCGCTGGTCAACCCGAAGGGGGCAACAAGCCTGTCGCCCCAGGTCAGCGTCAGATTGTTCACCCGGAACATCGTGAGGATCAGATCCGTCAGGGCATCGCCCGATGAGGGGGGCGCAGCTGCGCGCATTTGTCATTCTCCACCCTAATTGACACCATAATGTCAACTTGCTATGTATTCTTCATGTCGATATGACATCATGCATACAAAATGAAGGAAACGCCATATGCCGGAGGCGAAATCCACACCCGTGCCGCGCCTGCTGAAAATCATCCATCCGGCCGCCGGGATCGTCGCGATGCTCACCATCGCCGTGTTCTGGCTGGCGACGACCCTGTCGGAACTGTTCGCAACGCAAGCGGCCATCGTGGCGGTCAAGACCGCCATCCCATGGGGCTTCCTCGTGCTTGTTCCTGCCCTGATGGCGACGGGCGGATCGGGACTTATGTTGTCGAGAGGGCGGCGGGCCGGGTTGGCGGGCGTGAAAATCAGGCGCATGCGCCTGATCGCGGCGAATGGCGTTCTCATCCTCATACCGGCTGCGCTGTTCCTTGCCGCCAGGGCCAAGGCCGGGCAGTTCGACATCGCCTTCTCCGCAGTCCAGGCGCTGGAACTCCTGGTCGGGGCCACGAACCTCACGCTTCTTGCGCTCAATATGCGCGACGGCCTGCGGATGAAGGGACGGTTCAGGCCCTGACCACCCCCTGCAATATCTTTCGCACCGCCTTCGACACACGGCGGATTTCCGCCTCCAGCGTACGCAGGTCCGGGCATTCTCCAGCCCGGCAGACGCGGTCGATGAGACCGGCCGGCGCGTCCTTGGGATCGAAGCCGCCATCGACGCACAGGCGCACGATCTGCGATATCTCCGTATAGAGCGCCAACGCCTTCTGCACCGCGTCGAGGTCGTTCGGGTCCATCATCGCCTCGCCGAGAACGGCCAGCGCGTCGCCGGTGGTCATCACCCGGTCCGGCTGCGCTGCGCCGCGCGCCGGTGCGACCAGCGCGAGGAACTGGGCGATGAACTCGATATCGATCAGCCCGCCGGCGATCAGCTTCAGGTCCCAGATATCCTTCGGCGGCTTCTCCTGGTCGATGAGGTCGCGCATCTCCGCGACGTCCTTCGCGATCTTCGCCGTATCCCGCTTGCGATCGAGCACGGTACGGAAAATGTCTTCCGCCTCCTTCATCAGGCTGCCGTCGCCGCAGAGCGCGCGGGCGCGGGTCAGCGCCATGTGCTCCCAGGTCCAGGCCTCTTCGGCCTGATACTTGGCAAACGAGGTGATGCGCGTCGCCACCGGCCCTTTGTTGCCGGAGGGGCGGAGGCGCATGTCCACCTCGTAGAGCACGCCTTCGGCCGTCGGGGCCGAGAGCGCCGCGATCAGCCGCTGGGTGATGCGCGTGAAATACTTGATGTTGTCGAGCGGCTTTGCCCCATCCGACTCGAAGGCGTCGCTGTCATGATCGTAGAGCAGGATGAGATCGATGTCGGAGCCGGCGGTCAGCTCGAAGCTGCCGAGCTTGCCCATGCCGACCAGCGCCACCCGGCCGCCCGGGAATTTGCCGTGCGCCGCCTCGATCTCGTCGAGTACCGCCTTCAGCGCCGCCGCGACGATGAGATCGGCGACATGGGTGAAGGCGCGCGCGGCCTGTTTTCCGGTGATCGCACCGGTGAGCAGGCGGATGCCGATGAGGAAGCGCTGTTCGGCGGCGATGATGCGCAGGCGGTCGAGGATTTCCTCATAGTGCCGCGCGCCGGAGACGAACCCCTCGATGCGCGCCGAAAGATAGGCGCGGGTCGGCAATTCGGCGAGAAGGCCGGGATCCAGCATGCCGTCGAAGACATGCGGCTTTGCCGCGATCACCTCGGCCAGCCGCGGGGCGGACGACATGATGTTGACGATGAGGGACAGCAGCGCCGGATTGTTGCCGAGCAGCGAAAAGAGCTGGATGCCCGCCGGCAGGCCGGAAATGAAGTTGTCGAAACGCAGCAGCGCGTCGTCCGCCCGCTTGCTCTCACCGAAGACGCGCAGCAGCTCCGGCGTCAGCTCCGTCAGCCGCTCGCGCGCTTCGACCGATTGCGTGGCGCGGTAACGGCCGTAGTGCCAGGTGCGGATGGTGCGGGAAATGTCGGCGGGGCGCTCGAAGCCGAGGCGCTTCAGCGTCTCCAGCGTATCGGGGTCGTCCTTCTGGCCGGTGAAGACGAGGTTGCCGGTCTCCGAGGAAAGCTTCGCCTCCTGCTCGAACAGCGCCGCATAGCGCCGCTCGACCGTCTTCAGCACCTCGACCAGCTTGGCGGAAAAACCGGCGGTATCGGCAAAGCCCAGCATGAAGGCGATGCGCTTCAGCTCGGCCTCCGTCTCCGGCAGCAAATGGGTCTGCTCGTCACGCACCATCTGCACGCGATGCTCGACGTCGCGCAGGAACCAGTAGGCGTCCGTCAGCTCCTCGGCCGTCGCCTCGTCGATCCAGTTGGCCTTGGCAAGCTCCCGCAGCATCGGCTCCGTGGCGCGCAGGCGCAGCGCCTGCACACGCCCGCCGGCGATGAGCTGCTGGGTTTGCACGAAGAACTCGATCTCGCGGATGCCGCCCCGGCCGAGCTTGACGTTGTGGCCCTTCACCGCGATCTCGCCATGGCCCTTGTGGGCATGGATCTGCCGCTTGATCGAATGGATGTCGGCAATCGCCGCATAGTCGAGATACTTGCGGAAGACGAAGGGCACGAGGCCCTTGAGGAAGGCTTCGCCGGCCTTGAGATCGCCGGCGACGGGCTTGGCCTTGATGAAGGCGGCGCGCTCCCAGTTCTGGCCCCGGCTCTCGTAGTAGAGCATGGCGGAATCGAAGGAGATGGCGAGCGGCGTCGCACCGGGATCGGGCCGCAGGCGCAGATCCGTGCGGAAGACGTAGCCGTCCGCCGTGCGCTCCTGCATGATGCGGATCAGCCGGCGCACGAGGCGGGAGAAGGTCTCGACCGCCTCGGAAGGATCGACCGCAACATCGGCCATCGGATCGAAGAAGACGACGAGGTCGATATCGGAGGAGTAGTTGAGCTCCGCCGCGCCGAGCTTGCCCATGCCGAGCACGATGAGGCCGGATTTCTCGCTCGGCCGTGAAGGATCGGGCAGTTTAAGCTTGCCGCCATCGTGCGCCGAGAGGAGCAGGTGGTCGATGGCGGCGGAGGTCGTCGCCTCGGCAAGCTCGGTGAGGAGCGCCGTGGTCCTGCGCGCATCGAAGAGGCGGGCAAGATCGGCGAGCGCGGTGAAGAAGGCGACCTCGCGCTTGGCGACGCGCAGCCGGGTCATCAGCACGGCCTCGCTCACGTCGCCGCCGTCCGGCTGCCAGGCTTTTCGCGCACGCGCGATGGCGGTTTCGATGGCCGGCAGGATCGGCTCGTCCAGCGCGCGGGCCAGCAGGCGGGGATCGACGCGGGCGGTGTCCCGCAGATAGGGCGAGAGCGTCAGGGCCGCGACGACGAAATCCTTGAGCGGCCCGTCCGTGCCAAGCAGCGTCGCGATGGCGGGGTGCTCCTTGCCCCAATCCTTGAGGTCGGACAGGACCGATTTGACTTCCGTCTGGCTCAGGGGCCGGATCGGGGATGCCGAAAGATCGGAAAACCGCGTCGCTGCCGTCACGTTCATGTTGTCTCCTCGCCGTTTCGACGAGGTGTATCAGTCCGCAAGGTTGGGGAAAACCATTCTCACCGTCAGCCCCCGATTGTTTTCCCGCCCGGGGTGGGTGGCGTCCAGTTCCAGCCGGCCCTGATGCATCTCCATGACGGCGCCGACGAGCGACAGGCCAAGGCCCGTGCCCGGCTTCGAGCGACTGTCGTCGAGCCGCACGAAGCGCTTGACCACTTCCTCGCGCTTGTCGTCCGGCACGCCGGGGCCGCTGTCGGCGACGCAAAGAACCACATCGCCGTCGCGTCGGGCAAGCGACACCCGGATATCCGCCTCCCCGCCGCTGCCCTCAGCATATTTGACGGCATTGTCGATGAGGTTGCCGAGCGCCTGGCCGACAAGCTCGCGATTGCCCTTGATCTCTATGCCCTCGGCGATGTCGGCGGTCAGGGTCAGGCCGGCATCCTCGGCGACCGGCTCGTAGAGCTCGGCGCTGTCATGGGCGATACCGCTGATGTCGATGGCGCTCATCTCGGCCGGCGCCTGCCCCGCCTCGACCCGCGAGATCATCAGCAACGCGTTGAAGGTGCGGATGAGCTGGTCGGATTCGCCGATCATCTCCTCCAGCGCCGTGCGGTGGTCGACCTTCTCGCCGCCCGCCAGCGCCGCCTCGGCCTTGTTGCGCAGGCGCGTCAGCGGCGTCTTGAGGTCGTGCGCGATATTGTCGGAGACCTGCTTGAGGCCCTCGTTCAGCTTTTCGATGCGCCCGAGCATGGTGTTGAGCGATTCCGACAGGCGGTCAAACTCGTCGCCCGAACCGCTGGTCGGCAGGCGCTGCGAGAGGTCGCCGGCCATGATGCGCTGGCTGGCGTCCGACATGCGGTCCATGCGCCTCAGCGCATTGCGCCCGATGAGGTACCAGATGGCGAGCGCCCCAACACCCATGACGCCGAGCGCCACCATCAGCGCCTGCCGCACGAGATAGCGGAAATTCTCCGGTTCGCCGAGGTCGCGGCCGACGAGCAGGCGCAACCCGTTGGACAGCACGTTCACCTGCGCATAGGCCATCGGGCGGCGGCTGCCGCGCGCCTCTTCCTGATAGCGCTGGTAGTGGAACGGGGTCTCTGTCCAGCCCTCGGTGTCGAGCACGCCCGGCTGGATCGAGGCGACATTGCCCGCCAGCACTTCGCCGCTCGGGCTTGCGATAATGTAAAGATTGGCGCCCGGCTGGCGGGCGCGCCGCTCCAGCGTGCGCACCAGGCCGTTCATGCCGTTATTGTCGAAAACACGTTCGATCTGCTCGGCCTCCTGCGCCACCGCCTCGCGCATCTGCTGGCGCAGCAGCCCTTCCGACATGGAGGAGACGTAGAAAACGAGGAAGGCCGCGCAGGCGGCGAAAAGGAGGAGATAGACCGCCGAGAGGCGCACCGCCGTGGTGCGATAGAGAGCGGTCAGCCGGCCGAGCAGCCTGTCCATGGATCAGCCCGCCGCCTCGTCCTTCATCATATATCCGGCGCCGCGCACGGTGCGCAGCAGCGGCTGGTCGAAATCCTTCTCGATCTTCGAGCGCAGCCGCGAGACATGGACGTCGATGACGTTGGTCTGCGGGTCGAAATGATAGTCCCAGACATTTTCGAGCAGCATGGTGCGCGTCACCACCTGCCCGGCATTCTTCATGAGATATTCCAGCAGGCGGAATTCGCGCGGCTGCAAAAGGATTTCCTTGCCCCCGCGCCTGACGGTGTGGGAGAGCCGGTCCAGCTCCAGATCGCCGACGCGGTAGACCATGTCCTGCTCGGGCGTACCCTTGCGCCGGCCGAGAACCTCGATGCGCGCCAGAAGCTCGCTGAAAGCATAGGGCTTGGGCAGGTAGTCGTCGCCACCGGCACGAAGGCCCGTCACGCGGTCGTCCACCTGTCCGAGCGCGGAAAGAATCAATGCGGGTGTATGGATGTTGCGGCGGCGCAGTTCCGAGATCAGCGAGAGGCCGTCGCGGCGCGGCAGCATGCGGTCGATGACCAGGACGTCATAGCTGTTCTCGGTGGCGAGGAAGAGACCGCTTTCACCGTCGCTCGCATGGTCGAGCACGATGCCCGCCTCGCGAAAGGCCTTCGAGAGATAGGCTGCCGCCTCCAGATCGTCTTCCACAATCAATATCTTCATCGTACCGACCTTACAGCATGTTGCGCGGGACTTTACCAGAAGCCCCGACAAGGAAGCGCCGCGAAACCTTTCGATCTCGCGGCGCCGTGGGCAGGGAATTACGGAGCCGGTCAGCCCTGATCGATAGGCAGGGCGAGGAAGCGGCTGCCGTCCTTGGTCTCGACCTGGAACAGCGCCTTGGAGCGGCCGTCCTTGCGGGCGCTCTCGATGACCTTCAGCACCTCGTCGGCAGACTTCACAGCCTGGTTGTTGACGGAGGTGATGCGGTCGCCCTGCTTGAGGCCCCGGTCGCTGGCGTCGGAGTCCGGATCGACGGCGGAAACCGTCAGGCCGTCATCGCCGGGCGTGACCGAGATGCCGAGATCGGCAAGCGCCTGCTCGCTGGTCTCCTCGCTGGAGGTCGCCTTGTCGCCGTTCGCCGAAGCGTCGATCTTCTCGCCGGCAAGCGTGCCGATCTCGACCGATACGTTCTCGGACTTGCCGTTGCGCCAGATGGCGACTTCGACCTTCTTGCCGGGTGCGATGTCGGCGACACGGCGGGCAAGATCGCGCGGATCCTTGATCGGCTCGCCTTCGAGCGCCGTGATGACGTCGCCCTTCTTGATGCCGGCCTTGGCGCCGGGCGAGTCGGTCTGCGGTTCCACGACGAGGGCGCCTGCGGCATCCGCAAGGCCGAGCGAGTCGGCGATGTCGCGGGTCACCGGCTGGATCTGTACGCCGAGCCAGCCACGATCGACCTTGCCGTCCTTCATCAGGTCTGCGACGACGCCCTTGGCAACGGAAGCAGGGATCGCGAAGGCGATGCCGACATTGCCGCCCGAGGGCGAGAAGATCGCAGTGTTGATGCCGACGACCTGGCCATTGAGGTTGAAGGTCGGGCCACCGGAGTTGCCGCGGTTCACGGCGGCGTCCACCTGCAGGTAGTCGTCATAGGGACCGGAGCCGATATCGCGGCCACGGGCCGAGATGATGCCGGCCGTCACCGTGCCGCCGAGGCCGAACGGGTTGCCGACGGCAACGACCCAGTCGCCGACGCGGATCTGGCTGTCATCGGCGAAGCTCACATAGGTGAACTTGCGCTGGTCCTTCTCGGCGACCTTGAGGACCGCGAGGTCCGTGCGGCTGTCCTTGCCGACGAGCGTGGCGTTGAGTTCCGTGCCGTCGTTCATGACGACCGTGAAGGCCGAGCCGTCGCTGACGACGTGGTTGTTGGTGACGATGTAGCCGTCCTCGGAGATGAAGAAGCCGGAACCCTGCGCGGTCGGGCGCAGATGCGGCTTGCGGCCGCGGCGGTCGCTGAAGCGGCGGTCCTGGTCACGGTCGCCATGGGCCTCGTCCTGGCCGCCGAAATCGCGGAAGAAGCGCTTCAGCGGGTGATCGTCGGGAAGCTCGTCGAAGCCGCGGTCGCCGAAGAGGCCGCCGTCATCGCTGACCGGCTTCACATCGGACTGGACGCGGACGGAAACGACGGCCGGGGAAACAGCCTGCACGACATCGGCAAAGCTCGTGACCTGCGGAGCGTTGACGGAAACGGCTTCCGCGAAGCTTTCGCTGATGCGGGCGGGAATGCCGGTCGCGAGCATGACGGCAGCAAGCCCGGCGACGGTGGAGGCCTTCAGCGCGGTCTTGACGCCCGGACGCAATGCGGAAATCTTGGACATTCTTTCTACCTTCTCTTCGCTCTCGTGACTGCGTTCGGCAGCCGATGGAAAAGAGATAGGCCGCCTCACATTACAGCACACTGTCTGCGGCATGAATTTTTGGTAATGTTGGGGTTAGGCAGTAGGCAGTAGGCAGTAGGCAGTAGGCAGTAGGCAGTAGGCAGTAGGCAGTAGGCAGTAGGCAGTAGGCAGTAGAAGCTGCCGAGGGGTGCGGAAGCGTCAATCCCTATTGGCCACTGCCTATTGCCTAATTCCTCTCCCCCGTCAGCTTCTCCAGCTCCGCCTTCTCCGCCTCCGACAGCGGCGTACCAGTCGGCCCGCCGCCACGCCGGCGCACGAAGAGGATCATGGCCGTCGCGCCGGCAAGGAACAGCACGGCAGGCGCGCCCCACAGGAGCAGCGTCTCGCCGCGAAGGCGCGGATTGAGCAGCACGAATTCGCCGTAGCGCGAGACGACATAATCGATCACCGCTCCATCGCTGTCGCCGTTCGCCAGCCGCTCGCGCACGAGCAGGCGCAGGTCGCGGGCAAGCTCGGCGTTCGAATCGTCGATCGACTGGTTCTGGCACACCATGCAGCGAAGCTGGGAGGAGAGCGCGCGTGCGCGCGCCTCCAGCGCCGGATCGGAAAGAACCTCGTCCGGGTTGACCGCGAAGGCCGGGAGGGCCGAAAGGATGAAGCCGGCGGCGAGCAGCAGGCGGCGCATCATTCCGCCGCCTCCAGCACGGGCTTGACCTTGCGCGCCTTCTGCGGCGCGCCGACGCGCAGGCGCCGGTCGCAGAGCGATACCGCCCCACCCGCCATCATGATCAGCGCGCCGATCCAGATGCACAGGATCATCGGCTTCCACCAGACGCGCACGACGATGCCGCCGTCCGCCATGGCGTCACCGAGCGAGACGTAGAGCTGGCTGAAGCCGAAGGTGCGGATGCCCGCTTCCGTCGTCGGCATGCGGCGCGCCGTATAGAGGCGCTTCGACGACCAGACCTCGGTAACGGCCACGCCGCCCCGCGCAACCATGAAGTGGCCCGATTCTTCGGTGTAGTTCGGGCCCTGCCCGCGCCGCATGCCGTCGAAGGTCAGCGTGAAGCCGCCGGCCTCCACCTGCATGCCCGGCTTCATCTCCACCACATGCTCCGTCTGGAAGGCCGTCACGCCGATGATGCCGATGACGGTCACGCCGACGCCGATATGGGCGAGCGCCGTGCCGAAGGCGGAACCCGGCAGACCGACAAAACGGCGGAAGGCGACATTCGCCGCCACCTTGCCGATGCCGGCGCGCAGCCACAGCTCGGTCAGCGCGCCCGCGATCAGGTAGAAGCCGATGGCGAGGCCGAAATAGGCGAGCACCGGTCCGCCGTTCTTCGCATAAAGGACCGCCGCCGACAGGACGAGGCCGATGGCGGCGGCGGCGAAGAGACGCTGGCCAGCCGCCAGGATATCGCCGCGCTTCCAGGCGAGCAGCGGCCCGAACGGCACCGCCAGCAGCAGCGGCAGCATCAGGAGGCCGAAAGTGAGGTTGAAGAAGGGCGGACCGACGGAGATTTTCTCCCCCGTCAGCGCTTCCAGCAGAAGCGGATAGAGCGTGCCGGTCAGGACCGTCGCCGCCGCGGTCGTCAGGATCAGGTTATTGAGGACGAGCGCGCCTTCCCGCGAGATCGGCGCGAAAAGCCCGCCGGCCTTCAGCGTCGCCGCCCGGAAGGCGAAGAGTGACAGCGCACCGCCGATGAAAATGACGAGGATGGCGAGGATGAAGACGCCGCGCGTCGGGTCCGTCGCGAAGGCGTGCACGGAGGTCAAAACGCCGGAGCGCACGAGGAAGGTGCCAAGCAGCGACATGGAGAAGGTCAGGATCGCCAGCAGCACGGTCCAGATCTTCAGCGCCTCGCGCTTTTCCATGACCAGCGCGGAATGCAGCAGCGCCGTGCCGGCAAGCCAGGGAATGAAGGAGGCATTCTCCACCGGATCCCAGAACCACCAGCCGCCCCAGCCGAGTTCGTAATAGGCCCAGTAGGACCCCATGGCGATGCCGGCCGTCAGGAAGCTCCAGGCGGCAAGCGCCCAGGGCCGCACCCAGCGCGCCCAGGCGGCGTCGATCCGCCCCTCGATCAGCGCCGCGATGGCGAAGGAGAAACAGACCGAGAAGCCGACATAGCCGAGATAGAGCAGCGGCGGATGGATGGCGAGGCCGATATCCTGCAGGACGGGGTTGAGGTCCTTGCCCTCGGCCGGCGCCGGCGAAAGCCGCAGGAACGGGTTCGAGGTCAGGAGGATGAAGAGCGCGAAGGCGACCGAGATGAGGCCCTGCACCGCCAGCACGTTGGCGCGCAGCCGCTCGGGCAGGTTCGCGCTGAAGGTCGCCACCAGCGCGCTGAAGAAGACGAGGATGAGGAGCCAGAGCAGCATGGAGCCTTCATGGTTCCCCCACACGCCCGAGATCTTGTAGATCATCGGCTTCAGCGAATGCGAGTTTTCCCAGACATTGCCGACCGAGAAGTCGGAGACGATGTAAGCGAAGGTCAGCACCGAGAAGGAGAAGAGCACCAGCATGAAACCGGCAAGGGCCGCGGCGGGAGCCACGGCCATCAGCGAGCGGTCGTTGCGGATCGTGCCGATCAGCGGCAGCACGGACTGGACGAGAACCGTCGCGAGCGCCAGCACGAGAGCATAGTGTCCAAGCTCGATGATCATTTGATCGTTTCCTTGCCGGAAAGTTCGACGCCCTGCGCCTTCAGCCGGTCCGCGACGTCCTTGGGCATATAGGTCTCGTCATGCTTGGCGAGCACGGTATCGGCGACGAAAAGCCCATCCGTGCCGAAGGCGCCCTCGGCCACCACGCCCTGTCCCTCGCGGAAGAGGTCGGGCAGAATGCCGGTATAGGTCACCGGCACATTGGCGAGCGTGTCCGTCACCGTGAAGGTCACGGTCGAACCTTCGCCGCGTTTCACCGTGCCGCTTTCGACGAGGCCGCCGAGGCGGATGCGGGTGCCCGGCGCGACATCGGCCTTGGCGAGATCGCCCGGCACGTAGAAATAGGCGATGGACTGGCTGAAGGCGAACATGACGAGCAGCACCGCCGCCACGAGGAAGCCGATGCCGCCGCTTATAACCGCCAGACGTTTCTGTTTGCGTGTCATTGTCCGCTGCCCTCAGCCGAAATCGATAGGTCCCGGGCCAGCGCCAGAAGCTGTTTGCCGTTCTCGCTGTCCGCCGGGAAGATCTTCAGCGCCGTCTGTAGCGCGGCCTCGGCCTTCGGCCTTTGATCCAGCACAACATAGGAACGGATGATGCGCATCCACCCTTCGAAATTGTCGGGGTTTTCCTGAAGCTTCGCGGCAAGGCTCTCCACCATGCCGGCGATCATCTGCTGGCGGTCGCCCGCGCTCATGTCCTCGGCCGCCGCCATGTCGCCGGCGCTCGGATTGCCGAGCTGGCCGCCCTCCCCGCCAAGCTCGGCGATATGCCGGTTGACGAGCGGCAGCCAGGGCGCGCCCGCCGGCGCCTGCCTTGCCAGCGCCTCGAAGGCCGCGCGCGCTTCGGGCTTCCTGCCCTCCTGCTCCAGCGCCAGCGCCAGATAGTATCCGGCGCGCGGATTGTCCGCCTTCAGCGCCAGCGACTGCTCCAGCGCCTTGCGCGCCTCCGCCGTGACGATGCCGTTCGCCATCGCGATCAGGGTCTCGGCCTGACCGTCGAGCCTGTCCGTATTCGGTCCGAGAATCCGGATCGCCTGGGCGAAGGCGTTCGCCGCATCCTCCATCCGGCCGCTGCGATAGTAGATCGGCGCCAGGAGATCCCAGCCCGCCCCGTCGTCCGGGTTGCGCGCCAGATGGTTTTCCGCCCGCGCGATGAGAATGGAGATGTCGTTGCCGGGATTGGCAAGCCGCTCGGCGAGCGGCTGGGCCGGAAGGTCCGGCCGGCCGGTCAAGAGGTACAGACAGAGACCGATGGCGGGCAGCAGCACGATCACGAAGGCCTGCGCCAGCCGGTTGCGACGCTGCGTCGGGCTTGCGCCGCCCCGCGCCGCCGCCTTGCTGGCGGCGATCAGCCGCCGCGCCACTTCCGCACGGGCCAGCTCCGCCTCCCCGGCTGCGATAAGGCCGGCCGCCTCGTCGCGCTTCAGCTCCTCGAGCTGGTCGTGGTAGACCTCGACGTCATGGCTGGCGTCCTCCGCGGCCGCCACGGGGCCGCGCAGAAGGGGAAGAAGCAGGACAGCCGCGACGGCTGCCGTCAGGATGGCGACGAGAATCCAGAAAAACATGACCGTTCAAATACTGGAACGCGCGACGCTTTCCAATTCCCCCCGGCGCGATGACGCGAATTTGAGGCGTTTCGCCGCAACCGGCACGCCGTCAGGAAAGCGGCGCCCAGGCCCCGTCCTCGTTGCGGCAGGCAGCGCCCCGCGTCACGGTCTGGCGGCCGTCCACCGTCAGCGTATGGCTGTACTGCCGGCAGTTCTGCGAGCCGACCTGATAGGGCGCGGCCGCGACGACGGAACCGCTCACGCCGCTGCCCTGCCAGACGACCGGCTGGCCGCCGGGCGCCGCTTCCAGCGCGCGATATTCGGCCTCCAGCGCCCGCTGCAGGTCCGCCTTGGAAAGCTGCGTCGCGGTGTTGCGGCTGACGAGACCGCCCTGAAGGGCGGTGATATAGACGGCGGCGCCCTGCGGCCCGGCCACCGGAACGCTGCCCTTGCCGCCGGATGTGGTCGCACATCCCGAAATCGTCAATACTGTCAGAAGGAGGGGGAAAAAGGCGCCGCGCAAACCCGTCTTCATCCGATGGGACCGTCTCTCTTCACGCAAAGGGCGGCAAGCCGCACCGAAACCCGTCACTCCCGCGATCCTCATGCCCGCGAGTCCTTCCCTTGTGGCATTGTCCGCCCTGTCAGGCAACATCCTTTGTGACCGCCGGCAGAACGAGCCGCGCCAGCAGGCCGCCACGCGGCCCGCGCGAAAGCCCGAAGGTGCCCTGATACTCCGAAGCGATCTCGCTGACGATGGACAAGCCAAGCCCGGTGCCCGGCTTGCTTTCGTCGAGCCGCTTGCCGCGCTTCATCGCCTCGCGGATCTGCTCCGGCTCGAGGCCCGGCCCGTCGTCCTCCACCTCGATCACGATCCAGCTCCTGCGCGCATCGTCGCTGCCGCGCATGTCGGCAGGGGCGGCATAGGCTTTCATCGCGACGGATGTGCGCGCATAGCGCGCCGCGTTCTCCAGAAGGTTGCCCACGGTCTCCTCGACGTCCTGCTGCTCCATCGCCAGCATCAATCCGGGCGGATCGACCGTCAGCGGAAACTGCCGGTCGGCATTGAGCCGCCGCATCACGCGCACCAGCCGCTCCAGCACCGGCTGCGCCTCGGTGCGGGCAAGCACCGATTCGCGCTGGGCGGCGATGCGGGCTCGATTGAGATAGGATTGCACCTGGCTCTGCATGGCGTCGGCCTGCGTCTTCACCAGTTCGCCCTGCGGCGCTGGAATGAGGCGCGATTCGTTGAGCAGCACGGCGATCGGCGTCTTCAGCGAATGCGCGAGATTGCCCACCTGCATGCGCGCCCGCTCGACGATGCGCCGGTTGCTGTCGATCAGCGCATTCACCTCGCTCGCCAAGGGCAGGATTTCCCTCGGGAATTCCCCGTCAAGCTGCTCGCTTTCCCCCGCCCGGATTTTCTCCAGCGCCTTGCGCGCCCGGTCGAGCGGGCGAAGGCCGATGAGAATCGCCGCCGCGTTCAAAAGCAGGCTGCCGACGCCGAAGCCGAGCAACGCGAGATAGAGGCTCCCTGAAAAGTCGTCGATATCCTGTTCCAGCACGTCGCGATTGCCGACCACGCGAAAGCGCGCCGTGCGCCCCTCGTCGTCCAGCACCACTTCCGTCTCGACCACCTCCACCTCGTTGCCGAAGGAATCGACGGTCGTGTAGAAGCGCTCGTAGCGCGTATCGAAGGGAATGCTATCCGTGTCGGGAATGGGAATGCTGCCCGTGCCGAGCGAGGAGGAGGTCAACGCCTCGCCCTCCAGCGCCCCGCCGATCGGCTCGACGATCCAGTACCAGCCCGATTGCGGCTGGAAGAAGCGCAGGTCCCCGAGCTGCGGCGTGCCGGAAAGCCGCGTGTTCTCCCCCGCCGAGACCGTGTTGATCACATTATAGAGCTGTGCGCGCAAAAGATCGCGGAAACTCTTCTCCGCGCTCTGCCTGTAGAGCGTCGAGATGACAACGGCGATGACGACGAGCGCCACCGCGGCCCAGAGGGAGGCGAGGAAGAGGACGCGGAAGGTGAGCGAAGTGGAGCGCCGGGCCTTATTTTCCATTGGCCGGCGCTTGCATCCGGTAGCCGAGGCCGCGCACGGTCTCGATCAGGTCGACGCCGATCTTCTTGCGCAGACGCCCGACGAAGACCTCAATCGTGTTGGAATCGCGGTCGAAATCCTGGTCGTACATGTGCTCGACCAGTTCCGTGCGCGAAACGACCTCGCCCATATGGTGCATGAGATAGGAGAGCAGGCGATATTCGTGCGAGGTCAGCTTCAGCGTCTCGCCGTTGACGGTCGCCTTGGAGCCTTTCGTGTCGAGCCGCACCGGCCCGCAGACGATATCGGGGCTGGCATGGCCCGCCGCGCGCCGGATGAGCGCCCGGATGCGCGCCAGCACCTCCTCGACATGGAAGGGTTTGGCCACGTAGTCGTCGGCACCGGCGTCGATGCCGGCCACCTTGTCGCTCCAGCGGTCGCGGGCTGTGAGGAGAAGGACGGGCATGCCCTTGCCGTCGGCGCGCCATTTCTCGAGCACGGTGATGCCGTCCATTTCCGGCAGGCCGATATCGAGGATGATGGCGTCGTAAGGCTCGGTGTCGCCGAGATAATGGCCCTCCTCACCGTCGAAGGCCTGGTCCACCACATAGCCGGCTTCCTTCAGCGCCTCGCTCAATTGCCGGCTCAGGTTGACGTCGTCCTCGACCACCAGGATGCGCATTCGCCCTCTTCCTATCTGCTGTTTGCCGCCGGCCCGTTACATCGGCACGCGAACGGTCACCTTGCGGGGCCGCGCATTGCCGTTGCCCGGCACCAGCACGGTCACCACGCAGCTATCGCCGTCCGGCTTGGCGGAAAGAAGCTCGCCGCCGGTCTGGGCCACCACCTGCGCGGCCGCATTGCTGCAGTCGCCGGCCACCGCGACGACGTCCCGCTTGGCGCCCGTATCGACGGGCGCCGGGAGCATCAGGCTGGCCGCAAGCGCGGATATGAGAAGTGGCGATGCCATGAACATACTTTCAGGTGTGGATCAGTGTGATGCAAGCAATAAACGATCCACGCTGAATGGCAAATGAATGCGGGCGCGAACTTTTACGCCCCTCACCGCACGCGCCGGCGGGCCGAAATCCGCCCGAGCAGCGCCACGAGACCGCCCGCCGCACCCGTCGCGGCGACGATCAGGTCGGCCAGTTCCGCCCCGTCGCCGCTGGTCACCTGGATGCCCGCCGCATTGGCGAGCGAGGCGGCGATCGCGATCAGCGCGCCCCAGACGGTGCGGGACTGATACCAGGCTTTCACATCGTCACTCATGCTGTTTCTCCTAGAGACTGAGGGTCGCCTCGGCCGGCAGGCCGAGCGGCACCGCGCGGCCGAGCTGGCGCACGCGGATGGAAAGGGCCGCCTGCGGCGCGCCGAAATCGGCAAGCTCGTCGGCGACCGGATAGGCATAGGAAGGCGCACCCGTCTCGACGCTGCGCACGACCGATCCGGCCGAGAGAATCTCCAGCCGATAGCCCTCGGTCGGCTCATCCAGCGGAATCTCGACGGCAAGCCAGCTATCCGAATCGATGCGGCCGCGCCGCACCCAGGAAAACCGCGCGATGCCGTCCGCCCCGCGCCGGGCACGCAGATGCACCGGGGAAAGCGGTGTCAGCGCCCTTATCCCGCCGGCAAAGGCGAAGGGGCCGATCTGCGCCGCCGAAACACCGACGGCATCGACCACCCAGTTGGAAAGACGCCCCGCCTCCTCGACGCCAAGCCCCAGCGGACGCAGCGCCTCGTCGAGCATCACGGCCTCGGCATCCGCCGCATGACCCGCGATCATGGCGTCCTCGGTGCCGCAGAGCGCGCGCAAGAGGCCGGTCAGCCGCCAGCGCCGCGGCGCGATCTCGCTCGCCGCACGGAAGCCGACGATTTCCCAGGCCCCGTTCCCGGCTCTGAGCGCGATGCGGTTCGTCCCGTTCAGCACCGCCAGCCTGTCGGCCGAGGAAAGCCCGCCGGCGGGAAGGTCGATCAGCAACGAGCCGCCCTCGTCGAACCGGCCCACGACGCCCGGTCCGAGCGGTTCGGCCAGCCAGCCGATCCGCGCCGGCCTGTCGAGCTGCGTGCGGATGCGGTAGCCCTCCGTCGTTTCGGAACTGGAGACGATCATGGCGCGCCAGGGCTGGGCATAGGCGGCGACGCAGGCGAAATCCTGCGGGTTGCCCGTGCCGAGCACCGGCAGGTCGAGCAGCGCGACGACGGGCGCGAAAGCGTCCGCCGCCCCCGTCTCGCCCACCGGCCCGCCCTCCTCCACCGGCGCGGGCGCAGCGCTGTCTCCGGCCGCGATGGCGCGCGCCTCGACCTCGCGCACCATCCCGTCGGTGATGCCCGTGATCAGGAAACGCCCCGCCGGACCGCCGGCAAGCCGCACCACATCGCCCGGCGTGAAGCCGAGCGCCGTTGGTGGCAGGCGAAAGGAGACGCGCCGCTGGCCGGCGCGGTGGTCGCGCAGGGCCGTCTCGACGCAGGCCGCCGCGCCGCCCGCATGCAACACCGCCGGCAGCGAGAGCCGGAGCACCCGGTCCGTGCCGCCCGCCATGCGCCGGGAGCGTGTCGTCACGCGCGGATGCCCGCTTGCCTCGTCGAAATGGTCGAGGATCGCCTCGCCGCAAAGATCGCTGATATGGCCCCGGCTCTCCTCGAAAAGCGCCTCGTCGGGCCGTTCGGCCAGCACTTCCAGCTCGGCCGCCGGCAGCGCGGATTTCAGCCGCGAGCGGAAGGTCAGCCGCCCATCCGCCTCCAGCGCATCGATCTGGAACGCCTCCATCAGCGGCTCGATCAGCCGGCGCGCCGAGGTCTGCTCGCCCTGCACGAAGCCCGGCAGGTCGCCGCAGACGCCCGAAACGTCGAAATCAGCAAAACCATGGTCGGTGAGGATGGCGGCGATGACGTCGGCAACCGTTCCCACGCCGAGCCGCCCGTTCAGCCAGTGCCCGCGCTGCCAGTTGGCTCCGTCCGCCCACAGCGAGAGCTTTTCCGGAAACGCCGGATAGGGCCGTGCGTCCCAGGTCCACAGGAAGACGCGGCCCGGATCCACCATGCCCGGCTCCGGCCCCTCCCCCTGCCACCAGTCATGGTGCGCGTCGAGGAAGCGCCGCTGCATGGAATCGCTGCGCCCGCCGCCGGAATGATGCGGCAGCGCGTTCTCGACGCTCTTGGCGTCGACGAAGGCGTTCGGCCGGTTCGCCCCCTTGTCGATCGCCGGGCAGCCGAGCTCCGTGAACCAGACCGGCTTGGAGCGCGGTGCCCAGGCCGTCGGTGCGGGCAGTTCCGCCCCGTCAGGTCCCCGCTCGTAATGCGGGTTCGTCCACCAGCTTTCGATGTCCTTGTAGCGGAACACCCAGGGCTTGCCCGCCGCTCCGTCGGTGATCGGCGTGCGGATGCGCGCCCTGCGGTCCGTATCGCCGGCATAGAACCAGTCGAAGCCCTCTCCCCGCGTGATCGTGGCGCGCATCCCCGCCGGGTCTTCGCAATGGCGGAACCCGTCCGGGTTGCCGGCAAGCATATCGCCGTCCTGCCAATCGGAAAGCGGCATGTAATTGTCGATGCCCACGGCGTCGATGGCCGGATGCGCCCAGAGCGGATCGAGCGGAAAGCGCAGTTCGCCGCCGCCGCCCGCCGGCTGGAAGCCGGCATATTCGCTCCAGTCCGCCGCATAGGTGATCTTCGTGCCGGCGCGCAGCACCGCGCGCGCATTGGCCGCAAGCGTGCAAAGCCCCTCGACGAAGGGAAACCGCCCGTCCCCGTCGCGCAGCGCCGTCAGCCCGCGCATCTCCGAGCCGATGAGGAAGCCGTCGACCCCGCCCGCCACCTCCGCCAGCCGCGCATAATGCAGCACCATCCGGCGATACCCCGTGTCACCGGAAGGAGCGGTGATGTTTTCGCCGCTGACGGAGAAGTGCCCCGCCTGCGCATTGCCGAGAAAGGCCTGCACCTGGCTACGCGCCGTGCTCGTCCGGTCCACTGACGCGGGATGGCAGGTGATACGCCCGCGCCAGGGATAGGCGGCCTGCCTTGCGCCGCCATAGGGATCGGGCAGGCTGTTGCCCGCTGGCACGTCCATCATCAGGAACGGATAGAGATAGACTTCCAGCCCCTCCGCCCGCAGATGGCGGATCGCCGCGATCACGCCGGCGTCCGAGGGTGTGCCGCCGAAGGCCGCCTTCCCCTCGTTGCGGCTCACCAGATAGGCGCCCGGGCGCGTGATGCCCCCGACCCGCCAGGGCCGCGATTCCCCGCCGCGATCGCGCGTCTCCACCCCCGGCACGATCCGGCAGTTACCGGCCCTGAGGTCCGTCCCGAACCAGGCGACGACGAGCGCGACCCGTTCCAGGTTCGGACAGAGGCTCTTGAGGTCGGCGAGCGAGGCGCGCCAGTCGGTCGAGGCGAGCAGCATGTTGCGGTTGATGTGCCGCGCCGAGCCGGCCCCGGTCACCTCCGTCACCCGCGACGGGTCGTAACCGTGTTCCGTCGAGCCGGGAATGATCGTCACCGCCCGGACCTTCTTCTCCAGCGATCCGACCGGCCGCACCACCTCGAAGTGAAGAAGCGGGATGCGGTTGCCATAGGCCTCGAGCGGCAGCCGCTCCAGCACGACATAGCACAGCCCGCGATAGGCCGGTGTCTTGCCCGCCCCCTGCTTGGCCTCGATGAGCGGATCGGGCGGCTGGTCCAGCGTCCCGGTATAGATACGCATCGCCACCGAGGTCATGTCCAGTTCACGCCCGTCCGCCCAGATACGGCGAACACTGGCGACCGGCCCCTCGCAGACCGCCATCGCAAGGTTCGCGAAATAGCGATAGGTCCGCGTCTGGACCTGCGAGCCGCCACCGCCGCCGCCCTTGCCGCCCTGGCGCTCCTCCACGGTCACCTGCTCCTCGAAGCGCGTCGCCCAGATCAGCGTGCCGCCGAGGCGCGAGGTGCCGTAGACACGGCTGATCGCCGTGCCCTCCTCGGAGCCGGGAACGCGGCCGTCCATCAGCCGGGGGCCGGAAATCGTCCTGCCGTCCCCACCGCCGCCGCCCATCAGCGAGCGGTCGACGACGGAGCCTGCAAGCGCGCCGACCGCCCGCCCGACGATCGCGCCGATGGGGCCGAAGACGCTGCCGAGCGCGGCGCCTGCCGCCTGGAAGAGAAGTGTCGCCATGGATCAGGAAAGCTCCGGAAAACGAAAGACGCCGGCAATGCGCCGGCGCCAGCCTGGAACGAGCGCCGATTCGATCACCGCCGCCTGTTCGTAGGCATGGATGAAACGCCCCTCGGGCGTGGCGATGCCGGCATGTTTCGCCGCCGCGTCGTCCTGCCAGCGAAAGATGAGCAGGTCGCCCGGCCGCAGCGCCGAGGGCGGCAGGGCCGCCCCGCAATGCCGCTCCGCCGCCTCCAGCAGCCGTTCCCGGCCTGCCCGCTCGGCCCAGTCGGGCGCATAGGGCGCGGGTGCTTCCGGCTCCGCGCCGTAAAGCTCCCGCCAGACACCCCGGATCAGGCCGAGGCAATCGCACCCCACGCCCTTCAGCGATCCCTGGTGCCGATAGGGCGTGCCGATGAAGCCGCGCGCAATCGCAACGACGCGCCCGCCGAAAATCCCATAGTCGAGAATTCCAGGGTCGAAAATCTCAGTCAAAGAGCCGCCTCCCGTCATGCACGGTCTGGCTGTTGACATAGCCGTAGCTGAAGTCGCTGCCCGGCATATGCGGAAACCCCTGGAAATTCAGGGTGTTGCCGAATTTTCCCCGGCAGGTCGCAAAACGCTTGTCGCAGCCCGCCGTCACCTCCAGCGTATCGCCCACGGCGATCCCGGCCGTCATCGGCAGCCACAGCATCAGCTCATCCGCGTCCTCGCCGCGCCGATGGTCCTCGATATCGGCCGAAAGCCCCGCCGCCGCGCCGCTGGTGAAGGCGAGCACGCCATACCGGAAGAAGCGGTCGGCAAAGCCGGAAAGACCGCTCACCCGCACATGCATGTCGTCCGGGACCGCGCTCACGGTCGCGTTCGCGCGGAAGGCCGCCAGATCGATCCCGCAGCGCGCATCCCCCAGCACCGCATCGCACTGGCGGCCGAAGACGCGGCCGCGCACCTGGTCGAGCCGATGCGTCAACCGCCGCAGCTCCACGCGGAAAAGCCCGCCCTCGCGCCGCACCTCGCCCAGTTCGGCGGTGCGCAGCAAAAGGCGCTGCGAAGGGTCCTGCCAGTTGACCGTGAAAATCTCGACCTTCGCCCCGTCGTAGCGCCCGGCCGTCAGATCCTCGGCCCGGATCGTATCGGCGGAAAACCCGCCGGACACGTCCCCACCCTCGGCCGAAAGCCCGTTGCCGTCCTCCGCCTCGCTCGCCTGGAAACCGCTCGCGGCGGCATAGGTGAGCCCGTCGAAGGCGATGTCCCGGTCGTGATCGGTAAATCCCATCACCGCGCCGTCCTGCCGCGTCACGCGCCAGGCGTTGCACAGCGTCGTCGCCTCTCCGTCGAGATGGGCCTGAAGCCCCGGCGAAATGGTCCTCATGGCTTGATCTCCACAAGCGGAATGGAAGGAATGCGCCCCGCGTCGAACTGCGCGAGGTCGATATCGATGCGGTCCGTGTCAAAGCGCACCGGCACGTCGAACTCGAAGCCCGCCCGCACCGTGCCGGACGTGGGCACCTTGCCCGGCTTGAAGGTGATCGTCCCCGCCACATGGTCGACGGTATAATCCGCCGCCGGCACGGCGCTTCCGCCCACCGCCACGCTCACCGTGCCCGCCACCGGCTTGTCGATCCGCCGCACCGTCTCGCCACCGGCATCCGCATAGCGCTTGACCAGCGCGAAACTCGCCGTCGTCCCGTCCGCCCCGCCGAGGAACTGGTCTACGGCACTGATCGACCCGCCCGGCGCGCAGGACTTGTGATCCACCGGATCGCGGAAGCGGAACCCGTTGAACTGTCCCGCCCGCGCCTCGAAGAAGGTAAGAACCGCATAGAGATCGTCGAGCGAGCGCACGCCCGACCCGGCGTCATAGTGCCGCCGCGCATCCTGCCAGCGGCGATTGCGGTTCTCCCGCCCGTTGGAAAGGCTGACGATATCCGTCCGCCGCACCGGCCCTCCGCTGGTGCCGAGCGCGACACGCAGCGGAAACCGCACCTCATGAAATCCTGCCATGCCGATATCTCCGAAACAGGCCGCAACGGCCCCTCATCCCGCTACCGCGACCTTCTCCCCGCGGGCGGGGAGAAGGAACGGATGCACCGCATCCCCCTGCACAAAAGGCGCCGCGTGATGGGAAACCCTCACCTCTCAGCCCCTTCGCCCCGCTTGCGGGGAGAAGGTCGCGGCAGCGGGATGAGGGGCAAACCCAAGCTGCCAAGCCTTCACAAACTCCGCTGCCCCCGCCCCACCGTGCGTGTCAGCATCGCCGCGATCTGCCCTTCCGACTTGCGGAAGCTCGCTGCATCCGGCGTCGTCACGTTGAAGACGATGCGCGCCCCGCCATCCCCGCCGCCCGCCGCCACGCCGAGCGCCCCGTCCGGCCCGCGCTTCAGGGGAAGGATCGCCTCCGCCCCGGCCTCACCCATCAGCCCCAGCCCGCCGCCGCTGCCGAAATAGGTCGGCGAGGACACCACCCCGCCCTTGGCGAAGGGCGTCACCCCGCCGATCAGGCTGGAAATGCCCGAACTCAAAAGCCCCTCCAGCGGCTTCAACCCCACCGAAAGCGCGATATCGCTCATGCGCAGCGCCAGTCCGCGCAACACGCTTTCCAGCCCCTTGCCGTCCACCACAGCGCCTTTCAGCGCGCCGGTCAGCGCCAACCCGAAGGAGCGCGAGCGCGCCTCCAGGTCGTCGAAGATCGCCGAAAGCTGGTCGGCATCGTCCAGCGTGCCGGAAAGCGGCCTGTCGTCCGAAATCGCCATTCGTCACTCCATCCGATCGGGAAAAGCCTGCATGAGCATCGCCAGCGTCGCGCGGCCCGGCGCGGCCGGCGAAGGCCGCAGCAGGCCGAGCGCGAAACCGAGTTCGCGCGGCGTCATCGCCCAGAAATCTCTTGCGGAAAGCCGCATCCGGCAAAGCCCGGCATGAAGCGCCGCCTCCCAGGGAAAGGCGGGCCGCTCGCCGTTCAGGCCGGATGCGGCTCCGGAGGGTTTTGCGTATCCGCCCCCGCCCCGAAGGTCGCCTGCAGCAGCTCGGCCGCGATGCGGGCAAAGCCCGCCAGCCCGTCCGCCACCGCCATGCCAGCCACATCCTCGTCGCTGAGGAGATTGCCGCCGCCGCGCAGCCCCGCGCCGATGATGCGGATAAGGTCGTCCGCCTTCAGCCGCCCGCTCGAAAACCGCTCCGCCAGCCCCGTCAGGCTATCGACGGCAAAAGCCGTCTCCAGCTCCGCCAGCGCCCCGAGCGTCAGGCACAGCACCCGCCGCTCGCCGTCGAAAAGCGCCTCGATCTCGCCGCGATGCCTGTTCGCCCGCGCGCCCATCACAGCACCACGAAGCTGAGCGGCCCGGCCGATTCCAGCCCGATCTCGAACAGCACCTCGCCGTCATGCGCGCCGGAATATTCCAGCGCCGCGATCTGAAACGCCCCCGCGACCGTCCCGAAATCCGGAACGACGATCTGCCAGGCGGCGATCGTCCCGGCGAAGAACAGCGAGCGCACCAGCGCATCGGAGGCCTGGTCCTTGAAGATCCCGCTGCCGGAAAGCGCCGCCCGCTGCACGCCCGCCCCGCCGAGCAGCTCGCGCCAGCGCCCCACCGATTCCGCGTCCGTCACGTCGACGAGCGCCGCATTGAACGAAAGCCGCTTCGAGCGCAGCCCCGCGACCGTCGCAAAACCCGCCCCGTTGTCGACCTTGAGCAGCAGGTCCCGCCCCTTCTGTGCCACCATGGCAATATCCTTTCCGAAAAAATGGAAGTCAGCCGTCCGGCTCCGTCACCGCCCGGAACCGCATTTCCGCCCGATGGAATTTCGACGCCCTGCCCCGCTTCAGCCGCGTCTCGCGATGCAGCAGCAGGACGAGATGATGGCCATCGAGCGCCAGCGCCGCATCGTGCAGCGCCGCGCGCACCGCCGCGGCGATCCCCTGCACCTCCCGATGCCCCGCCGCCCCGGACCAGACCTCCAGCATCACCGAATGCTCTTCCCCCGCCTCCGTGGCGGTGGAGTGATCCACGCTGTCGATGCCCGCGATCACCACAAGGGGCGAAGCCGGAGCCGCCAGCCGGCGATCAGCGATCCCCTCGGCCCCAACAAGCGCCGTCA
>Ga0209793_1000694_pt1 | contig 31702 bp, 30 predicted proteins | sample EBPBio122009_DNA_FD_185863 | JGI IMG/M metagenome (GOLD analysis project Ga0209793, IMG submission 185863) | Wastewater treatment Type I Accumulibacter community from EBPR Bioreactor in Madison, WI, USA - Reactor 1_2/2/2009_ DNA (SPAdes) (version 2) | ecosystem: Engineered > Bioreactor > EBPR >... | reverse complement strand
GAGAGGGAGGGCATGAGGCTGTCCGGCCGCGCCGGACTGCCGACACTGCACCGACGCACCTCCGCCCAGCAATTCCTCTTCGTCAACGGCCGGCCGGTGCGCGACCGCCTGCTGCACGGCGCGGTGGCGGGCGAGGCGGGTCATCGCAGCAAGCGCCTCCGCCCGGATGGTGATGTGGAAATGGCTGGCGCCCGAGCCGTCGTCGCCCGCATGGCCCGCGTGCTTGTGGCTTTCGTTCACCACCGTAAGCACCGAGGGATGGAAGGCGGCGGTCAGGCGGGCCTGGATTTCGTCCTTTACCGTCATGTCACCCTTGCCCCCTTCAATCTGCCGGGAAAACCCCTAAACTCGTGGCCCCGAGTCGGAAAGGCCCTACCCGCATGTCCAGTCGTCCGCCCTTCGATTTCAACCTGAGTGCCGCAGCCGACAAGAAGCGCAAGAAAACCGGGCGGCGCGGCATGTCGGGGGCATTCGAGACGGCGGACCGGCCCTGCGATTATCCGGGCTGCCGCGAGAAGGCCGCCTTCCGCGCGCCGAAATCGCCCGACCAGCTGGATGAGTTCTTCTGGTTCTGCAAGGACCACATCCGGGAATACAACCTGAAATGGAACTTCTTCCAGGGCACCACCGACGAGGAGTTCCAGAAATTCCTCGACAAGGACCGGGTCTGGGAGCGGGAGACCAAGCCCTTCAGCCGCCAGGGCGACGGCAATGCCTGGGCGCGGCTGGGGGTGAACGACCCGATGGCGCTGCTGGGCGAGAAGGCGACGCAGAACCCCGGCAAGGTGATGTCGACCGCGACGCGGAAGCTGCCGCCGACTGAGCGCAAGGCGATCGAGATTCTCGACGCGCGCGACACCTGGACCAAGACGGAAATCCGCAAGCAGTACAAGACCCTGGTCAAGGACCTGCATCCCGACATGAACGGCGGCGACCGGCGCGACGAGGAGCGGCTGCAAGAGGTGGTCTGGGCCTGGGACCAGCTGAAGGACAGCCGGTATTTCCGGGAATAGGGCGGCAAAAACCGGCGCGGGGCCGTCGGCTTCCGCCCTTCCCCTTGAACCCCCCGGCGATATGTTCCAAGGATGGCCGGTGCGGCGCAATGGGGCGCTTGCGGCTTTGGATGGACTATGGCGATGCTGGATCAGGTGATGAAACCGACCGAGGAAATCTCGGTCCGCGATGTGTTCGGGATCGATACCGACATGCGGGTCAAGGGCTTCGCCGACCGCACCGACCGGGTGCCCGAGATCGACACCACCTACAAGTTCGACCCCGATACCACGCTCGCGATCCTGGCCGGGTTTGCCTATAACCGCCGGGTGATGATCCAGGGCTATCACGGCACCGGCAAATCCACCCATATCGAGCAGGTGGCGGCGCGGCTGAACTGGCCCTGCGTGCGGGTGAACCTCGATTCGCATATCAGCCGGATCGACCTGATCGGCAAGGACGCGATCAAGCTGCGCGACGGCAAGCAGGTGACGGAGTTCCACGAGGGCATCCTGCCTTGGGCGCTGCGCAATCCGGTGGCCATCGTGTTCGACGAATACGATGCGGGCCGCGCCGACGTGATGTTCGTGATCCAGCGGGTGCTGGAGCATGACGGCAAGCTGACGCTGCTGGACCAGAACGAGATCATCACGCCGCATCCCTGCTTCCGGCTGTTTGCCACCTCGAACACGGTGGGGCTGGGGGATACGACGGGGCTGTACCACGGGGTGCAGCAGATCAACCAGGCGCAGATGGACCGCTGGAGCCTGGTGGCGACGCTGAACTATCTGTCGCATGATGCCGAGACGGCGATCGTGCTGGCGAAGAACGCGCATTACAACACGGACAAGGGTCGGAAGACGATCAGCCAGATGGTGACGGTCGCGGATCTGACGCGGACGGCCTTCATGAACGGCGACCTGTCCACCGTGATGAGCCCCCGGACGGTGCTGAACTGGGCGCAGAACGCCGAGATCTTCCGCAACGTGGGCTATGCCTTCCGGCTGACCTTCCTGAACAAATGCGACGAGCTGGAGCGCCAGACGGTGGCGGAGTTCTACCAGCGGTGCTTCGCGGAAGAGCTGCCGGAGAGCGCGGCGTCGATGGCGATGGCGATGGCGATGAAGTGAGAGCACCGCAGAGGATAGATGAAAAAGGGGCGGTTTCCCGCCCCTTTTTCTTTGGCTGACATCAGCCCCGGGCGGCTTTCGTCGCCTTGGCCCACCAGACGACGTCGTCGAACATCGCCTTGGCGGAGGGGCCGATCGAACCCTCGATGTCGTCGAGCTTGCCGGAGCCGCCGAAGCCCGGGTGGACCTTGAAGAAATCGCCGCCGCCGATGCGGACGTTGTTGCGGGTGGGGACCATCTGCAGCTCAACCCCGATGTTCTGCAGGTGGCCGAGCGCGTTGGCGCCGCCCATCGAGCCGTAGGCGATGGCGCCGAAGGGTTTCTTCGCCCATTCGACATAGGCCTGGTCGAGCGCGTTCTTCAGCACGCCGGTGACCGAGCGGTTGTATTCGGCGACGACGAAGATGTAGCCGTCGAACTCGCCGATCTTCTTCTGCCACTTCTGGGCGGTCGCATTCTGGGTCGGGGCCCAAGCGTTCGAGGCGACCTCGTCGAAGAAGGGCATCGGATAGTCGCGCAGGTCGACGACTTCCACGTCAAGGTCGCCGCGCGCCTCGGCTTGCGCCTTGATCCATTGGGTCGGGATGTCGGCGAAGCGGGTCGGGCGGGTCGAGGAGACGATGATCGCGATCTTCGGATTGGCCATTTGTCTGGGTCCTTGCAGGTTTGCGGAATTCGATGTCCCGTTATCCAACGTCGGGGGTGCCATGCCAACCCCGCAGGGCCGCGCCGGTTCTGTGCGGGGCTGCACGACGGCGGGTTGTCGCCGGGGTTGCGGGCTGGTTTAGTCGCGCCGCGGAGGACCTTGCCCATGCATATCGGATTGATCGGCGGCCTCGGCCGCGCGGCGACGGTGGTCTATGACCAGCGGCTTTGCGCGGCGATGACGGGGACCGGCCTGAACCTTGCTTTCGACGGCGCGGCGCTCCCCCACCGGCTGATCGACGCGCTGGATGTGCATGGGGCGGTTTTGGCCGATCTGGCATCTGGCAGAGCCTCGCGGGACGCACTAGGATCGCGGGCATGACCAAGTCCAGCGACAACCCCGCCGATCCGTTCAAGAAAGCCCTGGCCGAGGCCACCCGCACCATGGCGGATGACCCGGAGATGAGCGTCACCTATTCGGTCGACCCGGCGGGGATGAACAAGGAAGGCGTGCGCCTGCCGCAGGTCAGCCGCCGGATGACGCGGGACGAGGTGCTGCTGGCGCGTGGGACGGCGGATGCCTTCGCGCTGCGGCGGAAGTATCACGACGACGGGGTCGCCGCGCGCTATGCGCCGACCGGCCCCTTGGCGCGCGACATCTACGAGGCGATGGAAAACGCCCGCTGCGAGGCGGTGGGCGCGCGCGACATGCCGGGGACGGCCGGAAACATCGATGCCAAGATCGCCAACGAGGCGGATCGGAAGGGCTATGGCCAGGTGACGGCGGCCTCCGAGGTGCCCTTGCCGGTGGCGGCAGGCTATCTGGTGCGGCAGATGGCGACGGGGCGACCGCTGCCGAAATCGGCGGAGCACGCGGCGGACCTGTGGCGCGGCTTCGTCGAGGAGCAGGCCGGGGAGACTTTGTCCGATCTGGACCATGTCCTCGCCGATCAGGCGGCCTTTGCGCGGCTGGCGCGGAAGGTGATCGCCGACCTGGGGTATGGCGATCAGCTGGGCGATGACCCGGACGCGCCAGAGGATGCGGGGGACGACCAGGCGGAAGAGGATCAGGAGGCACCCGATTCCGCGGGCGAAGAGCAGGAGCAAGGCGAGGAGAACGAAGCCTCGCCCGAGCGGTCGCAGGAGGACCAGGAGGACCAGAGCCAGGCGCAGGTCACGATGGAGGACAGCGCCGACATGGAGCAGGGCGACGAGACGGAGCTGCCCGAGGGCGAGGCGCCGCTGGAACCGCCGCCCCCTGCCCCGCATTCCGACGCCGACCCGAACTATGCCGTCTATACCACGGATTTCGATGAGGAAATCAAGGCGGAGGAGCTGGCGGAACCCGCCGAGCTGGAGCGGCTGCGCGCCTATCTGGACCAGCAGCTGGAACCCTTGAAGGGCGCGGTTTCGCGCTTGGCGAACAAGCTGCAGCGCCGCCTGCAGGCACAGCAGAATCGCAGCTGGGAATTCGACAAGGAGGAAGGCATCCTCGACGCCGGGCGGCTGGCGCGGGTGGTGGCGAACCCGACGACCCCCTTGAGCTTCAAGTGGGAGAAGGACACCGAGTTCCGCGATACCGTGGTGACGTTGCTGCTGGACAACTCCGGCTCGATGCGGGGGCGGCCGATTTCGATCGCCGCGATCTGCGCCGATGTGCTGGCGCGGACGCTGGAACGCTGCAACGTCAAGGTGGAGATCCTGGGCTTCACCACCCGGGCCTGGAAAGGCGGGCAGAGCCGCGAGCGCTGGCTGGCGCAGGGGCGGCCGCAGATGCCGGGGCGGCTGAACGACCTGCGCCACATCATCTACAAGTCGGCCGACGCGCCCTGGCGGCGGGTCAGGCCGAACCTGGGGCTGATGATGAAGGAAGGGCTCTTGAAGGAGAACATCGACGGCGAGGCGCTGGAATGGGCGCACCGGCGGATGATGGCGCGGCCCGAGGCACGGCGGATCATGATGGTGATCAGTGACGGGGCGCCGGTGGATGATTCGACCCTGTCGGTCAATCCGGCGAACTATCTGGAGAAACATCTGCGCGACGTGATCGCGATGGTCGAGCGGCGCCGCGCGGTGGAGCTGATCGCCATCGGCATCGGCCATGACGTGACGCGGTACTACCAGCGGGCGGTGACGATCACCGATGTGGAGCAGCTTGCGGGCGCGATGACCGAGCAACTGGCGGGGCTTTTCGAGGTGGACCCGAAAAAGCGCGCCCGGGCGATGGGGATGCGGCGGGCGGGGTGACGCGCCGTCGCTGAGGATTTGGACCAAGAGGAAGCCGGATGTTCCAGAGTTTCGAAAGCCATGCCTCGCCGGATCAGGGGCCGCCGCGGCTGGCAGCCTTGCGGGCGAAGCTGCGGGAGATGGGGCTGGACGGCTTCCTCGTGCCGCGGGCGGATGTGCACCAGGGCGAATATGTCGCCGCGCGGGATGAGCGGTTGCAGTGGCTGACGGGCTTCACCGGGTCGGCCGGATTCTGCATCGTGGTGCCGGAGGTGGCGGGCGTGTTCATCGACGGGCGCTACCGGACGCAGGTGAAGGCGCAGGTGGACCTGGGGCATTTCACCCCGGTGCCCTGGCCCGAGGTGAAGCCGGGCGACTGGGTGCGGGAGCATCTGGCAGCGGGCAAGGTGGGGTTCGACCCTTGGCTGCACACAAGCGATGAGGTCGAGCGTCTTGAGAGATCGCTTGAGGATTCCGGCGTAACGCTTGTTCCTGTCGGTGAAAATCCGGTGGATGCGATCTGGCCGGACCAGCCTGCGGCCCCTGTCGGCAAGGCCTTCGTGCATCCGGTGGAGCTGGCCGGAGAGAGCCATGCGGCAAAGCGCGCGCGGCTGGCCGAGGGGTTGCGCAAGGCCGGGCAGAAGGCGGCGGTGGTGACTATGCCGGATTCGCTCTGCTGGCTCTTGAACTTGCGCGGGGCGGATGTGCCGAAGAACCCGGTGCTGCATGGCTTTGCAGTGCTGCATGACGACGGGCGGGTCGATCTGTTCGTCAACCCGGCAAAGCTGGATGGCGCCGTGCGGGCGCATCTGGGGGATGAGGTTTCCGTGCATCCGGTGGAGGGCTTTGCCGAGGCGCTGAAGGCGTTGGCAGGGCCGGTGCGGGTCGACAGGGGGACGGCGCCGCTGGCGGTGGCCGATATCCTGCGCGGCGCCGGGGTGGAGGTCGCCTGGGGTGACGATCCCTGCCGGTTGCCGAAGGCCTGCAAGAACGCGGCCGAGATCGAGGCCACCCGCGAGGCGCATCTGCGCGACGGGGCGGCGATGGTGGAGTTCCTGCGCTGGCTGGACGAGGCCCTGCCCAAGGGCGGCCAGACCGAGATTTCGGTGGTGCAGGCGCTGGAAGGCTTCCGGCGGGCGACCAACGCGCTGCACGACATCAGCTTTGACACCATCTGTGGCGCGGGGCCGCATGGCGCGATCATGCATTACCGGGTGACGGAAGAGATCAACCGCCCGGTGGGGCAGAACGAACTGCTGCTGGTCGATTCGGGCGCGCAGTATCTGGACGGGACGACCGACATCACCCGGACGGTGCCCGTGGGCGATCCCGGGCAGGAGGCGCGGGAGTGCTATACGCGGGTCTTGCAGGGGTTGATCGCGATCAGCCGGGTGCGATTCCCGAAGGGCCTGCCGGGGCGGGACATCGACGCATTGGCGCGGTTCAACCTGTGGGTCGCGGGGCAGGACTATGACCACGGCACCGGGCATGGCGTCGGGGCTTTCCTATCGGTGCATGAGGGGCCGCAGCGGATTTCGCGCGTCTCGGAGGTGCCGCTGGAGCCGGGGATGATCCTGTCGAATGAGCCGGGATACTACCGCGAGGGCGCCTTCGGCATCCGGCTGGAGAACCTGATCGTGGTGCGGGAGGCCCCTGCCCTGGGCGACAACCGGGCGCAGATGGCCTTCGAGACGCTGACCTTCGTGCCCTTCGACCGGCGGCTGATCCTAGGCGACGAGCTGTCGCCGGGGGAACGGCGCTGGCTGAATGCCTATCATGCGGAAGTGCTGGAAAAGCTTGGCAGCCGGGTGTCCGGTGCCACGCTTTCCTGGCTGAAGGACGCCTGCGCCCCGGTCTGAGGAGCATCGAATGGCCGCTCACATCACGATAATCCCAATCGACGGGCCGGTCACGGTTGCGGCGGGATCGACGGTGCTGGGGCGCAGCGAGCGGGCGCTGGAACTGCGCGAGGGGGAATACCCGCCGGTGATCTATGTCCCGCGCGAGGATATCGACATGCACCGCCTGGTCCGGACGGATCATGCGACGAAATGCCCGTGGAAGGGGCAGGCCAGCTATTACTCGATCAAGGGCGATTTCGGGATGCTGGCCAATGCGGTCTGGACCTATGAGGAGCCGAAGGAGGAGGTGGCGGCGATTGCCGGGCACCTCGCCTTCTATCCCGACCGGGTGAGGGTCACGCGCGGCTAGCCGCTTCCTCGCGGATGCGCTGCACCATGGCGCGGAGGCCGTTGGAGCGCTGGCTGGAAAGATGTTCATTGAGGCCGAGGCGGCCGAGTTCGGCGGCGGCATCGACCTTGGCGACATCGGCCACAGGAACGCCGGAATAGAGCGCGTGCAGGACGGCGATCAGGCCGCGGACGATCATCGCGTCGCTGTCGCCCTGAAAATCGAAGCGGCCCCCATCGATCATCGGGCGCAGCCAGACCTGGCTGGCACAGCCCTGCACCTTCAGCGCGGGGACCTTGAAGCTTTCGTCCAGGGGCGGCATCGCCTTGCCAAGCTCGATGACATGGCGGTAGCGGTCTTCCCAGTCGTCGAGGAAGTCGAAGATTTCCGCGATCTCTTCAAAGGCTTCGGTGGCCATGGGCAGCTCCTTGATGCGGGTGAGGTAAGCCTGCGGGGTGCAAAGGTCCAGCCCAGAGAAGCGCTTTTCAAACGCGGTGCCATCGGCTACCCAAGGGGCACACGTTCAGGATGCTCGCCATGCCCGTTTCCCGCCGTCACGTCGTTCTTGGTCTCGCCGTCGCCCTTGCGGGCTGCGGGAAGGTGCGGCAAAGCAAGCTGAACCCGTTCAACTGGTTCCGGAAATCAGAGCCGCGCGAAACGATCGTGCTGCCCGGCAAGAAGACCGATCCCCGCGATCTGGTCGATACGGTGCTGTCGATGACGGTGGAGCCGATCCCGGGCGGGGCCGTGGTGCGGGCGCGCGGCGTGACCCCGACGCAGGGCTGGTGGAACGCCGAACTGGTGCCGCAGCAGGTCGATGACAAGGGCGTGCTGGTGTACGAGTTCCGGCTGCAGCCGCCGACCGAGAGGACGGATGTGAGCACGCAGCAATCGCGCGAGATCGATGTGGCGATCTACATCTCGGATGTGAAGCTGCAAGCTGTTCGCGAGATCGTGGTGCAGGGCGCGAAGAACGCGCGGTCGGCGCGGCGGTAGGGCCGATTTCTTCAAGGAAATCGTTTCGGAGCCTTTGAAGGCTCCGGTCCGGACTTGTCGAAAACTTCGGCGCAGTCAGAGGTGGACGACGCGGACCTCGTTGCCCTTGGCCGAGAGCGCGATCTCGCCCTTGCAAAGCCGCATCGCATCGTCGCCGAAAGCCTCGCGCCGCCAGCCGGACAGGGCGGGGACATCGCGGTCTCCGGCGGCGATCTGGTCCAGCTCGGCGGAGGAGGCGATCAGCCGGGGCGCAACACCGAGCGATTCCGACTTGGCCTTGAGGAGCACACGCAGGAGGTCAGCCAGCGCCGGGTTCACCTGCATCTGTTCGCGCGAGGCGTCGATCTTCGGCATGTCCTCGGGCCGCATCTCCAGCCCTTCCTTCACGGCGGCCAGAATACCGTCGGCGATCTCGGGCTTGCGGCCTTCGCGGAGGAGGAGGCGCGAGCGGCCCAGTTCCTCGGCGCTGGTGGGCCGGGTCGAGGCAAGTTCCAGAAGCGCGTCGTCCTTCATCACCCTGCTGCGCGGGACGTTCTGCGCCTGGGCATAGCTTTCGCGGAAGCGGGCCAATGCCTTGACCACGGCCAGGAAGCGGCCCGAGGTGGTGCGGGTCTTGATCCGCTGCCAGGCCTCATCGGGGTGGATCGTATAGGTGGCGGGGTCAGTGAGCAGCGAAAGCTCCTCGGCCACCCAATCGGCGCGGCCGTTCTTCTTCAACTGCGCCGCCAGGAATTCGTAGATCACCCGCAGATGGGTGACATCGGCGATGGCGTAATCCTTCTGCGCCTCGGACAGCGGTCGGCGCGACCAGTCGGTGAAGCGCGATGTCTTGTCGAGGTTGGCCTTGGCGATGCGCTTGACCAGCGTCTCATAGCCGACCTGTTCGCCAAAGCCGCAGACCATCGCGGCGACCTGGGTGTCGAAGAGGGGCTTCGGGAAGACGCCGCCCTCGACGAAGAAGATTTCCAGGTCCTGCCGGGCGGCGTGGAAGACCTTGACCGTCGCCTCGTGCCGGAAGAGGTCGTAGAGCGGCTCCAGCGACATCTCCGACCCTTCGATCGGGTCGATCAGCACCGCCTCGCCCGCGCCGGGCAGCGCCATCTGGATCAGGCAGAGCTTGGACCAGTAGGTGCGTTCCCGCAGGAATTCGGTGTCGAGGGTGACGAAGGGCTGGGACTTGGCAAGCGCGCAATAGGCGGCAAGGTCTTCGGTCGTGGTGATCGTGCGCATGGGGCCCTTTCGGTCGCGGGGTCATCCCGCCGATTTTCCGGGCCGCTATAGGCGGGACCGCGGGAAAAGGGAAGAGGCGGGGTTGCGGCGGCGGACGGGCCGTGCCTTGGTTGCCGCAAGTCGGGAGAGGATGATGCGCGCGCTGTTCCTGGGGTTGGGCGGGCTGTTCCTGGGGCTGGGGCTTCTGGGCGTGCTGCTGCCGGTGCTGCCGACGACGCCCTTCCTGATCCTGGCGGCGGGCTGCTTTGCCCGGTCCTCGCCCCGGCTGCATGGCTGGCTGCTGTCGCACCGGCTGTTCGGCCCGCCGATCCGCAACGGGGAAGAGCATGGAGCGATCTCGCGCGGAGCCAAAAGGCTGGCGGCGGGCAGCATGGCGGCAGCCTTCGCGCTGTCGGTGGCGCTGGGGCTGCCGTGGAAGGTGCTGCTGGCGCAGGGCGTGCTGATCGCACTGGGCTGCGCCTTCGTGCTGACGCGGCCGGACGGGCCGTCAGGGTAACAGGACCGGGCTACGGTCGCCCATGGCGAAGCGGCGAAGGACGGCTGGGTAGAGCCGGTGTTCCATGGTCAGGACGCGGGCGGCGAGACTGTCTTCGCTGTCGCCGGGCAGCACCGGAACACGGGCCTGACCGAGGATGGGGCCGGCGTCGAGATCGGCGGTGACTTCATGGACGGTGCAGCCGGCTTCGGTGTCGCGGGCGGCAAGGGCGCGGGCATGGGTGTGGAGGCCGGGGTATTTCGGCAGAAGCGAGGGGTGGATGTTCAGCATCCTGCCCTCGTACCGGCGGATGAAGCCGAGGGTCAGGATGCGCATGAACCCGGCGAGGCAGATTATGTCGGGGGTCGCGGCGTCGATCTTCTCGGCGAGGTCGGCCTCGAACGCCTCGCGCCCGGGATAGGCGCGGTGGTCGAGGGCGGCGGTGGAGATGCCCAGGGCGGCGGCCTTCGCAAGACCTGCGGCGGCGGGGTCGTTCGAGGCGACGAGGACGGGTCGCGCGGGGTGGTCGCCCACCATGTCGCGAACCAAAGCCAGCATGTTCGAGCCACCCCCGGAAATCAGGATGGCAACACGCTTCACAGGAGCTTGCCCCGGTAGACGACCCCCTGCCCTTCGACGACGGTCCCCATGCGGATGACGGTCTCGCCCTGCCCTTGCAGGAGCTGGGTCAGGGCGTCGGCCCGGTCCCCGGCGACCACGAGGATCATGCCGATGCCGCAGTTGAAGGTTTTCAGGAGTTCCGGTTCGGACATGTTGGCGGTGGTGGCGAGCCAGCGGAAAACCGGGGGCAGTTGCCAGGAGGACAGGTCGATCTCGCAGGCGAGCCCCTCTGGCAGGACGCGGGGGGGATTCTCGGTCAGCCCGCCGCCGGTGATATGAGCAAGGCCATGGACGCCTCCGGCGCGGACGGCGGCGAGGGCTTGCTTCACATAAAGGCGGGTGGGGGTGAGGAGGGCTTCGCCAAGGGTACCTTGGCCGAAAGGCGAGGCCGCGTCCCAGCCGAGGCCCGAAAGCTCCACCACCTTGCGGACGAAGCTGTAGCCGTTGGAATGGACGCCCGAGGAGGCGAGGCCGAGGAGGACATCGCCCTTCTGGACGTCTTTCGGCAAGTCCCGCCCGCGCTCCATGGCGCCGACGGCGAAACCGGCAAGGTCGAAATCACCCTTGTGGTACATGCCCGGCATTTCCGCCGTCTCGCCGCCGATCAGGGCGCAGCCGCTGTCGGCGCAACCCTTGGCGATGCCGGTGACGATGCGGGCGGCTTCGTCGACCATGAGCTTGCCGGTGGCGAAATAGTCGAGGAAGAACAGGGGCTCCGCCCCCTGGCAGACGAGGTCGTTGACGCACATGGCGACAAGATCCACGCCGATGCTGTCGACATGGCCGGTGTCGATGGCGATGCGGAGCTTGGTGCCGACCCCGTCGGTCGCGGCGACGAGGATCGGGTCCTGGTAGCCCGCGGCCTTGAGATCGAAGAGCGCGCCGAAGCCGCCGAGCCCGCCCATCACGCCGGGACGGCTGGTGGACTTCGCGGCGGGCTTGATCCGGTCGACGAGGGCGTTCCCGGCGTCGATGTCCACGCCTGCATCGGCATAGGTCAGCCCGTTGTGGCCCTTGGTCATCTGCTGCCCCTTCGCGCGGAATCGATTGCGGCCCGCATAGACGATTGGCTGCGGGCGTGCAACGCGGCCCGCTTGACGGCCCGCCCGGTTCTGCTAGGCAAGGTCCTGCTACGGGTCTGTAGCTCAATTGGTTAGAGCAGGGCGCTCATAACGCCTTGGTTGGGGGTTCAAGTCCCTCCGGACCTACCATTCCCCGCCCTTACATCCCCGGATAGATCGGGAACTGCTTGCACAGCGCCCCGACCTCGGCGCGGACCTTGGCCTCGACTTCGGCATTGCCGTCCTCGCCGTTCCGGGCGAGCCCGTCCACCACCTCGATGATCCAGCGGGCGATCTGGCGGAATTCGGCCTCGCCGAAGCCCCGCGTGGTGCCCGCGGGCGTGCCGAGGCGGACGCCCGAGGTGATCGTCGGCTTCTCGCTGTCGAAGGGGATGCCGTTCTTGTTGCAGGTGATCCAGGCCCGGCCCAGAGCCTTCTCGGTCGCATTGCCCTTCACCCCCTTGGGCCGCAGGTCCACCAGCATCAGATGGGTGTCGGTGCCCCCGGTCACAATGTCGAGCCCGCCCTTCATCAGCTCGTCCGCCAGCGCCCTGGCATTGGCGACGACCTGGCTCTGGTAGGTCTTGAACTCCGGCCGCAGCGCCTCGCCGAAGGCCACCGCCTTCGCCGCGATCACATGCATCAAGGGGCCGCCCTGGATGCCGGGGAAGATCGCGGAGTTCACCTTCTTGGCGATCTCCTCGTCGTTCGTCAGGATCATCCCGCCCCGGGGTCCGCGCAGCGTCTTGTGGGTGGTCGTCGTCGCGACATGGGCATGCGGGAAGGGGCTGGGGTAGAGGCCCGCCGCCACGAGGCCCGCGAAATGGGCCATGTCGACCAGGAGGTAGGCGCCCACGCTGTCGGCGATCTCGCGCATCCGGGCGAAATCGATGATCCGGGGGATGGCGGAGCCGCCCGCGATGATCAGCTTCGGCTTGTGCTCGGCGGCGAGTTCCGCCAGCTGGTCGTAGTTCAGCGTCAGGTCCTGCTTCCTCACGCCGTATTGCACCGCGTGGAACCACTTGCCCGACTGGTTCGGCGCGGCGCCATGGGTCAGGTGGCCGCCGGCATCGAGGCTCATCCCCAGGATGGTGTCGCCGGGCTTCAGAAGCGCCTGGAACACGCCCTGGTTGGCCTGGGAGCCCGAGTTCGGCTGGACATTGGCGAAGGCGCAGCCGAAGAGCTGGCAGGCCCGGTCGATGGCCAGGTTCTCGGCCACGTCGACATACTGGCAGCCGCCATAGTAGCGCCGCCCCGGATAGCCCTCGGCGTATTTGTTGGTCAGGACCGAGCCCTGCGCCTCCATCACCGCGCGGGAGACGATGTTCTCGCTGGCGATCAGCTCGATCTCGTGGCGCTGGCGGCCAAGCTCCTGGCTCATCGCCCCGAAAAGCTCAGGGTCGCGCGAGGACAAGCTTTCCGTGAAAAAACCAGAGTCGCGGGGGGAGGCGGGCATGCGTCAGGTCCTCGTGGCAAGGGGAAGCGTGGGGAGAAGTTGCGGGGTATTTAGACCAGCCATTCGGGACGGGAAAGGCAAGAAAGCGACAGGTTCCGTCTTGCGCGCGAAATCGGAAGAGGGCGGGCAGGCGGACGGGGGTTGAGTTTGCCGGGCCGGGCGGCCAAGACTGGCCGCACAACAGCGGGGTGGCCAGCACATGCAGCGGGAGCGGATCCGGTTCACGGCCTCGAAGGCCCCGGCGGCGGTGGCGGCGTTCCGGGCGCTGACGGCGGCCTATGGGCAGGCGGATGCGCGGCGGGCCGAGGTCATCGTGGCGCTGGGCGGTGACGGGTTCATGCTGCAGACGCTGCACGCGGCGCATGGGCGGCGGCTGCCGGTCTACGGGATGAACTGCGGCACCATCGGCTTCCTGATGAACGTCTATGCGCTGGAGGACCTGCCTGCGCGGCTCAAGGCGGCGGAGGAGACGGTGATCAATCCCCTGGCGATGCGGGCGGAGAATGCGAAGGGGAAGGTGACCGAGGCGCTGGCGATCAACGAGGTCTCGCTGCTGCGCCAGGGGCCGCAGGCGGTGAAGCTGCGGGTCTCGGTCGACGGACGGGTGCGGCTGGAGGAACTGGTCTGCGACGGGGCGCTGGTCGCCACACCGGCGGGATCGACGGCCTACAACTATTCCGCCCACGGGCCGATCCTGCCCATCGGGTCGGATGTGCTGGCGCTGACGGCGATGTCGGCCTTCCGGCCCCGACGCTGGCGGGGCGCGCTTCTGCCCCGGACGGCGGTGGTGCGCTTCGATGTGGTCGAGGGCGAGAAGCGGCCGGTGATGGCGGATGCCGACAGCCGGTCCTCGACCCGGGACGTGATCAGCGTCGAGGTGCGGTCGGAGGAAAGCGTGAGCCACCGGCTGCTGTTCGACCCCGGCCACGGGCTGGAGGAACGGCTGATCGGCGAGCAGTTCGTCTGAGGGGCGGCTTGCTCCCCGTGCGACGTCGTCGTCGTGAGACGAAGCTGTCGGGGAGCGGTCAGCTGGCCTTGGCGCTCCAGGCCTCGATCTTGCGGTAGAGGGTGGAGGGCGAGACGTCGAGCACCCGCGCGGCCTTGGGGATTGAGCCGCCGTGCAGCGTCAGCGTCGCCTCGATCAACCGGCGCTCGGCCTCGGCGAGCGAGAGGCCGAGGAGCGAGTCGGCGGTCAGGATCTCGATGCCCGGCGCAGGGGGCGCGGGCGGTTCGGGCAACAGTTCTTCCTCGGCAAGGCCGGGGGGCAGCATCTGGGGCGTGACCCAGCCGCCCTGGTTCAGCACCACCACGTTGCGCATGACGTTCAGCAGCTGGCGCACGTTGCCGGGCCAGGGCAGCGCCTGCATCAGGCTGCGCACCGACGGGTCGAGGCCGTGGAACTGGCGGCCCTCTTCCTGGGCGAAGCGGGCGAGCGCCGCCTCGGCGATCTCGATGACGTCCTGACCGCGGTCGCGCAAGGGCGGCATGTGGATCGGCACGACGTAGAGACGGTAATACAGGTCCTCGCGGAAATGCCCGCGGCGAACGGCATCCAGCGGGTCGCGGTTGGTGGCGCAGACGATGCGGACGTTGACCTTGCGGGGGCGCGTGGCCCCGACCGGCTGGACGGTGGAGGTCTGCAGGAAGCGCAAAAGCTTGGTCTGCAGCGCCGGGGCCATCTCGCAGATCTCGTCGAGGAAGAGCGTGCCGCCATCCGCCGCCGCGGCCGCGCCGGGCTTGTCCGAGATGGCGCCGGTGAAGCTGCCTTTCATGTGGCCGAAGACTTCGCTTTCCAGCAGGTCCTGCGGGATCGCCCCGCAGTTCAGCGCGATGAAGGGGCCGGTCGCGCGGTTGGAATTGGCATGGACGGCCAGCGCGCAAAGCTCTTTCCCGGTGCCGCTTTCGCCGGTGATGAAGACGGTGGCCATCGAGCGGGCGACCGAGGCGATCGTGCCGTGGATGCGCTTCATCGCGTCGGACGAGCCGATGAAGCCCGAGCTTTCGGCGATCTGCCCGGCGTCGCGGCTGCGGGTGGCGGGGGCCAAGGGATCGGCGGGTTTCGGCGCCTCGCGCGGGTTGGCTTCGGCCAGCGCGTTCTGCACGGCCGAGAGGAACTTGCCCTCGTCGAAAGGCTTGACCAGGAAATCATGCGCGCCGGCCCGCATCGCCTCGACCGCGCGGTTGACCGAGCCGTTGGCGGTGATGGCGATGACCCGGGTCTCGGGCTGCAGCGCCTGGATTTCCTGCATCACCTCCAGCCCGTCGCGGTCGGGCAGGATGAGGTCGAGGAGGACGACCATCGGGCGGTGAAGGCGGAACTGTTCCAGCCCCTCGGCGGCGCTGGCCGCGGTGGCGACGCGGTGGCCCGCGGTGGCGAGGATCGAGCGGTAGACCATCTGCAGCGAGAGCGTGTCTTCGACCAGCAGCACCGAGGGGCGGGAGAGCAAGGTGGAGGATTTCATCAGGCGTTACCAAAAGGCGGCCGGGTGGCGCGGATCAACTGGATCAGGGTGACAAGCTCGCCTGCCAGGGGTGGCATCAGCGCATCCAGTGCGTCGCGGTCCTGGCGGTGGGCGATGGCGTTCAGGTTTTCCGACATCGCCTGCAAGGACAGCGCGCCGACCGAGCCGGCAAGCGAGATCAGCACATGGCTGCCTTCGCGCAGGCGCTTCCAGTCGGACTGGAGGGCGCCGGTTTCCAGCAGGTCCTGGGTGGCGATCAGGTCCTCGGTCAGCCGGGCCAGAAGTTCGACGGCAAGTTCGGGGCCGGTGATGTCAAGGAGATGGCCGAGGCGTGAGGGGTCGAAGTCACCAAGCGGCGACGCCGGGGCGCGGGGCGCCATCAGCCGGGCAAGAGCATCCTCGATCACGTAAAGTTCGGCCTTCTGGTCAGCGGTTTCAAGATACGGGCGCAGCGCCTGGACCGCGCGGCGCAGGTCTTGCAGCGGACCCTGCATCGGATCCTCGGGCGCGGTGTCGGGGAGCGTCATCCGGTCAGGGTGCGGTCTGCGGGAATCTTTGCATAATGCAAAGATTGCCTCAGGTTCCGCGCCCTGTCCAGTGCCGCGTCACCGGGCGAGGCCCAGGCTTTGCAGGGCGGTGGTGATCTCGTCCAGGATGACGGGATCGTCGATGGTCGCCGGCATCTTCCACGGCTGGCTGTCGGCGATCTTGACCATGGTCCCGCGCAGGATCTTGCCGGAGCGGGTCTTGGGCAGGCGGTCCACCACCACCGCGCGCTTGAAATCGGCGACCGGGCCGATCTGGTCGCGCACCAGCTTCACACATTCCTGCACCACCTCGGCATGGGGCCGGTTCGACCCCTTGTTGAGGCAGAGGAAGCCCAGCGGCGACTGGCCTTTCAGCTCGTCCGCCACGCCGATCACCGCACATTCGGCCACATCCTTGTGGCTGGCCAGCACTTCCTCCATCGCGCCGGTCGAAAGGCGGTGGCCCGCGACGTTGATCACGTCGTCGGTGCGGGCCATGATGTAGAGATAGCCGTCGGCGTCGACATAGCCCGCGTCGCCAGTCTCGTAGTAGCCGGGGAAGTGGTTGAGGTAGCTTTTCAGGAAGCGATCCTCGGCGTTCCAGAGCGTTGGCAGCGTGCCGGGGGGCAGGGGCAGCCTGACGGCGATGGCGCCAAGGGTTCCGGGCGAAACCGGGTGGCCGCCTTCGTCCAGCACCTGCACGTCATAGCCGGGCATGGCGACAGAGGGGCTGCCGATCTTGACCGGAAGTTGTTCGATCCCCAAGGGGTTCGCGGCAATGGCAAAGCCGGTTTCGGTCTGCCACCAGTGGTCGATCACGGGCACGTTCAGGTGCTTCTGCGCCCAGTGGATCGTGTCGGGATCGGCGCGCTCGCCTGCCAGGTAAAGCGCCTGGAGGCCGGGGAGGTCCGGGACAAGCTTGCCTTCCGGGTCCTCGCGCTTGATGGCGCGCAGCGCGGTGGGGGCGGTGAAGAAGCTTTTGACCTTGTGCTCGGCGATGACGCGCCAGAAGGCGGCGGCATCGGGCGTGCCGACGGGCTTGCCCTCGTAGACGACCGTGGTGCAGCCCGCGATCAGCGGGGCATAGCAGATGTAGCTGTGGCCGACGACCCAGCCCACGTCACTGGCCGCCCAGAACACGTCGCCCGCGCCCACGTTGTAGATCGCGCGCATGGTCCAGTTCAGCGCCACCAGATGCCCGGCGGTGGGACGGACCACGCCCTTCGGCGCCCCGGTGGTGCCGGAGGTATAAAGGATATAGGCTGGGTGGTTGCCCTCGACCGGCACGCAGTCGGCAGGGGTGACGCCATACTGGAACTCGTGCCAGGCGACATCGCGGCCGGGGGTGAGCTTCGCCACCTCCTGCTCGCGCTGGAAGATCACGCAGAAGTCTGGCTTGTGGTCGGCCATCTCGATGGCGGCGTCGAGGAGCGGCTTGTAATGAACCACGCGCAAGGGTTCGATCCCGCAGGAGGCGGCGATGATCGCCTTGGGGGTGCAGTCGTCGATGCGGACGGCAAGTTCATGCGCCGCGAAGCCGCCGAAGACGACGGAATGGATCGCCCCCAGCCGGGCGCAGGCGAGCATCGCCTCCAGCGCCTCGGGGACCATGGGCATGTAGATGATGACGCGGTCGCCCTTCTGGACGCCCTTGGCCTTCAGCGCCCCGGCCAGACGGGCGACGCGGTCCTGCAATTCGGCATAGGTGATGACATGCTTCGTCCCCGTCACCGGGCTGTCATGGATGATGGCGGGCTGCTTGCCCCGGCCCGCGACGACATGGCGGTCGACGGCGTTCCAGCAGGTGTTGACGGTCGCGTCGGTGAACCATTCGTAAAGCGGCGCGCGAGAGGCGTCGAGCGCGCGGGTCGGCTTCGTCACCCAGTCGATGCCGTTCGCGGCGGTCAACCAGAAGCCTTCCGGGTCGTCCTGCCAGCTTTTGTAGATCTGTGCGTAGCCCATCGCGATCTCCCCCCGCCGATGTCTCCTCGCGCCGGTGGTATGCCATGGGATGCCGGTCGCGCAACGGTGTTACCGGCAACAGCCTGCGACAGATTTGCAGAATTTGCCGGTTGGAGGTGGGAAGATTTGCAAAATTGGCTTCTTCTGAGAGCAGCTGAGGCAAGCATCATGGATTTTGCAAAATGGGAAGAATCACTTGCCGGTTCGACCCGGTCCAATGATGAGACGAACCAGTAGTCCGACCACAGATCCAAGAGCGATAAAGAACACAAGGTATGAGGCTGCTGATCGCCAACCTTCTGACGTCGGCAGTCCACCACTCAGGAACGCCTCGTTGCTCTGACTTAGCCCTACATTCCCAGAGAGGCTGATACTTCCAACAAGAAGCCCGGCCAGCAATGCCATCGTCGCGGCTACCATCGCGCCGCTCGCAACCGCACCTCTCCAACTTACCGGGTTGCGCATCAGGTCGGACAGGATCGGTCCACCGAGCAGCCAGCAAGCCAATAGGGCTAGGGGAAAGAGAGCGAGGGCGAAAATGAAGAATTTCGAAGTGTCAGGTGGGGCGCCATGCCTGACGATTTCCCATGCCATGACACCTAGCCATCCCAGGACAGCGGAAAGCAGGATAGCCCATCGTCGCTGTGACGCGGTGTAGGGCCCGTCACCCATAATGCGCCACGGGCGTCCCGGCGATGGCGGACATGTTCAGCAACCCCCGCGCCGTGATCGCCGGGGTCACCACATGCGCCTTGTTGCCCATGCCCATCAGGATCGGCCCGACCTCCAGCCCTCCCGCCTTGACCTTCAGGATGTTGCGCACGCCCGAGGCCACTTCGGACGACGCGAACACCAGCACGTTCGCTCCGCCCTCGTAGCGCGAGCCCGGCAGCAGGCGGTCGCGGATCGACTGGTCGAGGGCCGCGTCGATGTTCATCTCGCCCTCATAGGCGAAATCGGGTTCGCGGGTGTCCAGCATCTCCAGCGCCTCGCGCATCCGGCGGGCGGTGGCGGTGTCCATGTTGCCGAACTGCGACTGGGTGCAGAGCGCGATCTTGGGCGTCAGGCCGAAGCGGCGGACATGGCGGGCGGCGCCGATGACCGTCTCCATGATCTGCTGCGGGCTGGGTTCGGGATGGACATGGGTGTCGGCGATGAAAAGCGGACCGTCTTCCAGGATCATCAGCGACAGCGCCGCCACGGGATGCAATCCGCCGCGGGCGAGGATCTGGCGGACATAGCCCAGGTGCCAGTTGAACTGGCCGAAGGTGCCGCAGATCAGGCTGTCGGCTTCCTCGCGGTGCACCATGATCGCGCCGATGGCCGTGGTGTTGGTGCGCATCACCGCCCGCGCCGTGTCGGGCGTCACGCCGCGCCGGGCCATCAATTCGTGGTAGGCGCCCCAGTAGTCGCGGTAGCGGTGGTCGTTCTCCGGGTTGACCAGATGGAAGTCGCGGCCCGGACGGATCGGCAGACCGAAGCGTTCACAGCGCGCCTCGACCACTTCCGGGCGGCCGATCAGGATGGGAAGGTCGGTCGTTTCCTCCAGCATCGCATTGGCGGCGCGCAGCACACGCTCATCCTCGCCCTCGGCAAAGACGATGCGGCGGGTGGCAAGCTTCGAGGCCTCGAAGACCGGGCGCATCAGCAAAGCGGATTTGAAGACCGAACCGTCGAGCTTGCGCTTGTAGGCGTTGAGATCCTCCAGGGGACGGGTGGCGACGCCGGTTTCCATCGCGGCCTTGGCGACCGCGCTGGCGACGACGCCGATCAGCCGGGGGTCGAAGGGTTTCGGGATCAGGTAGTCGGGGCCGAAGGACAGGGTCTCGCCCCGATACGCGGCGGCGGCCTCGGCGCTGGTGGTGGCGCGGGCCAGCGCGGCGATACCCTCGATACAAGCCAGTTCCATCGCGTCGTTGATCGTGGTCGCGCCCACGTCCAGCGCGCCGCGGAAGATGAAGGGGAAGCAGAGGACGTTGTTGACCTGGTTCGGGAAGTCCGACCGCCCGGTGGCGATGATCGCCGTCGGGGCAACCTCGCGCGCGAGGTCGGGCAGGATTTCCGGCGTGGGATTGGCCAGAGCGAAGATGATCGGGTTCGGGGCCATCGCCCTGACCATGTCCTGCGTCAGCACGCCGGGGCCCGAGAGGCCGAGGAAGAGATCGGCGCCCTTGATCACTTCGGCGAGCGGCATGGACCGGTCGCCTTGCGCAAAGGCGGCCTTCTGCTGGGTCATCTGCTCGGCCCGGCCATGGTAGACGAGGCCTTCGAGGTCGCAGAGCCAGACATTCTCGCGCCGGACCCCCAGCTTCACCAGCATTTCCAGACAGGCGATGCCCGCCGCCCCGCCGCCGGTGGAGACGACCTTGATCTCGGCGAACTCTTTGCCCGCGACGATCATCGCATTGGTCGCCGCCGCACCCACGACGATGGCGGTGCCATGCTGGTCGTCATGGAAGACCGGGATGTTCATCCGCTCCCGGCACAGTTTCTCGACGATGAAGCAGTCGGGGGCCTTGATGTCTTCCAGGTTCACCGCACCGAAGCTGGGTTCCAGCGCGCAGACGATCTCGGCCAGCTTCACCGGGTCGGGCTCGTTCACCTCGATGTCGAAGCAGTCGATATTGGCGAATTTCTTGAAGAGGACGGCCTTGCCCTCCATCACCGGTTTGGAAGCCAGCGCCCCGATGTTGCCGAGACCGAGGACCGCGGTGCCGTTCGAGATCACGGCGACGAGGTTGCCCTTCGAGGTATAGCGGCTGGCGGTGGCGGGATCGGCCTTGATCTCCAGGCAGGCCTCCGCCACCCCGGGGCTGTAGGCGCGGGCCAGGTCGCGGCCGTTGGCCAGCGGCTTCGTCGCGCGAATTTCCAGTTTCCCGGGCTTCGGAAATTCGTGGTAGTCCAGCGCCGCCTGCCGTGCCGCCTGTCTCGCCTCGTCCTGCCGGTCGTCGCTCATCAACCCCTCCCCGGGATGGTTTAACATTGAACCATCTTCCTTGTCCCGCTTGCGGTCCGGTCGGTCCGCACGGCTTTGCCGTGGCAGAATGCCTGCATTTGCCGCCGATGGAAATCAATGAAAACCAGCAAGTGTTTTTCGGCTTTGCGGGAAGGTGCCGGAGCGGGGTCGGATATAAGTATACAGATCTTGCGGATAAATCTCCAAATTTAACGCATATCTGCGAATATGCCTGGACTCTGTCCAAAAACAGTATACTTTTACTCGACGCCTCCAGTCGCCCCTATGCCCCGCACCAGCCACCGCACCCGTATCCATGACCTCCTCCGCTCTCGCCTCCTGCAGGGGGAGATCGCGCCGGACACCCGTCTGGTCGACCATGCCATCGCCGCCGAGATGGGCGTCAGCCGGATGCCGGTGCGCGAGGCGCTGATGCAACTCGTCTCGGAAGGCTATCTGGAAAGCACCAGCCGGGGCTTTGCCCTGCCGAACCTGAGCCCCGACCGCATCGCCGAGGTCTTCGTCCTGCGCCGCCTGCTGGAGCCGCACGCGGTTGCCGGCGTGGCCCGCGACCGGGGCGAGGGCGACCTTGCCGCGATGGGCGCGGCGCTGGCACTGGCCGAGGGCGCGGGGCCGGACGTGGCGGCCTTCCACCGCGGGGCCGAGGGCTTTCGCAACGGCTGGCTGGGCGCGGTCAGGAACCAGGAACTGCGCCAGTCGATCCAGCGTTACTCCGGCCAGGTGCAATCGGTGCGCTTCGCCACCCTGCCCGACCCGGAGGCACGCGCGACCATTCTTGCGGGGCTGCGCACGCTGCTCGCCGCGTTTCGCAGCGCCGACAGCCTTGCCGCGCAGGACCGGATGCTGCGCTTCATCTACGATGCCGAGGAAAGCTACCGCCGGGGCCTTGCCACCGGCCTGATCGTCTGAAGGGAACTGCCGATGACCGACGAAATCCGCGCCGAAATCCGCCTGCCGACGCAGGAGTTGCGCAACGACCTGCCGTTCTTCACCAAGACGCTGGGCTTCCGACTGGACATGATCTTTCCCGCCGACAACCCCTCGGTCGCGGTGCTGTCCGGCCACGGCGTGCGCCTTCGGATCGAGAGGGACGCGCCGGAAGCCCCCGGCACGCTGCGTATCCTGACCGACGATCCGGGTTTTGCGGGTGGGGCGAAGGCGCTGACAGCGCCGAACGGGACAAAGGTAGAGATCGACGAGTTGAACCCGCCGGTGGTGACGCCTGCGACGGAGCATGCCTTCGTGGTGCGCCGCCTCGCCGACCAGGCGCCGTGGGTGATCGGTCGCGCGGGGATGGAGTATCGCGACCTGATCCCCACCCGTCTGGGCGGCGCGATGATCGCCAGCCATATCCGCGTGCCCGACGGCCCGGTGCCGGACATGGTGCATTTCCATAAGGTGGGTTTCCAGCTGATCTTCTGCGTCGCGGGCTGGGTGGATGTTCTGTATGAGGATCAGGGCGATATCCGCCGCATCCATGCGGGAGACTGCTTCATCCAGCCCCCGACCATCCGCCACAAGGTGCTGCATTCCGAAGGCGTGCAGGTGGTGGAGATCGGGGTGCCGGCCGAGCATGTGACCGAGATCGACCATGAGATGAAACTGCCCACTCCGCATTACCGGCCGGATCGCGAATGGGAGGGGCAGAAGTTCGTCCATGACATCGGGTCGAAAGGGGTATTCAAGCCCTTCCGCATCCCCGGCTTCGAGGCGCGGGACACGACGATCAACGAGAATACGAAGGGCGTGGCCTCGGTCATGGTGGCGCGGCCGACCGGGCAGGCGGCGCCCTGGACGGTGCATGACGGCGATATCCTTTTCACCTTCGTCATGACCGGCGGGATGACGCTGGAGGGCGAGGGCAAGGACCCCTACCGCCTGTCTCCCGGAGATGCCTTCGTGATCCCGCCCGGCATGGCCACGCGCTATTCCGATGCGACGGCCGACCTGGAACTGCTGGAGGTGACCCTGCCCGGCAATCCGCCGACGCGGGTGGTGGACAGGTAGCCTCCTCCTCCGGCTTCGCCTTCTCGTCGGTCCAGGCCCGCGAGGAGCAGCCGAAGGCAACCGACGAACACACCCGGCTTGCGGAAATCTGCGGGCGGCCCCACACTCTGACCAAATGGTCAGGGAGAGGGCGATGACGCTTCTGGAGGCGGCGACGGCGGTGCGCGAGCGGGCCTATGCGCCCTATTCGCGGTTCAAGGTCGGGGCGGCGCTGCGGTCGCCCAGCGGAGCCGTGCATGTCGGCTGCAATGTCGAGAACGTCGCCTACCCGGAAGGCACCTGCGCCGAGGCCGGGGCCATCGCGGCGATGATCGCAAGCGGGGATACAAGGATCGCCGAGGTTCTGGTGATCGCCGACAGCCCCGATCCCGTGCCCCCTTGCGGCGGCTGCCGCCAGAAGATCGCCGAATTTGCGGGGCAGGAGGTGCGGGTGACGCTCTGCACCACCGACGGCAAAGAAAAGGTGATGACGGTGGCTGACCTGTTGCCGGGCGTCTTCACCGCCGCCCATATGGACCGGGCGTGACCGACGCCCGCGCCATCATTGCCCGGGTGCGGGACGGCGGCCAGCCCTCTGCCGAGGAGCTGCGCTGGTTCGCGATGGGCCTTGCTTCCGGCGCGGTGACGGATGCCCAGGCGGGGGCCTTCGCGATGGCGGTGCTGTTGAAGGGCCTGTCCGAGGAGGGCCGGGTCGCCCTGACGCGGGGGATGCGGGACAGCGGCGCGGTTCTGGACTGGGACCTCCCCGGCCCGGTGGTGGACAAACATTCGACCGGCGGGATCGGGGATTGCACTTCGCTGCTGCTGGCCCCCGCGCTGGCCTGCTGCGGGGCCTATGTGCCGATGATCTCGGGCCGCGGGCTGGGGCATACGGGCGGCACGCTGGACAAGCTGGAGGCGATTCCGGGGTTCCGGACGGGGCTGACCGAAGGCGCCCTGCGCAGACAGATGGCCGAGGTGCATTGCGCCATCGTGGCAGCGTCGGCCGACCTCGCCCCGGCGGACCGGCGGCTTTATGCGATCCGCGATGTGTCGGGCACGGTGGAGAGCATCGACCTGATCACCGCCTCGATCCTGTCGAAGAAGCTGGCCGCCGGGCTGGAGGCGCTGGTGCTGGACGTGAAATGCGGCTCGGGCGCCTTCATGAAGACGCCGGAACGGGCCGAGGCGCTGGCGCGGTCGCTGGTGAAGACGGCGCAGGGGGCGGGCTGCATGACCTCGGCGCTGATCACCGACATGTCGCAGCCCTTGGCGACGGCGGCGGGCAATGCGCTGGAGGTGATCGAGGTGATGGAGACGCTAACCGGCACCTCGGTCAACGTGGCTTTGTGGGACGTGACGGTTGCCTTGGGGGGCGAGGTGCTGGCGCTGGCGGGGCTGGCATCGGACGCGGCAGATGGCGAGGGGCGGATCGCGCAGGCGCTGGAAACGGGTGCGGCGGCGGAATGTTTCGGGCGGATGGTCGTGGCTCAGGGCGGCCCTGCGGATTTCGTCGACCGCTGGCCGGACCGGCTGCCCTCGGCCCCGGTGATGATGGAGGTGCCCGCGCTGGCCGACGGCTTCGTCGCCCGGATCGACGGCGAGGTGCTGGGGCAGGCGGTGGTGCATCTGGGCGGCGGCCGCCTGCGGGAAGGCGACCGGGTGAACCCTTCGGTCGGGCTGTCGGATCTGGCGGGGATCGGTGAGGAGACCGGAGAGGGCGTTCCCCTGGCGATGGTCCATGCGGTGACGGAAGATGCCGCGCGGGCGGCGGTGAGGGCGGTGCAGGTGGCCTACGGGATCGTGCCCGAGCTGCCGGAAGAGCCGACGCTGATACAGAAGAGGATCGGCTGATGTCCAACGCAAAGGGTCGGGCCTTTCTGATCGTGATGGATTCCGTGGGCTGCGGCGGTGCGCCGGATGCGGCGTCTTTCGGCGACGAGGGGTCGAACACGCTGGCCCATATCGCGCAGGCCTGTGCCGAGGGGCGGGCCGAACAGGGCCGCTCCGGCCTGCTGAAGATGCCGAACCTCGACCGGCTGGGGCTGGGGGCGGCGATAAGGCTGGCCTCGGGCGCGGCGACGCCGGGTCTGGATGCGGTGCCCGAGGGGCTCTGGGGGGCCGCGACGGAAGTGTCGCGCGGCAAGGACACGCCGTCGGGACACTGGGAACTGGCGGGCGTGCCGGTGCCCTGGGACTGGACCTATTTCCCCGACACCATCCCGGCCTTCCCCGACGACATCGTGGCCGAGGTCTGCCGTCTGGCGGGGACCGAGGGCATCCTCGGCAACTGCCATGCCTCGGGCGTGCCGATCATCGCCGAGCATTGCGAAGAGCATCTGCGCACCGGCTGGCCGATCTGCTACACCAGCGCGGACAGTGTCTTCCAGATCGCCGCGCATGAAGAGGCCTTCGGGCTGGAGCGCCTGCTGAAGCTTTGCCACGACCTTGCCCCCATGTTGCACGCCCGCAAGGTGGGCCGGGTCATCGCGCGGCCTTTCACCGGCGAATGCGGCGATTTCAAGCGGACCTCGAACCGCAAGGACTTTGCCATCGCCCCGCCCGCACCGACGCTTCTGGACTGGGTGGCGGGGGCAGGGCGGGCGACCCATGCCATCGGCAAGATCGGCGACATCTTTTCCATGCGCGGGATAGGGAAGCTGTGGAAGGGCAAGTCCGATGCTGACCTTTTCGAACATCTTGTCCGGCTGGGGGCGGAGGCGGAGCCCGGCTCCTTGACCTTTGCGAATTTCGTCGAGTTCGACACGCTTTATGGCCATCCCCGCGACGTCTCGGGCTATGCCCGCGCGCTGGAATGGTTCGACGCGGGCCTGCCGCGGTTCTTCGCCAACCTGCGGCCCGGCGACCTTGCCATCTTCACCGCCGATCATGGCAACGATCCGACCTTCCGGGGCACCGAGCATACCCGTGAACGGGTGCCGGTGACGGGTTGGGGCACCGGCCTGCGGGAGATCGGGATCTGCGGATATGTCGATGTGGGGGCCAGCATAGCGGCGCGTCTGGGCGTCGCGGCAGAGGGGCCGGGGCGGAGCTTTCTGTGACAAACCCCGGGGCACTGCCCCGGACCCCGGGATATCTGGAAACAGAAGACATCAGGAGCGTTGCGTGAGCGGATTGCCGAAGGTCGAACTGCATCTGCATCTGGAGGGTGCGGCACCGCCTGCCTTCATCCGGGGGCTGGCGCAGGAGAAGCATCTGGACATATCCGGCATCTTCGATGAGCGGGGGCAGTATCGCTACAAGGATTTCTGGGACTTCCTGAAGGTCTATGAGGCGGCGACCTCGGCCTTGCAGACGCCGGAGGATTACGCGCGGCTGACCCTCGCCGTGCTGGAGGAATCGGCAGCCTCCGGCGTGGTCTATTCCGAGACCTTCCTCTCGCCCGATTTCTGCGGCGGGCGGGATGTCGGTGCCTGGCGGGAATACCTGCATGCGATGCGCGAGGCCGCCGACCAGGCTGAGCGGCAGATGGGCATCACCCTGCGCGGTGTGATCACCTGCATCCGGCATTTCGGCCCCGACAAGGCGCGCGAGACCGCCATCTGCGCGGCGGAGACGGCGGGGGACTGGATCGTGGGCTTCGGTATCGCGGGGGACGAGAAGATCGGCGCGCCCAAGGATTTCCGCTGGGCCTTCGACTGCGCGCGCGAGGCGGGGCTGCGGCTGACCGCCCATGCCGGGGAATGGGGCGGGCCCGAAAGCGTGCGGGATGCGGTGCGCGACCTGGAGGTGGAGCGGATCGGCCATGGCGTCCGGGCCATCGAGGACCTCGCGCTGGTGGACGAACTGGCCGAGAAGGGAATCGTGCTGGAGGTCTGCCCGGGATCGAATGTGACGCTGGGCATCTATCCCACCTTCCGCGACCATCCCATCGCGGAACTCGACCGGCGGGGCGTGAAGGTCACGGTCTCGACCGACGATCCGCCCTTCTTCCACACCACCATGGCGCGGGAATACGAGGAGTTGCACCGCGCCTTCGACTGGGACGAGGGGCAATTCCGTCGGATCGCGCGGCAGTCGCTTGACGCGGCCTTCTGCGATGCGGATACCAAGGCAAGGATCGCGAAGAAGCTGGAGATTTGACATGCTGGAACACCTGACCGTCGTGTCGCACCCCTTGGTCCAGCACAAGCTGACGCTGATGCGCGAGAAGGACACCTCGACGGCAAGCTTCCGCAAGCTCCTGCGCGAGATCAGCCTGCTTCTGGCCTATGAGGTCACGCGCGAACTGCCGATGACCACCAAGCGGATCGAGACGCCGCTGGAGGAGATGGACGCCCCCGCCATCGAGGGCAAGAAGCTGGCGCTGGTCAGTATCCTGCGGGCGGGGAACGGTCTTCTGGACGGAATTCTGGAGCTGATCCCGGCCGCGCGAGTGGGGTTCGTGGGCCTTTACCGCGACCCGGACACGCTGCAGCCGGTGCAATACTACAACAAGCTGCCCGACCATATGGAGGACCGCATCGCCATCGTGGTCGACCCGATGCTGGCGACGGGGAACTCCAGCGCGGCGGCGGTGTCGCTGCTGAAGCAGGCGGGCGCGCGGCAGATCCGCTTCCTGTGCCTCCTGGCCGCGCCCGAGGGGATCGCCCGGATGAAGGAGGCGCATCCCGATGTGCCGATCGTCACCGCGGCGGTGGACAGCCATCTGAACGACCACGGCTATATCGTGCCGGGCCTGGGCGATGCCGGGGACCGGATGTTCGGGACCAAATGATCCGGGGCGGGGCTATTGCGCTGCTGCTGGCAGCCCTGCCCGCCGCGGCCGAGCCGGTTAAGCCCGCCGAACTGCCCCCCGCGGGCTATGCCGGGCAGCAATATGTCGACAGCAAGGGCTGCCTCTTCGTCCGCGCCGGGTTCGGCGGCAAGGTGGTCTGGGTTCCCCGGGTGACGCGCGACGGTGCGCCGGTCTGTGGCAACCCGCCCTCGGGGCATCGGGTGCCGGTGGCTGACGAGATCGGGGTGCAGCCGGTGCCGCCCGCCGGTGCCTCGGGCGCCGAGGCCGGTCAGTGGACCGATGGCGGCTATTTCGTCGCGGTCGGCAGCTACGGGGCTGCGGCCAAGGCCGAAAGGGCCGAGGCGGATCTGGCGAGGCTGAACTACAGCACTGTCCGGGGCAGCGTGGCGGGCGCCGAGGCGGCCCTGATCACAGTCTATGCCGGTCCCTTCCGCGATGCCGAGGCCGCGTCGGCGGCGCGCGATGCGCTGCGCGAGGCCGGGTTTTCCGAGGCAACGGTGATCCGGCCCTAGCGTCAGCCGCCGCAGATGCCCTGCAGCGCGACCCAGGACTCGTCCGGGATCAGCGGCGAGGGCGCAAGGCCCTTGTAGGGGTCGTTCGTGGCCAGCCCTGCCGTGGCCCCGCCCTCCGGGTCGATGGCAAGCGCATAGGGCGTCGCCGGGATCTGCGCGGCCTCGAAGGCCGCCAGCACGGTCGCATCGGGCAGGGCGACCGGCGCGGCGCGCAGCATCGCCTCGCCATAGCCGTTCAGCGCGGTGTCGGGCAGGCTGGCGGTGGTCAGAAGCTCGAAGGTCGCACGCAGGCCCGCATATTCCAGCAGCGGCACGATGGGATCGCGCGCCTTCATCCGCAGGCGTTCCACCAGTGCCGCGCCCGCCGCCGCCTCGGGGCCGTTTGCTTGCTCGATCAGCTTGCGCGGCAGGATGATCACATCCCCCGGCAAGTGCAGCGGCTGTTCCACCCCTTCGGGCAGGACGTAGAGGATCGGCGTGTCGACCGGGCCGAAGACCCGCTCCGACAGCGCGGCCAGCGCCTGCAGCCCCAACCGGCCGTTGCAGGTGGCGCCGGTCACGCGGATCAGATCATCCAGCGCGCGCTGGCCGATATCGGCGCGCTGCGCGGGTGGCACGACCTTGGCGGTATGGCTGACCAGCGCGCCGGGCAGCCAGATCACGGCGGCCAGCACAACCGCCGCCGCCGTTCCCCCCAGCAGCACCCCGCGCAACCGCCCGGGCCGCGCCGTCGCCGCCTGCACCGCCTGCCGCACGGTGCCCAGCGCGGCAATCATGTCGGGATCGTCCAGTTCCAGGCTTTCCAGCGCCTCGGGGCCGGGGGCGAAGACCGGCGGCTCCTGCCCCCGGTTGATCCGCTCGATGGCGGGAAGTGACCAGTGGCTGACCGCGGCCCCGCTTTTCGGATCCAGAAGCACCAGCGTCGCATCGCCGAAGCGCACCAGCACCTCACGCCGCTGGTCCTGCGGCGTCTCGCGCCACAGGCCCCCGCATTCCAGCCTTTGATACTTCCGTAGCGCCGTCATCGGCTGAAAGGGTCTCTGCCTGTTTTGCCGCAGCTTACCCGCCCCCGACGGCGGCGACAATGACCCGGTTCGCTTGCACGCCAGCGACCCGGAAGGTCGCGTTCGGGCAGGCGCGGCCTCGCGTTCTTGGGCCAAGTCAGGCGATGCAGCCGGACGGACCGATGACCCATGCCCCGAACCGTACCCTCGCCGCCTTCGGCGCGGTGCTGATCTATGCCTGTGTCATCGCCTTCACCGACAACTATGTCCGGGTGATCGCGCGGGATGCCGGGCTCTGGCAGTTCCATGCGACCCGCACGGCGATGGCCTTCGCGATCCTGGCGCTGGTGGCGCTGCCGCTGGGTCTGAAGCTACGGCCCCGGCGGCCCGGGGCGGTGCTGGCACGCTCGACGATCCACGGCGCGGCGATGGTGATCTACTTCGGCGCGCTGGCCTTCCTGCCGGTGGCGCAGGTCGCGGCGGGCCTCTTCACCGCGCCGATCTTCGTCCTTCTGATCCAGCGCTTCGCCTATGGCCGCCCGATCTTGGGCCTGCAGATCCTGGCGGTGGTGCTGGGCTTTGCCGGGGTGGTCCTCGTCCTCGGTCCCGAGGCGCTGTCGGGGGCGACCTTCGCGGCGCTTCTGCCGGTGATCTCGGGGGCGCTTTACGCCATGGGCAACATCGCCACCCGCGAATGGTGCGCGGGCGAAAGCGCCGAGACGATCCTGGCCGGGTTCTTCGGGGTGCTCGGCGCGATCGGGCTGGTCGGCATGGCCGTGCTCTGGGCCTTCCCGCTGCCGGTGCCCGAGGGGGCCGAGGGTTTCCTGCAGCGCGGCCCGGTCTGGCCCACCGGCGAGTTCCTGTGGTGGACCTTCGTTCAGGCCGCAGGCTCGCTTCTGGGCGTTGGCATGATCGTCAAGGCCTACCAGATCGCCGAGGCCTCGCGGGTGTCGGTCTTCGAATATGTCATCCTGCCCGCCTCGGCCGCCTGGGGCTTCGTGCTCTGGGGCGAAGAACTGACATGGATCGCGGTTCTCGGCATGTCTCTGATCGTGCTGGCGGGCGTGCTGATCGCCCGGCCAGTGCCGGTTCAGTCGCCGGCCCCGTCTCCCACGGCCTCGCGCCAGTGACGGCGGCAGAGGCTGACATAGGTCTCGTTCCCGCCGATCACCACCTGCTCGCCTTCCTTGAGCGCCCGCCCGTCGGGGCCGCGGCGGATGACCATGGTGGCCTTCTTGCCGCAATGGCAGATCGTGCGCACCTCGCGCATCTCGTCGGCCCAGGCCAGAAGGGCGGCCGAGCCGGGGAAGAGGTTGCCCTGGAAGTCGACCCGCAGGCCGTAGCACATCACCGGCACGCCCAGGTCATCCACGGCGCGGGCCAGTTGCCAGACCTGCGGCTTGGACAGGAACTGCGCCTCGTCGATGAAGACGCAGGCAACCGGGCCGTCCTCGAAACGCGCCTTCAGCTTTTCGAACAAATCCTCGCCCGGGGCGAAAGTATCCGCCTCTTCGCCGATGCCGATGCGGCTGGCGATCCGGCCCTTGCCGGCGCGGTTGTCGAATTGCGCGGTGATCAGATAGGTCTGCATCCCGCCTTCGCGGTAGTTGTGCGAGGCCTGCAGAAGCGAGGTCGACTTCCCCGCGTTCATGGTGGAGTAGTGGAAATAGAGCTTGGCCATGGCCGAGCCCTAGCCGATCACCGGGCCGCGCTGCAAGACTGGCAGGAGGCGGCCCGGTGTCGGACGGGAACATTTACGCGGGCGGGAAAGCGGGCCCAAACACACACACTCACACGCGGATCACGCCGCACACTTGTCACTGACACGGGCCCGCCGCGCTTGTCGGCTCCGCCGTCAGCCCGTTTCCGGACTGATGCGGCGGGCCCCACCCTTGCCGGTGCTGGGGACACCGGCCACTCGCTACCGTTCCGGACATCCGGAACATCTTTATTCATGACAAAGAGTTCCCATCCGATTAATGGGAAAAAAATCTCGAGTTTCCCCGGCCTTGACGTGGGGGCAGGCAATTGGAGTGACAGATGTCGATAGCGTCCTACCTGAAAAAGCATACCGAGGCCCTGGTGAAGGACGTGGGCATCGAGGCCGCTTGCGAGATGACGGGCAAGTCGAAGGCGACGCTCGGGCGCTATTATTCGGAAAGCGACGAGCACGACGACCGCTTCATGCCCATCGACGTGGTGGCCCAGCTGGAAGCGTCCAGCCGCTTCCCGCATGTCACGGCGGCGCTGGCCGATCTGCGGGGGATCACGCTGTCCTACAACGGCGAGAAGCGCAATGCGACCTCCTCTGGCGTGAACCAGGATGTGGTCGCCTTGGCGCAGCGCTTCGGGATGCTGATGGCGGAATACAATCAGGCGATCAGCGACGGGAAGATCTCGATCAACGAAGCCAAGCGGCTTCTGCGCGAAACGCTGGCGATCCAGCAGGTGCTTCTGGAGATGAAGCTGAACCTGGAGGAAGAGGCCAGC
>Ga0209793_1000693_pt1 | contig 31727 bp, 31 predicted proteins | sample EBPBio122009_DNA_FD_185863 | JGI IMG/M metagenome (GOLD analysis project Ga0209793, IMG submission 185863) | Wastewater treatment Type I Accumulibacter community from EBPR Bioreactor in Madison, WI, USA - Reactor 1_2/2/2009_ DNA (SPAdes) (version 2) | ecosystem: Engineered > Bioreactor > EBPR >... | reverse complement strand
GAATAGTCGAATTCGCAGGCCTGACCGATGACGATCGGCCCCGCGCCGATGATGAGGATCGATTTCAAATCTTGGCGCTTGGGCATCTCTCTATCCGTTCTTAACGCATGGGCCGCGCGCGCATAAAACCGGCCATGGTGATGGGTTCACCGGCCGGGCGCGCATCTATGGTCGTTCAAAGGCTAGAAGCGGCTTATAGGCAAATGCAGGGGGGAGCGGAACCCCGAAAATCGCCGAATCGACAGGAAAAGTGCGGGGACTTTCCGCTGCCGGTCCGGGGAGCCACACAGGCGTGGAGGGAGGAGGATCAGTTGCCGGCCAGAATACCCGGCAATTCCTCAAGGATGCCGTCGCGTGCGCGCAGGCTGGGGCTTGATTCCTGCTTCTTCTCATCCTGCATCAGCCGGGCAAAGACGACGGTGCGGTCATCACGGTGCGCCCAGCCGACATACCAGCCCCAGGGACTTGCATAATCGAATTTGCCGTCCGCCTTGCGGGGATAGGCCATGCCGGTCTTGCCCTGCGCCCGCCAGCCATCGGCGATGTCGCGTCCCTCGACGATGCCCATCGCCGAATCCATGGCCTCTGCGGAGGCGGGCAGTTCGTGGTTCACAAGCTTCCGCAGGAACGCGACCTGCTCGCGTGGCGAGATTTTCAGCGAGGAGGCTATCCAGGAGCGCTCGAGGCTGTTGTTCTTGCCGGGGTCGCCGGTCATGTCGGCATTGCCGTAGGCGAAGGCTTCGGCATAGTCGCGCAGCCGCTCGTAGCCGAGGAATTCGGTGATGCGCTGGGAATACCAGACGACGGAATATTCGAGCCACCGCTTCGGCGTCGTCGGCTGGCGCCAGTTGTCGCCGCCCCATTCCGGATAGCCCTTCAGGAAGGGCAGGACCGGCTCCTCGGCATTTTCTAGGAAGCCGGAATCGTAGCCCATGACGGCGAGCGGCACCTTGAAGGTGGAGGCGGGGGTGACGCGCGTCTTGCAGTCGCCTTGTTCCAGGATGATCTCGTCGCTTGCCGCGTCGGCCACGATTGTACAAATAATACGGGCCTCGGCAGGCATGGCAAAGCCGGCGGCCAGCAGCAGGCCGGCCGTGAAGGGACGTGGATTCATCGCGTTTTCCTCGAATTTCGAATGGTTTGTATATCATTGATAGCAATGCCTTGATGATCTGGCAAAAGACGAATACTGGTCTTAGCCATTAGGAAAATTGGGGTATTGCCATGGTTCGGCCATATCTTCCGCTGAACGCCTTCCGGGCCTTCGAGGCTTCGGCCCGTCATCTTTCCTTCACGCGCGCGGCCATTGAGCTGAACGTCACGCAGGCGGCGGTCAGCCACCAGGTGAAGAGCCTTGAGGAACAGATGGGCGTCGTTCTTTTCAAGCGCCTGCCGCGCGGTCTGATGATCACGGCGGAGGGGGAAAGCCTGCTGCCGGTGCTGCGCGACAGCTTTGACCGCATGGCGGATGCGGTGGAGCGCTTTCGCGGCGGGCATGTGCGGGAGATCCTGACGGTGGGCGCGGTCGGCACCTTCGCCGTCGGCTGGCTGCTGCCGCGGCTTTCCGGTTTTCGCGAGCGCCATCCCTTCGTGGAGGTGCGGCTTTCCACCAACAACAACCGCGTGGACCTTGCCGCCGAGGGGCTTGACTTCGCCATCCGCTTCGGAGCCGGCGCATGGCACGGCACGGATGCCGTCCGCCTGTTCGACGCGCCCCTGTCCGTGCTCGCTACCCCCTCCGTCGCCCACGACCTCAAGGAGCCGGCGGACCTGCTCGGCATGACGCTGCTGCGCTCCTATCGCCGTGACGAGTGGACGCGATGGTTCGAGGCCGCGGGCCTGCCGCGCACGCCGCCGCCGCAGAATGCCATCGTCTTCGATACCTCGCTTGCGATGATGGAGGCGGTGCTGCAGGGCGCGGGCGTCGGCCTTGCGCCGCCGCTGATGTTCTCGCGGCTGCTTTCCGCGGGGGCGGTGGTCCAGCCTTTCGCGACGAGCGTGGCGCTCGGCAGCTACTGGCTGACTCACCTGCAATCGCGCAACGTCACCCCCGCCATGTCCGCCTTTGCCGCGTGGCTTACGGAGACGGTGGCGGAGGAGGGGCTGGGCTGATCCCGGTCAGGTCAGGTTTCGCCGCCGCTCCAGCTCGGCGTCCGTCGGCGTCTCGAATTCGAAGGAGCCGGTGACGATATCGCCCGCGCGGGCATATTTGTTCATGACGATGCCGGAATCGCTGGTGCGCGAATCGATCAGCGTCAGGGTGCGCGGGAAGGAGCCGTCGCCGAAGAGCCGCTTGCCCTTGCCGAGGATGACCGGGAAGAAGGAGATGTGGATCTCGTCGACGAGGTCGTGTTCGAACAGCGCCTTCAGGAATTCGGTGGAGCCTTGCGTCAGCAGGTCCGGCCCGTCCCCTTCCTTCAGCCTGCGCACGGCGGAGATGGTGTCCGGGCCGAGCACATGGCTGTTCTGCCAGGTGGTTCTGAAGTCCGGATTGCGGGTCGCGACATATTTGTCGATGCGGTCGAAGAGCGGGCCGATCGGGTCGTCCTTCTCCACATAGGGCCAATGGGCGGCGAAGATATCGTAGGTCTTGCGGCCGAGCAGCAGGTCGAAGGGTTTTGCGAACAATTCGCCGATGAAGGCGCCCATCTTCTCGTCGAAGAGCGGGGCCGCCCAGCCGCCGAAGCGGAAGCCGCCGACGGGGTCCTCGTCCGGCCCGCCCGGGGCCTGCATGACGCCGTCAAGGCTGGTGAATGCGCCGACAATGATCTTTCGCATGGGGTTTCTCCTGGCATGTGCGATTGACGGATATACCTAGAGACGAATGGCGGGACGGCGAGCCGACACGGGCGGCAAAAAAAATCAGCCCCAACGGGTGCGCACCGCCTCCGTCCGGCTGCGGCTGACCGGGATCTCGCTTCCGTCCTTGAGCACGACGGTGAGCCGGCCGTCCGCGCGCAGCAGCCGTTCGACATGCGCATCGGCGACGAAATGCGAGCGGTGTACCTGAAGGCCCGGCGTGCCGCCGATCTCCTCGATGGCATCGGAAAAGCGCAGCAGGATCAGTTCCCGCCCGCGGGTCGTCGTCACCTCGGTATAGTGGTCGGCGACGGTCATGTGCAGGATCGGGCCGCGGTTCTCCGGCCTGAGGCGACGCAGCAGCGGCGCCTCCATGCGCTCCTGCGGAACAGGCGTTGCCGAGAGCGCCTCGGCCTGCCTGCTGCTCATCGTGAGGTAGGTGAGGCCGCAGAAGAGGGCGGAGAGGAGGAGGCCCGTCGCGATGCTTTCGGCGATGCTGGAAAGCGTCGGCACGCCGCCGAAGGTCGCAAGGCTGATCGCCTCCGTCGCCAGCCCGACGGGAATGCCGGCCACGACGGTTCCGATACCCATGCGGCCGGCAAGGCTCGGGATGCGGCCGCGCAACAGCGCGTTGACGAGGACGATGACGCTTACGGCGATGCCCCAGGCGACGGCGTGCAGCACGAGCCAGAAGCCGAGGCGCGGGATGGCGGCCAGCCGTTCGGCGGTGCCGTAGGGGCCGGTCACCCAGAAGATCAGCACGACCGCGCCGAAGGTTGCCCAGAAGCGGGGCGCACGCAGGAAGGCCTGCATTTCACGAAGCGCGGATTGCAGCGAGGGGCGTTCCACGAAGTTTTCCGTCCGTTCGGGCCAAAGCGTTTGAGGCGGCCCGATCAATGGCGGAAGACGCGGTGGAATTCAACCGCACCGGACCCGTCATGACCCTCGAACCGCTTCTCGCCGCTTCCCTTGCCATCCGTTTCCATGTCGCAACGGTGCTTCCCGCCGCCGTGCTCGGCGCCTTTCTCCTTGCCCGTCCCAAGGGCACGCGGGCCCATCGGCTGCTCGGGAAAATCTGGCTCTGCCTGATGGTCGCCACAAGCGCCTCCACCTTCTTCATCCATGGAATCGGCACGTTCCACGGCTTCAGCGCGATCCATCTCCTGTCGCTCTATGTGATCTTCGGCAGCGTACCGGCGATCCGGTCGGCGCGTCGCGGCGATATCCGTGCGCACCGCGCTCAGGTCGCCGGCATGTATTTCGGCGGCATCGTCGTGGCGGGGCTGTTCACGCTGCTGCCGGGCCGTCTCATGCACGCGGCGCTCTTCGGCGGTTCGCCTGGCCTCGTTGGCGGCGTGGCCGGGGCGGCGGTCGGCGCTCTCATCGTGGCGGCGGGGGCGCTGGCGGTGCGGGAGGCGGGATGGATCGCCCGCCTGCGGCGGCGCTGACCGGTCGCTTTTCGTTTTGCAAGCGGCCCCCGCAAGCCCTATAAGTCGTTGCTGAGGAACGAATTCACGCGATGAGCGTTCGTCGGCAATTCAATGCGGGGAAATGCGCCATGGAATGGAAAGGTCGTCGCCAGTCGGACAATATCGAGGACCAGCGCGGGGCCGGGCCTTCGATGGGGGGCGGCAACCCGTTCGGCCGCGGCAGCGGCGGCGGTTTCCGCATCCCGATGGGCGGCGGGCGCCGCGCCGGCGGTGGAGGCATGAGCTTCGGCACGATCATTTTCCTCATCGCCCTCTACTTCATCTTCAAGGCGATGGGCATCGACCTCCTGCAGGTCATGGGCAGCGGCGGGCAGGGGAGCCTGCCGGGCTTCGAGCAGACGGAGAGCGCGAGCAGCCGCTCCTCGCCGCAGGAAGAGGAGACAAAGGCCTTCATGTCGACGGTTCTGGCCGAGACGGAAGACACCTGGAACGGCATCTTCCAGGCCGCCGGCGAGCGCTACGAGGAGCCGAAGATGGTGCTCTTCTCCGGCTCCGTGAAGTCGGCCTGCGGCTTTGCCTCGGCGGCGTCCGGCCCGTTCTATTGCCCGGGCGACCACAAGGTCTATCTCGACATGAGCTTCTTCGATGAGCTTGCCAACAAGTTCGACGCAGCCGGCGACTTCGCCCAGGCCTATGTCGTCGCGCACGAGGTCGGCCATCATGTGCAGAACCTCACCGGCGTGCTGCCGCGCTTCAACCAGCAGCGCCAGCGCATGAGCGAGGTCGAAGCCAACCAGATGTCGATCCGCGTCGAGCTTCAGGCCGACTGCTACGCCGGCATCTGGGGCAAGTACACCCAGCAGAAGGGGCTTCTGGAAAGCGGCGATCTCGAGGAGGCGCTGAACGCCGCCACCCAGATCGGCGACGACACGCTGCAGAAGCGCATGCAGGGCTATGTCGTGCCGGAAAGCTTCAATCACGGCACATCCGACCAGCGTCGCCGCTGGTTCAAGCGCGGCTTCGATACCGGCCGCGTCGATGCCTGCGACACGTTCAAGGGCGACGTCTAAAACCTCGTTTCACGCGCCACCGAATGAACCCTTCGGCCCGCCGGCCGAAGGGTTTTTGCTTTTCATCAGGAAAATGTATCCAAGCCATCAAAATTTTTGCAATGTTCACGGATTGTTTCGGCGGAAAAAGTGAAATAGAACTCGCCGCCTGACATTTCCGCCCTCTTGCGGGCACCATTCATTTTCGAGGTCGAACCATCATGGATGCCACGTCCACCCGGCGGGGGCTGTTTCTCGTCTTCATGATCATGTTCCTCGACGTGATCGGCATCGCCATCATCATGCCGGTGCTGCCGGCCTATCTGCGCGAGCTGACGGGCGACGATATCAGCCAGGCGGCCATCGACGGCGGCTGGCTGCTGCTCGTCTATGCCGGCATGCAGTTCCTCTTCGCGCCCTTCGTCGGCAACCTGTCGGATCGTTTCGGCCGGCGGCCGGTGCTGCTTGCCTGCATCCTCACCTTCGCCATCGACAACCTGATCTGCGCCATGGCGACGAGCTACTGGATGCTGTTCGTCGGTCGCGTGCTGGCCGGCCTCAGCGGCGCAAGCTTCGGCACGGCGGCCGCCTATATCGCCGATGTATCGACGGACGAGACGCGGGCGAAGAATTTCGGCCTGATGGGCATCGCCTTCGGCACGGGCTTCGTCATCGGGCCGGTGATCGGCGGGATTCTCGGCGAGTTCGGCCCGCGCATTCCCTTCTACGGTGCGGCGGCGCTCGCCTTCCTGAATTTCCTCGGCGCCTGGATCCTGCTGCCCGAGAGCCTTCTGCCCGTGAACCGCCGCCGTTTCGAGCTTGCCCGCGCCAATCCGCTCGGCGCGCTCGCCCAGATGCGCCATTATCCCGGCGTGCTCTGGGTCGGCCTCGTGTTCTTCTGCTACGGGCTGGCGCATGCCGTCTATCCGTCCGTCTGGTCCTTCGTCTCCTCCTATCGTTATGGCTGGAGCGAGGGCGAGATCGGCCTGTCGCTCGGCATCTTCGGGATCGGCGGGGCCGTCGTCATGGGCTTCGTGCTGCCGCGCGTCGTGCCCAGGCTCGGCGAATACCGCACCGCGCTTCTCGGCCTCGTCTTCTCGGTGCTGGCGCTGTCGGGCTATGCGGCCGCATGGCAGGGCTGGATGGTCTATGTGGTGATCGTGCTGACGGCGCTGGAGGCGCTGGCCGATCCGCCGCTGCGCTCCATCGCCTCCGCCCGCGTACCAGCTTCCGCGCAAGGCGAGCTGCAGGGCGCGCTGACCAGCGTTTCTTCCATCACGACCATCATCGGCCCGCTGATCTTCACGCAGGTCTTCAGCCGTTTCACCGCGCCGTCCGCGCCGGTCTCCTTCGCCGGCGCGCCTTTCGCGGTCGCGGCGCTGATCCTGCTCGTCGGCTTCGTGATCTTCCTCGTCAAGCTGAAGGGAGCGGGCGTCGGCCCAAGCGGCGATATGGCGCCGGAAAACGCCTGACGGGCCGTCATCGTGACATTTCGACGAAATTTCCGGCCGGAACCGGCGGATAAGGCCCGATTTCGCGCATTTTGATGAAAGCATCAACGCTATTCGATTGATCGCGACCCGATCTTGTGATCGGAAGCGATGCGAAAGTGAGAAGTATCATGCACATGGCATCGCATCGCGAGGACAATCGCTGGGGCGCGCATTTCCGGGCGACCTTCGCGCTCGGCGTGCCGCTTATCGGCGCGCAGCTCGCCCAGCTCGGCATCCATACGACGGACGTGGTGATCCTCGGCCGCCTCGGCGCTGCGCATCTGGCGGCCATCGTGCTGGCCAGCTCCTTTTTCTTCACCCTCTTCATTCTTGGCTCGGGCTTCGCCAATGCCGTCATGCCCATGGTGGCGCAGGCTTATGGCCGCGGCGATACCGTGTCCGTGCGCCGCTCCGTGCGCATGGGCATGTGGGTGGTGCTGATCTATGCCGCGCTCGTCTCGCCGATCTTCTTCAATGCCGAGCGCATCCTGCTTTATGCCGGCCAGAAGCCGGATGTGGCGGCGCTCGCCGGCAGCTATCTCAAGATCGCGCAATGGGGCATGGGGCCGGCGCTGCTGTTCATGACCCTGCGCGGCCTCGTCAGCGCCCATGGCCGGGCCGGAATCGTGCTCTACATCACGATCATCGTGCTCACGATCAACGCGATCCTCGCCTATGCGCTGGTGCTCGGCCATTTCGGCCTTCCGGCCATGGGCATCGTCGGCGCGGCCATCGTCTCCTTCGGCGTCAATCTCCTGAGCTTCCTGCTCATCACCCTCTATATCCAGACGCGCGCCGACATGCGCCGCTACGAGCTTTTCGTGCGCTTCTGGAAGCCTGACTGGCCTGCCTTCCGCGAGGTGCTCCAGCTCGGCCTGCCGATCGGCCTTACCATGCTCGCCGAGGTCAGCCTCTTTTCGGGGGCCTCGCTGCTGATGGGCAACATCGGCACGATGCAGCTCGCCGCCCATGGCATCGCGCTCCAACTCGCTTCCATCGCCTTCATGATGCCGCTCGGCCTGGCGCAGGCCGGCACCGTGCGCGTCGGCGTGGCGCATGGGCGTGGCGACCGCCTCGGCATCGTGCGCGCCTCCTGGGCGGTGCTGATCGTCGCGGCCTGCATTTCGGTGACCGGCGGCATCCTCTTCGCCGCCATTCCCACGACGCTCGCCTCGATCTTCCTCGACAAGACAGGCGCGGATTCGGCGGCCGTCCTGGCGATTGCCGGTCCCTTCGTGGTGGTCGCGGGCATCTTCCAGCTTGTCGATGGCATGCAGGCGATTGCCGCCGGCCTGCTGCGCGGCCTCAAGGATACGCGCATCCCGATGGTCATGGCGCTGATCTCCTATTGGCCCATCGGCTTCTTCTCCGCCTGGTTCCTTGCCTTCCCGGCCGGCTTCGGCGGCATCGGCGTGTGGTTCGGCTTCCTCGCCGGTCTCTCTGCCGCCTCCATCCTGCTCAACTGGCGGTTCTACCGCTTGGTGACGCGGCAAGCCGGGGCATGAATTTACCGGCAAGGCTAAACGAAAAGGCCCCGGACACGTGTCCGGGGCCTTTTCGTTTGCATGGATAGATCGCTTATGCCCGTTCCGGAATGGCTGCCTCGCCCTTCTTCTCGCGCACCAGATTGATGAAGCGGCGGAAGAGGTAGTGGCTGTCCTGCGGGCCGGGGGAGGCTTCCGGGTGATGCTGCACGGAGAAGACCGGCTTGCCGACGAGGCGCAGGCCGCAATTCGTGCCGTCGAAGAGCGAGACGTGGGTTTCCTCGACGCCGTCCGGCAGGGTGGAGGAGGCGACGGCAAAGCCGTGGTTCATCGAGACGATCTCGACCTTGCCGGTCGTGTGGTCCTTCACCGGATGGTTCGCGCCGTGGTGGCCCTGGTGCATCTTCTCGGTGGTCGCGCCGACGGCAAGGCCGAGCATCTGGTGGCCGAGGCAGATGCCGAAGATCGGAATGCCCGTCTCGATCAGCGCCTTGATGACCGGCACGGCATATTCGCCGGTTGCCGCCGGGTCGCCCGGGCCGTTGGAGAGGAAGATGCCGTCCGGCTTCAGCGCCAGCACGTCCTCGGCGCTGGAGGTCGCCGGCATGACGGTGACCTTGCAGCCGAGACCCGTGAAGAGGCGCAGGATGTTGCGCTTCACGCCGTAGTCGAGCGCGACGATGTGGTACTTCACGTCGCTGTCGGCGAGGTCTTCATAGCCCTCGTTCCAGACCCAGGGCTTCTCGCTCCAGCGCGAGGACTGGCCGGAGGAGGCGACCTTGGCGAGGTCGAGGCCGACGAGGCCGCTCCAGGCCCTGGCTTCGGCCTTCAGCGTCTCGATGTCGAAGACGCCGTTCGGGTCGTGGGCGATCACCGCGTTCGGCGCGCCGTTCTCGCGGATCCAGGCGGTGAGCGCGCGGGTGTCGATGCCCGAGAGGCCGATGATGCCGCGGGCCTTCAGCCAGCCGTCGAGATGTTTTGCCGAGCGATAGTTCGAGGGATCGGTGATGTCGGCCTTGAAGATTGTGCCGACTGCGCCGTGGCGGGCGGCGGGCGTCAGGTCCTCGATATCCTCGTCATTGGCGCCGATATTGCCGATATGCGGGAAGGTGAAGGTGACGATCTGGCCGAGATAGGACGGGTCGGTCAGGATTTCCTGGTAGCCCGTCAGCGCCGTGTTGAAGCAGACTTCCGCCGTCACCTTGCCGGTGGCGCCGATGCCCTTGCCTTCGATGACCGTGCCGTCGGCAAGAACGAGCAGGGCGGTCGGCTTTTCAGTGGTCCATGCGGGGGTCGAGGTCATAGTCATCCCGTTTCCGGTGCCGGGCGTCGGCTTGAAAGCCGAGGGGCCGGGCACCATTTAAGGTCGCAGGCAAAGGCGCGCGGAAACCCGCGTTGGTTCGCCCTGATTGCCAATTTTCGTGCAGGTGCCGGAAAATAGACAAAGCAGGGGGCGGGGTCAACCGTTGCCTGTGGATTGCGCGGAATTATAAAGCGTTTGGAATCAAATGCTTGCGTAATCCGTTTGCCGGCGGACCCTCCGCCGGTCTATGAGCATGCACAATCGAACGACGATGGAGGCCAGGCTGCGCATCCCGCACAGGCCGCCTCCCATGGAGAAAATGATGCGCGATACCATCGCAAACGCCTTGAAGGATGCACTCAAGGCAAGAGACGCCTGCCGTGTTTCCACGCTGCGCCTGATCCAGGCCACGCTGAAGGACCGCGACATCGCCAACCGCGGCGCCGGCAAGGGGCCGGTGGAAAATGACGAGCTGCTGCAGATCCTCGCCAAGATGATCAAGCAGCGCGAGGAATCCGCGAAGATCTTCGCCGAGAACGGCCGCCCCGAACTCGCCGCCCAGGAACGCGAGGAAATCACTGTCATCCAGAGCTTCATGCCGGAGCAGCTTTCCGACGAGAAGGTCAGGGAGCTGATTTCCGGCGTGATCGCCGAGATCGGCGCACAGGGCCTGCGCGACATGGGCAAGGTCATGGCCGTGCTCAAGGAACGCCACCCCGGCCAGATGGACTTCGCCAAGGCCTCCGGCGTGGTGAAGGACCTGCTGAAGTAAGCCGCCGCAAGGCGCACGAATGAAAGGGCGGCTTCGGCCGCCCTTTGCGTTTCCACCTGTGAATTGCTGTGCGCAGGCGACTAGCGCTGGCGGCGGGCCGCCCGCATGGTTATATGGACCCCGATCCGAGGTATCCATGCGCTTTTCCAACGCCTTCCTAGACGAGATTCGCGACCGCGTCTCCATTTCGGACGTGATCGGCCGACGCGTGACCTGGGATCGCAAGAAGACCAATGTCTCGCGCGGTGACTACTGGGCCTGCTGCCCGTTCCACGGCGAAAAATCGCCGTCCTTCCACTGCGAGGATCGCAAGGGACGCTATCATTGCTTCGGCTGCGGCGTTTCGGGCGATCATTTCCGTTTCCTCACCGACCTGGAAGGCCTGTCCTTCCCGGAGGCCGTGCAGCAGATCGCCGATCTTGCGGGCGTCGCCATGCCCCAGCCGGACCGCGAGGCCGAGCAGCGCGAGAAGGAGCGCATGGGCCTCGTCGAGGTCATGGAGATGGCGACCCGCTTCTTCGAGGACCAGCTTCAGACGCCGGGCGGGGCGAAGGCGCGCGCCTATCTGCGCGATCGCGGCCTGACCGGACGCACCATCGAGACCTTCCGCCTCGGCTATGCGCCGGAGAGCCGCAATGCGCTGAAGGAATTCCTCGCTGGAAAGGGCGTGCCGAAGGAGGCGATCGAGGCCTGCGGCCTCGTCGTGCACGGGCCGGACATCCCCGTTTCCTACGACCGCTTCCGCGACCGCATTATGTTCCCCATTCTCTCGGTGCGGGAAAAGGTCATCGCCTTCGGCGGCCGCGCCATGTCGCCGGATGCGCCGGCGAAATACCTCAATTCCAACGAGACCGAGCTGTTTCACAAGGGCAGCGTGCTTTACAACCATGCCCGTGCCCGCAAGGCGGCGCAGGGGGCGGGCCGCGCCGGGCAGGACGACAGGACGGGCGGCACGGTCATCGCCGTCGAAGGCTATATGGACGTGATTGCGCTCTACCAGGCCGGCATCGAGAATGCCGTCGCCCCGCTCGGCACGGCGCTGACCGAAAACCAGCTTGAACTGCTGTGGAAGATGACGCCGGAGCCGGTTCTGTGCTTCGACGGCGACGGGGCGGGCATTCGCGCGGCAAACCGAGCCGCCGATCTGGCGCTGCCCTTCATCAAGCCGCAGCGGACCGTGCGTTTCGCCCTGCTGCCGGACGGCAAGGACCCCGACGACCTGGTGCGCCACGAGGGCCGGGCACCCTTCGACAAGGTCATGGCCGGCGCGCAACCTCTCGCCGAGATGATCTGGAACCGCGAGGTGCAGGGCGCGAATTTCGACACGCCCGAAAGCCGCGCCGCCCTTGAGGCGCGTTTGCGCCAGGTCACGGCGGTGATCGCCGACGAGGATGTGCGCCGCCACTATCAGCAGGCCATGCGCGAAAGGCTGAACGCCTTCTTCCGCCCGCCGCAGCGACAGGGCGGCGGCGGTTTTTCCGGCAACCGGCAGCCGGGCAGGGGTGGCGGGCGCGGCCCGCAGGCCAATGTGGTCCCGTCCGGCATTTCCGACCGGCTCGCCCGCTCGGCGCTGGTGCGCGGCGCTCAGGACCTGCCGGCGCTGCGCGAAAGCGTGCTGGCGCTCACCGTGGTCAATCATCCCGGCCTCCTCTTCAGCGACTATGACGAGATCGCGATCATCGAATACGAGAATCGCGACCTGCAGCGCCTCTGGTCCTTGCTCCTCGGCATAGCGGGGGCCATCGGCGCGCGGCTCGACCGCGAGCGGCTGGTCGAGGAGCTGGAAGCGGCCGGGTTCGACACGCTGCTGCGCGGCCTCGATCAGCAGATCCGCAATTCGCGCCTCTGGACCGCGACGGCGGAGGCCGCGCCCGAGGATGCTCGCGAGGGCTATCTCCAGGCGCTCGCGCTCCACAAGCGCACCCGCGCGCTCCTCTGGCAGCGCCGCGAACTCGAACGTGAACTCGCCGTGGCCACGGAAGAGGGCGACGGCGAACGCGTGCCGCAGATCCTGCGCGCCCTGCAGGAAGTGCAGCTGGAAACCGTCCGCATGGAGAACCAGGAGGCCATCATCGAAGGCTTCGGCGTGCTCTCCGGCCGGGTAAAGGGACCGGCGGGGAAATAATCCGCCGCTGCCGCCTGCATGGCGTTCGCGCGCAAGACCGCTGCGTGCTGGAAAGACCTCAGCTGTCGTAGACGATGGCGAGCTTGTTGCCCGAGGGATCGCGCACATAGGCGGAGTACCAGTTCGGGCCGTAATGCGCGCGCGGACCCGGCGGGCCTTCATCCGTCCCGCCATGGGCGAGGGCGGCAGCATGAAAAGCCTGCACTTCGTCATGCGAGGTGGCCGCAAAGCCGTTCATCGTACCGTTTCCGGGGCTGGCCGGCGCGCCGTCGAAGGGCGTGCAAAGCCAGAGCTTGAAGCCGCCTTCGCCGCCGCCCTTGGTGTAGCTGCGCCATCCCGGAAATTCGGAATGCATAGCCCAGCCGATGGTCGAGAGCACGGCATCGTAGAATGTGGCTGTCGCGGCGGTGTCTGACGCGCCGAGTGTTGCATAGGCGTCCATTTTTCGCTCCCTCTCAATTTTCTTGCAACTTACCCTTGAATTTAGAACAAATCAAGAACATTGTGTGCGAAGGCGAAAGTCGCCGGTCGGGTGGTTGCCGACATTGTCACGCTTGGCCAGAATGGGGGGAGAAAGTGCAGGTCATGAATCACGTCAGTTCCCCCAGTCCATTGTCGGCCCTGTTCGCGGCGCCCGTTGCCGATCCGCTCGACGTGCTCAAGCGCGTCTATGGTTACGACGCCTTCCGCGGCAAGCAGCAGGCGGTGGTGGAGCATGTGACGGCGGGGGGCGATGCCGTGGTGCTCTTCCCGACGGGGGCGGGCAAGTCGCTGTGCTTCCAGATCCCGGCCCTTTGCCGTGAGGGTGTCGGCATCGTCATCTCGCCGCTGATCGCGCTGATGCGCGACCAGGTGGAGGCGCTGAAGCAGCTCGGCGTCAGGGCGGCGGCGCTCAATTCCTCGCTGTCGCGCGAGGAATTCTTCGCGGTGCGCGACGCCATGCGCAGCGGCGATCTCGATTTTCTCTATGTCACGCCCGAGCGTATCGTTACCGATGGCTTCGCCGAACTGGTGGCGGATGCGCGCATCGCGCTGTTCGCCATCGATGAGGCGCATTGCGTCTCGCAATGGGGGCATGATTTTCGGCCGGAATATCGCACGCTCGGCCTGCTCGGCGAGCGTTATCCCGGCGTGCCGCGCATGGCGCTGACGGCGACGGCCGATCCGCACACGCGCGATGACATCATCGAGCGCCTGGGATTGGAAGAGGCCGAGGTCTTCACCACCAGTTTCGACCGGCCGAACATCTCCTACGAGATCGCCGAGCGCGACCAGCCTCGCCAGCAGCTCCTGCGTTTCCTGTCGCGCCATCAGGGCGAGAGCGGCATCGTCTATTGCCTCTCGCGCGCCAAGGTGGAGGACACGGCAGACTGGCTGAACACGCAGGGCATCCGCGCGCTGCCCTACCATGCCGGATTCGACCGGGCGGTGCGCGACGCCAACCAGGATGCCTTCCTGAAGGAAGAGAACCTCTGCCTCGTCGCCACCGTCGCCTTCGGGATGGGCATCGACAAGCCGGATGTGCGCTATGTCGCCCATCTCGACCTGCCGGGTTCCGTGGAGGCTTACTATCAGGAGACCGGGCGCGCCGGGCGCGACGGGCTGCCCTCGGATGTCTGGATGGCCTATGGCATGGCCGATGTCGTGCAGCGCCGCAGGATGATCGACGAGGGCGGGGCGGCGGATGAGATCAAGCGCATCGAGCGCGCCAAGCTGACGGCGCTGCTCGCTATCTGCGAGACGGCCGGCTGCCGGCGAAAGGCGATCCTCGCGCATTTCGGCGAGACGCATGCCGGCGGCTGCGGCAATTGCGATACCTGCCGCAACCCGGTCGAGACCTGGGACGGCACGGAAGCCGCCATCAAGGCGCTTGCCGCCGTCTATCGCACCGGCGAGCGCTTTGGCGCGGGGCATGTCATCGATGTGCTGATGGGCACCGTCAACGAGAAGACGGAGCGTTTCGGCCATACGGAAATGCCGGTCTTCGGCGCGGGCAAGGATATCGCGCCGCGCATCTGGCAGTCGATCTTCCGGCAGCTGCTGGCGATGGGCCTTATCAGTGTCGACCATTCCGCCTATGGCGCGCTGAAGCTGGAACCGGAGGCGCGGGCTGTCTTCCGCCATGAGCGGGAGGTGCTGTTCCGCAAGGACCGGCCGCAGACGGGGCGCAAGGCGAAGGCCGGGGGCTCGCCCGCCGCCCGGGAGCGCGACAGCCTTTCCGGCTCCGATCGCGAACTCTTCGAGCTGCTGCGCGCCGAGCGCCTTTCCATTGCCAAGGATCTCGACGTGCCGCCCTATGTCGTCTTCCCGGATACGACGCTGATCGCGCTTGCGAAGGAACGGCCGCGCGACCTCGAGGAGCTGCTGGATATTCCCGGCATCGGTGTTTCGAAGCGCGACCGTTTCGGCGAGGCCTTCCTGGCGGTGATCGACGACTTCACGGATTAGCGGTGGCGCAAGTTTGCGTCACATGCGCACGGTCATCCCGCCATCTACCACCAGCACATGGCCGTTGACGAAGGAGGCCGCGTCACTCGCGAGGAAGAGGGCGGCGCCAGCGATCTCGTCGGGGCGCGCCCAGCGCTGCACGGGAATGCGCTGGCGCACGAAGGGCATCAGGTCGTCGTTGGCGGCCATGGCGGCATTGGTCTCCGTCGCGAACCAGCCGGGGGCGATGGCGTTGCTGGTGATGCCGTGCGGACCATATTCGACCGCCATGCTGCGCATCAGGCCGGTGAGGCCCTGCTTGGCGGCCGGGTAGATGCCGTCGTTCGGCATGGCGACATGGCCGCCGATGGAGGTGACGGAGATCAGGCGGCCGTGGCCGTTGCGCTTCATCAGGGCGGTGGCGTCGCGCGAAAGGCTGGCGGCAGCGGCAAGGTCGGTCAGGATCAGCTCGTCGATCGCTTCGTCGTCGAGGTCGGCGAGCGGGCGGCGGTCGCGGGCGCCGACGTTGTTGACCAGCACGTCGAGCCGTCCGTGCTGGCGCTCGATATCGGCCAGCACGGCGCGCTGGGCGGGGCGGTCGGCGATGTCGAAGGCGGTTGCGGAGGCGCGGCCACCGGCTGCGGCGATCTTCGCCACGGCCTCGTCGAGCGTCGCGGGCGTGCGGCCCGTCACCACCACATGCGCGCCGGCCTCCGCAAGCGCCTTGGCGATTTCGAAGCCGAGGCCGCGCGCGGCGCCGGTGACGAGGGCAACGCGGCCCTTCTGGGAGAACCTGTCCAAAATCGTCATCGCAGCTTCCTTTCGTGGCGCCCACGGATAGGGGGTGGGCGGCTCGTGTCAACCCCGAGGAAATTGCAAGCTTTAAGGGGCGCCTTGCTCGCTTCGTCCTGCTGGAAGGGAACGCACGACGGTTCGGACGCCGCGCCGGCAGTTGCCGTAACCAGGCGGACGGGTTTGCCCTTTGCCGAAAACGGGTTATGTCCCGGCTGAAAGGATTTTCCGATGGCCCAGAACATTTACGACCAGCCCGCCTTCTTCGAGGGCTACAGCAGCCTTCCCCGCTCGGTTCACGGGCTTGCCGGGGCGGCGGAGTGGGAATCGGTGCGCGCGCTACTGCCCGATCTGAGGGGACGCCGCGTCGTCGATCTTGGCTGCGGCTTCGGCTGGTTCGCGCGCCATGCGGCGGCGGAAGGGGCGGCGAGCGTGCTCGGCCTCGACCTTTCGGAAAACATGATCGCGCGGGCGAAGGCCGAGACGCAGACGCCGGCCGTGCGCTACGAGATCGCCGATCTCGACCGGCTCGAATTGCCGGAAGGCGCTTTCGATTTCGCCTATTCCTCGCTCGCCTTCCACTATATCGCGGATTTCGACCAGCTGGTGCGCAAGGTGCATGCGGCGTTGTCGCCCGGCTCGTCCTTCGTCTTCACCATCGAGCACCCGCTGTACATGGCGCCCTCGCAGCCCGACTGGGCGGAGGTGGGCGGCAGGACGGTCTGGCCGGTGGACGGCTATCTCGTCGAAGGCCCGCGCACGACGGACTGGCTCGCCAAGGGGGTCGTCAAGTACCATCGCACGCTCGGCACGACACTGAACACGCTGGTTTCGGCAGGCTTCGTCATCCGCCATGTCGAGGAATGGAAGCCGAGTGCCGAACAGCTTGCCGAGCATCCCGAATGGGAGGTGGAACTGAACCGCCCGATGTTCCTGCTGATTGCCTGCGAGCGCTCCTGAAAACGGATCGGTGGCCCTTTACGCGGGCCGCCGCTGCGCTAGAACTATGTTCTGGAGCCATATTCGCCGGCGCTACGATAACAAGACAAGCCGGCGTCAATCGGAGGGGAGCCGAGTATGTCGCGACCGACCTTGCCGCTGAACGGGGCCTGCCGTTGCGGGCGGGTGAAAATCCGCATCAGCGCACCGCCGCTCCTGACCATGGCCTGTCATTGTACAGGCTGCCAGCGCATGTCGGGCAGCGCCTATTCGCTGAGCGCGGCGATCCCGTCCGAAGGGTTTGCCGTCACGGAAGGTGAGCCGGTCGTTGCCGGGGCCAGCCCCGAGGCGGGGCATCATTTCTGCCCGGATTGCATGACCTGGATGTTCACGCGGCCGGCGGGGATGGATTTCTTCGTCAATGTCCGGCCGACCATGCTCGAAGACACAAGCTGGACCAGCCCCTTTATCGAGACCTATACGAGCGAGAAGCTTGCCTGGGCCAAGACGCCCGCCGTGCACAGCTATGAGAAATTCCCGCCGATGGAGGATTACGAGGGGCTTGTCGCCGCCTATGCGGCGAGCGTTGCCTGAGCCGTCGCCGCTTCGAACCGATTCCTTCCAGCCCATGAGTGCGTGCCCATGACCTCCGCTTTCCTCGCCCATCTTCAATCCGAAATCGACGGCCTGAAATCCGCCGGCCTCTACAAGGCCGAGCGCGTCATCACCTCCAAGCAGGCCGGCGAGATCGCCGTCGCCTCCGGCGAGCGCGTGCTGAATTTCTGCGCCAACAACTATCTCGGCCTTGCCGACAACGAGGAGCTGGCCGAGGCCGGTAAAAAGGCCCTCGACCGCTACGGCTACGGCATGGCCTCCGTGCGCTTCATCTGCGGCACGCAGGAGGAGCACAAGCAGCTCGAGGCGCGCATCTCCTCCTTCCTCGGGCTGGAAGACACGATCCTCTATTCCTCCTGCTTCGATGCCAATGGCGGCCTCTTCGAGACGCTGCTTTCCGAGGAGGACGCCATCATCTCCGACGCGTTGAACCATGCCTCGATCATCGACGGCGTGCGGCTCTCCAAGGCGAAACGCTTCCGCTATGCCAACAACGACATGGCGGCGCTGGAGGAGGAGTTGAAGAAGGCCGAGGGCAGCCGCTTCAAGATGATCGCGACGGACGGCGTCTTCTCGATGGACGGCATCATCGCCAACCTGCAGGGCGTCTGCGACCTTGCGGAAAAATACGGCGCGATGGTCATGGTGGACGACAGCCACGCGGTCGGCTTCGTCGGAAAACACGGCCGCGGCTCGGCGGAACACTGCGGCGTGGAAGGCCGGGTCGATATCATCACCGGCACGCTCGGCAAGGCGCTCGGCGGAGCCTCGGGCGGCTATACGTCGGGCAAGCGCGAGGTGGTCGAATGGCTGCGCCAGCGCTCGCGGCCCTATCTTTTTTCCAATACGCTCGCCCCGGTCATCGCCGCCGCCTCGCTGAAGGTCTTCGATCTCGTCGACGATGGCGATGCGCTCCGCAAGCGGCTCTATGCCAATGCCGATCTCTTCCGCGCCGAGATGACGAAGCTCGGCTTCACGCTTGCGGGCGAGGGGCATCCGATCATTCCCGTCATGCTCGGCGATGCGAGCCTTGCGCAGGAAATGGCGAGCCGCATGCTGACGAAGGGCGTCTATGTCATCGGCTTCTCCTTCCCCGTCGTGCCGCGCGGCCAGGCGCGCATCCGCACCCAGATGTCGGCCGCCCATGGCGAGGCGGATGTTCGCAGGGCGATCGACGTCTTCGCCGAAGTCGGGCGCGAACTGGGCGTCATTTGAACTGCCTTCTGAATCCCTTGTGGAGTTTTCGTCATGTCGAACATGATGCGTGCGCTGGTTAAAGCAAAACCTGAACCGGGCCTCTGGATGGAGAACGTGCCGGTGCCGGAGGTCGGCCCGAACGACGTGCTGATCCGGGTGAAGAAATCCGCCATCTGCGGCACGGACGTGCACATCTGGAACTGGGACCAGTGGGCGCAGAAGACCATTCCGGTGCCCATGGTCGTTGGCCATGAATTCGTCGGCGAGATCGCCGAAGTCGGCTCGGCCGTCACCAAGTACCATGTCGGGGAAAGGGTCTCGGGCGAGGGGCATATCGTCTGCGGCAAGTGCCGCAACTGCCGCGCCGGGCGCGGGCACCTCTGCCATTATACCAAGGGCGTCGGCGTCAACCGGCCGGGCTCCTTCGGTGAGTTCGTCTGCATTCCCGAGCACAATGTCGTGCCGATCCCGGACGACGTGCCGGACGAGGTGGCGGCGATCTTCGATCCCTTCGGCAACGCCGTGCACACGGCGCTTTCCTTCGACCTCGTCGGCGAGGACGTGCTCGTCACCGGCGCGGGGCCGATCGGCATCATGGGGGCGATGGTGGCGAAGCGCTCCGGCGCGCGCAAGGTCGTCATCACGGATATCAATCCGGTGCGCCTCGACCTCGCCCGCAAGGTCGGCATCGACCATGTGGTCGATGCCTCGAAGGAGGACCTTGCCGAGGTGATGGGCCAGATCGGCATGACGGAGGGTTTCGATGTCGGCCTCGAAATGTCGGGCGCGCCGCCGGCCTTCCGCTCGATGATCGACACGATGAACAACGGCGGCAAGATCGCCATCCTCGGCATCGCGCCGGACGGCTTCGGCATCGACTGGAACAAGGTGATCTTCAAGATGCTCACGCTGAAGGGCATCTACGGGCGCGAGATGTTCGAGACCTGGTACAAGATGATCGCCTTCGTGCAGGGCGGGCTGGACCTTTCGCCGATCATCACCCACCGCATCGGGATCGACGACTTCCGGGAAGGCTTCGAGGCGATGCGCTCGGGCAATTCCGGCAAGGTCGTTATGGATTGGTATTGATGCATGCCGCGCAAAAGCGTGCAGCGGTTTTGCGGCAACGGCATGCGTCGGAGCAAAAAGGAGGATTTCGGATGAAGTACGAAGGAAGCTGCCATTGCGGCAATGTCGCCTTCGAGGTGGAGGGCGAGTTCGATTCCGCCATGGATTGCAACTGTTCGATGTGCCGGCGGCGCGGCGGCCTTCTCGCTTTCGTGCCGGCGGAAAACCTGCGGCTGACGACGCCGAAGGAGAAGGTCTCGACCTACACGTTCAACCGCCACGTCATCCAGCATCATTTCTGCGCCAATTGCGGTATCGCGCCCTATGGCGAGGGAAGCGATCCGAAAGGAAACAGGATGGCGGCGGTGAACCTTCGGTGCATTCCGGCCATCGATCTGGAGGCGCTGAGGATCGACAAGGTGGACGGTCGTTCGTTCTGAGCGGGGTGGTGAGTCGTTTGCGTCAAGCCGCTGGATTTCGGGAGGCTTCCGGCCCTTGTCTTTCCGGGATTTGCGCCTACATGAGGCTCAATCACCCGGATCCGCCGACTTGCCTGTCTGCGAACCCGAATCGGAACCTTTTGCGGCTTTTTTGCTGGAAAAGCTTGACGTAACCGAAAATTCTGGGAATCACCATTGTTGGCTGAGAAGGAATGGGTACGGCGGATCGGGAAGTCATGTCAATTATGTTGCTTACGCAACATTCCCACGGACCCGCGCGCCGGGATGTGGTTAATCGGGATTTAATTGTCAATCCGTTAGGTCAGGGACGCTGATTCGCGTTTGCGCATGCCGAAGGGCGATCGGCTGCGAAACCCCTACCGCTTGGAAACTGGTGCTCAGGAAAGTGACGAAATAAATGGCGACAAAGGTCAAAGAGAACGAGGAAGTCGAAAACGAACGCGAAGGCGCATCCGACGGCCCTCTTCTCGATCTTTCCGATGATGCCGTCAAGAAGATGATCAAGGCCGCCAAGAAGCGCGGCTATGTCACGATGGATGAGCTGAACTCCGTCCTGCCGTCCGAGGAAGTCACCTCGGAGCAGATCGAGGACACGATGGCCATGCTTTCGGACATGGGCATCAACGTCATCGAGGACGAGGACGCCGAAGAGGCGACCCAGGGCGAAGACGAAGGCGGCGACGACGACAACGAGAGCGAAGGCGGCGAGCTTGCCCCTTCCGGCGGCACCGCGCTTGCGACCGCCAAGAAGAAGGAGCCGACGGACCGTACGGACGACCCGGTGCGCATGTATCTGCGCGAGATGGGTTCTGTCGAACTCCTGTCGCGCGAGGGCGAAATCGCCATCGCCAAGCGCATCGAAGCCGGCCGCGAGACGATGATCGCCGGCCTCTGTGAGAGCCCGCTGACGTTCCAGGCCATCATCATCTGGCGGGATGAACTCAACGAAGGCCAGACGCTGCTGCGCGAGATCATCGATCTCGAGACGACCTATTCCGGTCCCGAGGCGAAGGCTGCTCCGCAGTTCCAGAGCCCGGAAAAGATCGAGGCCGACCGCAAGGCCGCCGAAGAGAAGGAAAAGAACCGCAAGCCGCGGGCCGCGAACGACGACGACATCACCAATGTCGGCGGCGAAGGCCTGCCGCCGGAGGAGGAGGAAGAGGACGACGACGAGTCGAACCTCTCGCTCGCCGCCATGGAAGCGGAACTGCGCCCGCAGGTCATGGAGACGCTCGACACCATTGCCGAGACCTACAAGAAGCTGCGCAAGCTGCAGGACCAGCAGGTGGAAGCCCGCCTGCAGGCGACCGGCACGCTCTCGCCCGCCCAGGAGCGCCGCTACAAGGAGCTCAAGGACGAGCTGATCACGGCCGTCAAGTCGCTGTCGCTCAACCAGAACCGCGTCGACAGCCTCGTCGAGCAGCTCTACGACATCTCCAAGCGCCTGATGCAGAACGAGGGCCGCCTGCTGCGCCTTGCCGAAAGCTACGGCGTCAAGCGTGACTCGTTCCTCGAACAGTATTCCGGCGCGGAACTCGATCCGAACTGGATGAAGTCGATCGCCAACCTGGCCGCCCGCGGCTGGAAGGAGTTCGCCAAGAACGAGAACACGACGATCCGCGACATCCGTCAGGAGATCCAGAACCTCGCCACGGAAACCGGCATTTCCATCGCCGAATTCCGCCGCATCGTCTCGATGGTGCAGAAGGGCGAGCGCGAGGCGCGCATCGCCAAGAAGGAGATGGTGGAAGCCAACCTCCGTCTCGTGATCTCGATCGCCAAGAAGTACACGAACCGCGGCCTTCAGTTCCTCGATCTCATCCAGGAAGGCAATATCGGCCTCATGAAGGCGGTCGACAAGTTCGAGTATCGCCGCGGCTACAAGTTCTCCACCTACGCGACGTGGTGGATCCGGCAGGCGATCACCCGCTCGATTGCCGACCAGGCTCGCACGATCCGTATTCCGGTGCACATGATCGAGACGATCAACAAGATTGTCCGTACCTCGCGCCAGATGCTGCACGAGATCGGCCGCGAGCCGACCCCGGAAGAACTGGCCGAAAAGCTCGCCATGCCGCTTGAGAAGGTCCGCAAGGTCCTGAAGATCGCCAAGGAGCCGATCTCGCTGGAAACGCCTGTCGGTGACGAAGAAGACAGCCATCTCGGCGATTTCATCGAGGACAAGAACGCGCTTCTGCCGATCGACGCCGCCATCCAGGCGAACCTGCGCGAGACGACGACCCGCGTGCTGGCCTCGCTGACGCCGCGCGAAGAGCGCGTCCTGCGCATGCGCTTCGGTATCGGCATGAACACGGACCACACGCTGGAAGAAGTCGGCCAGCAGTTCTCGGTCACCCGCGAACGTATCCGCCAGATCGAGGCGAAGGCGCTGCGTAAGCTCAAGCATCCGAGCCGCAGCCGCAAGCTGCGCTCGTTCCTCGACAGCTGAGGCGGCGAACAAACCGAAAAGCCCCGCGAACCGGAAGGTCGCGGGGCTTTTCGTTTGTGGGGGCGGGCGCCCCGACTACTTTACCAGCCGCCGCAGTTCTTCAACTGTTGGGAATACTTCACCGCGATGATCGCCGCCCGCTTGCCGCCGGCCTTTGCCGTCGAACTCCAGTTGCCGCGCTGGTAGCCGGTATGGCCGTGGTAATAGGCGATGTAGAGCCGGTAGGTGTCGTTGAGGGCGATGCCGTTCTTGCGGTTGCTCTCGCTGTGATACCAGCCGATGAAGCGGATGGCGTCGCCGAAGTCCGTGCGCTTGGCCGTCCAGCGGCCCGTCTCGCGCTTGTAGCGCGCCCAGGTGCCGTCGAGCGCCTGCGAGTAGCCGAGCGCCGTCGACTGGCGCTTCCACGGAATGAAGCCGAAGAGCTTGGTGCGCGGCGGGCGGGCATTGTGCCGGAAACCGGACTCCGCATAGATCGTCGCCATCAGCACGGGGACGGGAACGCCGTATTCGCGCTCCACGCCATAGGCGGCCTGCCGCCAGTTGTCGAAGTAGCCGTCGCGCTGCTCGAAGATGGCGCAGGCGTTCTGCGTCTGTCGAGGGACGGACGCGCAGCCGGCAAGCAGCAGGAGGACGACGATCAATACGCAACGCATCGCTGATCCTCAAGATTTCCGGATATTGATAAATCGTAAATCTTAACGATTGGTTTTGATTCAATTGCGATTTGCCGCTCCCATTCATGGCGGTGATCCGCCGATCAAGGATGCAAATGCATTCTTTTGTTGCGTTTTTTGCCCTGCCGGCCTAATCAATCCGCAGCACGCCGGCCTTTCGCGCACGATTGTTCCGGACCGTGAAAGTACCCCGCCATGCCAAAGCAGACGGCCAGCGCCGTCCGGACGCATGACGGTTTGCGACCGGGCCTTTCCAAGGCCCCAGTTCAGGAGATACACCATGAAGAAGCAGATTTTCGCCGGAGCCTTGCTTGCGGCTTCCGTCGCCTTTGCGCCGCTGGCCCATGCCGATATCGTCGTCGGCCTCATCGCGCCGCTTACCGGCCCGGTCGCCGCCTATGGCGACCAGGTGAAGAACGGCGCCCAGGCGGCTGTCGACCAGATCAACAAGACCGGCGGCATCCTCGGTGAGAAGGTCGTTCTGAAGCTGACCGACGATGCGGGTGAGCCGAAGCAGGGCGTTTCCGCCGCCAACCAGATCGTCGGCGAGGGCATCCGCTTCGTCGTCGGCCCTGTCACCTCGGGCGTCGCCATCCCGGCTTCCGACGTGCTGGCCGAGAACGGCATCCTGATGGTCACCCCGACGGCGACCGCTCCGGACCTCACCGCCCGCGGCCTCACCAACGTGCTGCGCACCTGCGGTCGTGACGACCAGCAGGCCGACGTCGCCGCCGCCTACGTGCTGGCGAACCTGAAGGACAAGAAGGTCGCCATCGTCCACGACAAGGGCGCCTACGGCAAGGGTCTGGCCGACGCCTTCAAGGCGGCGCTCAACAAGGGCGGCGTCACCGAGGCGCTCTACGATTCGATCACCCCGGGCGACAAGGACTTCAGCGCGCTGATCACCCGCCTCAAGTCCGATGGCGTCGAGGTCATCTACTTCGGTGGCTACCATCCGGAAGGCGGCCTGCTGGCCCGTCAGCTCAAGGACCTCTCGGTCAACGCCACGATCATCGGCGGCGAGGGCCTGTCCAACAGCGAATTCTGGGCGATCGGCAACGAAGCTGCCGCCGGCACGCTCTTCACCAATGCGTCGGACGCGCTGAAAAGCCCGGACTCGCAGGCGGCCGTCGCTGTCCTGAAGGAAAAGGGCGTTCCGCCGGAAGCCTTCACGCTCAACGCCTATGCTGCCGTCGAGGTTCTGAAGGCCGGCATCGAGAAGGCCGGCAGCGCCGATGACGCCGCCGCCGTCGCAGCGGCCCTGAAGACCGGCGAAGCCATCCCGACCGCCATCGGCAAGCTGACCTACGGCGAAAGCGGCGACCTCACCTCGCAGAGCTTCTCGCTCTTCAAGTGGGAAGACGGCAAGATCGTCGCCGCCGAATAAGGCGCACCGATCCGAAAATGCGAACGCCGGGGTTTTGCCCCGGCGTTTTTGTTTGCGTGGTGAAGGCGCGGCCGCTTACCGGTCCGCGCGGTACTTTTCCTTCAGCCGGGCGATATCCGCTTCGCTCCAGTCCGTTACGTTCGTCACCGCGATCCACGGCTCGACATAGTGCTCGCCGGCATAGACATGCCCCAGCCCCATGGGCGTGGTGGTCGCCATGGCGAGGTCGAGCGTGAGCTGCAGGAAGGTGACGACGGGATACCACTGGAAGTCCGGCGAGACATCCGGCCCGCGCGGCGTCTTCATCCAGTCGGGCTGGCGGTAGAAGGAATGTGCGTCGTAGAAGGTGATCGGGTCGCTGGCATATTGCAGGTAGACGATGCGCATCGGCCCCCAATGGTCGCCGGCTTCCGGCAGGGCGTTGCGCTGGCTGGTGAAGCGCACGTAGGAACCGTCGCGGAAGCGCGGCAGCCAGGCGGGCGAATCGGGATTGCGGCCCGCGGTCATCTGGCGCCAGATGCGGCTGGGGAAGGGCGGGCCGGACCAGAGCGCGCCCTGATAGGGATCGCCGATGACCTCGAAGAGTTCTGCCGCCTGCTCGGAGGAAAGCGCGCCGAGGCTGAGGCCGTAGAGATAGAGCTTCGGGCGGTGATCCCTCGGCAGGCGCGTCCAGTGGCCGTACACGGCGCGGAAGAGCGCACGCGAGGCCTCCGCGCCGTAGTCCGGTTCGGCGAGCAGCGAGAGCCAGCTTGCGAGATAGGAATACTGGATGGCGACACTGGCGATATCGCCATGGTGCAGGTACTCGACCGGGTCGATCCCCTCCGGGTCGATCCAGCCGGTGCCCGTGGGCATGACGACAAGCAGCGTGGAGCGCTCGAAACCGCCGACGCGGATCAGTTCCTCAAGCGCGATCTGTGCCCGCGCCTCGGGTGTCTCGGCGGCGTTGAGGCCGGCATAGACGCGCAACGGCTCCATGGCGGGCTTGCCGGTGAAGGTGGAGATGTCGCTGGACGACGGGCCGGTCGCCACGAACGAGCGGCCCTGGCGGCCAAGCTCGTTCCAGCGCACCAGCGAGGCGGCACTGCCCGATTTCAGCGGATCCGTCGGCTCCGCCGTGTCCGGCTCGAATACCTGGTCGAGCCGCTGGAAGGAGGAATCGGCCGTATGCAGCACGAAGCGGACGAGCACCCCGTCCGCCAGGGTCCAGAACAGGACCACGGCAAGGGCGGTGCCGATGAGCGAGGCGAGGCGTCGCGGCGCGGCGCGCTGCGACGTGCTGGCGAAGAGCCGGGCGCTGAGGGCGAAAAGCCGGCCGAGGCCAAGCAGCGCGAGGAACAGCGCGAATGCGATGAAGCCGACATAGAACGGGTGGGCCGTTTCGATCGGCGGCAGGTGCATCAGCGTTCGGATGGAGTTCTGCCATTCCGCCGTGCGCCAGAGGAAGACGAGCGCCACGATGCCGCAGATGCCGCCGGCCACCGTCGTTATCCAGAGACGTGTGCGGTTCTTCGCCTCCGGCAGTTCCAGCCAGACCCACAGGATGCTGAGAAGAACGCCGAGACCGTAGCCCATGGCCATGGCGACGCCGGACAGAAGCCCCTGGGTGAGATAGGTGCGCGGCAGCAGGCTCGGCGTCAGCGACGCCGCGAAGAACAGCGTGCCCAGCATGAGGCCGCAGGCGGAGAGGGAAAGGACACGCCGCCAAAACCAGTCCCGCATCGTCGTTTTCCTTTCATGCCGAGCCGTTTACGCGGCCGAAACTTGCATGACGGCGAGAGTGAGGCAACAGACGATTTGTCCCCGCGCGTGGATGGGCGGTGGAGAAGCATGGCGGGGCGGGGTGGTTCGCGGTAGACTGCGGGAAATGGGGGCATGCCCGTGATGTGCAAGGAGAAGCCGGCGGAAAGCCCACAGGCTTATGTCGACGCCCTCGGTGGTTGGCGCCGCGAGCTCGTCGATGCGCTGCGAGCGGCCGTGCTTGCCGCCGGTGCGCTGGAAGAGCGCATCAAATGGGGGCACATCGTCTGCTTTTCCAACGGCCCGGTGCTTCTGATCCGCGCCGAGGCGGCACGCGTGCTTTTGGGCTTCTGGCGTGGCTGGCGGCTGACCGGCATCGAGCCGCGCCTGAGGCCCGGCGGTAAATACGAACTGGCGACGATGGCTTTCGTGGAGGATGACACCGTGGATCAAAGCCTTGCCGAGGCGCTGGCGCGGGAAGCTGTCCGGTTGAATGCGGCGGTCGGCGACCCGACGAAAGCCGGCGAGGATCGATAAACGACGGTCGCCCCCTTGCCGGATCGCCGCCGTGCCACACGTTCTTTTCATGCCCCAACCAAGGAGGAGACGAGCATGACCTATGTCGACGGATTCCTGCTGGCCGTGCCCAAGGCCAATCTGGAGGCCTACAAGGCGATGGCGCGCACGGCGGGCGACGTGTGGAAGGAACACGGTGCGATCGACTATGTCGAATGCGCCGCCGATGACGTGCCCTATGGCGAACTCACCTCCTTCCCGCGCGCTGTGCATGCGAGCGATGACGAGATCGTGATCTTTTCCTGGATCACCTACGAATCCCGGGAGCGACGCGACGCGATCGTCGCCAAGGTGATGGCCGACGAGCGTCTCCAGGGCGACGACTGGAAGGATGTCTTCGATGGCAAGCGTATGATCTATGGCGGCTTTCAGGCATTCCTCGAGCTGTGATAGGCTGGCGGGTGCGCTCGATGCGCTCGCCGCTTGAAGAAAGGGCCCACCATGAACGATATCTACTATGCGATCGTCGGCACGACCACCGATACCAATCAGGGCCTTGCGCGCTTCATGGGTGTGATTCTCGCCTTCATCGTGGTGTTCGGCACGCTGTTCTGGGCCATCGGCTGAGCGACCGGTCAACCCTTGACGGAACCGTGTTGCGGGTCGCACGTTCCCGTGAGCGATCAACCGGAGGCAAGAACCATGGCCGATATCGAAAGCACCAGCCGCGCCGTTGTCGAGGCGCTGAACGCCCGCGACTTTTCCGCGCTCGCCGGTAGAGTCCACGAGGATGTCGTTCTTTCCGGCGTCGGGGAGGGCGGCGACAATGGCCGCGAAGCGTTGCGCGACCGGCTTGCCCGCCATTTCGAGGCCTTCGACGAGAGCTATGGCGACATGCTGGTGATGAGCGACGCCTCGGGCGACAATGCGGCGATCCGCGTGACGGCGCGTGGCCGGTCGGCAGGTGGCGACAGCTATTCGAAGGAGAAGATTCTTCTCCTCGAACTGGAGGACGGGATGATCACCCGCTTCGCCGTCTTCAGCGGCTCATGAAGTTGAACGCAGGCTGAACGGCGGATTCGGATTTCGTTCAGGCGGGCCGCCATATGGTTTCCTCAATCGGCGGACAGAACGGCCCGGCCGGAACGAACAGGAGAACCTTCCATGACCAGCATTCTGAAAAAGACCATCCTTGCCGCCGTCCTCGGTCTCGGCGCCCTGACCGCCGCTGTTCCGGCCGCCTCCGCCGCCAGCCTCAGCGTGACGATCGACAATGTCGGCTATCGCAACGGCTTCCTCCAGGTCCAGGATTATGATGGCGGCTGGGATCGCGGTCGTCGCGGTCATGATCGCGACCGCTGGGACGATCGCCGTGATCGCCGCCATGGCGACTGGGGCCGTCGCGGCCGCTGCTCGCCGGATCTCGCCGTCGCCAAGGCCCGCGATTTCGGTATGCGCCGCGCCCGCGTCGTCGACGTGTCGCCGCGCCGCGTCGTGGTCGAAGGCTTCCGCCACGGTGACTATCGCCGCATCGTCTTCATCAACGACCGCGGTTGCCCGATCTGGCGCTGAGCCGTTTATCGGAACAGAGGGGGAAGGCGCTCCGGCGCTCACCTGACGGACGCCGTCCAGCTTGTCACCCCCGGCCGCTGGACGGCCGCCCTCCCGGTCTCGCCGGGAGGGTTTTCGCGTTTGGACGGTGGCCTCCGCCGACCCTGCCGGATGTTCGACGATCAATAAAAAAAGGGCCGGTTTCCCGGCCCTTCGTCCTGTCGCTCTCCGGCCCGGCTTATTTGCCGAGCGCGAAGGTCACGTTGACCACCACGGAGTAGCTGTTCTCGCCGGTGGCGACCGGAACCGCGCCGGCGGCCGCGAAGTCCTTGGCCATGGCGCGCATCATCGGCATCGGTTCGGCGCGGTAGCTCGTCTCGGAGATTTCCAGCACGCGGCCGAGGCCGACACCGGCGGCGGCCGTCAATTCCTTCGCCTTGGCGATGGCGTTCTCGACGGCGCGCGCGCGGGCGGTGCTGACAGCGGCGTCGGGCTTGTCGTTGACGAAGCGGATGCCGCCGCCATGGTTGGCGCCGAGCGTCACGGCCTTGTCGAGAATCTCGCCGAGCTTGGAAAGATCGCGCACGCGCAGCGTGACCGTGTTGGAGACCTGGAAGCCGAGAAGGATCGGCGGCGGGTTCTCGCCCGTCGTGCTCTGCGGGAACTGGTACTGCGGATTGATCGCGAAGCCGGAGGTCTGCAGGTCGCGGGCTTCGATGCCGGCTTCCTTCATTGCTGCGAGAATATCCGCCATGGCCTTGTTGTTGGCGTCCAGCGCCTCGCGGGCGGTCTTGGCGTCCTTGACGACGCCGAGGTCGACCAGCGCCATGTCCGGCGCCATCTCGGCCGTGCCCTCTCCGGTGACGATGACCGTCGATTCGCGCGGCCTTGCGGTCTCCTGTGCCTTGGCGGCCAGCGGCGCGGCGGCGGCTGCAAGGGCCAGGGTGAGGGCGACGAGACCGGTGCGGCGGTTCAAGCTTCCATGGAACATGCGGGAATATCTCCTGATAGTTGTGTCCCCTGCCGTGTTCATCGCCCGGCATTGTGTAGAGAATACGGCGACATGCTTGTGAGGCGGCCCGATTTCGTCTAGACGCTTTCCAGCCGTCGGCCGCCATTGACCGACGGCCCCGGCACGCGCCGGACGGGCCTGTAGCTCAATGGTTAGAGCCGGCGGCTCATAACCGCTTGGTTGGGGGTTCGAGTCCCTCCGGGCCCACCAAAAATCCTTAAAAGCAATTACATGCAAGTTGGTTAGCCATGGTGATTAGCCAACGGGTTAGCCGCTGTAGCTCGCCGCGAATTTTCGGAATTTTGACACGAGAAATCGGAATTTTGAAAATTCCGAGCAGCGTGTCAAAATAGCGTTCAAAGCTGCCTTAAAGCTCCTTCCGACTCGACTCATCTTCTGAATTCTGTTCTCCTCAGGCATGATGATAGAGCCACCCCGCCCAGACGATCTGCGCATCTTCATCCGCATGGCGAATGAAGATTATCCCTATTTCAAAGAGGAGGCAGAACCCAGGCTAGCGGAGCTGGCCTCGGCGAGGATAAAACGCGGCACAACGCTATATTCTCAGGATGTCACACCGAGGGATCTGGAAGGCCTGATCTATCCCGACGTTGATGATCCTATCCAAGCGTTGCAGGTCGTTATAGAGCGGGCGCACTTTTTGCGTCGGTGCCTGAAGGATATGGATGTCTTGCCCCCAACTCGAACGGAAAGCGCCTCTTCGCTGCATTGGATATACGATTTTGCGCATTCTGCCCCCCAGCTCGCGCCGGCAAGCGGTTAATTGTAGCTGCCGAAGAGATCACACGACATCCGTTGCTGGACGGCCGCTTACCATGCTGTAATGGTTTGACCCTTCTCGTTACTGCGCGCAAAGCGGCGGAAACCGGTACGCAGAAACTGCCCCCGACCTGATGACGAAGTTGCCAATCTGGGTCCGCCTTCGGTGGCGTGTCCCCAGCAACCGTCAACTCTTCGTTCGCGCCGCAAATTCCGGCGTCATCAACCACCCTCCGCTCTCGTCAAATGTGAATTCGTGGGTGATGGTCTGCGCGACCATGTTCAGCCCCGCCCATCCCCCGAAGCCGATCAGTTCGATAGGCGCGCCGGCCATGGCCTGCTCGTCGCCTTCGACGGTGATATTCCCGTCGATCGTCGCGCGGGCGAGGTCGAGCGCCTCTGCCTTGCTGCGCTGCTTCGCCTCGCCGGGCGACGGTGCTGGATGAAGGGCGAGGAAGCGGGCGTCCTGGCCGAGGCCCCGTGCGGCCTCCAGCCGGGAAAAGCCCCGGTCCTCATCGAAGTAACTCGCCTGCACCTCGCCATACTCCGGGCGGCCTTCGGTCGAGAGACCGCAAGATGTCACGTCGTCGGCCGAGATCGTGAGCGTCGGGATCGTCGTGCCGCCTGCCGTCTCGCCGCTGTTCTTCATGGTGATGAGCCAGCGGCCGTTCGCGGGCTTAACCGTCGCGCCCAGCTCGTCCGCAAACGCCTGGGCGAACCCCATGGCCGATTGCTGGTGGCGGAGACGGTACGGGATGGCGATGTCGTCGATCGAGGGATGCACGGTGGCGCTCTTGCCGACGCCGGTGGCAAGCTTGCGGAAGATGTCGCCGGCCGTCGTCTCCTCGAAATGCTCCATATCCGCCGCCTTGTCGGCATCAACGAAGTCGGCCGACCGGCATGTGACCGTCATTACCCAGCCGCTTTCGGGATCAAAGTTCAAGCTGGCGTTCTGGAAGGTGAAGAGACCGGCATCCTTTAGCGCCGACGCGTCCCATCCATAGAGGAGGCGATACTTCGTGCCCTTGGCCGGCGGTGCCTGTAGAGGTGGCTCAACAGAGAAGTCGATCTCCAGCTCGTCGGCCTCGCCGCCCTCGCAGTCGGTGAAGCGGACGGCCATGACGGCGCTGCCCCAGCCGGGAAGGAGGTCGGTGCCGGAGGTGCCGATAATCTGAACGACGGGCTTGCGCATGATTACTCCCAGGCGAGCACGAAGCGCTTGGCGGCGGTCTTCGGCGTGAACGCTGCCGGCATGCGGACCACGGTTTCGGCCGGCACGATCGCGGCGGTCATCATTGCCGCAAGGCCGGGATTTGCCTCCAGCAGCGCCTCCACGGTGCCCCGGTTCTCTGTCTGCATGAGCTTGCGCGCGATCCGGTCGATCCGTTCGCCGCCAAGCGGGACGGGATAGGTCATCCGAGCAGGCCTCCGAGATTGATGATGTTCAGCCCACCGCCGAGCGCGGCCGAGGGCGGCAGCAACAGGAGGCCGAGGGACACGTCCACCTTTCGGCCGACGCCGTCGAACGGGTGAAGGCGCTCCTCGTCGGTGTCGACCGTCTCGATGACGCAGAGGCCGTTGACGTCGCCCAGGTAATTGCCGCGCAGCCGAACATAGGGAACGACGGACTGGGCGCGATGATGCGCCTTCAAGATGGCATAGGC
>Ga0209793_1000688_pt1 | contig 31890 bp, 31 predicted proteins | sample EBPBio122009_DNA_FD_185863 | JGI IMG/M metagenome (GOLD analysis project Ga0209793, IMG submission 185863) | Wastewater treatment Type I Accumulibacter community from EBPR Bioreactor in Madison, WI, USA - Reactor 1_2/2/2009_ DNA (SPAdes) (version 2) | ecosystem: Engineered > Bioreactor > EBPR >... | reverse complement strand
ACCGCGGTCACCTCGTCCTCCTTGTAGCCGCGCAGCAGCATCTTGCGGTAGACGATCGCCCCGTCGTCCGATTTGACGGCCGCCGGCATCTTCGCCTCCTTGGCGCGCTTCTCGTTGGTGGCCTTCTCGGCGGCCTGGGCGAGGGCCACGACGCTGCCGACCGGAAGCAGGATCCCGTTGACGGCGAGGTTCGGAACGCGCGGGCCGCTGCTGTCGAAGCCGACGAGCGTGTCCTTCTTGCGCAGATACGCGCAGTCGCGCGCCATCAGCGGCTTGCCCTTCGCCTTCACCCGGCGCTGGTTCAGTTCCTCGACCAGCACGCAATCCGCCTTGGCCAGGCGGTCATTCTCGCGGTTGTATTCGTCCTGCCGCGCCTGTTCCTCCGGCGTGAGCGGCTTTGTCGTCTGGCAGCCCGCAAGGGCGAGCGCCATACCTGTCACGAGGACGATTGCCTTGATCTTCATGATCGTTCTCCGTTCCGGCCTTCCGGCCTCAGTTCGCTTCGGCCGCCGGGGCCGGTTTCCAGTTGCGGGCACGCGCCTGCGCATCCTCGATCTCGGCCGTCATCATGGCCGCGGTGATCCGCTCGAGAGCAGCGCGCGCGCCGGGGTGTCCCCGCTCGTTCGCGAGGTTGTAGTAGAGATGCGCGCGGACCGGATCGGCGGCCACGCCCTCGCCCTTCTCCAGCATCTCGGCAAAGCCGAAGAGCGCGACGGGATTGCCGAGCGACGCGCCCTGCTCAAAGAGCCGGGCCGCCCGGCCGGCGTCCTTTTCGGTGCCCGTGCCGGTGCGCAGCAGCGCGGCCTCCATGTTGCGCGCGCCCGTGTGCCCGCCCTTCGACGCCTTCTCGTAGTAGCCGAAGGCGAGCGCGGGATCCTTCGCACGGCCGATCCCGTCGATGGCGAGACCCGCGCAGTTGAACTGCGCTTCCGGATTGCCGAGGTCGGCCGCCTTGCAGATCAGCTCCGCCGCCGCGGCGAAGTCCTGGCGCACGTTCTCGCCGCGCAGGTGCATCAGCCCCAGCCGGTTCATCGCCGCCGCCGAGCCTTTCTCGGCGGACGCGATATAGAGCGCGCGCGCCTTGACGGCGTCCGGCGTGAAACCGACGCCCAGCTCGACCATGCGCGCCAGATGGAAGCCGGCCTCGCCGTCGCCCTGGTCGAAACCATCGGCGAAGGCCTTGGCGGCCGAGGTGAAGTCCTTCTTCTCCAGAAGCGCCTTGCCGTCCTCAAGCGGGCCGGCCCATGCGGGCGCGGCGCACCAGCACGCGGCGGCCACCGCGGCGGCGTGGACGAAGGGGCGATAGGGGTTTTTGCGCATGGATCATGCTCCGTGGTCAAAGGGGATTTTCAGGGAAAGCGGCGGGACCGCCGGGGGCCGCCGCCTGGAGGGAACCGGATGCGCCGTCATCTGCCGACCAGCCCCCGGAAGAGACCGATGCCGTGGAGGCCGAACGGGTAAAGCTCCTGCGCCCGGGCCCTGCGGATCTCGAGACCCGACGAGGCGGAAACGCCGTCGCGCGCCTCCAGCAGACCCGCGTCCACCACAACCGGCCGGAACGCCTCGATCGCGATCCCGCCCTGCGGCGCAAGGAAGACGCCGCCCTCGTCGCCGGTCCCGATCCAGGCCGACGATCCGCTCCAGAAATTGTAGAGGCCGGTCGGGCGGCGCACGACGGTCGGGATCGCCCCGCCCTCGATCAGGACATCCGGCGCGGCCATGCGGATATCGCCGTAGCTGACGACCTGACCGTATTTGTTGACGATGGACGAGGAGGCGAGCAGCTCGATATCGCCGCCCGCATTGATGGCCCCGCCCGAGAGGCTCGTGGTCGACCAGCCGTAGCCGATGCAGGTCAGCCGGCAGCGTTTGACGAAAGACAGCGCGCCGGACAGCGCGCCCTCGTTGCGGATGTTGCGGGCCTCGATGCGCACCGAGCTGTCATTGGCGTTGATCGAGCTGCCCCGGTTCACCACGTCCCCGCCGGCCTTGATCGCGACGCTGCTGCCGGTAATGTAGGCCTGCTGGCCCGGCACGCGCTGATCGCCATAGTCGATGCCGATCGTCTCGGTGGTGTCGCGCGCCAGCCAGAGCGTGTACCAGAGCCGCTTACCGTCGCTTTTTTCGTATTGCCAGGTGCCGTTGCCGTTCACGATATCGGCGACGTTGAGCACATCGCCCTGCGCCTCCAGCGAGGTCAGGCTGTTGGAGAGGAACCGGCCGGTATTGTTGGTGATGGTGCCGCCCGACCGGACGACCAGATCGTCCTTCGCGGCGAAGACGATGGCGAGCTGGTCGGCATTCTCCGTCAGGAGCGAGATATCGCCGGCCGCCTTGAGCGTGACGGCGCCCGCGGAATCGCCGTCGTCCGTGTCCCGCCGGCTGCCGCTCATCAGCACGCCCGTATTGGTGATGTCGCCGGTTTGCGCCAGCAGCGTCAGCGCACCGTTGACCGCCTCGATCCTGCGCTGCGGCTGGCCGGCGACGGAGCGCGCCTCGATGGCCTCCGCCTTGATGCGGACATTGCGGGCCGCCTCGATCGTGCCGTTCGTCGTGACCTTGCCGGATGCGTCGATGACGAAGTCGCCATAGGAGGCCAGCCCGGCGCCCGCATGGCTGACGCCCGCGCCCTTGCTGGTGGCGCGGATGCGCACCGTATTGGCCTTCAGCGTGCCGCGGGAGGTGATCTCGACCGCAAGGCCCGTATCCGCCACGCCCTCGTCCGTTACCCGCCCCCAGCCCTCCAGGTCCGATTGCGGAACGATCGCGGAATCGTATTCGACCGAACTGCCGCCGGCCGTCAGCTCGATATTGGAGCGCAGGTTGTCGGAGCTGTTCTCGACGGGACCGTCGATGCGGATGCGGCCCGCCAGAAGCTGCAGACTGGTCATGGCGCCCGAAAGGCCGCCGGGGCCGACATAGATGACGCCCTGGCTGGTCGTCAGCACCACATTGTCCTGATAGGAGCCGGCCGTGACCTGCCGGGTGACGAGGGAGGCCTTGCCCGTGGACAGCACCACGCCGCCGGTGTTCCTGAAACTCGCCCCGTCGACGACGATGCCGTTCGGATTGGCGATGATGACATGCGCCTGCGCGCCCTCCACCGAGAGGGGACCGTTGAGATGGGACAAGCGCGACGACGTCACCTCGTTGAGGATGGTGCGGGCATTGACGGCCCGGTTGTCGAGCACGACGCCGAGCGCGCCGACGGAGAATTCCTTGTAGGTGTTGTGGCTGATGGCGGAGACCGGGTTGCCGGTCACCGGCGCGATCGAGACGACGGTCGCGCCGCTGACCGGATCGGTGCCGACGGTCGTATTCGCGCCGTCCGCCACCACCTGGGCAGAAGCCGGCAGCGCGACGCCGCAGGTCAGCAGCGCGAGACATGCCGCCAGCGGGGCCTTCGGGAATACGGGCTGGATTCTGCTTGTCATCTGGAGGCTGGCTCCCCTGCCGTGTTCGTCGCGCCGGTGAATTTGCATGGATCGGTCAGGCTCGCCTTGCCGGCGATCCAGACGTAGTCGTAGAGCGCGCGCTCCCCGGCCCCCACTGCCTCGCCCTCGGCATAGGCGCCGATGGCGAGGACGACGGCCTTCTCGCGCGATAGGGCCTGGTAGAGGGAGCGATCCCTGCGGCTGTGGCCGCGGCCCACCTGCAGCAGGACCCGATGGCCTGCCGCATGCGCCGCCTCGGCCTTGTCCGCGATGGAAAGGTCGCGCCGGATCTGGCGGTCGGCCTCGACGGCGGTCTGCGCCGGCGACAGCAGGCCGCAATGCGCCGCCGCCATCGCCTTGCCCCAGCTTTCGCGCACGGCTGCGAGAGCCGGCCCGAGCCGCTTGCCGGCCGCCTTGCCTTCGCGCGGGGTCAGTCCGTCCGCGCGCGCGGCCTCCGCCGACAGGTCGCCGCCGCGCAGCGGCGCGCGCAGGCCAAAGGCGCGGTCGATGAGCGGCAGCCAGTTCTCGTAGGCCGGCCAGCCCCGATCCCACCATTTCAGCGCGACGCCGAGGCCGGCGGCGCTTTCCGGATGGTCCGCGCGGTAGCGCTCGATCACGCCGTCGTCGTCGGAGGCGAGCATTTCCATGACGACGGTCACCGGGCGCTCGTCCCCCGCCATGGCCGACAGCACGCAGGCCGACGCCGCCGCCTGTTCCGGGATGCCGTGCCGCTCGCCAAACAGGACGTGATCGGCGGCAGCGGCACGGCCGGCGACCTGCGCGAAATCGACGACGCGCCCGCTGGCCGCCTCCTCGATCCTGCCGCCCGCGCATTCGCTGAAATGGCCCGGCGCGGCCAGCACCGTCCCGGCCGAAAGCAGCCCGGCGAGCATCGCCGCGGGTCCCACTCCGCGTCGGTTTTCCGTCATCGGCTTCATGGCGCGGCCGCATCCAGCGCGTCGATGCCGGCGCTGATGCCCTTGAGCGAGACGGTGACCGGAATGGCCGTCGCCTTGGTGTCCTTGAGACCGACCACCAGCGCCTTGCCCTTGCGCAGGGCGGCGAGAAGCTGGCCGTTCAGGGCGAAGCCCGCATGACATCCCGAGACGTTGCAGGTCTCGAAGGCGACCCGGCGCGGCTGGCCGCCGTCGATCCGCAGTTCCAGCCCGGCCGGCAGGTAGACGTTGAGAGGGGTCGAGACGATCGCGACATGCTGCCTGCCCTGCCGCACGATATTGAACAGGAAGACGACGTCCTTGCCGCCGTTGACGGCCTGCGCCTGCTGCAGGCGGCAGGCCGCAGGCTGCGGCCCCTCGGGCAGCGCGGCGTCCGGCTGCGCCGGCTCCTTGCAGACCAGTTCCCAATCCCCATGCTGCGCGCCCTCGCCGGCAACCGCCGCGAAAGGGGCGAGGAGAAGCCCGCCGAGCGCCAGCGCGGCCAAGCCGGCGCGGACGGTCGCCTTTTCATACATCGTCGGCAGGTCGAGCGGTTGCTGCATGGCCTAGAAAACCTTCAATCGAAGCATGACGAACATCTCGGCGGCCTCTCCGTCGTGCGCGCGCCGGCTCCGCGCATCGGACGCGAGCCGCCACGCATAGCCGACGTCGAAGGAAAGGCGCGGGCCGCCATAGCGCAGGCCCACGCCGCCGCCGACGCGGTAGCCGTTGGCCTCATTGGCGATATCCCGGCCAAGGCCGGCGTCGAGGAAGAGATACGGATTGAGACGGGCAAGGATCGTCCGCGTCCATTCGGACCCCGGGGCCGGCGTCCCCGCCTTCCCGCCTGTCGCGGGCTTGCCCAGCAAGAGGTCGGCCGGGATCACGAAGGCCACCTCGTTGCGCCAGATTGCGCCGTGGTCGGCCTTGAAGCTGCCGTTGGAAAAGCCGCGCACGGTGCTGCGCGAGCCGATGGTCAACTGGTCGTCGGAATAGAGCGGATCCGTCGTCCACTGCCCGGAAAGGCTGGAGGACAGGGAGGCCTTTCCGGGCAGGACATAGGAGGCCGACAGGGAGGCGTCGATCTTGGCGAACTGGTTGTGCGGCGTGAACTCATCGATATCGTCCTCATCGACGCGCGCATTGAAGATCGGCAGGCCGAGGCTGGTGCCGAGCCGGCCGGTCACGGAGCCGTTCGCGAAGAAATGGCTGTAGGTCACGCCCGTCTGGAGCTGGGAAACGCGCTGGTCGGTCAGGGCGACGCCGTTGATGTAGCGGTTCTGCTCGCGGTGCGTGAGCGTGAAATCGGCGACCAGGCGCTCGCTGCGCGAGGTGTGCACGATCCAGTCCGCGCCGGCGCTGGCATTCCAGGTCGTGGTGAAGAGTTCGGACAGCGGCCCGAGATCGGTCATGCTTTCGGACCAGTCGCCCTTCGCCCGCAGCGTGACCCGCCCGATGGGAACGGAGACGTCGCCACTCAACTCATTGGTCTCGATGCCGCTTTTCAGCGTCGTACCCCAACTGTCGTTGATGCCGAGCAGGTTGTCCTTTTCCGCGGTGACGCCGAAGCGCAGGCGGTCGACACCCTCGATGGATTCCGTGTCGTAGCCCGCATAGAGCCGGAAGGCGTCGTTGATGCGGTTGGTGATCCTCACATCCGAGGTCGCGGGATCCTCACCGGGGACGAGCTCAGCCTTGGCGGCATGCGAAGGCACCCGGTTGAGGCTGTCGAGCGTGTCCTGCAGGCGGTCGACATGCAGCGCATCACCCTTGGAGATCGTCCTGGCGAGCGCGATGCGCGCGGACGGCGGCAGCAGCGTGACGCGCTCGATATCGTCGTCGAGCCCCTCCAGCCAGCCATCGGCCCGCCGGACAGCCTCCGTGAAGGAAGTCGCGGCGACTACATCCCGGCTCAGGCCGGCCATGCGGGGGAAGAGGCCGCGATAGGGCTGCCGCTCTTCCTTGTAGAGGACATCGTCGATGCGGCCGGGCACGACGCGCACGACGAGCGTCCTGCTGGCCGCGATATCCTGCTCGGGCAGCCAGGCGCGCGTCGTGGCAAAGCCCTTATCCGTAAAATAGCCGTTGAGCGCTTCCAGCAGCCCGCCCACGCTCTCGTTGCTCTGGCAGGAGGAGGCGAACGGCGACGCCACCGTTTCCAGCGCCTTGCGGCCGAACAGGTCCAGCCCGCCCTCGATCCGGATCGTATCGACGGTAAAGCAGGTCCCGGCGGTGGACTTGCCGTCCGCGCCGGGACCTTCGACCGTTTCGATCGCCAGGACCGGTTCTTCCGTCGTCGTCTTGCCGGCAAACCCGTCGCGCGACCAGGCCGTGTACGGCAGGAGAAGAAGCGCGAGGGAAAGGCGACGGAACGGAATCGTCAACATGGCGATAAAGCGATCAATAAATTTATACGTGAAATATTTCTAAATAAGATAATTCTCTGATTAGCATCTCCACTGCAAAGTGCAATGGGCGCGACTTGATCTACCCATAATATTTTATGGGTGTCCGGCCCTAGGCGGGACCGGATCGGCGAGTCAATCGACCGTACTGCGCAGTATCGATACGTAAGGGGGCCGCAATGTCGCGTGACGCGCCGGCCCCGAAAAAATCGGCGGCCCTTTCGGGACTATCGCCCGCGCTGCGGTGTTATCCCCTCACAGCCGCCCCTTCACGAGCGGCGTTGAAGGAGACAACCGATGAACAGGACAGTGCTTGCCGCCGGCCTTCTTCTCCTGACGGCCGTGGTTCCGGTTCGCGCCGACACGCTGTCGGCCTTGCGGGGGCGCTATGTCGTCGACCCGTCCTCGCGCATCGCCTTCTCTGTCGCGCAGGTCGGCGGCGGCGGCATAAAGGGCGTGTTTCCGGGCTTTTCCGGCGCCTTCGACCTCGATCCGGACGATATCGCCCGTTCGCGCATCACCTTCTCGCTGCGGCCGGAGAGTGTGACGACGGGGGAACCGCGGGTCGAAACGTTCCTGCGCTCCCCGGCCGTCTTCGATGTGGAAACCTATCCCGCCATCACCTTCCGCTCGACCGCCATCCGCCGCGACGGCTCCGACCGCGCGGTCATCGAGGGCGTGCTGACGGCGCGGGGCATCACCCGCCGGGAGACGTTCGAGGCGACCCTCGTCGCGCGCAAGGGGCGCACCGTCGCCTTCCACGTGGTCGGCGACCTGATGCGCTCGCCCTACGGCATGGATGTGGGAACGCCGATCTATTCCAATGTCGTGCGCTTCGACATGATGCTCAACGGGCGACGCCGATAAATCGCCGCGCCGGGATTATTCGCCGGCGCGCGGTGTTCTTACAGCAACGGGCGGGCGACCGCGCGTTGTTCAAAGGAAACGAAGAGGAGACCAGCCATGCGTTGCCTTCTGCTCGCCGCCGCCGTGACGGCGGCCACGATCATCCCCGCCCATGCGGACGACTATGCCGGCGGTGCCATCAAGTCGATGGACACGGCCAAGGGCGAAGTTCTTACCGACGCCAGGGGCATGACGCTCTACACGTTCGACAAGGATGCGAAGGGCGTGTCCAACTGCTATGATGACTGCGCCACGAAATGGCCGCCCCTGATGGCCGCGGCAGATGCCGCCGCCGACGGCGACTATAGCCATGTCGCCCGCAAGGACGGCAGCATGCAATGGGCCTATGACGGCCGGCCCCTCTATCTGTGGCAGAACGACAAGAAACCCGGCGACGTCACCGGGGATGGCATGGGCGGGGTCTGGCACGTCGCCAAGGAGTAGCCGGTGTCGCAGCTCCTGGACGAGATGGAGGAATGCGTGCCGGCGCTGCGGCGCTATGCCCGCGCGCTGACGCACGACCGCGACCGCGCCGACGACCTCGTCCAGGACTGCCTGGAGCGGGCGATCCGCAAGCGCGGCCTCTGGCGGCCGTCCGGCTCGGTGCGCTCATGGCTGTTCCGCATCCTGCTCAACATCCACCGCAACGACCTGCGGCAGCTCCGCCGCGCGCCGCTCCCCCTCTCGCTCGACGCCCTGCCGGACAGCGATCCGGCCGGTCCCGACGCGCAGCCCGGCCGGCTGGCGCTGGCCGAGACGGCGCGGGCCATGCAGGCGCTGCCGCCGGAGCAGCGCGAGGTCCTCCTGCTCGTCGCCGTGGAGGAGATGAGCTATGCCGAGGCGGCGGCGGTGCTGTCCATTCCCGCCGGCACCCTCATGTCGAGACTGGCCCGCGCCCGCGCCGCGCTGCGCGGCCTGACGCAGGCGGAACCGCCGAAACTGAGATCCGTGAAATGAGCCGAGACCGACCCGAGACCATCGAAGCAGACCTTCACGCCTATGCCGACGGCAGGCTCGACGCACAGGCATGCGCGGCGGTCGAAACCTATCTTGCGGACAATCCCGCCGCGGCCGAGGCGGTGGCCGCCTGGCAAAAGCAGAACGACAGGCTGCGCGCCCTCTACGGCCCCGCGGTGGACGAGCCGGTGCCGCCCCGCCTCGCCGTCCACCGCATCGGGCGGCAAAGCCGGAACGACATCACCCGCCGGAGCCGGATGGCGGCGGCGGCGATCCTTCTCCTTGCCGCGGGCGCGGCCGTCGGCTGGTACGGGCGCGGCACCCTTGCGCCGGACGCATCCACGGAGACCGCTCTCGCCGCCGAGGCGATGACGGCGCACCGGCTTTATTCCAGCGAGGTCGTCCATCCCGTCGAGGTCCGGGCGGGGGAGAAGGACCATCTGCGGACATGGCTCTCCAGGCGCCTTGCCCGCCCGCTCGCCATTCCCGACCTTGCCGCCGACGGGCTGACGCTTGTCGGCGGGCGGCTGCTGCCGGCGGCGAACGGCCCGGCCGCGCAGGTCATGTACGAGGACGAGGCCGGCCGCCGGGTGACGCTCTATATCGTGCCCGTGCAGGATGGCCGGGAAACCTCCTTCCGCCACGCCGCGCTCGACCCCTTCGAGGCTTTCGTGTGGAGCGGCGAGACGATTGCCTGCGCCCTTGTCGGCGACCTGCCGCGCGACCGGCTGCTGGAGATCGCGACCCTCGCCTACAGGCAACTGGAGTGAAGCAGTGCTGCGCAATACCGGCCGATCCTACGGAACGCCGGCGATCCTCCTGCACTGGACGATCGCCCTGCTCTTCCTCGGGCAGATCGCGCTCGGCTTCCTCGCGCAGGCAATGGCCGACCGGCCACGGCTGCAATTCGACCTCTACCAGTGGCACAAGTCGTTCGGCTTCCTCGTGCTGGCGCTCGCCGTGCCGCGGCTTGTCTGGTCGCTCTCCGGCACCCGCCCCGCGCCCCTTGCCGGCGTGCCACGCTGGCAGGCCGCAGCGGCGCGCGCCACCCATCTGGCGCTGCTGGCGCTGACGGTGGCCGTACCGCTGGCCGGCTGGGCCATCGCCTCGACCTCGCCCCTGCGCATACCAAGCTTCGCCTTCGACCTCGTGCTGGTGCCCGACCTGCCGCTTTCCCGCTCCGACGCGATGGAAGCCTTCTGGTCGCGCGCGCATGCACTGCTCGCCTACGGCGCGGGGCTGCTGGCGCTCGCCCATGCCGGCGCGGCGCTCCACCACCACTTCCGGCGAAGGGACGCCACGCTCCTGCGGATGCTCGGCAAAACCCGGCCGCCCTCTTCCTGAAATCCTTCGGACAACCCCGGTCCGTCCATAAGCAGTCGGAAATGGATATGGCAAGGTCGCTGGCAGCGCCGCACTGAGGCACGTGCGTCGGCATTTTCCGGATGCGTACCGAACGAACCGATATCCCGGATTTTGCACGCCTCGAATGCCGGACGCAGCGGATCAACAGACAGGGAGGCATCAAGCATGTCGACGTTGAGCAGGCGGGGCATCGATCCCGGCGTATTCTGGCCATCCATCATCATCGCGGGCGGCTTCGTCCTTTGGGGCATCGTGGCGCCCGACAGCCTCGCCACCATTTCCACGGCAACCTTGAACGCCATCATCCACCTCTTCGGCTGGAGCTTCGTCGTCTCGACGGCGTTCTTCCTCATCTTCTCGGTCTTCCTCGCCTTCAGCCGGTTCGGCCGCATCAAGCTCGGCCACGACGACGAGACGCCGGAATTCTCCACCGTTTCCTGGGTCTGCATGATGTTCAGCGTCGGCATGGGCATCGGGCTGATGTTCTGGGGCGCGGCCGAGCCGCTCTCCCATTTCGCCGCCCCGCCGCACGGCATGGCCGTGCCGGAAAGCAAGGAAGCGGCGCTGGTCGCCATGAAGTACGCCTATTTCCACTGGGCGCTGCACCCCTGGGCGATCTACGCGGTCGTCGGCCTGGCGCTCGCCTATTTCAGCTATCGCCGCGACCTGCCGACACTGATGTCGAGCGCCTTCCATCCGCTGATCGGCGACAGGATCCACGGTCCCATCGGCCGGGCGATCGACACGCTGGCGATCATCGCCACGCTGTTCGGAACGGCCACGTCGCTGGGCCTCGGCGCGCAGCAGATCAACAGCGGCATGAACTTCCTCTGGAATACGGGCGAATCCAACGGGATCGCGCTCACCATCATCGCCGTCCTGTCGGTGCTGTTCATCCTGTCGGCCGTCTCCGGCGTCGGCAAGGGCGTGCAGTTCCTCAGCAACATGAACATGGTGGTGGCCGTGGTGCTGCTGCTCTTCCTCGCCGTGATCGGGCCGACGGTCTTCATCTTCGAGACGCTGATCGCCGCGCTCGGCTACTATTTCAGCGATCTCGTCTCGATGTCCTTCCGCACGGCCGCCTTCAGCGACGGCAAGTGGCTGGCGAGCTGGACAATCTTCTACTGGGCCTGGTGGATTTCCTGGGCGCCGTTCGTGGGCGTCTTCATCGCGCGCATCTCCCGCGGGCGCACCATCCGCGAGTTCGTGGTCGGCGTGCTGCTCATCCCGAGCGCCGTCACCTTCGTCTGGTTCACCATCATGGGCGGGGCGGCGCTGCATTCCGAGCTGATGGGACCGGGCGGGCTGGTCGAGGCGCTGAACGAGAAGGGCGCGCCGGTATCGCTCTTCGCGCTGCTCGCCCAGTATCCGGCGACGGTGCTGACCTCGACGGTCGCGATGTTCCTGGTGGCGATCTTCTTCGTCTCCGGCGCCGATGCCGCATCGGTGGTGATGGGCATGCTCTCCTCGCGCGGCACCACGACCCCGCGCTCGGCGATCGTCGTGCTGTGGGGCGTTCTGGCCGGAGCTTCCGCAAGCATCCTGCTCGTCATGGGCGGGCTTGCCGGGCTGCAGACCGCCTCGATCATCGCGGCCGCGCCCTTCCTGCTCGTCATGGTCGGCCTGTGCGTGTCGCTCTGGAAGGGCCTGCTCGACGATATCGAGGTGCACGGCCACTTCGAGGAGCTGGACCCGGAAACGGGAGGCGTCAAGGATCGCGCCTGACCGGCGCGGAACCTCACGCCCTCATCATCACCCGGCGGCGCGTGCCGCCGGGCAAGCCGCGCGCCGCTCCGCGACCGGACGGGTCTGCGCCAGAAGGAAGGCCCGCGTCTGCGGCCGCACGCGCTCCATCAGCACCTGCCGGACATGGGCGTGGTAGGCGTCAAGATAGGCGATTTCCGCCGGGCTGAGCGCATCGAGATCGGCCATGGCAAGGTCGATCGGGGCGAGCGTCAGCGAGGCGAAGCGGCAGAAGCCAGGACCATCGGCCACCACCTCCACCTGGTTCTCGATGCGCATGCCGAAGGCGCCCGGCTCGTAATAGCCCGGTTCCACCGTCATGATCGTGCCGGGTTCCAGCGCATGGAGATTCGGCCTGCGGTCGAAGCGGTGCGGATATTCGTGAACCAGCAGGTTATGGCCGACGCCGTGGCCCGTGCCGTGGTCGTAGTCGAGGCCGGCCTCCCAGAGCGGGCGGCGCGCGAAGGCGTCGAGCTGGTGACCCTGCGTCCCGGCCGGAAAGCGCACCGACATCAGGGAGATGAACCCCTTCAGCACGGCCGTGTAGGCAAGGCGCATCCTTGCGTCGGGCGCACCGAACAGGACGGTTCGCGTAAGGTCCGTGGTGCCGCTGCCATATTGCCCGCCGGAATCCACCAGATAGGGCGCGGCCGGGTCGATGGGCGCGTCGGTCTCAAGGCTTGCCGCATAGTGGCACATGGCGGCATTGGCCCCGGCAGCGGAGATGGTGCGGAAGCTCGGCTCCAGGAAGCCCGTCCGTTCCTGACGGAAGGCGAGCAGCCGCGCCTCGGCCTCCAGCTCCGTGATCTTCCGGACGGGCGCTTCCGCCGCAAGCCAGGCGAGAAAATCGGTGACGGCGATGCCGTCCTCCAGATGGCAATCGCGGAACCCTTGCAGCTCGGCCCCGGTCTTCAGGGCCTTGGCCAGCGTAACAGGGCTTGCCTGCAGTGCGAGCCGGCCGCCGGCCGAAAGAATGCCGGCGCGCACGGCCTGCGGCGCGAAATCCGCGTCGATCGCGGCGATCCTGCCGGCCACCCTTTCGGCGAGGCGGCCGAGGAAGCGCTCCGGCGGCAGCAGGGTCACGCCGCCCAACTCGTAAGCGTCGAGATCGTTGCCGAGCTTGCGCCGGTCGACGAACCATTCGACGCCCGCATCCGCATCAAGCAGCAGGAAGGAATGCGGCACCGGGTTCATCGGCACATCCGAGCCGCGCACGTTGAGCAGCCATGCGATATTGTCCGGCAGCGTCTCCACGAGGAGATCCGCGCCGCGCCCGCGCAGGCCCCCGGCAAGACGCGCGCGCTTGGCCGCCGCGCTTTCCCCCGCCACCTCCGGCGGCATCGCCCGGATCGCCCCGAGCGGGCGGGCCGGACGGTCGTACCAGATCGCATCGAAGGGGTCGGCGGCGGGCGCGACCAGCTCGACGCCCGCGCCGGCAAGCCGGTCGTAGAGGCTGCCGGCGACCCGCATCGTGTCGATGCCGATGCGCCAGCCGGGCCGGGCATGCGTCTTCAGCCAGCGGTCGAGCGGGTCGTCGTGCAGGTGGCGCACCTCGAACAGGGCCGGATCGACCTCCCGGCGCACCTGCACCTGATAGCGGCCGTCCACGAAGATGAGCGCCTTGTCCTTCAGCACCAGCGCGAGGCCGGCCGAGCCGGTAAAACCGCTGAGGTAGCGCAGGCAATCGTCGCGCGGGGCCGTCACCTCGCTCTGGTGCGCGTCGGTGCGCGGCACGATCAGCCCGTCCAGCCCGGCCGTCTCCAGCCAGCCGCGCAGCGCCGCCAGCACCGGCGCACGATCGTTCTTGGTCATGTCATTTCCGCTTTCGTTTATCAGCCCGCCTTCAGCGGGCCGCCCTTGTCGGCCACCATCGCGACGAGCCGTTCGAAGACCGCGCCGGACTGGCGGATGCCGTCATGCTCGAATTCGTTGGTGATCCAGACATCGACATTGCCGACGGCGCGCGAGGTCTGAAGCGACAGGCCGGCATCGACATACATGTCGTCGTGATAGACGACCGCCGAGACCGGCACGGCATTCTGCGCAAGGCGCGCCTTGTCATAAAGCAGGCTGTGGCGCGGGCGGCGGGCGAGCGCCTCGGCGGCGGCGCGGAAGGGCTTCAGCAGCGCGACCTCCTCGAACATGAAGGGATAGATCATCTCGCCGGTGAAGAGCAGCGGCCTTGCCCCGGCGTCGAATTCCGGGAACTCGGCCAGCAGCCTTTCGGCCGCCCAGCCGGTCGCCCCCTCGCCCTGCCCGTAGATCGCCTCGTGGATCGCGGCAAAGAGCGGATTGCCGCTATAGGCCGTCAGGTGCATCACCGAACCGAGGAACTGGTCGGAGAGCCGGTCCGGCGCGGCGAAGGCCTCGTCGAGCAGCCAGTGGACGTTCTCGAAACCCGGCCCCATGCCGAAATCGAGACCGAGGCTCTGGAAGCGCCGCACCGTGAGGCGATCGCCATCGGGCAGCAGCACCGGCGCGGCCTCGAGAAAATCGGCGATGCGGGCGACCAGCGCCCTGTCGTCGGGATAGCGCTTGTAGAAAATCTCGTTCTTGGCGCGCACGCGCGGATAGGTGTGACGATAGACCGTATCGGCACACGGATCGATGCCCGGAATGCCTCCGGCGACGTAGCAGGCCGAAAGCCCCTCGGGGGCGCGGCTGAGATAGGTCAGCGTCAGGAAGCCGCCATAGCTCTGGCCGAGCGTCTGCCAGCGCGCGCCGCCGAAGGCGGTCTTGCGCAGGTGCTCCAGGTCGTCGACGATGGAATCGGCGCGGAAGCAGGCGAGGTAGTCGGCCCCCGCCTCGCCGTCGAAGCCGGCCATGGTCGCCGCGTCGACGGGGGTGGAGCGGCCGGTGCCGCGCTGGTCGGGCAGGATGATGCGGTGCGTCTTCAGCGCCCTGGCGAGCCAGGCGGGGCTGGTCTTCGTCGGGCGCGGCGACTTGCCGCCCGGCCCGCCCTGCAGGAAGCAGAGCAGCGGCAGCGCCTCATCCTTACGGGCGGGATCGACCACCTCGCGGGCGAAGACCTCGATGGTCCCGCCCTCGGGCTTCGCCCAGTCGAGCGGCACGGTCACGACATGGTCGCGCACATGCAGGCCGGGGATGGTGTATTCGCGGACGATCATGGGATTTCCTCAGCGGACGCGCGGATCGAGCAGCACATAGAGCAGGTCGACCACGATATTGGCGATGACGATGAACACGCCGCCGAGCAGCACCACGCCGATGATGATCGGCCGGTCCTGGTTGGCGACCGCCTGCACGGCAAGCGCGCCGACGCCCTGCAGCCCATAGACCTGTTCGATGACAATGACACCCCCGAGCAGCAGCGCGATGTCCGCGCCGAGCTGCGTGACGAGCGGCGTCAGCGCGGCGCGCAGGCCGTGCTTCCACACCACCTTGCGCTCCGAAAGGCCCTTGGCGCGGGCGGTGCGAATATAATCCTCCCCCATCACGTCGAGCATCTGGCCGCGCGTCAGGCGCGCATAGATCGCCGCCATGGTCAGCGCCAGCGTCGTCCACGGCAGGGCGAGGTGCCAGGCCCAGAGCGCCGGATTGGCGGTGAGCGCCTTGTAGCCGCCGGCCGGGAACAGGGTGAAGCCGGCCTGCTTCGGCAGGAAATAGAGCAGGTACAGCGACATCATGCCGAGCACGAAGGTCGGGAAGGAAAGGCCGACGAGGATGAAGGCCTGCCCCAGCCGGTCGCGCAGGCTCCCCACATGGCGCGCCGACATGATGCCGATGGGCACGCCGATGGAGAGCCACAGCAACGCCCCGCCCAGCACCAGCGAGAGCGTGACGGGGATGCGCCGCAGGATGATCGGCGCGACGGGCTGCTGGTTGCGGTAGGAGAAGCCGAGGTCGCCGGTCAGCGCCTTCTGCATGAACGCGCCGTATTGCACGACGATGGGCCGGTCGACGCCGAGATTCTTGCGGATCTGCTGAAGCTGGGCCTCGGTGGCCTTGTCGCCGGCGATCATGCGGGCGGGATCGCCCGGCGCGACGAAGAACAGGAAGAAGACGAAGGCCGACAGGACGAGGAGCACCCCTGCCCCGAAGCCGACGCGATGGGCGAGGAAACGGATCATGGCTTGCCTCCGGCCTTCTTCCTGAGGCGGCGGGCGGTGCGGGCGCTCTTGGGGTCGAGCGCGTCGCGCAGGCCGTCGCCGAGGATGTTGAAGGCGAGCGTCGTCATCAAAAGCGCCGTGCCGGGCACGAAGATCAGCCACCAGGCGACGAGGTAGAGCGAGTTCGACGAGGCGTCCGCCAGCATGCCGCCCCAGCTCGGCGTCGGCGGCACGATGCCCATGCCGAGGAAGGAGAGCGTCGCCTCGAAGACGATGGAATTGGGGATCTGCATGGTGGTGTAGACGATGATCGGCACCGCGAGGTTGGGCAGGATATCGACGACCATGATGGAGAGCGGCCCGGCCCCGAGCGAGCGGCTCGCCAGCACGAAATCCTGCCGCCGCAGCGAGATCACCTGACCGCGGATGACGCGGGCCATCGGCGCCCAGCTGAAGAAGACGATGACGGCAACGGAGAGCGTGAGGCTCGGCCCGAAGGCCGAGACCAGCGCCAGCGCACAGAGCAGGAACGGCACGCTCATCACGAGATCGGTCAGTCGGCTGAGCGCGAGATCGACGGCGCCGCCGAAATAACCCGCCGTGGTGCCGACGACGACGGCGATCAGCGAGGCGAGCATGGAGGCGAAAACGCCGACCAGCAGCGACACCCGCGCGCCATAGGCAAGGCGCACCAGCACGTCGCGGCCGAGCTGATCCGTGCCGAGCCAGAATTCCGCTCCCGGCCCGACGGGGATACCGGCCGGCGACAGGCCCGTCTCGCGGAACTGCTCGATGGGCGAATGGCCCGTCACCGCCGCGACCCAGGGCGCGGCGACGGCAAGCACGACGACCGCGAAGATGACGCAGAGCGCCGCCATGCTGGCCTTGTCGCCGCGCAGCCGGCGGACGGTCAGCGCGAAGGAGCCGCGCTGCACGACCTCGCCCTGCGGGGGCGTTTCGTTCGTCGTCACCTCGCTCATGATGCCACCCTCGTCTCGACCAGCGACCGGCGTTCGCCCTCCGCGAAGGCAGGCAGCGTCTTGGAAGCCGAGAGCAGCGTGCGCGTATAGTCGTGCTGCGGATCGGCGAACAACCGCTCGGCCGTGTCCATCTCGACGATGCGCCCGCCCTGCATCACCGCGATGCGGTCGCAGACATGGCGCACCACCGAGAGGTCATGGGAAATGAAGAGATAGGTGAGGCCGAGGTCCCGCTGCAACTCGCGCAGGAGATTGAGGACCTGCGCCTGGATCGACACGTCGAGCGCCGAGACCGGCTCGTCGCAGATGATCAGCGCCGGATTGAGCGCGAGCGCCCGGGCGATGCCGATCCTCTGGCGCTGGCCGCCGGAAAACTCGGCGGGGAAGCGGTTGTAGTGCTCGGGATTGAGGCCGACCAGTTCCATCAGGTGGCGCACCTTCTGCCGCCGCTCCTCGCCGCTCGCAAGGCCGTGCAGGCGGAAGGGATCGCCGATGATCGCGCCGACGCGGCGGCGGGGATTGAGCGAGCCGAACGGGTCCTGGAAGACGAGCTGCACCTCCCGGCGCATCTGCCGCCATTGCCGCGCGTCGAGCGCGCCCATGTCGCGGCCGAGCACGCGCACGCGGCCCGAAGTCGCCGGCACCAGCCCGGCGACGATGCGCGCCAGCGTGGATTTCCCGCAGCCGCTTTCGCCGACGAGGCCCACGGTCTCGCCGCGCCCGACGGTGAGGTCGATCCCCTTCAGCACCTCCAGGGATTTCTTGGGGCCGAAGAAGCTGCCGACCTGATAGGTCAGGCGCACGTCCTCGACCTCGGCCACCGGCTCGGGCGCGAGAGTCTTGACGGCAGCAGCCGTGGCCGGAACGGCGGGCCGGGCGGTGCCTGCCCCCTCCTCCAGCCAGCAGAGGGCCTCGACGCCATCGCTGTAGCGGCGCAGCGGCGGCGGCTCGTTTAAACAGCGCGGCAGGGCCTCGGCGCAGCGCGGCGCGAAGACGCAGCCGGCGGGCGTCAGGAGCAGGCTCGGCGGACGGCCGCCGATGGGCGCAAGCGCGGTGCCGGGCCGGTAGCTGGCCGGTGTCGAGCGCAGCAGCCCCGCCGTATAGGGGTGGGCCGGGGCGCGGAACACGTCAGCCGCCCGACCATATTCCAGCCGATGGCCGGCATACATCACCATCACGTCGTCCGCGACGGAGGAGAGCAGCCCGAGATCGTGGGTGATGAGGATGACGGTGGTGCCGAAATCGCGCCGCATCGCATCGAGCAGCGCGACGATCTGCGCCTGCACGGTCACGTCGAGCGCCGTCGTCGGCTCGTCGGCGATGATGAGCGCCGGCTTGAGGATCAGCGCCATGGCGATCATCACGCGCTGGCGCATGCCGCCGGAGAACTGGTGCGGATAGTCGTCGAAGCGGTCCGCCGGGGACGGGATGCCCACCTTGCCGAGCATGTCGACGACGCGCGCCCGCGCCTCGGCCGGTCCGATCGTCTCATGGGCGTGCAGCACCTCGGCGATCTGCGCGCCGATGGTGTAGAAGGGATGGAGGCTGGAGAGCGGATCCTGGAAGATCATGCCGATGCGCCTGCCGCGCAGGCGCCGCATCTCCTCCTGCGGCAGGCCGATGAGGTTGCGCCCCTCGAACCAGACCTCGCCGCCGATATCGGCATTGGGCAGCAGCCCCATCACCGCCTGCGTCAGCACGCTCTTGCCGGAGCCGGATTCGCCGGCGATGCCGAACAGCGAGCCGGGCTTGATGGAGAAGGAGACCTTGCGCACCGCATGCACGGTGCCGTCCTCGGTCGGGATATCGACGGTGAGACCCTTCGCCTCGAGAATAGCCAAGTCAGACCCCGTTCGTCTTCACAGGAAGGAAAGGGCCGGCGCGGGGTCGCGATCCCGCGCCGGCTGCGGTTTCAGGCGGTCAGCGCTCGAGCCACAGGTTGGTCCAGTCACCTTCCACGCCCAGCGCATAGGGCTGGAAGTTCTTGACCGCCTCGCTGCGATAGCGCGGGTTCTTGTTGGCGATCAGCGGCACGACCGGGGAATCGGCCATCACCAGTTCGTCGACCTCCGCCCAGAGCTTGGCCGTCTCCTCGGGCGTCGTGGCGTTGATCGCCTTCGCGGCGATCTCATTGGCCTTGGGGTTGTTGTAGTCGGTGTAGTTGTAGGTCTGGTGCGTGCCGTCGAAGGTGAACTGCGGCTGGAAGACGGAGCGCGCAGCCCCGCCCACCCAGTCCGGCGTCCAGCCCACGGGCGCGATGTCCCAGGTGCCTTCCTTGGTGTTGACCGGGTTGGTCATGAACTTGGAATAGTAGTCGGCGGCCGTCACCGGCGTCATCTCCAGCGTGATGCCGGCGCGCGCGAGACTTGCCTGCAGCGTGGCGGCAGTCGCCACCTCCAGGTCCTTGTTGCGATAGGGCATCTTCAGCGTGATGCCGTCCGGGAAGCCGGCCTCGGCGAGCAGGGCCTTGGCCTTTTCCGGATCGCCCTTGGCTTCCGGTGAGGGATAGAGGTCGAATTTGTGGTGGCCGAGAACGCCGAGGCCGAAGATGCCGTTGGCCGGCTCGGCGACGGTCGTTCCGCCCCATTGCTGCGCGATAGCCGCCTTGTCGACGGCATATTGCAGCGCCTGGCGCACGCGCAGGTCCTTCAGCGCGCCGTTGTTGTTGTCCGAGACGGTGTTGATGAACAGGAAGTTCGTGTTGCCGGCGGACATGGCCGTCAGCTTCTCGTCGCCGGTGGCGACCAGCGTCGCGAGGATCGCCGTCGGCACGTTGATGTCATAGGCGAGATCGGCGTCGCCCGACTGGAGCTGCTGCATGATCGCGTCGGCCTGCAGGCCCATGGTGATGTCGATCTCCTCGACATAGGCCTTGCGCAGCGGATCGCTCTCGGCCTTCCAGGCCGGGTTGCGCACGAGCTTCAGGCTGGTGTCGGGCGTGTATTCGCCGATCGTGTAGGGACCGCTGCCGATGAAGTTGGCGCGGTATTCCGGGCTGTCGGGAATGTAGTCCAGCGTCTCGACGGCGACGGGCGCGGGCATCGGCAGGGAGAGCATGTAGACGAAGTCGCCCGCCCGCTCCTTGAGCTTGAAGACGACGGTCCTGTCGTCCGGCGTCTCGATGCCGGTAACGTCGTTGCCCTCCAGATAGGCCTTCATGGCCGCCGCTGTCGGCTCGACCTTGGCGAAACCGTCGCAGAATTCCGCAAGACCCGAAATCAGCGCGGTGAAATAGGTGAGCGTCGAGGCCTGCATATGCGGGTTGCACAGGCGCTTGAAGCCGCGCTCCACGTCGGCGGAGGTGATCTGGCGCGCACCGGACGGCGCATTCCACATCGCCCCGTCGCGCAGGGTGAAGGTGTAGGTGAGGCCGTCGTCCGTCGGCTGCGGAACCTCGGTCGCCAGGTCCCCGACCGGCTTGATCGCGACGTCGGGATCGGTCGACGCCTCGTAGCTGACGAGCTGACGGGAAATGGCGCGCATGAGATTGTTGGTCGGCACCATGCCGGCGAGCGCCGGATCCATGTGGTCCGGCTCGCCGGTCGCCAGAATGCGCAGCACGCCGCCCGTCTGCGGCTCCTCCTGCGCCAGCGCGCCGCCAGCCTGTAGCGTGCCGATCACGGCCGCCGTCGCCATCAGGACCGTCCAGTTCTTGTGCATCCGCATGTGGTGGCTCCTCCCCGAGCTTTCTCCTCACAGGGCTCAAGTCATGGCTCAAAAATTGAACCATTGCAAAAGAAATTGAAGGGGCGTAGTAAAATTTTTGAAGGCCCTGGCCTGTCGAGCGGAGAAGGGTGCGGAGCGTGCCGCAATCCCCTCGCGAACGCGCCGCGCGGCGCATCGACATTGCGCGGGGCATGGCCCATATTCCGGGCGATCGAACCGATACACGAACGGGTGTAGCAATGTCGCCAGAGGCGAAAGCGAGAAAGAAGGACGTGGCAGACAAGGTCGTGGAGGACACCCTCGGCAAGAAGATCCGCAAGCGCCGCCGCGCCATGGACATGACGCTGCAGCAGGTATCCGAGCGCGTGGGCCTGTCCATCGGCTTCCTGTCGCAGATCGAGCGCGGCGCCTCCACGCCCTCGCTCGGCTCGCTGTGCAACATCGCCGAGGCGCTCGGCACGAATGTCGACGCCTTCATCAAGACCCCGCGCCAGTCGAGTTCCGTATCCCGCACCGGCGAGCGCGAATCCTTCAGCCTCGGCGATGCCCGCCGCACCTATGAGCTGCTCGGCGCGGGCTTTGCCGGCGCGAAGCTGCACCCGACCCTCGTACGCCGCCCGCCGGGCCATGTCTCGGAGATCATGCACAACGAGGGCGAGGATTTCGTCTATGTGCTGGAGGGCTGCATGCTGCTGGAGGTGGACGGCGAGCGCCACATCCTCAACAGGGGCGACTCCATGCATTTCCAGTCGCACCTGCCCCACCGCTCCGCAACGCTCGGCGAGGAGACCACGCTGGAACTGTGGGTGCGCACGCAGCCGCTCTGACCGGCATCCCTGACAGGACCCCGACACGGCGCTTGCAAAATCCACGCCACGGTCTACCTCGGTAGACGGAGCGGGACCGCTCCTCCGGCCGGCGCGAGGACGCGTCCCTACGGGATGCTTTACGGGAGAAGCACGCATGAAGGGTCTGATCATCGGCCTTGCCAACGACCAGTCACTCGCCTGGGGATGCGCGGCCGCGCTGAAGGCCGCCGGGGCGGAGCTTGCCGTCACCTACCAGAACGAGAAGGCCCGGCCCCATGTCGCGCCGCTGGCCGAGGCGGTCGGCGCGTCCATCGTCCAGCCGCTCGACATGCGCGACGCGGGACAGGCCGCGGCCCTGTTCGAAACGATCGGGGAGCGCTGGGGCCGGCTCGATTTCCTGCTGCACTCCATCGCCTTCGCGCCCAAGGCGGACCTGCACGGCCGCGTGACCGACAGCTCGCCGGAGGGCTTCGCGACGGCGATGGACATTTCCTGCCACTCCCTGATCCGCCTTGCGAAACACGCCGAGCCGCTGATGACGCAGGGCGGATCGATCCTCACCATGAGCTTCTATGGCGCGGAGAAGGTCGTGCCCGGCTACGGCATCATGGGGCCGGTCAAGGCGGCGCTGGAGGCGAGCGTCCGCTATCTCGCCGTCGAACTCGGCCCGAAGGGTATCCGCGTCAACGCCCTGTCGACCGGCCCGGTGAAGACCCGCGCCGCCTCCGGCCTGACGCATTTCGACGCGCTGATGGAAAAAGCCGCCGCCCGCGCGCCGCTCCACCAGCTCGTCACCATAGAGCAGATCGGCGAGGCCGCCGCCTTCCTGCTGTCCGACAAGGCCCGCTATATCAGCGGCCAGACGATCTATGTCGACGCCGGATACAACACATCCGGCTAAGCCCCCAGCGCGTTCAGGCCCCCTTACGACCGGCCCTCGCCCGCGGCCGGTCCCGCGATGGCACAGCCGGGAGCGGTCATCGCGCCCTCCGGTTCCCGTCTCCTCCCCGGAATACGCGCCCGTCCGCAGATCGCAGCAATTCGAATAAAATCCGATCTCATCCGTTAAGAGACCAGAAACCGGAATGGCGCTCGCAATCACCGGTAGGTGGGACAGGCGGGATGAGCGGCTACCTTGAGGCCGCTCCATGACGGAGCCGATTCGAGGACAAGAAATGCCCCTCCAGCCCTCCCGGCGCACCCTGCGCGACCATGCGCCCGCCGATCGTCTCGCCCGCGCCATCGCCGACATCCAGGCGCGCATCGAGCAGATCCGGCGTGCCGGCCAGCCCGCCCCGCTCAGCGCCTATCGCGCGCGCCGCATTCTCGAAGCGGCGCAGGCGCGCTGTCGCGAGCGCGGCGAGACGCGTTCGCACACCCATTCCTTCCCACACGCTGCGCGGCCCGATGCGATGCCCAAGCCGCATCGGTCTCGCAGGGACCCGGTCGAGCGACACGAGGCGCTCCCGGGTCTTCCCCATCCGCCGTCGCGACTGCAAGATTTAAGGGGTTGTCTTCCATCGCCGCCCCGGACAGATTTGCGTTTCCGCAAATGCAAGAGCGGTTTGACTGCCTATGAGGGGACGACCATGGCCTATGACTGGACCGGAGAAGCGACGCGCAAGCGCAATCGCGTGAAACTGGCCACGGCCCTTCTCCTCAGCCTCGCCATCGTCCTCGGCATCCCCGCCGCCATCGCGCCGTTTTTCTGACGGAGCCTGTTCCGTAGATCAGCCGCCGGCCTCGTCCTCGACCGCCGGCCCGGACGGGAACCTGTCGCGGCCGAGCAGCCCCGCATCCTCCAGCGCCTCGATATCCGGCAGCTCACGCAGCGTCTCCATGCCGAAGGCCGACAGGAAGTGCTTCGTCGTCACATAGGTATAGGGCGCGCCCGGGGTCGGGCTGCGCGGGCCGGAGGCGAGGAAGCCGGCATTGCGCAGGCTTGCGATCGTGTCGCGGCTGATCTCCCTGCCGAAGATTCCCGACAGGTCGCCGCGCGTGATCGGCTGGAAATAGGCGATGGCCATCAGCACCATCGCCTCGAAATCGGACAGCATGGGCGCCGGGCCGCGCGTCGGCGCTTGCGACGCCAGGATCGCCGGCGCATAGGCCGCGCGGCTGCGATACTGCCAGCCGCCGGCGACAGGGACGATCTCGTAGGGACGGCCATGCAGCTCTTCCCGGAGGTCGTCGATCAGGAGATCGATACTGCAATCCTTGCCGACGACGCGCGCCAGCGCCTCGCGGCCCACCGGCTCGGCCGCCGCGAAGAGGACGGCCTCGACCCGCAGCATCCACTCACGCCAGCGCATCTGGGCCGGCAGGTCCGCCAGTTCCCGGTCGAACAGCCGCTCGGCCGGGGCCTTCGCCGGCGTCCTTCCCTTGCCGCCCGGGGGCCTGGCTGCATCCGGTCCGCCCATGCTCAAAGCCCGAATATCCGGAACGAGGCGCGGCCGGACAGTTCGCGCACCGCGCCGAACCCCTCCAGCCGTTCGAACAGGCGCGTGGCGGCCCAGCGCGAGAGATCGCAGCCGGGGGCCGAGGCCGGCACGGCGTCTTCATCGAGCAGCTTCCGGACGACCCGGCCCGCCCCCTTGGTCCGCACCTTCGGCGCTGCGGCCAGCAGCATATCCGCCCGCCGGGCGATGTCCCCGGCGGAGCGCAGCGCGGCCGCCGTCCCCTCCGCCAGCGCAAGGCAGACGGCGCGCGGGAAGGCGGCATCGCCGGGCCGGATGCGCCCGCCGGCCCCGGAGGCCCGGAAGGCGGGTCCGTAGCGCTCGGCCATCAGCAGCGGCACGGGGCGCTCCCATTTCAACAGGACGGCGAGCATTGTATCGGCGAGCGCCCAGGCCAGCGGCTCCGCATCCGGGCGCGCCGCGTGGATCGCCGTCACGAGGTCCGCCGCAGCGAACGGCGCGAGGCGGCCCGACTGCAACACCGCGTCGGCCTGATCGACCACACCGGCGGGCCACGCATCCCGCGCCATCCCGAACGCATCGGCCAGCTCGGCGACACTTTTCGAGGAAAAGCCGGCTTTCTGCGCCGCCACTCTGCGGAAGGCGGCAAACACCCTCCCGGCCGGGCCGGGATCGTCACCGGCCGCCGTCAGCAGGACGGCATCGCGCAACGCCGCCTCATCCTCCCTGCGGCCCATCAGCCGGACGGCGGCCGCGGCGCATTTCAAGGCCTGCCGGGACCGCCAGCAGCCCGCCCAGGCCGGCGCCGCGCAAACGAGGTCGCTCAGGGATTTCAAGGCGATGCCCGCGGCGAACGCGGCCTCCACGTCGCTCGGCTCACGGCCGCGCGGCAAGGCCCAGCCGGGTATCTGCGGCAGGGACAAGGCCGGTGCTGAAGAGGGGGCGGCGCGCGAATCCATGACAGGCAGGCTACTGCATTCGCGCCGTTTGCGCCACGAATGCGGCTGGACTGCACAGCATTGCCATGTCATCACGCTTCAGGGCCGCATCCTCTTCGACTGCGACAAGTCGGACCTGCGGGCGGACGCCGCCGTGGTCGTCGATACCCTCTCCGCAGCGCTCCGCAAGGCCGCGCCGGAACGGCTCGAAATCCGCGGCCACACCGACGGCAAGGGAAGCGAGGACTATAACCAGAGCCTGTCCGAGCGGCGCGCTGCAACGATCGAGAAAGCGCTGAAGGAACGCGACGTCGCCAGCACCATGCAGGCGCAAGGCTTCGGCGAGAGCCAGCCCGTCGCGGAAAACGACATCAACGAGCACGACAACCCCGCCGGCCGCCAGCTCAACCGCCGCGTGGAGATCTTCGCGCCGAACCCCGGCCAGCCCCGCCGAGGCCCATCTCCTGCGCGATGTGCTCCCGAATTCGGGGGCGTGTCACGACGAAAACACAGCCTGCCCGCCTCGCCTCATGCGGCCTTTGCCGGGTTCAGCGCCGACATGATCGTTCTCGAAACAATCTCCTCGTCGCCTTGCGCGAGCTTTCGTCCGGCAATCGGCAATCCGCATGCGACGAACAGCAAACCTGTCCCGACGGCCGGAAACAGCCATAAGTTGGCAGGGCCGCGCAGCGCATAGGCGAGGGTCGCGGAGATCCAGAGCACCAGGAAGCCAAGGGCAGCGATCATGAAGGCCCGAACCAACAGGCTCGACCGGAAAACGCCCCGCAGTTCGAGCCGTTGCCCGGTGACTTCGAACCGGCCGATGAAGCAGGGCCTGAAAGCGTTCCTCGTCAACGGATGCCTGTAATACCGGAGGACGACCCTGTGCGGCAGGACATCCCCGACGACGGCGTTACCGGCCGGAGCGGTCCCGGAAGGCTCGCGCCCGACAACATCGCCAAGCCGGGCGACAGCGATATCGAGCGGAAGGTCGGTCGCAAAGGTGGCCTGCTGCTGGCCGAACAGGATATGGAACAGGATGCGAAACATTGCTTTCCGGATAGCGCCTTCCAGCGTTATGCATAGTCTATAAATTAGGAATTAAGCGAATAATTTCTGCCAGATGATTTCATTGAACCACCTGTTTTCGTATCCGATGAATCGCTCCCACTTGTCGAGCCGCGGATCCAAACCCGATGAGCCGGCCGCCGGCATCGGGTGTCGTGGGGCCCAACAGGAAAACAGGCATTGAAATGAAATATCCGAACCCTCTTTTAAGCGAGGTCATCCAGAACCTCAGAGCAGCGATCACAAGGCTTGAGGCCGCGGAATGCCGTTGGGAAGAGGCTATCGAAGATCTCCCGATATCGCCGAAACGTCGCAGCTCGCCGGCTTGCTGCATGCCGCCAGCCATGAAACGGGCAGCGTGCTGGGGATGTGGGTGCAGGATATCGAGGCGCTCCTCGCGCGCATCGAGGTGCGGGAAAGGTTCTCGATCTTCTCCCCCAGCCAGTTCGAAACCATCGTGGCGCGCGGCTGGTCGACCGGCCTCGTCAAGGAATTGAGCCCGCACTTTCCGGAACTCGGCCTGCCGAAGCTGTCGGCCGAGGTCAAGCGCCTCTGCGCAGCGTGGTCGGCGTTGCAGACGGTGCAGCACGCGCACGGGCCGTGACGTTTGAACGCTACGAAAATCAGTGCCCCACGCGATTGGAAGATCGTAAATCGGGCGAAAAGAAAGGACTGAACGAGTTGTATTCATCTCGCTTGTACGACGTGCGTGTTCTCCTCGCATCCCCTGATGCCCCGGCCTTGTGGGATTATGCGATCTGGCAGGGCCTGGTGCCGAGCCTGACGCCGCTCCTTTCGTCCGGGCGTGGACGGACATCCCTGCGGATGATGCAAACCGACACACGTCAATCCGGCTCCCCCAATCAGGCCTATGTGCGCTTTGGCCAGATCGGTTGGAATGAGAAGGCCCACAGGAAATGGACACACGGATCGCCCGACACGGCTGACGAATCCGGCCATTGGGATTTCTACAGCTTCTCGGCGTGGTCTCCGGGGCCGGGCAAGTGCGCGGAGTGCCCGCCGGACGGCTTCATGGCGGTTGTCAACGCGACCGGCGCCGACAGGGGCCTGACACGCGCGGACTGCCGGTTCGCATATAGCGTCCTTGTCGCACTGGCTTGCGATGTCCCGAATGCGGAGGCGACGATGGAGACCGCTTTTTCGGCTCTCGGCGCAGCCGTGCCATCCGTGCTCAAGGCGCGGACGCAGCGGGCATGGGCCCCGGCATCGCCTTGCGCGCGAACGGGGAGGAACTTCCAGTCATTGACCTATATGGACGCCTTCGGCGCGCCCTTTGTCCCCGGCCCGACACAAGCATCGCCGCCATCCCTGGATATGCTCGTGGGTGAGTGGCAGGCTTCCTGACGATACATCCGGGTTCGACACGGCGCATGCCGCCGGGCAGATAGACCCGTACGCACATCGAACATTGCCGAATGCGCCAGACTTGATAGAAACGCGCTCGCACTCAGACTGGAGACTTCCGTGAAGCTTTATTACAAGATGGGCGCTTGCTCGCTCGCCCCGCATATCGTCCTCAGCGAATCCGGCCTTCCCTATTCGCTGGAAGCCGTGGACCTCAAGACCAAGAAGACGGAACATGGAACCGACTATCTGGGCATCAATGCCCGCGGCGCCGTTCCGGCGCTGGAAGTCGAGCCGGGTCTCGTCATTACCCAGAACGCGGCCATTCTGCAGTATATCGGCGATCGTTCCGATATCGCGGCCTTCAAGCCGGCCTATGGTTCGATCGAGCGGGCGCGCCTGCAGGAAGCGATCGGCTTCTGCGGCGATCTGCATGTCGCGTACGGCGCACTGTTCAATCCCAACCTGACCGAAGACGCCAAGCCCGGCATAATCGCCAACATCCACCGCCGCATGGGGCAGTTCGAAGCCATGCTGTCCGATGAGAAGCCCTATTGGCTCGGCGCGGACTTCACCCAGGCCGATGCCTATGCGGCCGTCATCATCGGCTGGGGCGTCAATCTGCAGATCGACCTTGCCGCCTATCCGAAGGCCCTGAAGCTGCGGGAGCGTGTTCTGGCCCGGCCGAAGACGCAGGCGGCCCTCAGGGAAGAAGGCCTCCTGTAAGCAACGAAACCGCTGGCGGCAGGCATCTTTCCGACCTTGCCGCCAGCTCCATGATCCCCGACGCGATAAACTACCTGCCCGCAAACTCCGCCTGCGGCGAGAGGGGAACGCAGCGGAAGAGCGCGCGGGTGCGCGCCGCCTGAAGCGGACCCAGCGGGGCATTGGCCGCTGCGCAGAGATAGAGCTTCTCCGACAGGCGGCGATTTTCCAGCTTGGCGAAGCGGAAGCGGCCCTCGGCCACCCCCGCCGCCGCATCCAGCCATGTCAGGAAGCTGATGCCCTTGCCCGCCGCGACATATTCCATGATGAGCGCGATGGAATTGCTGCGCAGCGCGATGTGCGGTTCGGCATGGATGCGGTAGATTTCCGCGTCGAGCCGCGGCCAGACCGACAGGCTCGTATCGGGCAGGCAGAGCGGACGGCCAAGGCAGTTCTCGATGCGGAACGGCGGCTCGCCCGACGGCGCCAGCGCCGCCGCATAGACCACCCCGAGGTCGTAGCTGCGCTCGTCATAGACCCGAAGCTCCGGCAGGCGCGGCACATTGAACGCGAGCAGCGCGTCGATCTCGTTGCGACCGAGCTGGCCGACCAGCGTGCCGGTATCGCCGACCGAGATCTTCAACGCGGATGGCCCCGCCTCCCCCTCGAGCCCCGGCAGGATATAGGGCACGAGACATTCCATGACGCCGAGCCGCAGCGTGCCCGCCCCGCCCTCGCCGGCCTGTTGCAGCGCGGCGCGCAAGGCGCTTTCGTCGTCCAGCCAGCGCTCGGCCTGCGCCAGCAGAACCTGCCCCTGCTCCGTGAGCTGCACGCCCTGCGGATTGCGCACCAGAAGCCGGGCGCCGAACGTCTGCTCGAGAATTTGCATCTGGCGGCTGAGGGCGGAGGCGGAGAGGTTGAGCTTTTCCGCCGCGCGGCGGATCGAGCGCTCCCGCGCCACTTCCACGAAGGTGAAGAACTCCCGCGAGAATGCCGACACAGCCACCTCCGTGTGCAGTTTTATCGCACACTATGCGCAATTCATTCTGATTGGCGCAAGCCCCCTTCTCGCGCACTCTGAATGCGGGAGTTCCAAGCGTTCAGGAGGAGTGACGAATGCTCGACAAAAAGCAAAAAGGACAGGTAACGGACAACGACTTGCGCAACCTGCGCGAGACGATGAAGATCGCGGAGGAAAGCCGGGCGGCGGGCAACCATCCGTTCGGCGCGCTGCTGGCGGGACCGGACGGCGCGGTGCTCATCACCTCGGGCAACACGTTCAAGGATGACAAGGGCGTCGGCCATGCCGAAATGAACGTCGCGCGCGACGCCGCCAAGGCCTATTCGGCGGAGTTCCTCGCCGAATGCACGCTCGTCACCTCGGTGGAGCCGTGCTGCATGTGCTCGGGCGGCACCTATTGGGCCGGCATCGGCCGCGTCGTCTACGGCATGACGGAAAAGCGTCTGGCCGAACTGACCGGCGACAACCCTGAAAACCTGACCATGGACATGCCCTGCGAGCACATTTTCGACGCCGGGCAGCGCAAGGTCGAGGTTGTCGGCCCCGTCCCCGCGCTCGAAGGGGAGATTGCGAAAGCGCATGAGGGCTTCTGGTGAGAACCGGAAGCCGCCGCCCTTTCCATTTCCCTTTCAGGAGTTCAGCCCATGTCCCGACAAGCGGACCACGGCGCGGCTTCGGCCCGCGTCAACGAGACTGCACGGCATGTCCATCCCGTCGATGAGATCCTGCCGCCCGCCCGCATGGCGGTGCTCGCGCTTCAGCACGTGCTCGTCATGTATACCGGCGCCATCGCCGTTCCCTTCATCATCGGCAGCGCCCTTCACCTCACCCAGGCCCAGATCGCCTATCTGATACAGGCCGACCTCATCACCTGCGGCCTCGCCACGCTGATCCAGACGGTCGGTTTCTGGCGCTTCGGAGTGCGCATGCCCTTGATGCAGGGCATAACCTTCGCCGCGATTTCTCCGGTCATCGCCATCGGCAGCAATCCGGCGATCCTGGCGAACGGGCCGAATGCCGGCCTGCAGGCGGTCTACGGCGCGGTCATCGCGGCGGGGCTGTTCGCCATCTTCATGGCCCCGCTCGGCCGCTACATCGTCAGGGCCTTCCCGCCGGTCGTCGTCGGCGCGGTGCTCACCGTCATGGGCCTCAGCCTGCTGCCGGTGGCGATCCAGTACGCCCAGGGCGGCTTCGTGGAGGATGCGGGCAAGCCGGCCTATATCGGCCTCGCCTTCCTCGTGCTCGCCGTCATCGTCCTGCTCAATGTGTTCGGCCGCGGCTTCGTGAAGAACATCGCGGTCTTCCTCGGGCTGGTCGTCGGTGTCGTCTTCGCCGCCGTCATGGGCATGCTGGACTTCAGCGCGGTCAGCGACGCGGCCCCGCTCGCCGTCGTCATGCCGTTCCATTTCGGCCTGCCGACCTTCCATCTCGTGCCGGTGCTGACCATGTGCCTCGTCGTCGCCATCACCTGGGTGGAATCCGTCGGCGACACCATCGTCGTCGGCGAAATGGTCGGCCGCCCCGCGACGGAGCGGACGATCGCGGACCTGCTCAGGGCGGACGGCCTGTCCACCATGCTCGGCGGCATGATGAACTCGTTCCCCTACACGGCCTTCTCCGAGAACGTCGCGCTGGTGAACATCACGGGCGTGCGCAGCCGTTGGACGGTGGCGCTGGCGGGGGGCTTCCTCGTCGTCCTCGGCCTGTCGCCGGTGCTGGCCACCGCCATCGCCTCGCTGCCGAAGCCCGTGGTCGGCGGCGCCGGGTTCGTCATGTTCGGCACGCTCGTCGTCGTCGGCATGAAGACCCTGCAGAAGATCGACTTCGACACGACCTTCAACAACTTCATGGTCGTGGGGCTAAGCGTCGCCATGGCGATGATCACCATCGTCAAGCCGGACTTCTTCCACTTCATGCCGGATTGGTCCCAGGTGGTCTTCCACTCCCCCGTGATCATGGGCGCGATCACCGCCATCGCCATGAACGCCGCCCTCAACGGGCTCAGCATGCGGGGGCAACTCGCCATGGCCCACTAGGCCTCCCTCCCCCGGAGCCGATGTGATGCCTGCAGGAGGGCCGGGACCGCAAGGTCCCGGCCCTTTGCCATGCGGCAAAAACGGGCGAGGCGGCATGGGCCGGGCGTGCGACGGCGTCAGGGGCGGCCGGGAGCCGTCCCCTCAATCGGCAACCGAGACATCGGGGGCAACGGCGCCGATATTGTAGCCTTCCAGTTGCGCGGTGCGTCCGTCCCGCTTCGGGAAATGCAGGATGGTCGCGGTTCCCGGCGTCACGGGCACGACGCGCGAGGGTGGCAGGTCGAGGAATTCGTGGCAGGCGGCGCGGATGACGCCGCCATGGGCGACGACCAGCAGGTCCCCCTGCGTGCGGGCCATCCAGTCGCGCACGCCGTCAGCCACGCGCGCGCGGAAGGCCCCCCAGGTCTCACCCCGCGCAGGCGTGAAGGTGCCGGCGCGCCAGGCCGCGTAATCCTCCGGCCATTCGGCGATGAGGTCCGGCTTGCACCGGCCGGTCCACTCGCCCATGTCGAGTTCGCGGAAGCGCTCGTCCGAAGGCGCGTCCGGATGGCCGATCAGCGCCACCGTCTGGCGGGTGCGGCCGAGGTCGGAGGCGATGATGCGGGCCGGCTGCAACGCCTTGGCATAGGCGCGGAAACGCTTGACCTGGGCGACGCCGCGCTCGGAGAGCAGCGAATTGTCCTGCCCCTGCAACCGCTGCTCGGCGTTCCATTCCGTTTCGCCGTGGCGCATGAGGATGAGCCTCATTGATGTATCCTTTCTCCAGTGGCGGCGAAGACCGCATCGGGTGTGCGTATGAACGATAGCGTGACGGGTTCGCCCGGCGTCGCGCTGAAATAGCCATCGGCCATGCCGGTGACGCGCAGATCGCCCACCATCGCCGTGACCATGGTGCGGCCGGCAATCGGCGCGGCCTCGGCAAAGCGCGCGGTGAGCGAGGGCGCGCCGGCAACCGCGCCGACGCTGACATCCTCGGCACGGTAGAGAAGCTGCACCTCGTCCCGCCCGCCCGAAAGCGTGGCGGGCGCAAGCACCGTCTCGCCGAAGACGAGATTTTCGCCCGCGCGGCG
>Ga0209793_1000687_pt1 | contig 32280 bp, 33 predicted proteins | sample EBPBio122009_DNA_FD_185863 | JGI IMG/M metagenome (GOLD analysis project Ga0209793, IMG submission 185863) | Wastewater treatment Type I Accumulibacter community from EBPR Bioreactor in Madison, WI, USA - Reactor 1_2/2/2009_ DNA (SPAdes) (version 2) | ecosystem: Engineered > Bioreactor > EBPR >... | reverse complement strand
ATGATCTACCTGCTGCGCATCCCGACCAACGTGGTCGTCGGCACCTCGCTGTTCCAGATCATCTTCGTCACCGCCTACACGACCATCGTGCAGGCCACGACCAACTATTCCGTCGATATCGTGCTCGCCTTCATCCTCATGGTGGCGGGCGTGATTGGCGCGCAATATGGCGTACGCGTCGGCCAGAAGCTGCGCGGCGAGCAGTTGCGCGCGCTGCTGGCGCTTCTCGTGCTGGCCGTCGGCGCACGCCTTGCCGTCGACCTCGTCATCGCGCCCGACGATATCTATTCCATCGTCAGCGAGGGGGTCTATCGATGAGAAGGATCGCCGCCGCCCTGCTGCTCGCCCTCGGACTCGGCCTTCCCGCCGGCGCGCAGGTGCTGGAAGACAAGCCCGTCGATTTTCCCGAACGGCTCGAAATCGGCATTTCCACCGACGAGATCGCCATCTCCTCGGATTTCCGCGGCGCGGACCTGACGATCTTCGGCGCGATCGAGGGCTACGACCCCGATCTTCTCGCCCAGGGCAAGTACGATATCGTGGTGGCACTGGAAGGGCCGAAGGACAACAATACGGTGCGCGTCAAGGAGCGCGTCTTCGGCATCTGGGTCAACCGCCGCTCGATGACCTTCGAGCTGGTGCCGGAATCCTATTCGCTGTCGAGCACGCGCGACCTGGAGACCATCGCCGAGCCGGCCATGCTCAACGGCGTCGGCGTCGGCATCCAGCATATCCGCCTCTCGCCCATCGGCTATGTCGGCGACGGCAGCACGATCGACGAATTCCGCGAGGCGTTTCGCCGGCTGAAGGAAAGCGGCGGCTTCTACCAGCGCGATCCGGGTGGCGTGCAGTTCATCAGCGCGAGCCTGTTCAAGGCGACGGTCCGCCTGCCGGCGAACGTGCCGAACGGCACCCATGTGGTGCGCGCGCATCTTTTCCGCGACGGCGTCTTCATCGCCGAGAAGGCCCTGCCGCTGCGCGTGATGAAGACCGGCCTCGAACAGATGATCTCGAGCGCCGCGCACAACAACGCGCTCGCCTATGGCGGGCTTTCAGTGCTCCTCGCGCTCCTTACCGGATGGCTGGCGAGCGTGGTCTTCCGCAAGGATTGACCGTCAGGACCGGTAGACCAGCACCGGAACGGTCGCATGGCCGAGCACCTTGGTTGTGACGCTGCCCATCAGGAAGGCGCTGACGCCACGCCGGCCGTGCGAAGCCATGACGATGAGATCGCAGCCGCGTTCCTTCGCCGTGTCGACGATCGCCTGCCAGGCATCGCCCGCCGCCACCTGCAGCGCTTCCACCGGCACGCCGGCCGCAGCCGCCCTGGCCTCCACCGCGCCAAGGATGCGCACGCCGCTCTCCTTCAGATGCGCTTCATATTCCGCGCGCAGGTTTATGGTCGCGCCGGGCGTGATGGGCAGGAAATGCAGCGGCTCGGCCACCGTGAGCGCCGTCACCTTCGCGCCCAGCACCTTCGCGAGCTGCAACGCGTGGTCGATAGCGGCGGAGGAAAGGTCCGATCCATCCGTGGGAACGAGGATATGCCTGTACATGCTTCAGCCTCCTTTTTTTATCAACCTAGACGCGGCTGCGCCTATCGCGTTGATGGAAATCAACCACCGCACCTTCGTCAAGCAATTGCTGCGGCCCGTTTCGCGACGGTTGCCTCGTAGGCCGCCTGCAACTCTCCGAAAACCGAGCGGACAGGCCGCGGCCCGCCAAGATGAATGGCGCGCAGTTCCTCCATGAACGCCTCCCACATACCTGCTCCTCCCATCTCCAGCAGTTCGGCGCGGATGGAAAGCGTTTCCGTCACCGGCAGGAAGCGCCGGCCCCAGGCGCCCATCATGGCGAAGACGGGGACCAGCGCTATGCCCATTTCCGTGAGGCTGTAGAGCGCCTTCTGCTTGTGGCTCGGGTCGTCCGCCTTGCTGATCAACCCCTCCTCGACAAGCCGGCGCAGCCGGTCGGCCAGGATGTTCGAGGCGATGCCCTCCTCCGATTTCGTCAGCAGTTCGCGGAAGTGGCGGCGGTTGCCGAACATCATGTCGCGCAGCACGATCAGGCTCCAGCGGTCTCCGAGGATTTCCAGCGTCAGGTTGATCGGGCAGCCGGAACGGCGGGCGTCTTTCATCGGGGCCTCCAAACTGCTTGCATGGTAAAAGCAGTTTCACCGTTCATCAACCGGAGGGTCAGCCCCTCAGATTGGCGAAGCGCACCGAATAGATACGGTCGCGGCCGAGCATGTGGGCGACGAGGCTCTGCCGGTCGAAAAGGCCGGCCATCGCTTTATGACGCAGGTCGAGGCCGCCGGTCATGATGCCGAAGGCGGGCATCAGCAGGCGTCTTCCATCGGTCGCGAAGCAGGGCCGGCGCACCGCCTTCTCGCGGCGGATGACGGTGGCGGCCGGATGCAGGTGCCCGGCGATCTCGCCGGCGGGCGTCAGAAGCGACGGCTCGTGGCGGAAGGCAAGGCCGGCATAATGCAATTCGTCGGCCGACTGGCCGGGCAGGTCCACGGTGCCGTCAGGGTCGTGGTTGCCGTTGATCCAGATCCAGTCGCGCCCGCGCGCCAGCTCCGCGATCTTCGTGCGGGAAATGTCGGGCAGATGGGCCGAGCCGATGCGGTCGTGGAAATTGTCGCCGAGGCTGACGACGATGGCCGGATCGTGCCTGTTGATGACGGCCTCCAGCACTTTCAGCGTCGCCAGCGTATCGTAGGGCGGCAGCATCATGCCGCGGCGGGCGAAGGCCGCGCCCTTTTCCAGATGCAGGTCCGATACGACGAGCAGGCGGGTTTCCGGCAGGTAGAGCGCGCCGAGCGGATCGCACACGGCCTCGACGCCGGCAACGACGGTGCGGGCCGAAACGGCGCCGAAATCCTGAATATCCATCGATGCCAGAGCCAGTCTCTGCATGCCCGTTGCTTTTCCTAAATGCTAGCCTCGCCCATCGCCTCGGCGATCAGGTCCTCGGCGGCTTCCGCCAGAAGCGAATCCTGCGCCTCGCCCGCCACCGGCTCCTTGCCGATTTCCAGCATGATCGGCACGGCGAGCGGCGAGATGCGGTCGAGCCGCCGGTGGGTGATATGCCCTTTGATTCGGGTCAGCATATCGCCCAATCGCTGAATATCCAAAAGCCCCGCCGCCGCATCGTTGCGTGTCGCCTCCAGCAGGATATGGTCCGGCTCGTGGCTGCGCAGCACGTCGTAGATGAGGTCGGCGGAAACCGTGACCTGCCGCCCGGTCTTTTCCTTGCCCGGATGACGCTGCTCGATAAGACCGGCAATCACGGCACAATTGCGGAAGGTGCGCTTCAGCATGAAGCTCTCGTCGAGCCACGCCTCCAGATCGTCACCCAGCATGTCCTCGTCGAAGAGGTTTTCGAGCGAGGGACGCTCGACGGCGAAGCTGTAGCCGAGATCGTCCAGCGCCCAGACGGCCAGCGAATAGTCCGTCGCCACGAAACCGAGCGGCCGCCGCCCGGCGCGCTCCAGCCGGCGCGTCAGCAGCATGCCGAGCGTCTGGTGCGCCAGCCGCCCCTCGAAGGGATAGGCGACCATGTAGTGCCGGCTGCCGCGCGGAAAGGTCTCGATGAGCAGCTCGTCGCGCTTCGGCAGGCTGGAGACGTCGCGTTGCAGGGCGAGCCAGTCGCGCACCTGCTCGGGCAGCTCGCCCCAGCGATGCGGGTCATCCAGCATGCCGCGCACCTGGTCGGCGAGATAGGTGGAGAGCGGGAACTTGCCGCCTGCGTAAGCCGGCACTTTCGGATCGAGCGAAAAGGCCTGGGAAACGAGGCACTCGTTCTCGCGGATACCCTCGAAGCGCAGCACCTTGCCGGAGAAGAGGAAGGTATCGCCGGGCGCCAGCATTTCGAGGAAATATTCCTCCACCTTGCCGAGCGCGGCCCCGCCGCGCCCGACCGCGCCCTTCGCGCCGCGCTTGACCATGCGCACGTTCAGCATCGGCATCTCGACGATGGTGCCGAGGTTGAGGCGATATTGCTGCGCGACCTGCGGGTTGGAGACGCGCCAGAGACCGTCGATGGTCTTGCGGATGCGGGCGTAGCGCTCGTAGGTCTTCAGCGCATAACCGCCCGTCGCGACGAACTGCACGATCCGCCCGAATTTTTCGCGGGGAAGCCCGGTATAGGGCGAGGCGGAGGTGACTTCGGCAAAGAGCGCGTCCTCGTCGAAGGGCGCGGCGCAGGCCATGCCCAGCACATGCTGGGCCAGCACGTCCAGCGTGCCCTCCCCCACCGGTGGCGTATCCTGCGCGCCGAGATAGTTGGCGTCGAGCGCCGCCTGGCACTCCATCACCTCGAAGCGGTTGGCCGGCACGAGGATGGCGCGGCTCGGCTCGTCCATGCGGTGATTGGCACGGCCGATGCGCTGGGCGAGCCGCGAAGCCCCCTTCGGCGCGCCGACATGGATGACGAGATCGACATCGCCCCAGTCGATGCCGAGGTCGAGCGTCGAGGTGGCGACGACCGCGCGCAGGCGGTTCTCCGCCATGGCCTGCTCCACCTTGCGCCGCTGGCCGACATCGAGCGAGCCGTGATGAAGGGCGATCGGCAGCGTATCCTCGTTGATGTTCCAGAGTTCCTGGAAGAGGATTTCCGCCTGGCTGCGCGTGTTGACGAAGAGCAGCGACGTCCTGTGGTCGCGGATCGCCGCATAGACCTCCGGCATCGCATATTTCGCGGAATGCCCCGACCACGGCACCCGCTCCTCGCTTTTCAGGATGGTGATGATCGGCTTTGCCCCGCCCGGCGCGGTGACGAGCCCGGCATGGTTTTCCGCCTCCGGCGCCTGCTCGACCAGCCAGCGGCGCAGGTCCATCGGCTCGGCGACGGTGGCCGAAAGGCCGATGGTGCGCAGCCCCGGCGCAAGCCGGCGCAGGTGCGCAAGACCGAGCGACAGCAGGTGCCCGCGCTTGGAGATGACGAGCGAATGCAGCTCGTCGAAGATCACGTATTTCAGGTCCTTGAAGAAGCGCGGTGCTTCGCCGTTGGCGATCAGCAGCGCAACCTGCTCCGGCGTCGTCAGCAGGATATCGGGCGGATTGAGGCGCTGGCGCTGGCGTTTTGCCTGCGGCGTGTCGCCGGTGCGCGTCTCGATAGTGATGGGCAGACCCATTTCGCAGACGGGCTTCATCAGGTTGCGCTCGATATCGACGGCGAGCGCCTTCAAGGGCGAGATATAGAGCGTGTGGATGCCGGTAAAGGCGGAGCCGGGCGGGGTTTTCCCGCGATGCGCAAGGTCCGTCAGCGCCGGCAGGAAGCCGGCCAGCGTCTTGCCGGCGCCGGTGGGCGCGATCAGCAACAGGCTCTCGCCGCCCGCAGCGCGCGCCAGAAGCTCCATCTGGTGCGCACGCGGCTGCCAGCCCTTGGCCGCGAACCAGTCGGCGAAGGATTTGGGCAGGAGGGAGAGGCCGGCGGCAGAATCGATGATGCTCACGCGCCTAAGCTAGTTACGGGCAACCGAATGTGAAGCGGCCGCGCGAAAAATAGGCTCACATCGCTATGTAGCGGTCGGCCCGGTGGTTGATGGTGAGGAAGAGATTGAGCACCACGGCGCCGACCACCGAGCAGAGCACGATGAAGGGCGCGGCGACGAAGAAGGCGGCCGCCAGCACGAAGAGGTCGAAGGCGAGCTGCACGAGGCCGGCGCGAATGCCGAAGCGCTCCTGCAGGTAGACCGCCAGCACCCCGACGCCGCCGAGGCTTGCGCGGTGGCGGTAGAGGCCGAGCAGGCCGAAGCCGAGCAGGATGCCGGCCAGCACCGCCGTCCACATCGGATCGATGCTCTCGATGCGCACGAAATGCGGCTGAAGCTCGGTGATGAGCGAGGTGAGCGAGACCGCGATGATCGTTTTGATCGTGAAGCCCCAGCCGAGCCGCTTGAGAGCGAGGATATAGAAGGGGATGTTCACGACGGTGTAGTAGAGGCCGAAGCTGATCCCCGTCAGGTAATGCAGGATGAAGGCGACGCCGGCCGTGCCGCTCGCCACCAGCCCCGCGCTGCTCATCAGCGCAAGGCCGAGCGCGGCGATCATGCTGCTGGCGAAGAGGCCCTGCGCATCTTCCAGCGGCGTATGGCGGGTGGGTGTGGGATTCCAGAAGCCGTAACGCCGCTTGTCGCCGTCCATGGCCGATCTCCAGTGGGTTTTCGTTGTTGTAGCGGGTGCAATGCGCCGCGCAAGCCTATCCCTGCCGGCGGGCGAGGAAGAGCAGGCCATGCACCGGCTGGCCGGCATCCTGGCGGATCACGCTCTCTTCCATCGCGACAAGGTCGAAGCCGTTTTCCGCCAGCCGGCGGTCGATGAAGGCGCGCGGATGGGCATAACGCAGCGACGGGCGCAGCAGCGGCGCATACCCCTCCCCGCCATCTTCGACGGAGAAGGCGAAGAGGCCGCCGGATTTGACCAGCCGTGCAGCGCTCGGGAAGACCTCGGCGAGATCGCCGAGATACATCAGCACATCCGCCGCGCTGACGAGATCGGCGCGCGCCTCCGGTCCGTCGGCAAAAAGGCCGCTCGTTTCGGCGGGCAGCGAGAGATCGGCCTGGGCGAGATGGTCGTAGACCGCCTTCTCCTCCGCCTTCGCCAGCATGCCGGCCGAAAGGTCGAAGCCCTCCAGCCGCCCGGCATTGGCACGGAACTCCACGCCGAAGAGGCCGGTGCCGCAGCCGATGTCGGCAACGAGGTCGAAATGCGCATCCGCCCCCGCATGCCGGCGCACCAGCCGGGCGAGCGTTCCGGGAACGGTATAGTCCAGCTTCTCCACCAGCGCGGTGTCGAAGCGGTCGGCATAGTCGTCGAAAAGGCGCTCGACATAGGAGGTGGGCGGGGCGACGGGCGTTGCCACCGCGCCGAGAACGGCAAGCTGCAGGCCCGCGCCGAAGACGTCGGTCGGATCGAGCGCCACGACCTTTTCGAGCGCCGCGGTCGCTGCCGCCTTCTGGCCTGCCTTCTGCGCATATTCGGCAAGCCGGAACCAGCCGGCCGCCCATCCCGGCACCTGTTCCAGCGCCTGCTCCATGACTTCCGCGGCCTCCGCGAACGCGCCCGATTCCGCGAACATGCGGGCATAGTCGGCGCGGCGATCGGCGATGAGATCGCCGGAGGAGAAGTGCGGGCTCGTCATGGGCACCTTTGGGAGCGGAAAACTGGCGCAGCTACATGGCAGGGCCGCGGCAAAAGGCAAGCGATTTTTCCGAGGGCCGGCGGTTACGCCGTGCGCGGCGCGTCGGCCATGCGCACCGTCAGCTCGGCGCGCGTGCCCAGAACACGGGCCGCATAGTCAAGCCTCGTGCCGAGGCTGATGGCCATGGCACCGATGATCTTGGAGCCGAGGCCGGTGCCGCGCACCGGGCCCTCCCCGTTCCAGCCGATGCCGTCGTCCTCCACGAAGAGCACGGCGTTTTCCGGGTCGAGCCGGGTGAAGCCGACACGCACCTCGCCGCCCGCCTCGCCATAGGCATATTTGAACGCGTTGGTGACGAGTTCCGTTACGATCACGCCGAGCGAGACGGCACGGTCGGTCGGCACGTCGAGCGGCTCCAGGATGCGGCTGAGGCGGACGTTGCGCCCCTGCCCCTTCATCGAGGTGTCAAGCTCGGAAAGCAATGTTCCGAGATAGGCGCCCATATCGACATGGCGCACGTCCTCGGACGTATAGAGGCGGCGATGGATGCCGGCGATGGCGGTAATGCGGGCCTGTGTCTCGGACAGAGCCTCCTTCACCGCCTCGTCGGCCGCGCTCGACATCTGCAGGCGAATGAGGGCGGCGGCGAGCGCCAGCGAATTGCCAACGCGGTGGTTCACCTCGGCCAGTAGGATTTCGGCGCGCTCCTTGGCAAGGCGGATTTCCATCTCGGCCCTCAGCTTGGCGCGCTTCAGCTCGGCATTTTCCAGCGCCTGGCCGATCGCATTGGCAAGCAGCGACATGAAGTCGTCGCCGACGGACTTGATGACATAGTCGGCGGCCCCCGCCTTCAGCGCCTCGACGGCGACCTGCGCATCGTTGGAGCCGGTCACATAGACGACCGGTACCGCGCCGGGCGCATCGACCAGCTCCTTCAGCAGCGAAAGCCCGGTGCCCGATTGCAGGAAGTGATCGAGCACCACCGCATCGAAGCCGCCCTCGGCAAGGCGCTCGCGGCCGCGTTCCACATCCTCGGCATGCTGCACCGCATAGCCGAGCCGCCCGAGCACGCGCTCGGCGAGCCGGGCGAGGATCGGGTCGTCGTCGATATAGAGGACGCGGACAGGGCCTTCGTTCATCTACTGCGTCTCGGGGATCTGGATCACGGAGAAGAACAGGCCGAGCTGGCGGATTGCATGGGCGAAGCTCTCGTATTCCACCGGCTTGGTGATGTAGACGTTCGCACCGAGATCGTAGCAGCGCTGGATCTCGCGCTCGTCATCCGTCGTGGTGAGGATGACGACCGGCAGGCGCTTGGTATGGACGTTGGTCTTGATCTTCTGCAGGATATCGATGCCCGACATGTCCGGCAGGTTGAGGTCGAGCAGGATCAGCAGGAAACGGCCGGCGCTGGCGAGGCCCGAACGGTCCTTGCCGAGCACGAAATCGAGCGCATCCGTGCCGTTGGTGAAGGGCACGACCTCGTTGTGCACGCCGGCGCGGCGGATGTTCTTCTCGATGAGGCGCGCATGGCCCTCGTCGTCCTCAATCATGACGATGGTGACTTCCTTGCCCAGTCCGTTCATGCCTGCATACTCCTGACAACTTTGCTGAGGTCGGGCGGAAGGCGAAGCACGAAGGTCGTCCCCTGCCCGAGTTCGGATCGAACGACGATATCACCGCCGAGATTGCGCATGAGTGAACGCACATGTGCAAGGCCGATGCCCTCGCCGGGCTTGTCCTGCGCGCCGGAGCGGCGGAAGAGCTCGAAGACGCGCTCGTGGTCCTCCGGCGCGATGCCGCGGCCATTGTCGGTGAATTCGATGACGAAGCCGGCCCGCCCGCCACCGCGCGACGTGACGGAAATCCTGAGCGGGCGGCCGGGCGCGCGATACTTGATCGCATTGTCGAAAAGGTTGCCGAATACCTGCTCCAGCGAAAGGCGGTCGGAAACGACGGTCGGCAGGCTGTCGCCGATGGCGACCTCGCCGTCCGCCTCGCTGACCTGATGCCCCACGGCCGCCGCTCCCGTGGCAACGAGCGCCTTGATGTCCACCCGCTCGATCTTCAGCTCCCGACGCCCGTCGCGCGAGATCTTCAGGATGGCGTTGATGAGACCGTCCATCTTCTTGGTGGAAGAGCGGATGAAACCGATCGCCTCCGGCAGGTCCTCGGATGCCGCACGGCGGGCTTCCAGGATATCCGCCTCGCTCGGCGCCTTGCCGTCGGCCAGCACATAGGCCTGGATGGAGGAGAGCGAGGCCTGCAATTCGCTGGTGAAGCCCATGATGTTGACGAGCGGCGCGCGCAGGTCGTGCGTCACGATATAGGCGAAGCGCTGCACTTCCTGGTTGGCGCGGATCAACTCCTCGGTGCGCTCGTCCACCCGCTTTTCCAGGGTGGTGTTCAGCGTCTCCACCTCGCGGCGGGCGGCGACGAGGTCGCGGGTATATTGCGCGATCACGACGACGGCGCCGCCGAGCACGCCGATGATGGCGATAGCGCCGATCATCGTCGTCCATTGCAGCGCGCCCGCAGACCAGAGCGTATCGGTAACGCCTTCCTCCAGTTCCCTGTCGGCATCCGCCATGATGCCACCGAGCCGCTGCCGAAGCTCGTCCATGAGGAGCCGACCACGGTCGGTCTTGACCTGCTCGATCGCATCGGCGGACTTGCCCTGCTCGACGGCCTCGACCGTCTCGGCAAGCTCCACCAGCTTGCGCGCGACGAGATCGTTTATGCCCGCGATCCGCTCGCCATAACGGTGGAACAGCGCCGCCTTCTCGCCCAGTGTCGCCTGGCGCTCCGCCACGGCCTTCAGCGCGTCGTCATAGGGGCGGCGGAACGCCGCCTCGCCGGTGATGACAAAGCCGCGCTGGCCGGTTTCCGCATCCTTCAGGGTCGACAAGAGGTCGGCGGCGGCGCTGCGCACCTCGCGCACTTCGATGAAGCCGGTGAAATAGTCCTGCACCTTGTGGACGAGCCAGAGCGATGTGCCGACAATGCCGAGCAGCGAGAGCATGCCCGCAATGAGCAGGATAACAGTCGAGCGCACGAAGGCGGCGTTCGATATCGGCATTCCGCCTCCCGGCTGACGTTACGTTTGGACCGCGACAATATCGTTCTGCCGCTCACTTGCAACCGATCTGCGCCCGCCGGAGCGGGAATTCTTTCGGCTGTCCTATGATTTGGCGCGTCATGTTCGAAGGCGGAAACGGCCACCGAGACGCTCGCTGGCGATGATGATCATGCCCGCGGAAAAGATCAGCGCCGCACCGACGAAGACGCTCGGTCCCGGCACGTCGCTCCAGATGAGATAGCCGAGCGCGAAAGCCCAGACGAGCGAGGTATATTCGAAGGGTGCGAGCACGGAGACGGGGGCGCGGCGCATGCCCTCGAACATGGCGAACTGGCCGATGCCGGCGAAAACGCCGGTGCCCGCCATGAGCGCGAGGTCGAAGGCGGATATCGGCTGCCAGACGAAGGGCATGGCGAAGGCCGTGAACAGCAGGAAGAAGCCGCTGGATATGGCCATCTGCACCTGCGTGCGCTCGTGCAGCGCGGTCTTGCGCAGGAGCACCGTCGCAATGGCCCAGAAGACGGCGGCCTGCAGGGCGAGATAGACGGGCAGCGACAGCGTGAGGCCCTTCGCCGCGATGCCGCAGGCGACGACCACGCCCATGAAGCCGACGGCCACGGCCAGCCAGCGATAGCCCGGCACCTTCTCGCCGAGGATCGGCACGGAGAGGATCGTCATGACGATGGGCGAGGCGTAATAGAGCGTCGTCAGTTCCGCAAGGCCAAGGTCGCGCGCGGCGTTGTAATAGCAGAGCCAGGCGGCCAGCAGCAGGATGTTGCGCAGAAAGAGCGGCTTCAGCACCGGCGACCGGCGCGCGGCGCGGACAAGCGGGCGCCCGCCAAAGGCAAGGCACAGCGCGAAGATCGTCACGGAGCGCACGAACAGGATCTGCCAGACCGGCAGGGCCACGACGAGCCATTTGACCGACGCATCCTGCAGCGAGAACAGGAAATAGGCGAAGGACGTCAGCAGGATGCCGGAAGAGACGGTCTTTTCCACGGAGAAACCTCGAAACGCGCGGGAAACCCGGCGCACCGCCCTTGATAGCGCGCCCTTCGGCCTGGCGAAAGTGGCTGGAAATCGCGGGGAGGAAAATTCTCCTCCCCGCCCGCCATGGAATGGCGACCGCCGCCCCGCAGGGAACCGTGGAAGCCGGGCTCGCAAGCGGTGAAGGCCAAAACACCGCAGGAATATAATCCTTTTTCCTTTACTCGGAAATCGTCCTTGGATATGCTTCCGCCAATCGGACCGGCACCGGCCAGTCCGTTGGCCTGGGCAGGGTTTTTCAGCATGTTCTCCCACGACCGGATATGGGCGGCGATCGACGCCCTCGCCGAGCGCCACCGGCTTTCCCCGTCCGGCCTTGCCCGCCGCGCCGGTCTCGATCCCACGTCCTTCAACAAATCCAAGCGACAGGGCGTCGACGGCCGCCAGCGCTGGCCCTCGACGGAATCCATCGCCAAGGTACTCGACGCAACCGGCGCGTCGATCGACGAGTTCTTCACCCTGTCGGATTCCACCCGCGACGCCGGCCTGCCGCAAGGCGCCTTTCCACCGCAGGCGGGCACCATCCCCCTGCTCGGTTTCGCCCAGGCGGGCGCCGGCGGCTTCTTCGACGACGGCGGCTTTCCCGCCGGACAGGGCTGGGACGTGGTGGAGTTTCCCGCCCCACCCGACCGCAGGGCCGGCGTCTACGCGCTCGAAGTGCAGGGCGACAGCATGCTGCCGCTCTACCGCGACGGCGACGTCCTGATCGTCGAGCCGGGCGCGCCGGTGCGCCGCGGCGACCGCGTCGTCGTCAAGACGCGGGAGGGCGAGGTCATGGCCAAGGTGCTGCATCGCCAGCGGCCGCGCGCGATCGAGCTTGTCTCGCTCAATCCCGAGCACCCCAACCGCAATTTCGATATCGACGAGATCGACTGGATCGCCCGCATAATCTGGGCAAGTCAGTAAGCACATACTTACCTATATCAGCCGCCGTAAAGATTGACCGGGAAGTAGCGCAGGTAAATCTCCTGGAGGCGACCGTTGCGCGAAAGCGCCAGGAGCGCATGGTCGATGGCCCCGGCCAGCACGGCATCCTCCTTGCGCAGCATGATCGTCATGCCTTCGCCGAGGAACCGCTCCGAAAGGTAAGGACCGTCGAACAGGCGGCAGCAGCCGGCCGATTCGGATCCGCTGGTCCAGAAGGCGAGCTGCATGCCATCGCCGAAGATCGCCGCCACCTTGCCATCCTTCAGCGCGGCAAGCAGCGCCGCCCGGTCCGCGAAGGCCTCCGCCCGCACGCGCGGGAAGAAGGCCTTCAGCATCGCCTCATGGGCGCTTGCCGCAACGACACCCACCGTCTTGCCGTCGAGGGCCGCCGCCGTCTCGCCGGCGGGCGCGGCCTTCTTCGCCACCGCGAACCGGGCCGGCAGACGCATGAAGGGACGCGAGAAGGCGAAGCGCTGGCGCAGCTCCGTCGTGACCGCGACGCCGGCCGCGACCGCCTCGCCATTGCCGTCGGTGAGCGCCTTTTCCAGCTCCGGGAAGGTGACGGCCTGGATCTGGCATTTTTCCGTCAGCGCCAGCTCACGGCAGATCTCGCGCACGAGATCGACATGGAAGCCGGCGAGCTTGCCCGTCTGGTCGATGAAATTGAACGGCGGGAAATCCACCGTCGTCAGGAAGCGCAGGCGCACGATGCCGGCAAGGTCGGGCTTGGCGATGCGCTCGCGCGTATCGAAGAGAATGGGCAGGTCGACCGCCTTGCGATCCTGCGCCACGGCGGCAGGAGCAACAGCCCCGGCCATGAGCAGGAGGAGCGCGAGAAGCCCGCGGAATTTCAGGGGTGCAATTCTGCTATGCCGCATTATCATCAAATCGGGGCTTCCATGGGGGCGCCGCCGTTGAACCGGCGGCGGGATTGCGTGCGACTGGCAGAATATCCCGACGACATCGCTTTCGCCACTGCAATCGGCATTGCACAAGTGCCGCCGCCCTTGTCCGCGGAGGCGGATCGGGTCCCCGAAGGACTGATGCGGGAAGCACAGCTCTTCCGCCGCCTCGGCCTTTCCAAGCCGCTCATTTCCGCCATGCTGGTGCGCGCCGGACGGAACGGCACATCGCTGGAAACGGAACTGCTCGCCAGCGGCGCGCTCTCGCCCGACATCTATTACGAGGCGCTCGCGGAGCTGCTCGGCCTGCCCTTTGCCGCCGAACTCGATCCGGCGGAGCTGGAGGATCTTCCCGGGGTCGACACCCAGCTCGCCGCGCCGACGGCCGTCCGGCTGCGTCCGCACGGCCGCGCGCCACTGGTGGCCATCGTACCGCGCGCGGATCGGCTCGACGAGATCGGCGAGCGACTGCGCCTCTCTCCCTCGCTCAGCACCACGATGGTCGTGACAACGCCCGCGGCCATGCGCGCCGCGCTGTGGCAGGCAGGCCACGACCGGCGGCTGCGCGCGGCGGTCGACCAGCTTTTCAGCACCGCACCCGAGGCCAGCGCCCGCATCACCCTCTGGGGACGGCAAGGCTTCTATCTCGGCACCGCCCTCACGCTCGTCTTCATGCTGCTCGTGACGGTGCCGTGGATCATCCTGCGCATCCTGCACGTCACCTTCGGCCTGTTTTTCTTCGCGACAGTGGCGGTGCGCATCTATGCGCTGCTGACAAAATGGCGGGAGAAGCGACGGCCTCGCCCGATGCTGCCGGTTGGACGGCGGCCGGTCTACTCGGTCTTCGTCGCGCTTTACCGCGAGGCCGCGGTGGTGCCGCAGCTTGTTGCCACGCTGGATCGGCTCGAATGGCCGGCGGCCTGCCTCGATATCAAGCTGATCTGCGAGGCGGACGACCAGGAAACCCTCGATGCGCTGGCAGCTGCCCCGCTCGGCCCGCAATATGAAGTGATCCGCGTTCCACCCGCCCAGCCGCGCACCAAGCCGAAGGCATTGACCTATGCGCTCGGCGCAGCCCGGGGCGAATACCTGGTGATCTACGATGCGGAGGACCGGATCGACCCCATGCAGCTTGAAGAGGCCTGGCGGACATTCGAAGCCGGGCCGGCCGATCTCGCCTGCCTGCAAGCGCCGCTGATCGTCACCAATGCCCGGGAAAGCTGGCTGAGCGCCCTCTTCGCGGTCGAATATGCCGGCCTGTTCCGCGCCCTGCTGCCCTTCCTTGCGGGTATTCGCATGCCGATGCCGCTCGGCGGCACGTCCAACCATTTTCGCACGCGGGTCCTGCAGGCCGTGGGCGGCTGGGATCCCTACAATGTCACAGAGGATGCCGATCTCGGCCTCCGGCTCTTCCGGCGCGGCTACCGCTGCGACGTCCTCACCCGGCCGACCTACGAGGAGGCCCCGACGGAGATCGACGCATGGCTCGGCCAGCGCACCCGCTGGTTCAAGGGCTGGCTGCAGACCTGGCTGGTGCTGATGCGCGAACCTGCCCGGCTCGTCCGGGACATAGGCCTCGCGCCGAGCCTCGTCTTCCAGCTTCTGGTGGGCGGCCTCATCCTCTCCTCGCTGGCACACCCGCTTCTTCTTGCCTATATCGGCGTCATATCCTGGCGTCTCATCGCCCATGAGGCCGCCATCGGCACGTTCGACCTGGCGCTGTTCGCACTCGACTTCATAAGCATCGCCGGGAGCTATCTCGCCTTCATCCTGCTGGGACGCATCGGCATGACATTCCGCGAGCGGCTTGCGGTGGGGCCGCGCTGGCTGCTGACGCCCTTCTACTGGATGCTCATCTCGCTGGCGGCCTGGCGCGCGGTGCACGAGCTGCACAACAAGCCGTTCTTCTGGAACAAGACCGCCCATCGTCCGGCGCAAAGCCGCGTGCAGCACGAAACGGCGACGGACGCCGCGTAGGCGTCCATCGTCCACAGCCGGATCAGCGGCCGTCTTCCGTCCAGATCGCAACGTCCACCGGCGCAAGCTCCCTGCCGCCGACAAGGAAGGTGGCGGTGACGGAGGCCGGCACGGTGGCGACGGCGCTGCCGTAGTTGAAGGCGAAATGCAGTCGGCCGCGACGGGCAAGCCGCAGGTCGCCGAGATCGGGCAGGCCCGCAACGCCCGCCCAGCCGAGCGCATCGCCTACCAGCCGCATCAGGAACTCGCCCTGCGGCAGCGTGCCGACATAGCGCGCGCGCTCGTTGCCGATCACCGCCGGCGAGCCGGTGCGGTGCGTGCCTTCGAAGGTCGCAAGCACGCTCTCGCTGGTACGGATCAACTCCCGCCAGCCGGTGACCGGATGGCTGGCATTGCCGTAGAGCACCGGCTCTTCGTGATAGGCCGGCAGGGATTCCACCCGTGTCACGCGAAAATCGAGAAGATCGGCAAGCGGCCCGGGCGGCAGGTCGGCGGGAATGTGCATGTCCCGCGTCTTGCTGCCGCTGCGCGGTCCGAACAGCGCCTTGGCGCCCGAGGCCTTCAACCGTGCGACGAAATCCGCATCCGGGATGACGAGATCGGGCGCGAGCACCAGCTTGTAGCCGGAAAGGTCCGAATGCTGGCCGATGATATCGACGTCCACGCCGAGGCGGGAGACAGCCGAATACCAGTCAAGCGCGACGGCGGAAGCGGAATAACCCCGGCCTTGCGGCAGGGCGCGGGTAGCAAAGCGCGATTCATAGTCGAGCACGACGGCGACCGCGGCCTTCTCGCGGGTCGCGCCTTCCGGCAGCCACGCCATTTCCTTCACGACCTCGGCGACTTCGCGGTAGCCCTGGTCCGCCTCGCTGTTCGGCAGCAGCAGGCCCGCATGGAACTGCTCCTGCGCGAAAGGCGCCTGCCGCCAGCGGAAATAGGCGACCATGTCGACCCCGTGCGCATAGGCAAGCCAGGTCCACAGGCGCACCATGCCGTCGGCGGGCGACTGGTTGTGGGCGGCCCAGTTCACCGGCCCCGGCTGCTGCTCCATGACCCAGACGCGGCCGCGCCCGACCGCGCGGTAGAGATCGTGGTTGAAGGCCGTCTGGTCCGGATCGCCGACGCGCAGGTAGCGCGCCTTGTCGGCGTCGCTGAGGCGGCCGTTGATGAGGCCGCCCATCGGGTAGACGTCCCAGGAGGCGATATCGATATCCTCTCCGACCTTGTAGTGGTCGAAGTCGGTATTCTGGTTCATGAAGTTATGCGTGACCGGGCGGCCGGGCGAATGCCGGCGGAGAATATCCACCTGCGCCCTGTTGAAGCTCTTCACCTGATCCGAGGAGAAGCGGTAGTAGTCGACGAGATGGGTGGGGGTCGGCTCCTCGACCAGGTTGTTCGGCAGGTCCACCTCCTCGAAACCGTTGTAGTGCATGCTCCAGAACTGCGTGCCCCAGGCCGCGTTCATCGCCTCGACCTTGCCGTAGCGGGCGGCGAGCCATTCGCGGAAGGCACGCGTCGCCTCATCGGAATAGCTATGGATCGTGTCGTGGTCGCCATATTCGTTGTCCGTCTGCCAGGCGTGCACGAAGGGGTTCTCTCCGTAGCGGCGCGCCATGGCCTCGGTGATGCGTGCGGCTTCCACCCGGTAGCGGCGGCTGGAGAAGCAGTAGTGCCGGCGCGCACCGAACTTGCGCACGACGCCGCGCGCATCGACCGGCAGGATATCCGGGTAGCGGTCGACCAGCCACTTCGGCGGCGCGGCCGTGGGCGTGCCGAGGATGACCTTGAGGCCGGCACGACCGAGCACCTCGATCGCCTCGTCCATCCATTCCCACTGGAAGACGCCGGATTGCGGCTCGATATGCGACCAGGAGAATTCGCCGATACGCACCCAGGCAAGGCCGAGCTCCACCATGCGGCGGGCGTCCTCTTCCCATTTTTCGCGCGGCCACTGTTCCGGATAATAGCAGACACCAAGCTCCAGCATGCCGGGGGTCTTGCTGCCGGCGTCGAAGCGGTTCCGGTGGGGGAGAGGATGATGCACGGTATTGTCCTTGTCATTCCCGGCGCCGGGCTGTCGGCGCCGTCATCGTTACGATCCGGCAGCCTCTACCAGGCGACCGTCCGGCCGTCGTAGGCCCGGAAGCTTCCGGTCTCGGCCAGCGTCGTCGCGTCGATCAGGGCCTTGAGACCCGCCGTGCTTTCCGCCACGTCCACGGCGGCTTCAACGCCGCCCATATCCGTGCGCACCCAGCCGGGATGCAGCGAGATCACGGCGATGCCGTCGCGGCGGAAATCCTGCGCCAGCTTGACCGTCGCCATGTTGAGCGCCGCCTTGGAGCAGCGATAGGCATAATCGCCATCCTCGTCGTCTATCGTGCCTTCGGCCAGCGAGCCGGCGCGGCTGCCGATATTGACGAGCACCCTGCGCCCGCCGGCGAGAAGATTGGGCCGGAGCGCGCGGGCAAGAAGCAGCGGGGCGAGCGCATTGACGCGCATGACCTCGAGGAAATCGCCCGTCTCCAGCGTATCGAGGCCGCCGGTATCGCCGCGGACCGCCGCATTGTTGACGACGATATCGATCGGCTGGCCCTTCAGCCGTTCTGCGAGCGCAGCGATCGACCCGGCATCCGCGACGTCGAGCGCCTCCGCCCCGGGCATCGCCTGCCGCATGCAGGCGATGACGCGGAAGCCCGCCGCCGCATAGAGATCGGCGAGCGCCCGGCCGAGGCCGCGCGAGGCGCCGGTGACGAGGACCTTGCCCCGGTCAGCGGTGCTTGACGTCATATTTCTTCTCGACGAGGCTGATGAGGCTGGCGGCCGCAAGCGTCAGCAGGATGTAGAGGATCGCCGCCGAATTATAGGGTGCGAAAGGCAGGAAGCTCGCCGACTGGAACTCGCGCATGCGCTGCGTGATGTCGCGGATCGACAGGATGGAGAGCAGCGAGGTATCCTTGAGGATGGCGATCAGCTCGTTGCCGAGCGGCGGGATGACGATGCGGAAAGCCTGCGGCAGGATGACGAGCCGCGCGGTCTGCCAGCGATTCAGCCCGAGGCTGCCCGCCGCCTCGATCTGGCCGGCGGGAATGGCGTTGATGCCGGAGCGGAAGATCTCCGCCAGATAGGCCGAATAGGCGAGCGCCATGGCGACGATGCCGCGCATCAGGTTCGGCGGATCAAAGACGCCAGCCGTCGCATCTTTCAGCGCGCCCGACAGCGGGAGGCCGACATAGAGCACGATGACGAGCATGGGGATGCCGCGGATCGTGTCGACGACGAATTCCGAGCCGATGGACAGCGGATGGCGGCGGTGCAGGAAGCCGCCGAAGGTGAGCAGGCCGAGGATGATGGCGATGACGGCGAGCGTGATGCCGGTGGCCCGGTCACGGTCGTTGAGCGCCTCCACCTGCCACAGGCGCGGCCAGTCGGCGGGCACGGTGGCGGCCGGAAGCAGCGCGCCGCTGACGTCTTCCTGTTTGCCGATGGCCTCGATGGCCTGCTGCGGCGTGACGAAGGTGCGCACCGCCGTCTCGGTCGTCGGGCCGCCCTCGTACTGGCCGAAGCGCACGGCGCTGATGAGGCCGGACGGCGTGTTGGTGACAATGCCGACCTTACCCTCCAGCGTGCCGGCCAGCACGTAGCCGTCCTTCGGCTGCAGCAGGAACCAGGCTGAGAGCATGGCGAAGACGGCCGTCAGCGCCGCGAAGACGACGAGGTTGCGGCGCGTGTAACGCAGCTTCAGGAGACCGACCCAGACAAGGCCGAGGATGGCCGCCAGGATATAGGCGGCGATGGCGGCGCGAATGGTCGTGGCAAGGCCGGAGGCGAAGGCGAGATAGGCAAAGAGCAGCACGAAGGCGAGGCCCGCGCCGTTGACGAGGCCGGTGATCCACGATCCGGCCCGATAGGCCGGGCTTTCCGCCGGCACGGCCGCGCGGCTTCCGGCAAAGAGAAGGCCGAGGCCGGCGGCAAGCAGCACCGCATAGGCCGGCCACAGCCAGCCCTCGACGCCGCGCACCATGAGGTCGGCAGCCTCCGTCAACTGGCGGGGCGTGACGCCCTTGACCACGAGATCGGACTTGAACGGATCGACGCCGTTCGCCACCACGGAAGCAATGAAGGGATGGACGAGGTCGCCGGCCAGAATGGCGGCCGTCGCGACGAAGGCGACGAGGCCCGCTGCGATCGTCAGGCGCGGCCGCGCGGCCTTCGCCCGCGAGAGAAAGAGCACGCCGAGACCGGCGGAAAAGGCGAGGGTCAGCAGCAGGAAGCCCGGCACATAGGCGCCCGAACCCGGCTCGATGCCGAGGATGGCGCGCAGCGCGCGCTGGTAATCGCCCGAGGAGGCAAAGAGATAGACGATGAAGGGCAGTGCGGCGAGGATCACCAGGTTGCTGGGCCTCACGCTTCTGACGAACGACATTCCGGCCTCCGCGGCGCAATCTGGAAGGAAGCGGGAGCGCCGAGGCGCTCCCGCATGGGCCTTACTTGAGGCCCCAGTACTTGGCGACCAGCTTGTCGAGCGTGCCGTCGTCCTTGATGGCCTTCAGGCCCTCGTTGAAGGCGGCGACATTCTCGTCGCCCTTGCGGAAGACGAGGCCGAGCGGATCGGATTCCAGATCCTTGATGGAGGCGACCAGTTCGCCGGCAAATTCGCGCTCATAGGCGGCGGCGTTCGCGCCGTTGATCACGACACCGTCGACGTCCTTGTTCTTGAGCGCGATGATGGCGGCGCTGAAGCTGTCATAGGCGGCGACGTTTTCCTTGCCGACCACGCCTTCGGCGACCTGCGCATCCGTCGTGTTGGCCTGGGCGGAAAGCTTGCGGCCCTCGGCCTTGAACTTGTCGAGCGTGATGCCCTGGTCCTCGGCGCGCGTCAGCACGGCCTGGCTGTTGACGATATAGGGGTCGGAGAAGTCCATCGCCTTCTTGCGCTCGTCGGTGATCGACACGCCCGAGGCGACGAGATCGAAGCTGCCCTGGTCGAGCGCGGCGAAGATGCCGTCCCAGCCGGTCGTGACAAACTCAGCCTGGCAATTGATCTTGGCGCAGATGGCGTTGACCACATCGACGTCGAAACCGACGATCTGGCCGGTCGCCGGATCGACGCTCTCCATCGGCGGCGAGGTCGTGTCGGACCCGACCTTCAGGAGCTTGCCGCCGAGATCGGCCGCATGGGCACTACCGGCCACCAGTGCGGCAAGCGCGAGCGTTGCAACGAATTTCCTCATCTCGTCCTCCTCAATCGTCGGCCCCGCCTCTTGCGGCAGGCGCTCGACAAATCCCACGGACGGAGCATCCTCCCCCATCCTGAAATGATGGTAACAAGGAATATAAACGTTTTCAAGGAGAAATATAAACGTTTTTATTTTGCGCACTGCACAAAGAAAAGCGAGACATCGGCCCAGACGGACAGCAATTCCAGATGTGAGCGGAAAGGGAGGCGGCGGCTGGAGCGGGTAGCGGGAATCGAACCCGCGCGTTCAGCTTGGGAAGCTATCGGTTCGGCCGCAATGCCAATGACATGGCTGTAAAACTCTGAAAAATCGCCACACCGGATATCAATAGCTTAACGCCAAATTGTAAAACTCACTTTACAGCCACCGATTGAAAAGCAAGCTACTCAGGTGACGCGCTCGAACCTCGCCGCTGCCCCGCTTCGATCCGCTGCAAAATCTCCCGGATCACCTTGATGTCCCCCGACTGCGCCGAGACCAACGCCTGAAGATCCTTGATGGCGGCAGCCGTATTGGCTGTCGTCTGCTCGGCCGCGGCGATCCGATATGCGAGATTGTCGATTTTCCGAACCTCGCCTTCGATAGAGTGGAACCGCTCTTCGGTTCGCTCCTCCAACGCCTTGACCTCGGCGATTCTCTCTTTGTGGTACTGCTCATGACCTGACCGCCAGCGCTGCAATTCCTCGATGTCCCGCGTGGTGTTGGCCCAAACATAGATCCCGGTCGCAGCAAAGGTCGCAAGACTGACGAGCTGCAGCAGCGTATTCAGATTCCACTCCAGTTTTGGAGCGCGCGAAATCCCCATCGTCCTATCCTCGCCCATCAATCCTTTTGCCCCTCAACGACCTCTATCGACTTCACCAGTGCAACATGCCGTCGCCGACACTCCCCGAGCGCTGCTCGGTCCTGCCCCCAGAGCTTTGCGGTCGCGGAAGCGGAAAGCGCCCCGTCAGGAAGATCGGAAACAGGATTGCACGGCTGCTTCAGAACTTGCGGAATAGAGGCGGGATCAATCCCTCCCGATGGCGTCGATTGCGTCGCGCAGCCGGCGAGACACGGCAGGACCACAGCCAGGAGCAGGAACGCTCGTCTGTTCGTCTTCAAGGGCTTTCTCCAGTTCGGAAATGCGGATGGCATCGGTCGATTGGCGAGTGAGGTAGTCCCGCTCCACCGCGTCGATCTTCACTTGTGCCTCGGCGCGCGCAGCGGCCCGCGCCAGCTCGGCGCGGCGCTGCCCCTCTTGCCAGACAAGCCGCTCCTCCAGCCGACCGGCGTTGCGCATCCGGCCGACACGGCCTTGCGCCAGGTCATCGACCATAGGACCGAAAGCCGGAACGAACCGCAGGTAGGGCGTGAGATAGTTCGCTCCGGGCAGGCCCTCGTAGAAGAGAAGCATGGCGGCGATGATCAGGCCTTGCAGCCCGAGGAAGCGCGCGAGCGCAAAGAGCGTCAGCATCATCCAAGCATTCCCTCGAGGCAGATGCGTCGCTCGTCAGCCCGGCGATTTGCAAGACCCTGCACGCGCCGGCCGCCGGCCTTGTCCCACATGAGGATCGCTTCGCAGGCGCCGCGGATGTCGCCGGTATTCGCCCGCCGAGCAACGGTCGAGCCGCAGAATGCACGGCTCCCGATATTGTATGACAGAGAGAGGAAGGCGACGTAGCTCTTGGCCGGAACCGCATCAGGTGCTTTCAGGCATTTCCGCATCGCGGTTTCAAACTCGACGAGGCCATCGCCGAGCATCGCTTTGCACTCGTCCACGGTATAGCGATCGCCCATCTTGACACCGCGAGTCTCACCAAAGCAGACCGTAGGGATGCCGACCACATCGCGATAAGCGGTAGTGCGCAGCCCCTCCCACGCTCCAACAAGCGCGACGGCGGCGGCCATGAGGACGCCGCTCTTCTTGAGTCGACTATTCATCGGAAATTCCTTTCTGCGCGACGATCCGGGCGATGAAAGCCGCTGCGGTGACCATGAGGGAAAGCCCGGCAAAAAGGCCGGTCGGGATGGGAAGCACGTCGCCTGCCAGCGGCAAGGCGGCTTCGATGCCGGACAGAAGACCGGCGAGGGCGATGAGGCGGATACTCCAAGCACGGCGAAGCACCGCCCGCCAGTTGGCAACGGGGCGCATGGTGATGTTCCTTGGTTGGTGATGCTGGGCGGGAAGGTACTGGCGCCGCCATTCCTAGGTTGCAAATGTCCGGCTCAAAACTATATTGCCGGCGAGAGGTATTGATGCGCCAAATTCTACGTAAATCCACGCGCGTTTTTTCGGCGGTTTCCGCGCTGGCCGTCCTTACATACGCCAATTCCGATATTCAGGGGCCGCCCGTCATTCCGCTAATAGACGAGCTTCCCGTTATCGTGTTTGGGGCCGCTCCCGAGAAAACGACGTCAATAGATTTCGCCAATTTTGCGTTGCCCGAAGATGCTATCGAAATCAGCCCGGGGGTGTACACAATAGCTGACACTCAAAATGGCTACATCCGACAAGTGAAAGACCGGATGGTTTCTGTAGTCGCGGGCGAAGGAACCATGAAACCGAACACTGAGAAGGCTGGGTTTAACACTCCTACAAAACCGTTCCCAGTGCTGTCTCTTCAACCACTAGGTGATGGCTATCTGTCGTTCTCATCATCTGGGGTTGGCGTCAACTTTCACGGACCATATGGCGTAGAATTTATTGCCAAAAACTATAGCATCGGTGCGAGCAGTTTTAGCATAGCCTCGAAATTCACCCAGCGTCGCGGAAGTGACGTAATAGCCATAGATGCCAATGAATTACGCAACACATTCGTGCGCGTTGATAGAAATGGCATCCAGGCCTTGGATTTAGGATTAGACCTATCCGGGCTTCGGATAATGGGCTTCGATTTCTGCGGAGACTCCATAATATTCTCCCACGCAAAACCTGGCGGCGACGTAACGTTCGAGAAATTCGAGAACGGACGGCGGCAGGTCCTATTTGAAGACCGCCCCTATTCCAATGCCATTAAATGCCTTGGCGAAGACGACTTCTTGTATGGAGCTAGATGGGAGCTAAAGCGATATACGGGAGGCGAAACAAGCGTCCAGGCAACAGGGTTCGTCCACATCGCGTCAATTCGGCCAGCGCTGTCCACCCATCAAACTTTCGTCATTACCGACTCCGATGCAGAGACTATTACCCGCCTATCTCTCAGCGGAGAAAGGGAAATAATCGTCACGACAAAAGGGCACGCCTTTTCCGATCCATTCAGCAAGATGGAAGTCATCGGGAACGACATCATAGGCATGACGCCAGACAACACCATTCTTCGTCTCCACACCGATACGGGCGGCTACACGGTGCTTTTGTCACCATCTGGAACTGGCGAGTGGGACAGCATATTGCGTGGATATAAGTTCAAGTCGCTTCGTGCATTCACCTATGACGATTCGAGCGGCGTAGCGTACCTGGGTTCTAACCACGGGATTTTCCGACTGGACACAAAGGCCAAGACGTTCGAGCCATTCGTCGGGGCAGAAAACGAATATGGAAATATCGATGAAGTTGGGCTTGCCGCACGCTTTACAGTTGTCCGAGATCTGCTCTTGAACGGAGATAAGCTCTTTGTCGCAGACGCTTGGAACGACAAGATACGATTAGTGGATACCACCACAAGGAAAGTCACGACGTACGCAGGGTCCGGAAAATCCGAACTGAAATCGAGCAATCGTGCATGCGAAGACCGGGGCCGATACAATTTCAATCGGCCGCTCGCGCTGGCAATGCTCGATGGAAAACTCATAGTCGCCAATGCTCACAGTCACGACCTCGTGGCCATTGATGGAGAAAAGGCTTGCCTATTCGCAGGAACACCCAGCCCTTCTGATATTCAATACGGCGGCGGATACGTAGACGGACGCCCCGGTAAAGGGCAGTTCTCCGGCCCGCAGATCATAACCACTGTCGTTGATGGGATCGTTGTCTCAGACAGGTGGAACAATGCCCTTCGTCACGTTGACCGAACAGGACGCATTAAGACCCTGTATCAAGATGAGAAAATGGCAAGGATGATATCGGCCGTTGCGAAGATAAACGGCCGGTATTATTTCGGGAGTGCGGATTCGACGGTGAAGGCTCTCACCGTCCCCACTTCCAGTGCATCCTTTTAAGGACTGCAGTACCCTTCCAGATAAGCGCACCATTCAATGATCCCGCGACCGATGATCATCCGCGTTACATCAATGATGACTTGATCGGCAGGCGAGATCGGCGCCGCAATCACGGTATACGGAATACGCCGTGCCTCTCCGTTGTAGAGCGACGGATTATTCTGCTCATCAACGTGGATGAAATGGTTGCCAAGAACGCCTGTGGATCCCACCCCCGTCACAAACCTGCAATTGGCCTGCACGCGCGCTTGCCCTCCGCCGGCCAAGAGAGGGATATGCGCCTTCAACTTCACGCGGAGAAGCGCATGCGTTGCGTCGAGGCTAACTTGCCCGAGCTTGGCATCGGGGTTTTCGGCGCGGCTCACTTCCCAAACAAAGCGGTTTCGCGCGACGGAATTTTTGTTGGAACTGAGGTAGTAGGTCCAGGGGTCATCCGCATAGGCGATGGTCGTATTCCACGATCCGACGAGTGCCGGAATGATGGTTTCGTGAGTTGCCGGGCCGTTAGGAAAATAGACGGTCTGCATTATTTGTTCTCCAGTGCTGATAAACGCTCTTCAAGCTCCTTGACTTTCCGGGCGAGCGAAACGACCGCGACCGCTGCAAACGGCGCGTACATGATGCCCTCCTCCTGACCTTCGTCGCCAAATTCAACAAAAAGGTCGAAACCAGCGGCATTCAATTCTTCCGAGATAAGGCCACCGAACCTGCGAGCGCCGTCGTTCTCGGCGCGGCTTTTGTATGAGCGAGGCTCAAGCGCAGCCAACTGCTCAATATCGATAGCAAGCGGTTTCAGGTCTTTCTTGTACCGAAGTGACGACGTACTACGGAGAAACGATCCGTCCGAGGCGACAATCATATTTGCGGCCGATCCGGTCGTGGCCGCATAGGTTCCCCCAGAGACCAAACGCCCGTTGTCAAGGATGGAAAGCCACAAGTCACCAGTCGTGAAACCACCGACATAGAAGTCCATTCTGGTACTCGTCCCGATGACGTTCGGAACAGCCGCGATGGCGGCGGCAATAGCGTCAGTGTTGTCGAGGAACTGAATGCCGCGATCGAGAGTGTTTGCGCCGCTCGATCCGACAATCTGGTAAGACGCACCAGACCCCGTAATCGTTTGAACGAGCGCACGACCGTTCGCCTTCGTATAATTGACACACCGCCACTGCCCTGCCGCATACTCAATGATCTCCATCTCGTCGCCGGCAGCAGCAACTATATTCGACCCACCAGGAAGAACGATGCTTGCCGAGTTGGTGATCGTCGGAGAGCCATTAAAATGAAGCTTCAGCCAGGTACCAACACCCTTGGCTGTAATGGCGGCTATTGGACCTGTATTGCCTGTAATGTTGAAATAGTTGCCGTCATTACCAAGCGTCAGAACCGCAGCGCTGGCAACGTCTGCACCCTTCGCCCATTTCTGAATCTTCGTGAAGGTGTTGGCGCTTGTTAAGCCGGCCTTTCCAGCGAGGGCATCAGGTAAGCCCTCGATTGTGTCGATGCCCTGCTCTCCCGTATGATTAGCGCGATCAAACGCGTCATCCGCGATGCCTTGTGGGTCGTATACCGCCGCGATCAGGTCTCTGATCTGCCCGAGCGTGAGCTTGTACGTAACGCCGTCACGCATGGCTGGGAACTCGTGCTCGAACGAAGGGAGCATCGTGGGATTAAGTTCGTCAATGCGAATAGCCATGGTTACGCCTCCGCCATCCAAAGGATGTAAGACGCCCCCGGAGTGACATTTCGTTGCCAGAAAACACCCAACTGATATCGGCTCAGCGTTTTCACGCCCATGTTCACTTCACCAGAAGCGGCGCCGCTTTCCATGGTCAAATTCAATCCGCCGGACATCCATGCGCGAGGAGTACGAGCCCAATCAAGGTTCGCGGCCTTGTAAGACGTGATATCCGCAAGCGCGCCAACCGGCTGCCAGACGGTATCGCCTTGGTTGATCTGAACGTTTCCGTCAGCGCGAAGGCGCGACCGGTTGACGAGGTTCGTGATGGCCGCAATGTTGGACGCGTTGGTTTGAATGCGACAGGACAACATGCTGTCATAGGCGCTATCAAATCCCGCATCGACCTCAGCAAGCGCTGCTGAATTGTAGCCGACGTCCGCCAGATCCTTAAGCGCAAAACCGTCAGACGGCGTCCAGCGAAGATGATAGGTCTTGTTCGGCAAGGTCGGCAGGTCGACCTGCACGGTCGTCACCAGGAAGATACCGCGATGCAGGAACTCATAACCGGCCGGCACGCGAACCACGCCAGCAGAGGGAGAGACCACCGGCAACTTGCCGTCTGCCGTGAGGATCTCAGGAAAGATCGGCAGGCGGACGCGCGCCTGCGTCATCAGGACGTAATTGTCGTCGCCGCCGCCGCCAGTGACGGCCTCGATCTTCTTGTCGATAGCCTGGTCGAGCTGCGTCGGGTCCGTCTTGTCGGGAGTGAGGCCGGCATTCTTGATGACGGTAACGATCTCCCGCTGAGGCATCTCGATGGCAAGACCCGGCACCCTCGATCCTGAAACGGCGCCGGGCGTGTTACGGTCAGCATAGCCAGCATTTGGGTCGGCGCTGCCAAAGGGAGCGTTATAGTCCATCGTGTCCTCACACTTCAGGTTCAATGGTGACGAGTATCTGGTTGCCGTACTCGTCGATGATAGGCGTGCCGTCCTCGGTCATGAGATAATCGAGGTGGATCCACGGGTGCATGATCGGAAGCGTCCAGGCGGGCGCGTGCTGGCGTAGAAGGCAGAGAATCTGTTCGGCCTCGCCAAGCGAGAACAATGGGTCGACGCCCAACTCACTTGTTCCGCATTCGAAATAGGTGATTGCGGCATCCTTGACGCGTACGCTCCAGTAGGTCTCTTCAGTAGGCGATCCGGTCGTGTGGTAGCCGCCGCATTCCGAGAAACCGCACTCGAAGATGCATGGCTCCTCGATCTCAATCTCGAAACCAAAGTCGGCGGCGAGCCGGATAAAGTCTTCCGGCGTCGAAACTGGCGCTGCATTGACCTTCCGTCGTAGCGCGGCCAAGCGCTGCGAGGCAGATGGCTCAGATGAAAAACAACGCTCCGGCAAACCATGGTCCGCCTCCCAGCTATCGAGCGTTTCGCTTACCGTCTGCGTGCTCGATTCCAGCGCGAGGTGCCAAGCCCGGGCATAGAGCCACTCGAACGGCGACATCAGGACGCGCGTGAAACGGGCCAGCACCGATGCGAGAGAAAGGGCTTCGGCGTCCGGCGAACCCCAGGCAGCGCCTGGCGGCCAAAAGGAAAGGCCGGCCGATATCAGATCATCACTTGTCGGCGAGGAAAGCGCATCGCGCGGCACGTCAACGCCGGGTGCGGATACAGGCGTAAAACCCGCCGTGGTCGTATGTTCGTAGGAATTCCGCTTGGCCATGCTGTGCACCGTCAAACGAAGCTGATGGTGCCGACGACGGGATAACGCCCTGCCGTATAAGGCAGGTCGTCGAGCGGCCAGTTGAGCACATGACTATCCTCACCCGCGACGGCGGAGATCGCCTCCGCAATCCAGCTGCGCGACAGCCAGAACACATCACCGGCCACACCAGGCCGCGCCTTTTCATAGAGCACGGCGTCGATTGCCGCAGCGATGCGGGCACGAACATCGGCGCTGTCGGTCGTCAGGTTGGCAATGACGGGGTTCAGGGGGTCCGGGGTCGGAGGCTCAACCACGCTGTCATTGACACGAATAAGCCGTTGCGCATCGAGCGCCGCCTGCACGACCAGCTTGTCGCCCTCGGTCGGAATGCGGTTCGGCCGGCCATCGAACAGAAAGAACACCGCGACAAATGAGGGCGTCACCCCATCTCGATAGGCCCATGCCTTCAGCACCCCGGGCACGTCGCGCACGATGCGCTCGTAGTCGGAGAGCTTGCCCGCGCCGGGTGGGTTCGCCTTTCGAAAGAGGACGCGCGCGCGCAAGTCCTCAATATCCTCGATATCCGCGCCGCCGCCGATCCCCGCAGCGCCAACGAAGAAATCGCTACCCAGCGTCGGCTCCAGCCCCGGCGCCGAAAGCGCCAGCAGGCCACCGGCCGCGCGATTGGTAACGCTGCCCTTGTCTTCCGCGGCAACGGAGAAGACCACCACGCCGGACGGACTTGTCTGCGCCGGCGACGTCGATATGTACGTGTTGTTGCCGGAAACGAAACGGATACCCGCGGAATAGACCTTGTTGGGTTCGCCCGTCCCCTCGATGACACCGCTCGCCGGCGCAGCGGGCTTGCGGAATATCCCGACATCTGCAGCATGGAGAAGAAGGAACGACAGCGATGCCGTGCGGGCGAATATCTGCCGCGCCACGAAGGCCATGCGCAACTCGAACTCCTGCGACATCCCGGCAAGCACCTTGGTGACCACGGTCACGAAGTTATTTTTGAGCGCGGTATCCGTGCCGGGAAGATGCTGCCGGAAGGCGCCGCGGATTGCCTGCGATGCCTCAGCCAGCGAGCGGATGGACCACGCCATTGATCTGCCTCCAGAGAAGTTCGAATTTCCGTTCAAAGACCCGGGCGCCATCGCGGCCGGTCAGCGTCACCACGTAGTCGACCCGGTTGCCGGGGCGGTCGACCGTCACCGTCACGCCGACCGAGGCGACCGCGCCCTGCGCGATCAGCGGCTCCAGGGCCTCGCGGACATGGTCCTCGACATCGATCTCGATGCTTTCGTAGATTTCCCGCCGGCGCAGCAGCCACAGCCGCGAGCCGAGCGGACCTTCGCCGTCCATCAGGTCGAAGCTGTCGCCGAACCATCCCCGGTTCTGCTCGCCATCCGGCAATTCGCTTTCCTCGACACGGCGATCCGTCATCAGGTGGATCAGCACCTGCGTCGCAAGGCCCTGCTCGGCGCGCAGGTCGCCGGGCGCGGCCGGATGGTCCAGAGCGTTGAGGATCAGGTCTCCGGCAACGCCGTCCCATCCGATATCCGGCGCGCGGTAGGGTTCCTCGCTCTCGTCGAGCGGAATGATGCGAAGCATGAGCCTGGACCTCTAGGGAACAACCGTTCCGGACGTGCCGGTGCCAGTTTCGACATTGTCGTGCCGGTGGGTCTCGTCGACACGAACCCCGTTGACCTTCAGGTAACCGCCGTCGATATCGACGCCTCCGGCGGATATCCTGAACGTCACTCCGTCCTTGCGGACGGTATAGGCAGCACCCGCAAGGTCGAACGTGACGCCATCGCCCATCACCATCCTGATGATGTTGCCGGAGGCATCGTAGAGCGCCGTCCCGCCCTGCGGCAGATTGCCGGGCCGGTTGGCGGGGTTCTCGCCGCCGAGCACATAGGCGATATCCGGATTGCCGGGCATCGGCAGCAGCAGGGCCTTGCCGCCCTTGACCGGATGCGAGGCGAAACCGTGCGGCTCGATGCGGTGGATTTCCGTCCAGCCGTCCGCCATGCTTCCACGGCCGGAAACGAACTGCTGCCCGCCGCGCTCGACCACACGGCCGTCAAGCTCGATGCGCCTCATTCGTCCTCGTACTCCGCCTCGATAGCCCCGGGCGCCGCATAGCCGGCAGATGTCTTGCCCCGCGGATTCTCGCCGCCCAGCGCGCGGGGATCTGCGAGCGACAGCGTCGCGAAGGTCTTGTCGTCGCCGCGCTGCGAGAGGACCACGCTCTTGATGATCATGAGGCCCTCGATGCCCAGCCAGTCGTCATCGACATGGACCAGCCAGTTCTCGTGCCAAATCTCGCCCGCTTCATCCCGCCAGCCGGTCACGGGAATGGAGGCCGTCACGCTGTTGCCCGCCGCACGGTTCGCCTGCCAGGTCGCGCGTGTGCGCATCCGGTCGATGGTCGCCTCGCCTTCATGCGACAGGATCAGCACCCGGTTTCGCTTGACGCCGCTGTCCTTGACCTTCGTCTGCGGCCGCAACTGCTGCTTCTGCGTGCCCTCGCTCTGCTGCCCTCGAACCCTGGTCTCCGAATAGCGGCCCGCCTCCGTGAAGCTGGCGCTGGCGCCGGGCAGGATATTGACCCCGCGCTTGAGCATCCCGGCATGGATTCCGCCCGGCTTCGTCGAGAGCTTCAGCCGCCCCTTCGGCGTGTCGTGGATCAGGACGCCGCGGCCGCGCGCGCGCCGCGCTATCGAGGAAAAATGACTTTCGCCCTCGATGATCTTGTGCCGGCGCTCGACCGGGAAGGGGGAGCCATCCGTCTCGATGCCGACGCCGGCGCTATCCAGTTCGCGCGCGATGGCCGACAGGTCCTTGTTCAGGATCTCGCCGGAAGGGTGGTCGATCGAGGTCTCGACAAGATCGACCGTCCGCGAAATGAAGCTGCACGAAAGCGTCCTGTCGCTTTCCGAATATCCGGTTTCGATATCGCGCACATATCCCGTCAATAGCGGCTCAGGCCGGTCGCGCTCCCCTGCCCGGGTCCTGATCACCGTTTCCTGCCCGGGGAAAACCGGCAGCCCACGCCCTACGATCACGAATTCTCCGCTCGCCGACCGCGCGGCCTCTTCGGCGGAAATCGTGATGTCTATGGACAACATCTGCGGTAGGCCGGAGATCTCGACGATTTCGAGCGGCCCCTTGCTGATCGGGCGCATATCAGCTTTCCAGCGCGTCGAAGGATATCGGCATCAGCATGGGCGTCGTGCTGCGCGCGATATCGACGAGGCTGCCGGCACGCGCGGCGTCGCCGTAGATCTGGTAGGCGAGCACGGTCGACGGCAGCGACATCTGCGTCTCAACCCGCACGATCGGCACGGCATTGGCCGCCTGGTCGGAGACGATCAGCACCGCGATCTCGACGAGCCGCGAAAGGTACTGGTAGAGATCGAGTGCCGAAGCCCCCGTCGCCGAGACATGAGCCATGGCCGCCTCACCATGGGCGACGATCCGGGTTCGCGCGGCGCGCGCCTGCGGCCGCGATATCCACGAGACGCGCGGCGCCGATACCGACAGCCCGAAGGCGACGAGCACCGTCGCAGCCGCCAGCGTGTCGGCATCCGTGCCGGACGGCAGGGCGATCGCATCGAACCCGTCCGGCTCCGTCACGCTTTCTGCGACCACGCGCATGATGGAAAGGCTCTCCAGCGCGAAGGCCTGCCCCTCCAGCGCAGGCGCCTTGGCGACCCGGCTCGACAGATCCGCGACGTCCAGGGCATCCGCCACCAGCGTTTCGGCAAGCGCGCCGAGCCATGTCGAAATCACCGTACGATCCGCCGCCATCAGAAGAACGCTCCGAAAGCGGCCGCCGCTACTGCCATGCCGCCGAGCACGGCCGCCGTCATGTCCGCGACACCCAGCACCGCGCCCGCCTCGTTGCCGATGGGAATGGCCATGAAGGAGAAGGCGATATAGCCCGCCTGGTCGCGGGACCGTCGCCGCTGGAAGTCGACGACATAGGCAAGCTGTCCACTGTCGATCGGCAGCACGAGCCGCCCGGGACCGGATGCCAGCGCCGCCTGCGCGAGGCGTGCCGCCTGCGCGTCGCTGCGGTCGCCGATGAGATAGGCGGTCACCTCGTAGCCGGCAGTCACCAGTCCCATTTCTTCCAGATAGGTGTAGCGCCCGCCCGCATATTCATGCAGCGCAACACGCTTCCCGCCCGTGAAGACGTCGTCCTCCACCCAGAAGCTCGCGCCCCGGTAGCTCGCACGCCGGAGTGTCTTCGTCCAATCGCGCATGATGACTCGCTATCCGCCCGTGCTGACCGGTCGACCGACGCTCGAGGGCATGGTGCGGCCGGTATCGGCGTTGATCTTGCCGGAAGGGCCGCCGGCCATATTGACGCCGACCTTCACCTGGCTGGCTCCGGCGGCAAAAGCCTGCGCGATGGCG
>Ga0209793_1000683_pt1 | contig 32375 bp, 25 predicted proteins | sample EBPBio122009_DNA_FD_185863 | JGI IMG/M metagenome (GOLD analysis project Ga0209793, IMG submission 185863) | Wastewater treatment Type I Accumulibacter community from EBPR Bioreactor in Madison, WI, USA - Reactor 1_2/2/2009_ DNA (SPAdes) (version 2) | ecosystem: Engineered > Bioreactor > EBPR >... | reverse complement strand
CAATTCGGGCGCGAGCGCCGAACCCGCCGCCACCACGATGTCGATGCCGGCAACCAGCTATCACGCGCCGCTGGTCTTCACGCTGCGGACCGGCATCGCGGGCGGGCGGATGGTCTATGTCGGCGTCGGCGGAACGATTGACGGAAAGGTCAATCCGGAACTGACCGTCTATGAGGGCGAACTGGTCCAGATCAACCTGATCAACGGCGAAGGCGCGGAGCACGACATCTTTGTCGACCAGTACAACGCCCGGTCGAACGTCGTTGTCGGCAAGAACGCATCGGCGACGATCGCATTCGAGGCGAAGAAGCCGGGCGAATTCGCCTATTTCTGCACCATCGCCGGGCACAGACAGGCCGGCATGGAAGGCCTGATCCGGGTTGTCGCGGGCTCCCGTTCGGCGCCGGAAACCGATGGCGCCGACATCGTGCGCGACCCGGGCGACCTGCCGCCTCCGATCGGCCAGCGCCCGCCGCAAGTGGTCAAGGTGGCGCTGGAGACCATCGAGGTCAAAGGCAAGCTCGACGACGGCACCACCTATGTCTACTGGACGTTCAACGGCAAGGTGCCCGGTCCCGCCCTGCGTGTGCGGGTCGGCGACACGGTCGAGGTGACGCTGACCAACAGCGCCGACAGCATGGTCGCGCATTCGGTCGACTTCCATGCCGCGACCGGCCCCGGCGGCGGCGCGCATGCGACGCAGACGGATCCAGGCGCCCACAACACCGTGACGTTCAAGGCGCTCAAGCCCGGCGTCTATGTCTATCACTGCGCCACGCCGAGCGTCGCCCACCACATCACCAACGGCATGTACGGCATCATCATCGTCGAGCCGGAAGGCGGGCTGCCGCAGGTCGACCGCGAGTTCTACGTGATGCAGGGCGAACTCTACACCGTCGAACCCTTTGGCACGCAGGGCGAGATGGAGATGGACTACGACAAGCTGATCTCGGAACGGCCGGAATATTTCCTGTTCAACGGCGCCGTCGGCGCGCTGACCAAGCGCCATCCTCTCTATGCCAGCGTCGGCGAGACGGTGCGCATCTATTTCGGCGTCGGCGGACCCAACTACACCTCGTCCTTCCACGTCATCGGCGAGATTTTCGACAATGTCTACAATCTCGGCTCGATCACTTCGCCGCCGCTGACCAATGTTCAGACGGTGACGGTGCCGCCCGGCGGCACGACCGTGGTCGACTTCAAGCTCGACCGGGCGGGCACCTTCGTGCTTGTCGACCACGCCCTGTCGCGCGCCGAACGCGGCCTGGCCGGCTACCTTGTCGTCGACGGGCCCGAGGACGATGACATCATGCATCACGGCACCGCCGACCACGCGCCCAAGAAATAGGGTCGAGGTTTCAACCCCAGCGAAAATGGACCGGGCGGGCGACCGCCCGGTCCTTTTCACGCCTGCGCCTGGACCCCATCTACGGGTCACAAACAAGGGCTATTTGCTGCGTTCTCCTGACTTGTCGCGGCTGCTACAAGATGGATGAACGATGGCCTTATCTTCCTCACTGCTTGATCGTTCCATGACCTGCCTGGTTTCACCCCAAACCGCCGAAGGGCGATTGCGCGTCCGCGAGAGACGTCTCGATACGCTTGCCCGAAAGGGCTTCGACGCCCACCACAGGAGCTGATGAATTGGCAAGCCGGGACGCGACCAAGCCAACAGCAGGATCGGCGACATATCGCGGCATTCCGACCGGCATTTGGGCGCTCGGCTTTGTCTCGATGCTGATGGACGTCTCCTCCGAGATGATCCATGCGCTGCTGCCGCTCTATATGGTCTCGGCGCTGGGCGCGTCTGCCCTCGCGGTTGGCGTGATCGAAGGCGTCGCGGAGGCCACGGCGTCGATCACGAAGGTGTTTTCGGGGGCGCTGAGCGACTGGCTGGGCAAGCGTAAGTTCCTTGCGGTCCTTGGCTATGGCCTCGCGGCAATCACCAAGCCGATCTTCCCGCTCGCCACCAATCTCGAATGGCTTGTCGCCGCCCGATTCATAGATCGTATCGGCAAGGGAATCCGAGGGGCGCCGCGAGACGCCCTCGTTGCGGACATCTCCCCGCCGGAACTGCGGGGCGCAAGCTTCGGTCTGCGCCAATCCCTCGACACCGTCGGCGCCTTTATCGGGCCGCTGCTGGCGATTGGCCTGATGTGGCTGACGGCCGGCAATTTCCAGACTGTGTTCTGGGTTGCGGTCATCCCCGCATTTCTGTCGGTCGGCGTGCTGCTGTTCGTGGTCAAGGAACCGGAGCGGCCGCAACAACTCCGCCGCCTTCGCATGCCGCTGCAACGCGATGACCTGCGCCGTCTCGGCAAACCCTATTGGTGGGTCGTGGCCATCGCCACATTGTTTACGCTCGCCCGTTTCAGCGAGGCGTTCCTCATCCTCAAGGCACAGTCGATCGGCTTGCCTGTGGCGCTGGTCCCGCTTGCACTCGTGCTGATGAGCATTGCCTATTCCCTCTCGGCCTATCCGGTCGGCGTGCTTTCCGACAAGGTCGATCAGGTCGGCATTCTTGTCATCGGATTGTCGCTGCTTGTGTGCGCCGATCTTACGCTGGCTTTCGCGCAGGGCATTGCCGCCACCGCCGTAGGCGTCATTCTTTGGGGTCTGCATATGGGTTTCACCCAGGGGCTGTTCGCCAAACTGGTCGCCGAGACCTCGCCTGCGGAACTGCGCGGCACTGCCTTCGGCATGTTCAATCTGATCACAGGCCTGGCCCTGCTCTTTGCAAGCGTCGTTGCGGGAGCGCTCTGGGATCTGGCTGGCCCGCGGGGAACCTTCCTCGCCGGCGCGGTATGCACGTTCATGACCCTGGTGGGGCTGTTGGTCCTCCGAACCCGGCTTCGGCCGCGTCAGGACCAGACGCCAGCTTGACTCTTGCAAGAGTTGAATCTATCTGCTCGCTCGTTGAAAAGCCGCCCGGCAGGGCATGCCGTGGCGGTCTTTATGCTGTTCAGGCCTTTGGTCGGCCTGATGCAAAACAAGAGCCTCACCGATGAGGCCGCTAGAAAGGAAGCAAAATGCCCAAGATGAAGACCAAATCGGCCGCCAAGAAGCGGTTCAAGATCACCGCCACCGGCAAGGTGCTGGCGGCAGCCGCCGGCAAGCGCCACGGCATGATCAAGCGCTCGAACAAGTTCATCCGCGACGCCCGCGGAACGATGGTCCTCGCCAAGCCCGACGGCGAGAAGGTCATCAAGAACTTCCTGCCGAACGGCCTGTAAGCCCGGCGGACCTCGAGACATCAAGGAGATCATGACATGGCACGTGTAAAAAGAGGCGTCACCTCGCACGCCAAGCACAAGAAGGTTCTGGATCAGGCCAAGGGGTTCCGCGGCCGCCGCAAGAACACCATCCGCATCGCCAAGCAGGCAGTCGAGAAGTCGCTGCAATATGCTTATCGCGACCGCAAGAACCGCAAGCGCAATTTCCGCGCCCTGTGGGTGCAGCGCATCAACGCCGCCGTGCGCGAGCATGGCCTGACCTATGGCCGCTTCATCGACGGCCTCAACAAATCCGGCATCGAGATCGACCGCAAGGTGCTGTCCGATCTGGCGATCCACGAGCCCCAGGCGTTCGTGGCGCTGGTGGCCAAGGCCAAGACGGCGCTCGAATATCTCAAGAACGGCAACCCGAACGAGTTTGAGCGCGCTGTAGCCTGACCAGCGCCTTCCCAGACTTTTCGAAATCTGATTGGGAAACCCGCGCTGGCACGGCTGGCGCGGGTTTTTCCGTGACTGGAACAATGGCGACAAACGCGAACACGAGCCGCGTCGAACTCAGCCCCGAAGGGCTGAACGCCCTGCTGCGCCTGCTGGTGACGGACGACCAGCGCCGGATCGGACCGGCCGTCGTCGACGGCCGCACCGTATGGATCAAGCGGTTCGGCGCCGCCAACCGGTCGGCGGGAAAATCGCTGCACGCCGCGCTGACGCCGCTTTTGCCCTACCCGTTCCTGCGTTCGTCGCCGCGCGTCGACGCCGCCGGCCGCACCGACCGCGAGGCGCGCAAGACCGATGCGTTCAGGGCCGCGGGCTTCCCGGCGCTCGACATCCTCTACCGCGGTCCCGAGGTGCTGGTGTTCAGCAATGCCTGCCGGATCGTGAAGGACGAGATCGCCCGGTTGGCGCAGGACGATCCGGCCGCCGCCGACAGGCTGCTGATAGGCTGCGCCGAAACGCTTGGGCGGGCGCACGCCGCCGGCCTCGTTCACGGGCGCCCGCATCCGCGCGACATGTTGATCGACGCCGGCCTGATCGGCTTTCTCGATTTCGAGGAGGAGCCGGAAGCTGCGATGCCGCTGGCGCAGGCGCAGGCCCGCGACGTGTGGCTGCTGTTCCAGCAGATCGCCGCGCGCGCCGCCGCCGACGAAACCAGGGGACATGCGTTTGCCGCCTACCGCCGGATCGCGCCGGCGCAGGCGCTCGCCGAACTTGAGACGCTGGTCGGATTCTTCGCCCGCCTGCTCGGGCCGGCGAAACTTCTCGGACGATTTGTCGGCAGCGACGGCCAGCGGCTGGTCGCGGGCACGCAGTTCCTCAAATCGGCGATTGCTCCGCCATCTCACGGCGCCGCCGCAGCACTTCAGGAAGACAGACATGACTGATATCGCAACCATTGAAAGCGGCCTGCTCGCCGAGATCGCATCGGCCGCCGACGAGGCGGCGATCGAGGCGGTGCGCGTCGCCGCGCTGGGCAAGAAGGGTTCGGTGTCCGAACTTCTGAAGACGCTCGGGTCGATGAGCCCGGAGGACCGACAGGTCCGGGGGCCGGCGATCAACGGGTTGAAGAACCGGGTGACCGAGGCGCTCGCGACGCGCAAGACCGAACTCAAGGATGTTGCAATCGCCGCGCGGCTTGCGGCGGAAAAGGTCGACGTGACGCTGCCGGTGCGCCAGTCGCCGGCCGAGCGCGGCCGCATCCACCCGATCAGCCAGGTGATCGACGAGATCGCCGCGATCTTCGGCGATCTCGGCTTCGCCATCGCCGAGGGGCCGGACATCGAGACCGACTACTACAATTTCACCGCGCTGAACTTTCCCGACGGCCATCCGGCGCGCGAGATGCACGACACCTTCTTCTTCCCGGCCGACGCCAGCGGCGAGCGCAAGGTGCTGCGCACCCACACCTCGCCTGTGCAGATCCGCACCATGGAGACGCAGAAGCCGCCGATCCGCATCGTCATTCCGGGAAAGACCTACCGGCAGGATTCCGACGCCACCCACTCGCCGATGTTCCATCAGGTCGAGGGCCTGGTGATCGACAAAACCGCCAATGTCGCCAACATGAAATGGGTGCTGGAGGAGTTCTGCAAAGCGTTCTTCGAGGTGCCGCAGGTCAAGATGCGGTTCCGCCCAAGCTTCTTCCCGTTCACCGAACCGTCGCTGGAAGTCGACATCCAGTGCGACCGCTCACGGCCCGGCGAAGTGCGCTTCGGCGAGGGCAATGACTGGATGGAGATTCTCGGCTGCGGCATGGTGCACCCCAACGTGCTGCGCGCCGGCGGGCTCGACCCCGACGAATATCAGGGTTTTGCCTGGGGCATGGGCATCGACCGCATCGCCATGCTGAAATATGGCATGCCGGACCTGCGCGCCTTCTTCGACGCCGACGTGCGCTGGCTGCAACATTACGGTTTCAGGCCGCTCGACATGCCGACGCTGTTTGGCGGACTTTCGAGCTAGGAGATCATCATGAAACTCACTCTCTCCTGGCTCAAAGATCATCTCGAAACCGACGCGACGCTTGACGAGATCGTCGAGCGGCTGACCTCGATCGGGCTGGAGGTCGAGCATGTCGACGACAAGGCGGCGCTGAGACCGTTCGTGATCGCCAAGGTGCTGACGGCGCAAAAACACCCCGACGCCGACAAGCTGCAGGTGCTCAGCGTCGACACGGGTAGCGGCGATCCGGTGCAGGTCGTCTGCGGCGCGCCCAATGCGCGGGCCGGACTGATCGGCGCGTTTGCCGCGCCTGGAACCTATGTGCCCGGCATCGACGTGACGCTTGGCGTCGGAAAGATCCGCGGCGTCGAAAGCCGCGGTATGATGTGTTCCGAGCGCGAGCTTGAACTGTCCGACGAGCACAACGGCATCATCGACCTGCCGGCGGACGCGCCTGTCGGCGCTAGCTTCGCCGCCTACGCCCATCTCGACGATCCGGTGATCGAGATCAACCTGACGCCAAACCGCCCCGACGCGACCTCGATCCACGGCATTGCCCGCGACCTGGCGGCGTCGGGCCTCGGCGTGTTGAAGACGCCGCCGATCGCCCCGATCGAGGGCGAAGGACAATGCCCGGTTTCCGTCACCATCGAGGACCCGGAACTGTGCCCCGGCTTTAGCCTGCGCCTGGTGCGCGGCGTCAGCAACGGCCCGTCGCCGAAATGGATGCAGCAGCGGCTGATCGCCATCGGCCTGCGCCCGATCAGCGCGCTGGTCGACATCACCAATTACATCACCTTCGACCGCGGCCGGCCGCTGCACGTCTATGACCTCGCCAAGGTGAATGGCAATCTGACGGTGCGCCGCGCCAGGGACGGCGAGAAGGTGCTGGCGCTCGACGGGCGCGAATACACGCTGACGCCGCAGATGTGTACCATCGCCGACGAGGAAGGCGCCGATTCGATCGCCGGGGTGATGGGCGGCGAACACACCGGCTGCGACGAGAACACCACCGACGTGCTGATCGAGTCGGCGCTTTGGGACCCGCTGAACGTCGCCCGCACCGGGCGCACGCTCGGCATCATCACCGACGCGCGCTACAGGTTCGAACGCGGCGTCGATCCGGAATTCATGGTTCCCGGGCTCGATCTCGCGACGCAGATGGTGCTCGACCTGTGCGGCGGCAGCCCCGGCGAAAAGCAGGTGGTCGGCTATGCCGGCCATGCGCCCAGGCGCATCGTTTTCCCGCCGCTTGAAGTCAAGCGGCTGACCGGCATGGACGTGCCGGCGGACGAAAGCGTTGCGATCCTCGAACGGCTCGGCTTCGGCGTCGGGGGCGGCGGCTATGTCTACGACGTCACCGTCCCGTCCTGGCGTCCCGACGTCGACGGCAAGGCGGACCTGGTCGAGGAAGTCATGCGCATGCGCGGCGTCGACCAGATCGCGCCGCAGCCGCTCTTAGCCCACGACGCCGTCAACGGCCGCATCCTGACCACCCTGCAGATCCGCACCCGCGCCGCGCGGCGCGCGCTCGCGGTGCGCGGCATGATGGAGGCCGTCACCTGGTCGTTCATTCCCGCAAAGCACGCCACGCTGTTCGGCGGCGGCCAGGACAGCCTGAAACTGTCGAACCCGATCGCCGCCGACATGAGCGACATGCGCCCCTCGCTGCTGCCCGGCCTGATCGCCGCCGCCCAGCGCAACGCCGATCGCGGCTTCGGCGACGTGGCCCTGTTCGAAGTGTCGGGAACCTATGAGGGCGACACGCCCCAAGCGCAGCGCCGAGTTGCGGCCGGCGTGCGGCGCGGCTCGGCGAAGCTGGACGGCTCGGGCCGTTCCTGGAGCGGCAATGCCGGGGCTGTCGGCGTGTTCGACGCCAAGGCCGACGCGCTCGCGGCGCTTGAGGCCTGCGGCGCGCCCGTCGACCGGCTGACGGTGGAGGCCGGCGCGCCGGACTGGTATCATCCGGGCCGCTCGGGCCTGATCAAACTCGGACCCAAGACGGTGCTCGGCCATTTCGGCGAGTTCCATCCCAGGACGCTGGATGTGCTCGACGCCGACGGTCCGATCTGCGGCTTCGAAATATTCGTCGACGCCGTGCCGGAACCGAAGGCCAAGCCGACGCGCACCAAGCCCAGGCTCGACCTGTCGCCCTTCCAGTCGGTCAAGCGTGATTTCGCTTTCGTCGTGGCGCGGGACACCGAGGCGGCGGCGATCATGCGCGCGGCGCAGGGCGCGGACAGGAAACTGATCACCGGCGTCACCGTGTTCGACGTGTTCGAGGGCAAGTCGATCGGCGAGGACAAGAAGTCGGTCGCCATCGAAGTGGCGATCCAGCCCGTCGACAAGACCCTGACCGACGAGGATTTCGAGGCGCTCGCCGGCCGCATCGTCGACAATGTCAGGAAGCAGACCGGCGGCGTGCTGCGCGGCTAGCGCGCCGCGCGTCCAATTGGGCGTGCGAAGGACGCTCTGACACTTTGGATCTGCTGCATCGTGCATTCGAAAATCGATTCCGATTTTCGGGCCGATGCAGTAGCGCGTCACGCCGGGGCCCCGGGAATACTGCGGCTCTCAGCCCTGACTTGCGATGGACCCGAGCGCCCGCGACCGGGCGTTGCGATAGGCGGCGCGCGCATCGCTGTAGGCGGGGGCGCAGCCGCCTTTTGACGCCGGGTCGAACGCGCGGCCGCGCCGGCTGTCGAGGCCGGCCCGGGCGATGTCGGCGATGTGGCCGGTGGCGGTTGCCGCGAGCCAGGCCGCGCCCCGCGCCCCGAATTGCGTTCCTGTCGGCACGACAACCTGGCGTCCGGTGATGTCAGCGATCATCTGGCTCCACCGGTCGTTGCGCGCTCCGCCGCCGACCAGAACGAGGCGGTCGCCCTGAAAGGACAGCGCGTCGAGCAGGTCGGCCATGGCGAGGGACACGCCTTCGACCACGGCGCGGAACATGCAGGCCCGGTCGTGCCGCGGCGTCAGGCCGCTGAACTGGGCGCGCGCGGCCGGGTCGACGACGGGCGCGATGATGCCGCTTTGCGACAGATAGGGCAGGTAGGTCAGGCCGTGCGCCCCGGGCGGGGTTGCGTCCAGCATGGCGTCGAGCAGATCGAAGCGGTCGGCGCGGCCGGCAATCTCCGGCGCCAGGGTCGCAAAGGCCCAGTCGAGATTGAGCGTGCCGGCGACATTGACCATCGCCCGGTACCAGCGATTGGCCGGCAGGGTGAACAGCAGGCCGACGTCGGGCGGATCGAATACCGGGCGATCGTGCAGCACGCCGACCATGCAGGCGGTGCCCAGCACCGCGATCGCGGTCTGCGGCGCCATCGCGCCCGCGCCGATGACCGTGGCCGCGACGTCGCCCGCGCCGACCGCGACCGGCAGTCCGGCGGCAAGGCCGATCGTCGCGGCGATTTCGGGCAGCATGTGGCCGCCGAGGGCCTCGGACTCCTCGACCGGCGCAAACAGGTGGCGATAGGGTTCGAGCCGGAAAAGCGACAGCATCTCGTCGGACCGGTCGCGCGCCGCCGCCGAGCCGGGCAGCACCGCCGCTTCGGTGCGGTCGGAGCCGATCCGGCCGGTGAAGCGGAATCGCAGATAGTCCTTGAACGAGACGACATGCGCGGCGCGCGCAAGCAACTGCGGTTCGTGCTGCGCCAGCCAGGCCATCACCGGCAGGGTGCAGCCTTGCTGCATCACCGATCCCGACGAGGCGAAGATGCGGCTCATGAAGTCAGGCGTCTCGGCCACATGCGCATCGATCAGGCCTTGGGCGCGGCTGTCGTCCCAGGTAATCGCGGCGCGCAGCGGACGCCCGGCTTCATCGAGCACCCAGGCGCCGACCATCGCCGCCGAAATCCCCAGGCCGGCGATCGACGCGGGGTCGACGCCGCTTTCGCGCACCACCCGACCGAGCACCTGCATCGCCGCGGCGATGGCGGCCTCGGGGTCGATCTCGCTCCATCCAGGATGCGGGCGGCTGATCGAGGTGGCGATCTCGGCGACCGCGATCTCGCGGCCGACGAGGTCGAACAGCGCCGCCTTGGTCAGCGACGTGCCGGCGTCGAGGCCAAGAAAGTACGGGCCGCTCATGGCCGTGCGTCCGCATGCCGGTGGAAGCGGACCCACGCCGCCTGCATGGCCTGGTGGGCGACCGGGTCCGGCTTGTGCACGCGCTCGATCCTGACCGAACCGGCGATGACGCTTTCCAGGTCCTCGCCGCTGATGGCGGCGCGGGCAAGCATCGCCGCGCCCGTGGCCGACGTATCGCGTTCCGCCACGAAACCCACCTCGCGGCCCAGCACGTCGGCGATGATCTGGCGCCAGACGGGCGACTGCGCGCCGCCTTCGGCGAGGTGCACCCGTTGCGGCGCGACGCCCTCCTGCTCCAGCCGCTCGAGGCAGGCGCGAATGTTGAAGGCGACCCCCTCATAGACGGCGCGCGCCAGGTGGGCGGCGCCATGCGTCGCGTTCAGCCCGGCAAAGGCGGCAAGCCGGCCCGGATCGTTCCACGGCGTGCCCGCGCCTTCCAGAAACGGCAGAAAAACCACCCCGGCCGAGCCCGCGGGCGCACTTTCCACGAGCCGGTCCAGTTCGTCGAAACCTGGAGCCCTTCCGCCGAGACCCGCCCCAAGTCTGCGCAGCCAGCCGATCGACAGCCCGCCGGCGGGAATGAGCCCCAGCCACAATTCGCGGTCGTCGGTGACATGCGCCATCCGCCACATGCCCCGCGCGATCCCCGCCGGCCGGTTCGGCGCCGAGGCGACGACATGGCCCGCGGTGCCCAGCGTGACCGCAACCGTGCCGGTTCCATAAGCGCCACAGCCGACGCCGAGCGCACCAGTGTCGCCGGCGCCGGGCGCGACGCCGAGCCCGACGGGCAAACCGGTCTGGCGCGCGGCGGACGGCGTCACCTTGCCGGCGATCCGCGTCGACGGCGCGATCGGGCAAAGCCGCCCGGCGTCGACGCCGGCAAGTTTCAGCAGCCGCTCGTCCCAGGCGCGCCGGCCGAGATCCATCAGCAACGTCGCCGACGCCTCGTTCGCGTCGGTGGCGAACGCGCCGGTGAGACGCCACAGAATGTAGTCCTTGACCTGGAAAATATGCTTCGCCCGACGGATGCGGTCCGGCTCGTGGCGGCCTAGCCAGCGCAGCTTCGGCAGCACCGCGATCGGCGAGATTGGCGACGAGGCGACCGCAAGCGCACCGGCATGGACCTGCTGCAGCTCGGCGACCTCCTGTCCGCATCGCTGGTCGAGCCAGATCAGGCTGCGTCCCAGCACCGCGCCGTCGCCGTCGACCGGCACGATGCCGTTGAGCTGGCCCGAAAGCCCCGCCGCGACGACGCGCACCGGATCCAGTCCGGACATCACTTGGCGCGTCGCCTCGCACAGGGCGTTCCACCAGTCGTCCGGCTCCTGCTCGGCCCGGTCCGGCGCCGGCTTGAAGGTCTCGTAGGAGCGGCTGGCATGCGCCGCGACAATGCCGTCGCGGGCAAGCGCGACCACCTTCACCGCCGAGGTACCGAAATCGATTCCAAGCGTCAGATCGTCAGCCACGCCGGCCCTGCTGGTAGACGATGGCCGCGACCGAGATAACGAGGCCCTGGACGATCAGCTTGCCCGGCTGGTCGACGCCGAACACGGTGAGAAGATTCAGCACCATGACCAGCAGCGCCGCGCCGAGCACCGTGCCGACGGCGCTGCCAGCGCCGCCGCCGAACACCGCGCCGCCGAGAATGACGGCGGCGATCGAGCTCAGCACATAGTCGGCGCCGAGATTGAGGGAGCCAACGCCGACAAGGCCGGACAGGATCAGCCCGCCGCTGGCGGCGAACAGCCCGCTGAGCACATGGGAGACGAGCAGCGTACGGTTCACCGGAATGCCCGTATAGGTCGCGGCGGACGGATTGTCGCCGGCGGCGAAAATGTAGCGGCCAAGGGTGAGGCGGCGCAGAACGATCCACGCCAGGACGGCAAAACCCAGCCAAATGAGGCCGGACACCGGCATGATGCCGACGCGGCCGCGCCCGAGCCACTTGACCAGTTCGTCCATCGAACTGCCGGGCGCGCCGCCGGAATAGAGGAAGCCGACACCGGTGATGATCGCCGCTGTGCCAAGCGTCACCACCACGGCGGACGCGCGAAGCACCGTCACCAGCAAGCCGTTGACGAGGCCGATGACAAGTCCCGCGCCGAGCGCCACGGCGACGACGAACGCCGGCGGGTAGCCGCTCCACATGGCGTGGGAGACAATGAGGTTGACGAAGGCGACGGTGGCGCCCACCGACAGGTCCAGCGACCGGTTCGCCACGACAAAAGTCTGGCCGAGCGCGACGATGCCGAGCGGCGCGGCCTGGCGCAACAGGATCATCAGGAACGGCAGCGACAGGAATTGCGGCTGGGTCAGCGCCGCGAAGACGCAGACGACGATCAGCCCCCAGAAGGCCGGGGGAAGCGAGATCAGGAACCGTCTCACAGTCCCGCCTCCTTGCGCCTGAACAGGCTCACCGCCAGCACAAGCATCGAACCCTTGACGATGAACTGGTAGTAGGGCGACACGCCGGCGAGGTTGAGCCCGTTGTTGAGAACGCCGATGATCAGCACGCCGGCGATCGTGCCGATCGGTCCGCCGACGCCGCCCGACAGCAGCGTTCCGCCCAGGGCCGCGCCCAGCACGCTGTCCAGGCCGAGCGCGCTGCCGACATTGGGATCGCCCGACGCCAGACGGCCGGTCAGGTAGGCGCCGGCCAGCGCCGCCATCAGCGCCGAAATGACATAGGTCGACACCCTTATCCGCGGCGCCTGGACGCCGCTCATCCAGGCGGCCAGCGGATTCTGCCCGGTCGCATAGAGCCTGATGCCGTAGGTGGTCGCGTGCACCGCCCAGATCGCCGCCGCGCAGGCGGCCACGATCCAGTAGAGGCCGACCGGCAGGCCAAGGAAGGTTCCCGACGCCATGCACACCAGAATCGGCGGCGCGACGCCGCCGGGCGTCGGCAACAGCAGCAGCGCAACGCCCTGGACGATCGAACTGGTCGCCAGCGTCATGATGATCGGATGCACCCGAAGATAGACGCAGCCCCAACCATTGACGAGACCGACCGTCGCGGCGGCCGCAAGGGCGAGCGGGATTTTGACCGGGCCGGCGAGGTCGAGCGTCAGAATCGCCGAGGACAGCGAGATCACCGCGCCGACCGAGAGATCGAAGCCCGCGCCCAGCAGCACGAATGTCTGTCCCAGCGACACCAGGAACAAAGGCGCGAGCTGGCCGGCCAGATTGGAGAGATTGGTGGCCGAGTAGAACGAGTGCGGCACCACCACCGCCAGCAGCAGCAGCATCGCGAGAAGAATGGCGAAAGACAGCGCTGCCCCGCGCTGGCGAAACCAGAATGCGTCCTGTGAAAAGCGGGCGAGCGCGCCCGGTCGCGCCGGTCTGGACTGGGGCGTCATGCGGCCTGGCTTTCCACGTCTGGAAGGGCGGCGCGCAGCAGCGCGTCCTCGGTCGCGGCCCTCGCGTCCATCTCGGCGACGATCGCGCCGTTGCGGATCACCAGCAGGCGGTCGCACAGGCCGATCAGTTCGGGCAGCTCGCGCGAAGTGACGAGGATGGCGCGCCCGTCGCGGGCGAACTCGCGCAGCTGGCGGTAGATTTCGCGCTTGGCGCCGACATCGACGCCGCGGGTCGGCTCCTCGCACAGCAAGACCCTTGCGCCGCCGAGCAGCCAGCGGCCGAGCACCACCTTCTGCTGGTTGCCTCCGGACAGATCGATGACGGGCGTGCGTGCGTCGGGCGCCTTGACCGAGAGCCTGGCCATCACGTCGGCGATGCGGCCGCCCAGACGCGGCGCCCAGGACAAAAACGGGCGGCGCGCCAGCGCGGCGGTCGCCATGTTGTCACCGATGTCGAGCGACAGGAACAGACCGTCGTCCTTGCGGCTTTCCGGCACGAAGCCGATGCCGTCCGCCATGCGCTGGCGCGCCGGGCGTCCCGTGATCGGCTGGCCTTCGAGGTCCAGCTTTCCGGATCTTGCGGGGTCGAAGCCGGCGAGCAGACGCATCAGCTGCTGCTGTCCCTGGCCTTCGAGACCCGCGACGCCAACGATCTCGCCCGCGCGAAGCTGCAGCGACAGCGGCGCGGACGCCCTGGCTCCGACGAGCGCGTCGGCCTCGAGCAGCACAGGGCCGGGCCGGTCGACACGCGGCTCGAACAGTTCCTCGATCGGCCGGCCCACCATGCCCTGGATCACCTCGTCCACCGTCGTCTCGGCCGTCGGCATGCAACTGACGAAGGCGCCGTCCTTCATGATGGTGACGTCGTCGCAGATGGCGAACACCTCGCTCAACCGGTGTGAGATGTAGAACACGCATTTGCCCTGCGCCGACAGCCGGCGGATCAGCGCGAACAGCGTCTCCACCTCGTGCGAGGCCAGCGCCGCGGTCGGCTCGTCGAAGATGAAGACCGAGGCATCGGCCATGACGCCCTTGGCGATTTCGACCATCTGCTGCTGGCCGACGCTGAGCGAGCCGACGCGGCGGTCTGGATCGATGCGCAGGTCGAGTTCGCCAAGCACGTCGAGGGTGCGCCGACGCCTTGTCGCTGCGGGCAGCGTCCGGCCATGCTCGATTTCGCGGCCGAGAAACAGGTTTTCGGCGACCGACAGATTCGGCAGCAGCGAGAACTCCTGGAAGATCGTGGAAATGCCGGCGTTCTGGGCGTCGCGCGGATGACCGAAGGCGACCACCTCGCCGCGCAGCCGGACGATGCCGGAATCGGGCCGGAACACACCCGACAAAAGTTTCATCAATGTCGACTTGCCGGCGCCGTTCTCGCCCATCACGGCGTGAACCTTGCCGGCATGTCCGACCAGCCGCATCGACGTCAGCGCCTTCACGGGGCCGAACGATTTGCTCAGGTCATCGACTGCGATCAGGGGCGGTTGAGACGTCATATCCATTGATGAAACCATGCCGCGCCGGCCGCGCGCGGCGGAAGACGCTGCGCCCGCCGGCGCAGCGTCGCATGATGCCGCCTACTTGCCGTAGAGCGCCTTGAGCTTGTCGTCGGGCAGGATCGAGCCGACCCAGTAGGAATCGTTCAGGTCGGGACGGTAGAGCCTGTCGAGATCCGCCTTGGTGTAGGGCTCGGCGACAACCTTGTATCCGTCGTAGATCTCCTGCCCATTGAGCACCGCGACGGCCGCGGCGACGCCTTCCGCCACCATCCATGTCGGATTCTGCGGCGCGATCGAGTCAAAACCCGCGGCCTGGTTGGCTTTCCATGCGCCGAAGAAGCCGTTGTTGGCCTCACCGGTCATCGGAACCAGTTTGCGGCCGAGCTCGTTGAACACTTCGATGCAGGCCTGGGTCATGGCGCCGCCCGACGACCAGACGCCGTCGATCTGAGGATGGGCCAGCGCCAGGCTCTCGCAGGCCTGGCGGCCCTGGTCGTAGGCCCACTGGGCGTAGACCTCGCCGACGACCTCGATCTCGGGATGCTGCTTGAACACTTCGTCGGCGCCGGCCCAGCGGTCAGTGTCGACCGAAATGCCGGCAATGCCCCGCAGGGCGATGACCTTGCCCTTGTTGCCCATGGCTTCTGCCAGGAACTTGCCGCCGTCGCGGCCGAACTTCACCTGGTCCGCCAGAATGCGCACGGTCGCCTTTTCGGTCTGCGCGTCGGCGGCGACGATGATCACGGCGACGCCGGCGTCATAGGCCTTCTCGAGCACCGGCACGACCGCGACGGGCGAGGTCGGGTTGATGACGATAGCGTCGACGCCCTGCGCCAGCATGTCCTCGACGTCGGCGACCTGCTTGGAGGGATCGAAATTGGCGTCGGTGACGATGTAACGCTCGATCTCCGGAAACTGGTCGGCGCGCCACTTGGCCTCCTCGAGAAGCTGCACCACCCAGCTGTTGCCGGTGAAGACGTTGGAGAAGCCGATCTTGTATTTGCCGTCGCGCCGCGCCTCGTAGCGCGATGCGTCGACGACCTTGGCGCCGTCCGCGGGTCCAAGGCCCGGATGAAGCGTGACCTTGGTCTGGGCCTGCGCGGCCGAAGCCAGGAGCAGGGCCGCAAACGCGGTGCTGATGCCGGAGAATTTCATAGTCATACCCCCTTTTGCGTGAACCGGCATGTCCCGCCTGTTCCTCCAGGGCAGTTCCTCAGCCGGCGTCGATCACGCAAAACTCTAACACCACCCAAGAAAATGTAAAGATTTTCTTCTTGGATGTCAGACTGTTTAATATATTGATTTTGAACGATAAATTTTCTTGCAAATATTTTCATTCGGCAGATTCAGCCGATTGCCCCCGCGCAAGGCCCGCCTTGATCTTCGTCAGCAGCCCGTCGCGATCGAGTTCGGCCGACTGGCCGATGTGGAACGACAGCAGGCCGATCACATAGTGATAGGCGAAGTGCGAGATCGACGGGGTGTAGATGTCGATCTCCTCGAACACCGAAATCTCGATCAGGATGTCCGACTTGCGCGACAACGGCGTATGCGGCGCGGTCAGCCCGACGACGGTGGCGCCCTGGCGGCGAGCCATGTCGGCGGCGTCGAGAACCTCCTGCGAGCGACCGGTGTGGGAAATGCAGATGGCGACGTCGCCGGCGCCGAGCAGGCTCGAGGCGATGCGCATGAAGTGCGAGTCCGCCACATGCGTCGCCTCCAGCCCTAGCCGCATGAAGCGCATCGCCGTCTCGGCGGCGATCAGGCCCGACACCGCGACGCCGAATGTGCGGATCCGCCGCGCCGAGCGGATGGCGCGGATCGCATCGACCAGCGCCTCGGCGTCGAGGCGCGCGAAGGTCGAGTTCAATGCGGCGACGATCTGCTGGAAATAGAGGTATTCGAGCCGACCTTCGGCGATCTCCAGCTCGTCCAGGGCCTGCACCGAGCGGTGATAGAACGGACTCTGCGCGCTCCTGGCCTGCGCGACGGAAAGCTTGAGTTCGCGAAAACCGTCAACCTGCAACAGCCGGCTGAAGCGGGTGAGAGATGAGGCCGACACACCGGCGGCCTGCGCCACTTCGGTGATCGAGCCGCGCAGAAAGAAGTCGACATCCGCAAGGATGAGGTCGGCGATGCGCCGCTCGGCTTTCTTCAGGTCGGGATAGATTTTGGCGATGCGGCTGAAAACGTCATTCATGGTCTGTCCCGGCGCTCGGCTTGGCGATCGCACCGGTATGGATCATGTCACCGGTCCGCGCAAATCTCGCGCAGCGCGCGCGACATGCTGTCGACAAAGATCGACAGCATCGCCTCGCCCTTCTCGGCCGTCGCCAGCGTCGCGTCGCCGAAAACGCCGCTTTTCGACAGTTCGCCCATCGGCCGGCCGCCCTGGAAATAGCCGCGATCGCGCTCGGGGTATTCGCGGACCGCCTTCGACATGTCGACCAGATGCGGCGCGACCGCCAGCATCAGCGAGGTCTCGAACTCGCAGGCGTGCACGATCCCGTGCCAGGTCGGGCTGTCGCAATGCTGCGCCATCACGGCGGCAAGGTCGGGATAGAACAGCCGCCAGACCTTGACGCCGGCATGATCCCACATGCGGCGCGCGGCATATTTCATTGTCGCGCCGTTGGCCTCGTGCCCGTTGACCAGGAACACATGGCGCACGCCGTGCCGCGACAAGCTCTCGGCGACCTGGACGATGACGTCCTCGAGCGTGCGCGACTCGACCGTCACCGACCCCGGGCAATCGCGCCAGACCCACGAATAGCCGAACGGCATCGCCGGCATCACCGTGGCCCCGGTCGCCTCGGCGACGCGGACGGCGAGCGCCTCCGCCAGGATGATGTCGACGCCGAGCGGCAGATGGTAGCCATGCTGTTCGGTGGCGCCGAGCGGCAGGATCACCGCCGGGAACCGGGCTATGCGCTCGGCAAAGGCGTCGCGGCTGAGGTTTTTGGCTTCAACGGTCATCGGCAAACGCCCTTTGCACAATAAGGGGAAACACTCAGAACCTGGCCAGCCAGCGCACCGGGTTCGACTTGAAGATCGCATCGATGACGTCGGCCTCGATCCCTTCGGCGCGCATGCGCGGAATGAATTTGGAGGCGATGAACGCAAATCCCGGACCGCCGCCATACCCTGCAAGATAGGAGGCGCGGCCCATGTCGCCCGAAATCATCAGACGCTGCGCGTGACCGGCATCGACCAGCGCCTTGATGCAGGCGATCCGCACCGAATCGGGATGGTATTTGACCTTGGAGACGCCGTCGAACTGGACGGTGGCGCCGCGCCCGGCGATCGACGCATGATACCACGGATCGGGATTGCGGTCGCTGTGGCCAACAACGACGGCTTCCAGATCGACGCCTTCGCTTTCCAGGATGTCGAGCATTTCGAGCCCCATCGTGCCGGCCTCGGTGTGCAGCCAGATCGGCGCGCCGGTTTCCTTGTGGGCGCGCGCCACCGCGCGCGTCGTCTTGTCCTCGAGCGCGTGGATGAAATTGTAGGAGCCGCCCGATTTCAGATGGCCGGCCTTGTGCGGGCCGCCGTCCATGCCCGCCACGACGTCGCCGACCAGCTTGTCGACAATGCCGTTGACCGGCGTGGTCTCGACCCAGAGCGGAAAATAGGCCGCCTTGTTGAAGCCGCTGACGGCCACCACCGGCACGCCGGCCTCGCGCGACATGCGCGCCATCGCGGCGGGGTCGCGTCCGTAGTCGAGCGTCGTCGCCTCGACCAGCAGTGCGCCGCCATGCTCCTTGAAGATCGTCAATTCGCGCAGCGAGCATTCATAGCTCGACAATTCCAGGTCGCGATCCTTCTGGACGGACGGCGGATTGGTGATCAGATGCTCGTGCGTATAGATGAGGCCAAGACCCTCGGCGTCGATATCTCCGGTGACGGTTCGGATCCTGGCCATGCGCCCTCACTTTCCGACGCTTCGCGCATCGCATGGCGGGAGATTATCAAACGTCGCGGTCATTGCAATCGCAATTATTTTCTCAATCTGGAAAACGGGCTTTAAAACCCGGTGAATACAGCTATTATTGGCGCGAAAAGAATTTTCATCAGGAGATGGTAATGGCTTTTGTGCGCACCGTGAGCGGCGACATCGATGCCTCGCAGATGGGCGTGACCTACGCGCACGACCATATCTACTGCATCCCGCAGTTGTGGAAGCAGAAGGGCGACCTCGACCTGCTGCTCGACAGCCCCGAGGCGTCGCAGGCCGAACTGGCGCTGTTCGCCAAGGCCGGCGGGCGCACGATCTATGACGCCACCGCGATCGACTACGGCCGCGACGTCGGGGTGGTGAAGCGCATCGCCGAGGCCGCAGGCGTCCAGGTGATCGCGACCGCCGGCTTCAACAAGGCGATCATGTGGCCGGGCGTCTTTGCCGCCAAGGGAGAGACCTTCGGCAAGTGGATCGCCTCGCAGAGCCGCCGCGCGCTCGCCGACCATGTCGTCGCCGAGGTCACCGAAGGCATGGACGGAACCTCGATCCGGGGCGGCGTGGTCAAATTCGGCACCGGCTACAACACCATGACCGAATCAGAAACCAAGGTGCTGCTCGCCGTCCTCGACGCCCACAAGCAAACCGGCGCGCCGATCCACTCGCACACCGAACTCGGCACCATGGCGCTCGAGCAGCTTGACCTGCTCAAGCGCGAGAATGTCGACCCCGCTCGGCTGACGATCGCGCATCTCGACAGAAACCCGGACCCGTGGCTGCACCGCAAGGTGGCCGAGACGGGCGCGTTCTTCTCCTTCGACGGCATCACCCGCGTCAAATACTACCCCGAGGACGTGCGCACCCGCTGCATTCTCGACCTGGTGCGCTGGGGCCATGAAGACCAGGTGATGGTCGGCGGCGACATCGCCCGGCGCACCATGTTCGCCAGCTATGGGGAAGGCGGCCTCGGCATGGGGTTCATCCTGGAAAAATGGGCGCCGCGATTCGTCGAGGAGGCGGGCGAGGCCGGTTTCGACGGCGAGAAACTGCTGCGCAAATTCTTCGTCGACAACCCGCGGCGCGCCTTCGCGTTCGCCCAATGACGGTCCCCGGTCGGTCCAGGATCCGCGACGCCGGCGATCATGGGGCCTTCGACCAGGCGTTCGCCTCGACGCCGCTGGTCGCGATCCTGCGCGGGCTCGAGCCGTCGCGCGCCGCCGATGTCGGCGAGATGCTGGTCGAGGCCGGCTTCAGGCTGATCGAGGTGCCGCTCAACTCCCCCGACCCGCTGCGCTCGATCCGCCTCCTCGCCGACCGGCTGGCCGGCCGCGCCGTCGTCGGCGCCGGCACGGTCCTCTCGGCGGCCGATGTCGACAGGGTGGCGGGCGCCGGCGGCCGGCTGATCGTCGCGCCGAACCTCGACAGCGAGGTCGGCGAGGCGGCGCTGAACCTGTCGCTTGACTGGTGTCCCGGCGTGATGACGCCAACCGAAGCCTTTGCCGCGATCCGGCAGGGGGCGACCGCGCTGAAGCTGTTTCCGGCCGAACTCATTCCTCCCGCCGTCGTGACCGCGATGCGCGCCGTGCTCCCGTCTGCCGCCCGCCTCGTCATGGTCGGAGGCGTACGCCCCGACAACATGGCGGCGTATGCGCAGGCGGGAGCGGACGGGTTCGGGCTCGGATCGTCGCTGTTCAAGCCGTCGATGTCCGACGACCAGATCCGCGACGCGGCGCACGCCTTCATGACGCATTGGCGGGCGCTGCCGGCGCGGTGACCGGCTGCGCCCTCACCGGCCGGCGCTTCAGGATGCTGCCGCTGCGCGATCGCGGGACCATGCGCCCAGCTGCCACAGCAGCGCCGAGCCGGTCCTGACGCCGTCGATGAACCTGACGATCTCGAGATTCTCGTTCGGTGCATGGTTCGCCTCGTCGGCATTGGCGTAGGGAACGACGAAGGACGGGATGCCGAGGATCTTGGTGAAGGCGTAGTCGGGCAGGCTGCCGCCGACGGTCGGATAGAGAAGCGGCTCGACGCCGCGCGCGTTCTCGACCGCGCGCCTGATCGGCTCGGCAAACGGCGAATCCATCGGCGTCTTCGACGGCAGCATGCTGTTCAGAGGCAGAAATTCGACGTCGGGCGCGTGCTTTTCGACATGGGCGCGAACCTTGTCGTAGACATAGTCGGGCGTCAGCGGCTCGACCAGGCGCATGTCGCATTTGGCGAAAGCTTCGCACGGCAGGACCGTCTTCATGCCGGGCCCGCCATAGCCGCCATGCAGGCCGTTGATAGTCAGTGTCGGGTGGAACATCAGCCGGTCGAAATAGCCGCGCCGCTTGGGCCCGTCGAGTTCGGTCAGGCCGAGGTCCGCCATCACCTGCCCGAGATCAAGCGGCAGCTTCGACATCGCCTCGCGCTCGTAGTTCGTCGCCGCGATCACCGGTTCGTTGATGCCCTCGATGGTGATCTCGCCGGCGGCGTTCTTCATGGTGGCGAGAAGCTGCACCAGCTTCCAGATCGCATTGGGCACGACGCCGCCGAAATTGCCGGAATGGACGTCCCGGCTGGCGGTGCGCGAGCGCAGTTCGAAGCTCGCGACGCCGCGCACCCCGAACGTCACCACCGGCGCGCCCGATTCGTGCAGCGGGCCGTCGGAGGTCACCACGAGGTCGGCCTTGAGGCGGTCGGCATGCTGCCTGACGAAGCTGGCGATCTGCGGGCTGCCGATCTCCTCCTCGCCTTCCAGCAGGAAGATGACGTTGCACGGCAGCTCGCCATGCACGGCGAGATGGGATTCGATCGCCAGCAATTGCGCGAAGTGCTGGCCCTTGTTGTCGCCGATGCCGCGCGCATAGATGCGCCCGTCGCGGATCGTCGGCTCGAACGGCGGACTGGTCCACAGTTCCAGCGGGTCCGGCGGCTGCACGTCGTAGTGGCCGTAGAGCAGCACCGTCGGCTTGTCCGCCGAAACGAAACGCCGTCCCAGCACCATCGGATGATTGGCCGTCGCCACCGCTTCGGCCTCCATGCCGAGCCCGGTCAGATGTTCGACCAGGATGGCCGCGACCTCGCGGATGCCGATGTTCTGGGCGCTGATCGAGGGGTGGCGGACATAGTCCATTACCCGTTCGACGAACGGCTGCTCGTTACGGGCGATATGGTCGAAGACCAGTTGAAGTTCCGGATCGATCGCAGTCACTGAACCGGTCCATCCTTGCGCTTGAGGAGAATGGCGCCGGTCTCGTGCACATGGCCCGACCAGCCCGGCGGCACCAGCGTGGTGGTGTCGAGCTGCGACAGGATCGCCGGCCCGTCGAACGCTGCTCCGGCGCCGAGCGTCGCCCTGTCGATCAGCGGCGTTTTCACATGCGCGCCGTCGAAAACGACGTCGACCTGGTCGTAGGGCTCGACCCTGGTCGAGACCGGCAGCCTGATCGCCGGCTGCCGGGCAGTGCGCCCCGTCGCCTCGACCCGCAAAGTGACCAGTTCGCACACCGCGCCCAGCGTAAAGCCGTAGAGCGCCTGGTGTTCGGCGGCGAACGCCGCCTCGGTCGCTTCGCGGCTGCCGGCCCAGCCGACGGCGAGTTCGCCGCCCTGGCCGTGATAACGCATCAGCGCCACCTTGGCGGTGTGACGCATGTCCTGAGCGACGCCTTCGACATCGAGCCAGTCCCCGGCCTGCGCCAGCAGTTCGGCAAAGATGCGCTCGGCCTCGGGCACGTCGATGACGCCGGCGCGCGGCAGGGTGCGGCTGAACTCCGCCTTCAGGTCGGCGGCGAGCAGGCCGTCTGCGCACAGGATGCCCGGCGCCGGCGGGATCATCACGCTGGAAATCCCCAGCAGGTCGGCCAGCGCCGTCCCGTGCAGCGGCCCGGCGCCGCCAAACGGCACCAGGGTGAAATGGCGCGGGTCATGGCCGCGCTCGACCGAGACCACCCGGACCGCGCCGACCATGTGATTGTCGACGATCGCCAGGATGCCGCGCGCGGCTTCCTCCAGCGGCAGGCCGAGCGGGCCGGCGACGCGGTCCTGTATGACGCGGCGCGCGGCCTCGACATCGAGCGCCATGCGGCCGCCAAGCAGCTTCTCCGGCAGATGGCCGAGCACGACATGCGCGTCGGTGACAGTCGCCTCGCGCCCGCCATGGCCATATGCCGCCGGGCCCGGGCGCGCGCCGGCGCTGCGCGGGCCGACCGTCAGCGTTTCGTCGGCGACCGCCGCGATCGAACCGCCGCCGGCGCCGATCGTCACCATGTCGACCATCGGCAAGGGCAGCGGCCAGTCGCCGACCTTGCCGTGCTGGGTCAGGCCGATCTTGCCGTCCTTGATCAGGCAGATGTCGGCGCTGGTGCCGCCGATATCGACGGTGATGATGTCGGCGATGCCGCAGTCGGCGGCGATCGAGCGGGCCCCGACGACGCCGGCGGCCGGTCCCGACAGGGCGGTGAGCGCGGGCGCCTGGCGGATGGCCGCGGCGCCGGCGACGCCGCCGTTCGACTGCATCAGCAACAGCGGCGCCGACACATCTTCGTCCGCCAGCCGGTTCTCGATGCGCTCGACATAGGTCGTCACGCCCGGCATCACCGAGGCGTTGAGCACGGTCGTCAGCGACCGTTCGAATTCGCGCACCACCGGCAGGACGTCAGTCGAGGTGGTGACCGCCACGCCCGGCAGTTCGGCGCGCAATATTTCGGCGGTTCGCCGCTCATGCGCCGGATTGGCGAATGCGTGCAGCAGGCAGACGCCGACGGCCTCGACGTCCATGTCGCGGATGGCGGCGGCGGCGACGCGCACGCTCGCCTCGTCCAGCGCCTCGATGACCCCGCCGCCAGCGGCGACACGCTCGTCGACCTCGACGATGCGCGAAGCCGGCACCGGCCGCTGCGGTTTGGTCCAGGTGTAGAGATTGGCCTTGCGCGGGATGTCCTGCCGGCCGATGTCGAGCACATGGCGGAAGCCGCGCGTCGTCACCAGCGCGGTTCGCGCGCCCTTGCCTTCGAGGATCATGTTGGTCGCCACAGTGGTGCCGTGCAGCACCTGGCCGAGCGACGGCACGTCGGCGCCGGCTTCGGCGAGCGCCAGGCGCACGCCGTTGAGAAAGGCCTCCGACGGGTCAGACGGCATGCTCGGCGTCTTGGCGCGCCAGACCTTGCCGCTGGAGCGGTCGAGCAGCGAGACGTCGGTGAAAGTGCCGCCAATGTCGATGGCGATGGCGAGCGGAAGATCAGGAGAGGACATCGACATACTCCGTGCGATGGAACCGGGCCGAGGCCGGGCGATTGGCGCGGGCCCGCGCGGTCGACGCTTCGTCGACGGCATTGCCGGACAGGACGACGCCGTAGAAACGTTCGGCCGCCTGGCGCGTCACGTAACCGCCGAGGACGTCGGCGAGCACTTTTGCGGCCGGCCGGTCGAACGGGTGACCATAGCCGCCGCCGCCGCCCGTCTCCATGCGCAGGATGTCACCGCGCACCAGCCTGTTGCCGTCGGACAGCGGCTTCAGCACGCGCTCACGGCCGGTCCCTGGATTGACGGTGGCGCGGCCGGAGCCGCCGCCCATGCCGCCATCGATGCCCCAGGGCGGGTTCTTCAGGCTGTCGATGCGCACCGCGAGCAGCGCGTCTTCGGCGAGGATTTCGTATTCGCGGACGATGCCGCAGCCGCCGCGATGGACGCCCGGGCCGCCGGTGTCGGGGGCAATTCCATAGCGCAGCAGCCGGACCGGGTAACCGGTCTCGAGGAACTCGACCGGGTAGTTTTCCTGCGCCACGAAATAGACGGCGTCGATGCCGTCGGCGTCCGGCCGCGCGCCATAACCGACGCCGATGCCGTCGGCGAGCAGGAAGCGCTCCAGTTCGTTGTGCTCGTTGCGGAAATTGCCGCGCATGATCGAGATGACATAGGCCGAGTTGGCAGCGGGCGCCTTGCCGCCGGCAACGTTGACAAGCCCACCAATGGCGGAAATCGCGCGCATGGTGGTGAGGCCGCGCATGCCGAGCGGCGCCGGCCATTTCGGCAGCAGGAACGAGCCCTCGCGCAGCCGCACCTCGTCGATCGCGTTGGGGCCGCCGGCGTTGCAGACCTGCGCCGGGTCGCCGCCCAGATAGAACAGGCCAAGCGCCATGCCGGGCACGCCGCGGTTCATCAGATAATTGACCGGTCCCGGCGCCTGGTCGTCGCTTTCGGTCGCATCGAAGATGAATCTGTCGTCGCCATCCGCCGCCTTCTCGCGGGTCAGCGCGAAGCGCATCTTGAACGGGCCGTTGCCGTGCCCGTCGGCGTCGATCGCGTCGGTGAAGCGATGCGTGCCGTAGTCGAACGTCTCGGCGAGCCTGGAGCGCACCAGCCGGCGTGTGCGCGCCAGCAGTTGCGCAAAGGCGTCGGCCACGACATCGGCCCCGAACCGGTCGAGGATCTCGCCGACGCGCTTGGCGCCGAGTTCGACGCTGGCCATCAACGCCCGCATGTCGCCCTCGCTCTGGTCGGGGAAGCGCGAATTGCGGTGGAAGATCGACAGCGTGGCCTCATTGATCCTGCCCTGGTCGACCAGCTTGGTGGGCGGGATGATGATGCCTTCCTGGAAAATCTCCGTCGCGTCGGGGCTGATCGATCCGGGCCGCATCCCGCCGATATCGGCGAAGTGCGCCCAGCTCATGACGAAGGCGCAGCGTCTGCCGTCCTTGAACACCGGCGCGAGCAGCACCTGGTCGTTGGAGTGCGAGACCGCGCCGCGCGAGCCGTAACAATCATTGTACCAGTAGAGATCGCCCGGTTTCATCGTATCGGCGGGGAAATGGTCGAATACCGGGCTGGTCATGTCGCCGAAGATCGGCACCATCGACCCCACCGCCATGACGCCGTTCTCGTCGAACAGCGCGGTGTAAAAGTCCTTCTTCTCGCGGATGAAGGCGGAGATCGCCGTTCGCTCGAGCAGCGCCTCCATTTCGGATTGCGCCGCCGCGATGGCGCCGCGGATGATTTCAAGCGAAACCGGGTCGCAGACAGACCGGTCCTGCTGCGGTTCCGGAGGTGAACTCGCTCTGGCTGGTTGCGACATGAGTGTTTCCTGCAAGCTGACTGTGAGAGATTTCAGATCGTGACGACGACATTGCCGAGATTGCCGCCGCACTCGACATCGGCATGGGCAAGGGCGATGTCGGCGAGTGGATAGGTTCTGGCGACCGCGATCGACAGCTGTCCCGCCGCCGCGAGTTTCGCCAGCAGCGCCTCGCCTTCCCTGCGGGCGGCGGCCGGTATCGCGAAACCCTGGATGAAGCGCAGGTTCGCGCCCTTCGACTGGAACGCATAGTAGTTCAGCGATGGCTTCGGATCGCTGCTCGACGAGTAGGACGCGACGGTCCCGTTGGGTTTGAGAACCGCGGCGTCGAGCGCCATGTTGGCGGCGAAGTCGACCTCGATGATGCGGTCGACGCCGGCGCCTTGCGTCAGCTCCATCACCCTGGCGGCGATGTCTTCGCTCTTACGGTCGATGACGGAGCTGGCGCCGCCCTTCAACACATGCGCAGCGGCTTTCGCGCTGCCCGCGGTTCCGATCACCCGCGCGCCGCCGGCGACGGCGAACTGGACGGCGCAATGGCCGACCGCGCCCGCCGCGCCGTTGACCAGGATGGTTTGGCCGCCGACGGGACCGTCGGCATGGACGGCGCGAAAAGCCGTCATCACCGGCACGCCGATATTGGCGCCGGCGACGAAGTCGATCCCGTCCGGCAGGTGCGCCGCCTGCTCCGAAGCAATGGCGATCAGTTCGGCGGCCGTCCCGAAGGCGCGGCCGGCCGTGCCGTAGCCGCCCTGTGCGTTCCACAGCCAGACGCGTTCGCCGATGCGGGCGCGGTCGACGCCCGGGCCGACATCGACGATCTCGCCGGCGCCGTCTGTATGCGGAATGACCAGCGGATGCTCCATGCCCATGCCGTTCCATCCGGCGCGGCGCTTGATGTCGGCGGGATTGACGCCGGAGGCGCGCAGCCGCACCAGCACCTCTCCTGGCCCGGCCACAGGGTCCGGCCGCCGGCCGACCGCCAGCACGTCTACGGCCGGGCCTGTCTTGTCATAGGTTGCGGCAAGCATCGCGTCGTTCCGGTTCAGTAGAGGTGGCAGGCGACGCTGCGCGCGCCGACAGGACGCAGCGCCGGCGTCTCGGCAGCGCAGCGCGCGAAGGCGGCGGGACAGCGGTCGCGGAAGACGCAGCCGGACGGCGGATTGCGCGGGTCGGGCGCGCCTTTTCCGATTGGCAGCGCAGCGTGGCTCTGGTCTGGATGCGGCGCCGGCACCGCCGCCACCAGCGCCTTGGTGTAGGGATGCAGCGGCTCGTGGACGATGTCTTCGGTCCGGCCGTCCTCCATCACCTTGCCGAGATACATGACGATGGTGCGTTCGCAGACGTAGCGGACCAGCGCCAGATCGTGGCTGATATAGATCGCGGTCAGGCCGAGCCGGTCGCGCACGTCGCGGAAGACGTTCAGCACGCCGGCGCGCACCGACACGTCGAGCATCGACACCGGTTCGTCGGCGACGACAAAATCCGGCTGCAGGATCAGCGCCCGCGCCATGACGACGCGCTGCAGCTGGCCGCCCGAGAGCTGGTGCGGATAGCGGTCGAGATATTGCGCGGGCTGCGGCAGCCGCACCAGTTCGAGCGCCGAGATGATCTTGCCCTCGCGTTCGGATTTCGCCACGCCGGCATTCTCGAGCGGTTCGGACAGGATCGCCCGGATCGACAGCCGCGGGTTGACCGCGTCGAACGGGTTCTGGAAAATCAGCTGGGTGCGGGCGCGGTAGGATTTCAGCCGCTCGCCCGACAATCCGGCGACATCGGCGCCGTCGAACAGCACCTCGCCGCCTGTCGCCGTCTCCAGCTTGAGCAGCAGCCGGCCCATCGAGGTCTTTCCGCAGCCGGATTCGCCGAGCAGGCCGACGCTCTCGCCGCGGGCGATCTCGAACGACACGCCGTCGACCGCCCTGACCAGATTGGAGCGGCCGCGAAGCGCCGACAGGGCGCCGCCGACCTTGTAGTGCAGCCGCGCGTCGCGCACCGAGATCAGCGGCTTGTCCGTTTTGTCCTCGACGGCGCTCATGCTTCGGTCATCCAGGTTTGCGTCAGCGCCGCCCGCTCGCGCAGCGCCGCGGCGTCGGAGGCGCGGTGACAGGCGGACAGATGACCATCCTCCAATTCGACCGGCGCGGGCGCGATCGACCCGCAAATCTCGATAGCGAACGGGCAGCGGGCGGCGAAGCGGCAACCGGGAGGCGGCATCGCGAGATTGGGTGGGGCGCCGTCGATCGGCGTCAGCACGCCGCTGGCCGCGCCCTGCAGGTCGGGAAAGGCGTTGCGCAGGCCCATGGTGTAGGGATGGGCCGGCCGGGTCAGGGTCGTCGCCATCGGGCCCTGCTCGGCGACGCGGCCGGCATACATCACCACGGTGCGGTCGCAGATATAGGCGACCACGGAAATGTCGTGCGTCACCAGGATGACCGAGATTCCGAGCTGCTGCTGCAGGTCGCGCAACTGGTCGAGGATCTGGCGCTGGACGATGACGTCGAGCGCCGTCACCGGCTCGTCGGCGATCACCAGTTTCGGATTGAGCGCCAGCGCCAGGGCGATCGCCACGCGCTGCCGCATGCCGCCGGAAAACTGGTGCGGGAAGTCGCGCAGCCGGCCGGCCTCGATGCCGACCAGTTCGAACAGCTCCTCGCAACGCCGGCGCGCCTGCCGGCGGTCGAGCCCGCCGCGACGGCGCAGCACTTCGTTGAGCTGATATTCGACGGTGTAGACCGGGTCGAGCGAGTTCATCGCGCTTTGTGGAATAAAGGCGATGTCGCGCCACCGCAGGGCGTTCATGTCGCGTTCGGGCAGCGCGGCGAGATCGCGTCCCTCGAACAGCATCTGACCGCCGCTGATCGACGCGTTGTCGGCCATGACGCGGGTCAGCGCCCGGGCGACGGTGGTCTTGCCGCATCCGGACTCACCGACAAGGCCGACGATCGAGCTCTTCGGCACGTCGAAGCTGGCGCCGTCGACGGCGTCGATGGACATGCGGCCAACCTTGTAGCTGACCTTGAGGTCGCGGACGGAAAGGAGCGCTTCTGTCATCGGCCCAGCTTTGGAAACAGGATGTTTTCATAGCCCCGCGTGATGAAGAAGCCGGCGGAGACGACAAGGATGATGCAGATGCCCGGTGGTATGAACCAGTAGTATGCCTGCTTGGCCAGAGCCTGGCTGGCGAACGCGTCCTGCAGCATGTAGCCCCAACTGATCGACTTCGGATCGCCGAAGCCGAGAAACGAGATCGAGGCTTCGGTCAGGATAGCCCAGCCGATGGCGATCGAGCCGTAGAGGAACGACAGCGGCAGGACGTTGGGCGCGATGTGGCGCAGGATGATCTTGAAGTTCGACGACCCGGAAACGCGCGCGGCGTCGACATAGCCGCGCGAGCGCAGCGTCAGCACCTGGCTGCGGATCACCCGGCCGGTGTCGCGCCACAATACCAGCGCCATCGCCAGCACGACGTTCCAGATCGACGGCTCGAGGAAAGCGGCGAGCACGATCACGAACGGCAGGAACGGAATGCCGAAGGCGATGTCGGCCAGCCGCATCAGCACCACGTCGACCCAGCCGCCGAGATAGCCGGACACCAGTCCGACGATCGAACCGATCAGCGCCACCATGAACGCCGCCGTGACGCCGATCAGCAGCGCTGAGCGGGTTCCGTAGACCAGCTGCGAGAAGACGTCGCGGCCAAGGCTGGTGGTCCCCAGAACAAAACCCTGTTCGCCCGGCCGCAGGTCGGCGGCCAGATCGTATGCGGGCGTGTAGAGAATTTCGTTCGGGTCGTAGGGCGCGATCTGGTCGGCGAAGATCGCGGTCAGCACGAACAGCGCATAGATCGCCAGCCCGAAGACCGCGAAGGGGTCGTTGAGCGGCAGCCGCAACGCCCGAAACGAGCGCGTCAGCAGGCCAGGCTCGCCGGCCGAGGATTGAACAGTCGCCTCAGGCATGGCTCACCCTTGGATCAAGCAGCGCGTAAAGCAGGTCGGCAATCAGGTTCATCAGGATGACCACCAGCGCGATCATCAGGAATGCGCCCTGCGCCAGCGGGTAGTCGGACGCCGAGACGGCGTTGACCAGTTCGCGGCCGAGCCCGGGCCATGAAAACACCGACTCGACCACCACATTGCCCTGCAACTGGTATCCGACCGCAATGGCGAACGAGGTCATCACCGGCAGCAGCGCATTGCGCGCCGCGTGGCGCACGACCACCGTCCAGTTCGACAGGCCCTTGATGCGCGCCATGGTGACGAAGTCCTCCTTCATCACGTCGAGCATGTTGGACCGCATCAGCAGCAGCGGCAGGCCCTGGCTGTAGATCGCCAGCGTCAGCGCCGGCAGCGCCAGATAGGTCAGGAAGTCGGTCGACGTATACAGCGCCCACAGACTGTCATATTCGGCGCCGGCCGGCCGGACGCCGCCGGCGGGGAACCAGCCGAGCCAGAACGAGAAGATGGCGAGCAGCACCATGCCGAGCCAGAATTCGGGCATGGCGCGGGTCGTCAGCACCAGCGGGATCGCCACCTGCTCCACCGCTGAACCGCGTTTCCAGGCCAGATAGGCGCCGGCGAGAATGCCGAACGCATAGGCGACGATCAGCGAGGTGAAGGTCAGGATCAGCGTGTTGGGCAACAAAGCGAGGATTCGCTCGGCGACGGGCTCGCGATAGCGGAAGCTCTGTCCCAGCTCGCCCTGCAGCAGATTGCCGAGATAGATGAAATATTGTTCCCACAAGGGCTTGTCGAGGCCGAACTGCGCCATCAACGACGCCTGCTGCTCCGGCGTGAAGGTCGGGTCGATATAGGCCGCGAGCGGGTTGCCCGGCATCAGCCGGAACATCAGGAACAGGATCGTCACCACCGCCCACAGGACGAGGGCGAGCTGGAGCAACCGGCTGATCGCAGTCTTGAGCTGCTGCATGGTGACGAAATCCTCGTTTCGGCAAGATGCGATTGCGCCCTGCCGGCGTGCCCCAAAACGGTCGGCGCGCCCGGATCGTCCGGGCGCGCCACAAGCCTGGGAATGTCTATTTGGCCAGTTCTTCCTTGCCGTCGCCGGGATAGCTCAGCTTGCCGCCCTCGAGCGTGTAGCCTGCCTCCTCGAGAATCTTCCTGGCGACGTCCAGTCCGGTCGTCATGTCGGTGACCACCTTGGCGTCGTGCCAGAAGCCGAGCGCCGGCGAGACCACCGAATTGGACGGTTCGGCATAGCCCTTGAACGCGGCCTTGACGATCAGCTGACGGTCGACGGCGCGCGACAGCGCGTTGCGGAACGCGACGTCGTTGAACGGCGCGCGGCGGTTGTTGAAGGCGAGATAGCGGAAGCCCATGTCGACGGTCGACACGACTTCGAGGTCGCCGTCCGCGGCGGCGGCGTCAGCCAGCACCTTGGGGTCGCCGGTGAACTCGCCCATGAAGTTGATCTCGCCCGAGCGCAGCATTCCCATCGCCGCTTCGACATTGGGAACGATGCGCAGGATCCACCGCTCGGCCTTCGGCGCGTTGAAGTGGTCCTTGTTGGCCGACAGAACGACTTCCTCATTGGTCAGCCAGCGTTCGAACTTGAACGGACCCGAACCGATCGGCGTCTTTTCCTGGTAGCTTTCGGCGTTGGCTTCCTTGGTCTTGAGGTCCTTGATCACCGGTTCCCAGACATGCTTGGGAATCAGGTTGATCTTGGCCAGGCTGGAGGTGAAGAACGAGGCCGCCTGCTTCTTCAGCTTGAAGGTCAGGTTGGACGGATCGACGATCTCGATCGATTCGATGTTCGAGGCGAACGGCGCGTACATCGGCGCTTCGCCCGACGTCGCGGCCTCGAAGGAGAATTTGACGTCCTCGACCGTCACCGGCTGGCCATCATGCCACTTCATGCCCGAACGCAGCTTGACCTTCACCGTCGTCGCGTCGGCGAATTCGATGCTTTCGGCAGCCCACGGCTTGGGCAGGCCGTCGGGCCCGACGCGGGCGAGGCGATCGTAGACCAGTTCGAAGATCCAGGAATCGACGCCGCCGGAGATGTAGAGCGGATTGATCGCCTTCACATTGTCGCCGGAGTTGATGACGATGTCCTTCTTCTCGCCGGCCGGCTCGATCGACATGAAGGTCCAGGTGTTGCGGATGCCGATGCCGCTCTGGTTGATGACCGATTCAGGCTTCCACACCGTCTTGTCGAAGGCGAATGTCGACTTGGGATGGACCAGCATCATGTTCGGCTGGTCGCGCGCCAGGATCTCCTGGGCCTGATAGACCAGCGCCTTGCGCTTGTCGGTGTCGACCTCGACGCGCTGCGCCTCGGCGACCGCGTCATATTCGGGATTGTTGTAGCCGATGAAGTTGTAGCCCTTCTCGGCAGTCGAGGAATGGAACAGATTGTAGAGAATTTCGTCGGGGTCCGACCGTTCCGGGCGGCCGACCATCTGCCACGAAGTGACGTCCCACTTGTCGCGCTGATACCAGACCACGTCCGCCATCTGCTCCCACGGCATCACCTTGACCTCGACGTCGAGGCCGAGCTTGCGCCATTCCTGGGCGATCAGTTGCGCCGACTGGAATTCCTGTGGCTGCGACGCCTGGGGCCGGCTCAAAAGCTCAATCTTGCGGATCGCGTCGCCGGCGATCGCCGGCGACGCCGCAACTAGGCCGTGTGGACGGATTTGATCAAGATGAATGCTGCGGTCAAGGCGACGATTGAGAAGAAGTTCCGCTTTGTCTTTTCGCAGCGCAATGCGACGCG